>ERZ1106973.1827-NODE-1827-length-18168-cov-10.981505_pt1 | contig 18168 bp, 15 predicted proteins | sample MGYA00403686_ERZ1106973 | MGnify/ENA primary metagenome ERZ1106973 (study PRJEB35170, sample SAMEA104062408) | human gut metagenome | biome: human gut; feature: human-associated habitat; material: faeces | place: Denmark | collected 2012-11-06 ...
CTCTCCGAAGAGTTCAAACAGCGATGGTAGCCAATATCACCACCGGAAAAGACGTCTACGGCGCACTGGCCTACAACCAGGAAAAGGTCGATCAGGGCAACGGAAAGGTGCTCCTGACCCATATCGTGAGGGAGCCGGCGGACGGACGCTTCAGCGTCGCGGCGACGGCCGAAGACCTGCTGCGCTGGATGCCCTCGCACTACCGCACCGAGAAACCCGTCGTACACGTATCGCTCAACCCCGCCCCCGAAGACCGCCTCGACGACGGACGGCTCGCGGAGATCGCCGCGGCCTACATGGAACGTATGGGCTGGGGCGGGCAGCCCTACATTGTTTTCAAGCATACCGACATCGAACGGGAACACGTCCATATCGTTTCGGTGCAGGTGACGCAGGACGGGCGCAAGATCAACGACAGCAGGCGCAACGAGCGCAGCGTGGCCGTCACCGAGGAGCTGGAACGGGAATACGGCCTGCATCCCGCCAAAGGGAGAAGGCGCGGGGAAGGACAACGGTTCGCGCCCGTCGATTACACGCGGGGCGACCTGAAGCGGCAGGTGGCGGCGGTCATAAAGCCGGCCGTGGCCGCGTACCGCTTCCAGACCCTCGGCGAGTTCCGGGCCTTGCTTTCCCTATATAACATAGGTATAGAGGAAGTCCGCGGGGAGCGGAACGGAACGCCCTACCGGGGGCTGCTCTACACGGTGCTGGACGGGAACGGTGACAAGGCCGTGGCCGCACCGCTCAAATCCTCCCTCTTCGGGAAAGAGGTCGGGTACGACGGCCTGGAGCGGCACATGGAGCATAGCGCCGAACGCTTCGCTAAGGACGACACGAGGCGGCAGATCCGGCGCAGGGTCGGGAAAGCGCTCCTCGGGGAACCCACGGAGGAGGAGCTGCGCGAGCGTCTGCGCGGCCTGCGGGTAGACCTCTGCCTGCGCCGCAACGACACGGGCCGCATCGTGGGCGTGACCTTCATCGACCACGAGACACGCTCGGTGGTGAACGGCTCGCACCTGGGAAAGGAATACTCGGCCAACGTCTTCGAGCTGCGCTTCGGACGCAGGCCAGCCCCCGGGGAGAACGCGCGGGGATTCTCCTCCGCACAAGCGCCTCCCGCACCCTCCGGGGAGCGGAAGCGGAAAAACTCCCAGCGCAGGAAAGTATAACATCTCATTATTCACCTATTAAATTTTACGGTTATGCAACAGGAAGACGACCTTCGGGGTCTTGCCAAAACAATGGATTTCATGCGGGCATTGAGTATCTTGTTCGTGGTGATCAATATCTACTGGTTCTGCTACGGGCAGATCGAGCAATGGGGAATCAATATCGGCGTGGTCGATAGGATTCTGCTGAACTTCAACCGCACGGCGGGGCTGTTCCGGAATATCCTCTGGACAAAGATTTTCGCCGTCGTGTTCCTCTCCCTTTCGTGTCTCGGGACGAAAGGCGTGATAGAGGAGAAAATCACGTGGCGGAAAATCATCGCCTCCCTGGCGACGGGCGGCGTGCTGTTCTTTTTCAACTGGTGGCTGCTGGACTTGCCGCTGCCGGCGGTGGCGAACGCCGCTTTCTACATCCTGACCCTATCGGCCGGGTATATCTGCCTCCTGATGGGCGGCGTGTGGATGAGCCGCCTGCTGAAGAACAACATGATGGACGACCCCTTCAACAACGAGAACGAATCCTTCCAACAGGAAACCCGCCTGATCGAGAACGAATACTCCATAAATCTGCCGACGAAGTTTTACTATAACAAGCAGTGGCACAGTGGGTTTGCCAACGTCGTAAATCCGCAGAGAGCTTGTATCTGTATGGGCAGTCCGGGCAGCGGGAAAAGTTATTGCGTTGTTAATCAATTCATTAAACAGCAAATCGAAAAGGGCTACACCCAATACGTTTACGACTACAAATTTCCAGACCTTTCGGAGATCGCCTACAACCACCTGCTGAATAACCAGCGGGGCTACAAGAAGGTTCCGACGTTTTACATCATCAATTTCGACGACCCGCGTCGCTCGCACCGTTGCAACCCCATTCACCCGGACTTCATGACCGATATTTCGGACGCCTACGAGTCTGCATACACCATCATGTTGAACCTCAATCGAAGCTGGGTGCAGAAGCAGGGCGATTTTTTTGTAGAAAGTCCCATTATCCTCTTCGCCGCCGTGATCTGGTTCCTGCGCATCTACGACAACGGGCGGTACTGTACGTTCCCGCACGCCATCGAGTTTCTGAACAAGCGCTACGAGGATATTTTCCCGATCCTGACCTCTTACCCGGAACTCGAAAACTACCTCAGTCCCTTTATGGATGCCTGGCTCGGAGGCGCTCAAGACCAGTTACAGGGCCAGATCGCATCGGCCAAAATTCCGCTTTCACGCATGATCTCCCCGCAGCTGTATTGGGTCATGTCGGGCGACGACTTCACGCTCGACATCAACAACCCGGACGATCCTAAAATACTCTGCGTGGGGAACAACCCCGACAGGCAAAACATTTACGGAGCGGCTTTGGGATTGTATAACTCACGGATTGTCAAGCTCATAAACAAGAAAGGGCAGCTCAAATCGGGCATCATCATCGACGAGCTGCCGACCATATATTTCAAAGGGTTGGATAACCTGATCGCGACGGCACGAAGCAACAAGGTCGCCGTGCTACTCGCCTTTCAAGACTTCAGCCAGCTTAAACGCGACTACGGCGACAAGGAGGCCGCCGTGGTGATGAATACCGTGGGCAACATCTTTTCCGGGCAGGTGGTGGGCGAGACGGCCAAGACACTCTCGGAGCGCTTCGGCAAGGTATTGCAGAAGCGGCAGAGCATGACGATCAATCGCAATGACAAGTCCACTTCGATAAGCACGCAGTTGGACAGCCTGATCCCGGCCTCGAAGATCTCGACGCTCACCCAGGGGATGTTCGTCGGGGCCGTGGCGGACAACTTCGACGAGCGAATCGAACAAAAGATTTTCCACTGCGAGATTGTCGTGGACAACGAAAAAGTGAAAGCGGAAACGGCCCGGTACGAGAAGATACCCCCAATTACCGACTTTACGGACGAGAACGGGACGGATCACATGAAAGAGGTCGTGCAGGAAAACTACGAACGCATCAAGGCCGAGGCCGGCCGCATCGTCGCCGAGGAGCTGGAACGAATAAAGAACGACCCGGTGCTTTGCAAGCTCCTGCCGGAGCAGAACTAAATGAATACAAGCCCTCGCAAACAGCCTCCGTTCAGGCAACGGTGGCTTGTTTTCAATTTCCGCAACGGCACAACGAGCGGAGAAGGCGGTATGTTGAACTGCCTATCCCGTTCTGTTTCCTATTCATTGATACACAAAGAAAAGCCAAAAGATTATGCTGAAATCAATCGCAAACAGGCAGAGTGGCAACAGCAACTGAAGCCAGAAATAGTTCTTGTCTTTCCTTTCAGGGTATCGGCGGTAATAGGCACGCTCCCTTGCTTTGGTAAAGTATTTCTTCTCAATCTTTGAATATACCTCTGTTGTTGCCCAGGCCCAGCCGAGAAACAACACCAACATCAACCACGACGGCATTCCCCGATATAGGAATCTTATTATAAGAAACGGAGGAATAACACCGAAAACAATAAGAAAGATAGCTTCCAACGGCATATACCACTTGTAGATATACCGTGTGCGACCTGCATAATACAGGAAGTCGATGATGCTGAACTTATATTTGCGGTTGAAACTCATTGCCCGGTTTTCATTTTTACAAAAATACTGTTTTTATAGCAGCTGGGGAAGATTTTTCGCGGTGTTTTCGGGTATAAAGTGGTGATTAAGTGAATGGAAAATATTATTTTTGTATTCGGAATCCTTTTAATTATAAGCCTATGACAGCTACCGATATATACGAAGCAATGAACAGCAAGGCTGAATCATTTTTCGAGTGGGCGCAAGCCAACCCGAAATATGGGTTGCTGTTTACGGCCGGACTGCTTGCGTTCTGGCTCACGGGGCTGTTGCTCCGCTGGAAATGGGCGTGTCACTGGCAGTTCAACGGAAAGTTATGGCTTTTCGACGGCTGCAAGCCCGAAACACGCCGTCGGATTCAGATTGTATTGGTCGGCGCGGCGTTAGTCGCCTGCTTGACAATGTTCTTCGCATGGAGGTGACGGCATGGAAGAGGACAAACGCAAATACCGGATCTGCTTCATCGACTATATGTGGTATGTAGCCGAGATATGGCACGAAAGGGAGCATACCAATCTCAACGGACGTATGCTACTGTTCTTGTGCTGGCTCTTCGTCCTACTCATACCGCTCGGGTTTCCGCCGATATTGCGCCTTTTCGGCTGGATGATTGGTTTGGCCATAGTGATTCCTCTCTGCTTTCTTCCCGATTTATTCTGCAAGCTACGCTATACAGCCGGACGGCGTGAAGCGCTCCGTAAACATTACGGAAAGATGAAACATCCCGGCAGGAAACTCGCCAGGATAGTTCTTATCGCTATCGCCCTAACCGTGATGAATGTCGTGCTGATGTTTCACCTCGGATTTATACATTGGGCATGATGAAACCACAGGAACATAAACGGCGCTTTTATTTCTGGGACTACCTCTGGTGGATGGGAGAGAAATGGAAACGAGCAAGAGGGACAAGCAGGATCGATGGCGAAATGATGCTCTCGATTTATATTTTCGCTCTTTTGATATTCCCTATGATGATTGTAACGATCCGGCTGCTTCCGGATGTACTGTTATGGTTGTCTTGTATCGTTTTTATCGCGATTACATTTGCCGTTATGTCGCTCGTCGGCAGGATTTACAGACGGCGAGGCAAAGCCGTGATGTCCCACTATGCCAAGAGAGGGTTTAACGAAGTCCTTGCAGTTCTGTTATGGCTTCTTGCGATAGCCATTATCTGTTGTATGATGTATTTTCTTTCGCAAAAGTGATACATAACTTCGATACGAACTCCGGGCCGTTATCTTTCGTGGTCTAACTCGATGTACCAGTTTCCCTTGATGGGCTTGTACAGCGTGGTGTCGTTATATGTCCTGCGGTAGATTTCGTTCAGGTCACCGTGTTCGGTGATGCTGATATTTCGGCGGCTTCTCAATTCAGGATCGTAAACGAAGCTCTTGGACGTTCCGGCAACCGCGATACCGTGGGAGTAGTACGGCATTACGAGTCTCAACTTTAGCGAATCTACCGTTTCCCGCTCCTGACGATCAACAAGGACGAGACCGCATCCGATCTCTGCCAATAAGGAATCGAGCAGTATTCGTTCCGGCTTCAACAGCCCATACACCGGGCTGTCTTGTTCGTCATTCGATTCATCAGATAGTTCGATCTCTTGCGTTGCCGAATCGAGTATGATGATGCTTTCGGGGGAAAGCGGCGGGTAGTGAAAACTCCCTTCCGTACAATCCGCCATGATTTCGTACACCTTGTTAAACGCCGTCTCGTGCGTAGTGAAGTGACGTATCATTTCCTCGTCCGACGGCGGCATGGGCGGCTCGCCGCAACTTGTGGCAAATACGGTCGCCAAAAGTATGCTTATGATAGGTGTTCTCATTTTTTTACTTGTTAAAATGAAACTAAAATTGGTATCATCCTTTTCCCCCACAAATACATCGACGATGCAAAGAAAGCAAATGCAAATAAAATAAATAACAGCGAGAGTGTTCCCCAAAACATTTTTCGGGGTTCTTCTTCAACCTCTTTTTTTATACGCTCAAAAGCTCCATTTTTACACATGGAACGGTTACGGACTTTCGCAATAATTAAAGCTCCACCGATAAAAAGAAGCGCATACAGAGGTTTGTGGTTAGGAAGTAAACGATAGCCGATAAAGCCATCGGTAAAAGTTACAATCCCCCAATAAAACAAACAGTCGAGCGATGCCACAAACAGCATTGCGGCATAATCTTCTCCGAGTGTTTTACCCAACATCCACCGCCTAAATTGGTAAAACTTTATATAGATGTATTTCCAGATATTCATATTGTTTGGCAGCGTTCCGCTTATTTAGTCGGTTTGCTGTTTGTTAGCATCGTTTTTTTATTTACGGTTTTTATACTTGTTTCTCAAAAATCCCGTAGTTCCTCGAATCTATCCAGCAATCTTGCCTTATCAATTATTGGATTATTCATGCAGTCAATTATTGAACACAATACCTCGTATACCAGATCCCGTTCATCAGTTTCGATACATCTCATTCGATTAAATGTCTTTGTATATTCCTCTACCGCTGCAATTGCTTTAGTTTGCGCCTCCGGATCATTTTGAACATTCAGGGCGAGTAACTCGTTTCGTGTCTTCTTGTACTGGATAATGGCTTTTTTAGCGGAAGAGGGTGAGATATAATCACTGTCATCCCAATCCCTGAATGGATTATCCATATTTTCTTTTATCCACTCTGGTTTTCTTGCCTGCGTGACGGAGAGATTCATTCCTTCGTTTTTTCGCTTCTTGTATAATTTTTTTATACATTTTGCCGCATCTTCTGGCAAACCTGTCATCCAAAGCCAGTTTAGATGTTCCATCCGTTCTGGCACAGGAATATCCTCTGAACTGAAGCCAAAAAGATTCCTCGTTGCGAAAACTTCAATGTTCCTAAACCTTTCGAGTGCCGAGAAGTTTCTGATATACCCGGGTTTTCCCCATAACCAGAGTTCTTTCAGATTAGGGTAAACGGAGAATATATCGTTCATATCTACTTCATTAATTTCTATGCCATGAAGACTGTTGAGATTGGAAAGTTCAGGGTAGGGGTGAAATATTTTACGGTATTGTAAGAGAAGGTTAGCCCCGTTATCTCTTGCATGAATAACACATGGACTAATTGTATCATTCAAAAGATATAACTGTTCCATTTCATCATTCAACCATAGTTCATCAATTCCAGTCAAATCTATGAGAAGTTTTCGTAGGCTTGTACCACGAAAATCAAGACTTCTCTGTCCTTTACCCTTATATGTCAGTTCTGTAATAAACGGTGTATCATCCAAATAATCAATGAGCCCCTGATGATATTCTTTAAGAACCAGCGTAGAAAGACATGGGAATACTTTTAATTCATCTGCTTTGGAAAACGGGCAATGGGTGTCATCTATATAGTGCGAACTTATTTTATATTCAGTTCCATTAAGCCATACTGTTTCCTTGCTTTTCATTGCAATCTTAAACGCTTTTCTCCTTTCTTCAGGAATCTGTTGCCATTTAATTTGCCTATATACATCATACCCATAATTCCCTGTACCAAAATATGAGTTTTCCTCGTTTGTAAGAGGAGGAATATTACCTACAAATATAAAATAAGCTGGAACATCTATATCGACATTGGCTACACATAATTGCCGCTCCCAATACATGAAATCCATATAAAGAGGTTGGAGATTTTCCATCTGTACTGGATGAAGAGGAGATTCTCCAGTCCAATCCAGATAAAGACAAATTGCGTCACCCTTATCCTCTATTATATTTATAATCTGACAGGCTGTATAAAGCCTTAAACGATTATTATAGATAGTATAGATGTTCCCTATCTTTGCTTTCATATTGGTTTAATTATAATTTTTCGATGCTAATGTTTATCAGCGTTCCGCTTTATTCAGTCGGTTTGCTGTTTATTATAAGTTTTCATTTCATCTATTCTGTTTTGCAAAGCAGCCCAATAATCTTCAATTGTTGAATCTGCTTTCTTATCTTTTTGCTCATGTATGACATTTTGAAAATCATACATATCAACCAAGGATATTAATTCGTCGCATCCACATTCATGTAGATCTTTCAAAAGTGATGTTTCTTCATCATCAGTAGGATAGACATCCCAACTGACACGATAAACATAAAATATCCCAGTTAAGAAATTCTCTTCACTGCAAAATATGGCATAATCAAAAGGATCATCATATTTATCACAGTTCTTAATTAAATCCCCAAATGACATTTCGTCATAGGGTTCGTTCCATGAATGTGTTGAATTTTCCATATTTAACTCTCAGTTGCTAATGTCCGGCAGCGTTCCGCTTGTTCAGTCGGTTCGCTGTTTGTTATCAGAACAAAATAAATGATTTTACAAAAGCATAAATTCACTTGCTTCCACGTCAATAGCCCTACAATTCCAATGCGAGCATAGTTGTTTCACGAAGCACAATATTATTTCTTCATTTTCGCTTCCATGAAAACATAAGTGTATATTTTCGATATTTTCTTTATCGTCCCAAGAAATCTCCACGCCACACTCGTTGCCTAATTGCAGTATCATTTCGCTATCTGACAAATTATCATCGGAAACAAGAAAAGTATTCTGCATCCAATTCACGAACGCATTTCTATTTGTTATAGGCAGTGTCTCATCCACTTCCGACAAATCTGATTCATCGTTCAATGGCGTTTTCATTAAAATGATAGACCAACTCATATTTTTTGATTTAATTAGTTCATGTTCTGTTTTTATTCTTTTTATGCACTGATAATGTTTGGCAGCGTTCCGCTTATTCAGTCGGTTTGCTGTCTGTTATCAAATTCTCATTTATCCATTTTTTGAGTTTATTAGAAAGAAAGTCCTTTGGAGAAGCACCTGATTTATTACTTAAATATATATCTGCTCCATTTTCTAATAGAGCAATAGATAACTTGTCACTATTTTCAAAAATAGCGATAAACAAAGGTGTTCTCCCGTATTCATCTTGGAGGTTCATATTTGCTTTTACCTCTATTAGAGCATTAAGGACATCTAAAGATTTCTCTTGTACTGCAAAATGCAATGCTGTCCAGCCATAATTATCTTGCCAATTTACATTCAATTCCTTTCCGCTATATCTCTTTATCAATTCTATGGCAAATTTGTTTTTGCCTTCAATGATTAAGTTCATTAGTAGATTTCTTCCATCCCTATCAATAAACTCACATCCATATTTCTCGATAAAAGATTCAACTGCCAAAAAATTTCTTTTATTAAACAGCTCGAACATTCTATCTTCTGCTTCTTTGTTACTTTTATTTTTCATGACTTTCTTTTTTTGAGAATTTGATAACATGTAATTATCAGCGGTTTTCGCTGTTATTTTCTTATTTAACTATCTCATTATCATTTTCAAGAATATCATCGAGCGGTGTGCGGATACTACTCTTGAATGTATCGGCTATGTGGACGTACTGCTCCGTGGTCTTTAGCTGCTTGTGTCCCAACAACTCTTTCACGATTTTCAAGTCCGTGCCTTGCTCTATCAGGTGCGTGGCGAACGAATGGCGCAGCAGGTGGGGATATACCCGTTTGGTTATCCCGGCTTCCTTGGCCGCCTCCTTCAGTTGCTTCGACACGATGCTCTCCGTGAACGGCTCGCCCTTATGCCGCTCGAACATCCATTCCTGCGGCTTGTACTCGCGGCGGTATCTCGACAGCCTGGCGACGAGCGGCTTCGACAGCAGCGTGTAGCGGTCTTTGCTGCCCTTGCCCTGCCGTACCCGTATCAGCATCCGGCTCACGTTGATGTCGTCCGGTTTCAGTGCCAGCAGTTCGCTGATTCTCAACCCGGCGGAATAGAGCAGGGAGAACATACAGTACATCCGTATGTCCGTCTCCGTCACGGCGAGAATAGCTTTTATCTCCGCCTTGCTTAGCACGTCGGGCAGCGTCTTTTCACGTTTGGCACGTTTTATCTCGTAGCACTGCCTCGCCTTGCCCAATACCTTCTCGTAATAGAATTTGATAGCGTTGATGCGCAGGTTCTGCTGGCATGAGGAGATGTCCCGTGTGTCAATCAAGTGTACGATGTAGGCGTTGATTTCCGCCGGGCGAATGTAGCGCAGGTCTCTTCCGGCAAAGTGCCGCTGGAACTCGCCGAAATACGAGGTGTATGCACGGATGGTATGCGGGCTGTAACGGAGCTGGCGGAGCGTTTCGGCATAACCAGGCGGGATTGCCGGACTGCGATTCCCGCTCTCTTTCGGGAACATTCCCCGCAGGGCGGAGTAGTCGATGAACGCCGTTCCCACGTACCGCTCGAAGAACCCGGACAGATCGAAGCCCTTCCGCGGCAGATAGGCGTTGCCGTCCGCGAACAGCACGTCTTTCTCTTTCGACAGCGCCAGCCGGATGGCATCGTTGTCGCCGAACTTCACCTCCACGTACTCCCTCCCTTCACGGAGGGCCGACGCGAGCTTTATCCTCGGTTTAGGTGTGTGTGTTTCCATGCCTCACATTTTGTCGGATATTGAAACCCGTTTTCGCAAATCTACAAAAAAATCACGGTTATCCTCGCGCTTTATTGACATTTAACAATAGATCCCGACAACCGGATAACCGGGGTGCGAGTGCATGAAACGCCCGATAAAAATTCCACCCGTGGCGATGTCCCGTTTCTCCCTCTTCTACGGAGAAAGCGCCACAAGCGTCCACTTCTGCGCCCGATGCTTCCATAGCCTTTCCAACTCTTTTACGTTCAGCCGGTTCCCCTTACTTTCGTTCCCGCATCGCTATTGGTGCTAACTAAAAACACTCGTAATTATGGACGAAAACGTAAAGAACGAAGCCAAACAGGTCATGCTCGTTCAAAATGCCGACGACGGACGACTGCAAGCCGTTACCGGCGCGGATCAGGACGGTACGATCCGCACCGCCGACCCCACGGAGCAGAACGTGGCGAGCCTGCTGAACGTGAACACGCAGGATTCGGCCCTCGAAGCCTTCTTCAAGAAATTCATGGAGCAGGCCCAGAACCCGGCCCACACGGGCATCTTCATCATGACGGAGAACGCCCTGAACAAACTTATCCGCATCGACTTCGACCCGGAGATCCTGGAAAACTACCGTATCGACCCCTCCGAGCGGCTCCAGACGCAGGAGCGGAAGTTCGAGCCGCTGGACGTCACGAAAATCGACCTGGGAGATATGGAGAAGAAAGGCATCCGCATGGAGGACATCGAGCCGCACCTGAAGGCCATGTCCTACGGGCACAAGTCCAACGGGCTGGTGGAGATGAACCCCGAGCTGGAGAACGGGCTTCGCGTCGCCACCAAAGGGCGCGTGTCGCTCGAAGAGCAGGCGGACGGCTCGCTGCGTGTCGTGCCGCACTACTGGCAGGAGCAGCCCGACCTCGACGCCCCCTTCCACGGGGTGCTGCTCGACGAGGAGGCGAAGACGAACCTGATGAACACCCGCCACGCCGGCAAGGTGATCGACCTGGAGCTGGAGCCGGGCAAGCTCACGCCCTGCTACGTGTCGATAGACAAGTGGACGAACACGCTGGAACCCATGCCCGTTTCGCTGCTCGAAAAACGCGCCCGCATCAAGGAGGCCGACCTCTCGGAGGGCAAGCAGATGGACTTCTACGGCGGCGGCAAGGTGCTGCTCGAAGGCTACACCACCCGCGCGGGCTACAAGCGGGACGCCTACATCCAGATCGACGCTGCCGAACGCAACTACTCCTTTACCTACGACGGGCTGGATCGCAACCGCTACGCCCAGGAGAACAAGGAGATTTACCGCCAGAAGGCCGCCGAGAAAAACGGGCAGCAGGAAACGACGGCCTCCGAGCGGCAGTCCACGCTCACGATTCACCGGACGATCCTCAAAGCCCCCGTGCCCAAAGAGGCTTATGAGCAGTGGACGGAGGCGGTGAACGACCCCACCAAACGGACGGAGGTCAAGGCTTTCTACATCAAGGGCATGGTCAAGGACGGGCAGGGCGAGCCGTTCAACGCCTGGGTCAAGCCCAACTTCGAGCGCAACAAGATGGATTTCTTCCGCTGGAATCCCGACCGGGCCAAACGGCAGGGCGCGGAGGTCAAGCCCGCCGGCGAGAGCCGCACGCAGGTCGCCGTCAATTCCGAGGGCAAGACCGTCGAGGCGGTCAAGGGCGTGAAAGAGCCCCTGAAGCAGGGACAGCAGCAGCCGACCCCGGCGCAGAAGAAGAACTACCGCAGCAGCAAAAAGAGTACCTCCAAAGGCATCAAGGCGTAGCGTATGAAATGGTTTTACGTGCTGGCCGGGGCCTTGCTGCTCCTGAACGCGGCGCTGGCCGCCTTGTACCTGCGGGCGGGCAGGCGCCTCCCGCCGGAAGAGGCGGACGACGAACGGCGGTATTACGACGGGAACGGCAACCATGTCTATTACGACCGCCGCCTGATCGCCCGCCTGGAAAAAGAGAAACAAGAACAAGAAAACAACCACTGAAAAAATCCGAATTATCATGCAAGTAATTATCGCAGAAAAGCCCTCGGTGGCGCGTGAGATCGCCGCCATCGTGGGAGCCACGAACCGCAAAGACGGTTTTATCGAGGGAAACGGCTATGCCGTCACCTGGGCCTTCGGCCACCTGGTCAGTCTGGCGATGCCCCAACAGTACGGCATCGCGGGTTTCCGCCGGGAGAACCTGCCCATCCTGCCCCCGTCGTTCATCCTCCTGCCCCGACAAGTACGCGAGGGCAAGGAGTACAAGGCCGACCCGGGCGTCGTGAAACAACTCGGCATCCTCCGGGAGCTGTTCGGCATGGCCGAACGCATCATCGTGGCGACCGACGCGGGCCGCGAAGGGGAGCTGATCTTCCGCTACATCTACTCTTACCTGGAGTGCCGCACGCCTTTCGTGCGGTTGTGGATCAGCAGCCTGACCGACCGGGCCATCCGCGAGGGGTTGCAGCAGCTCCGCCCCGGGCAGGAGTACGACAACCTCTACCTCTCGGCCAAAGCCCGCAGCGAGGCCGACTGGATCGTCGGCATTAACGCCTCTCAGGCGCTCGCCGTGGCCGCCGGGCGGGGCGTGTGGTCGCTCGGACGGGTGCAGACCCCCACGCTGGCGATCATCTGCTCGCGTTACCTGGAGAACAAGGCGTTCAAGCCCGCCACCTACTTCCGGCTGAAGCTCTCCACGGCAAAGGGGGCCACGGCGTTCGCCGTCCTCTCCTCGGAGAAGTTCGACGGCAGGGACAAGGCGGAGGCAGTCCGCGCCGAGGTCGTCGGCGCCGGAACGGTGCGGGTGGTGAGCGTCGAGCGCAAGGAGGCCAGGGAGCAGCCGCCCCTCTTGTACGACCTGACAACACTCCAAAAGGAGGCCAACAGCCGGCACGGCTTCCCGGCAGAAAAGACGCTCGACATCGCCCAGGCACTCTACGAGCGGAAGTTCATCACCTATCCCCGTACCGGCTCGCGCTATATCTCGGAGGACGTGGCGGAGGAGATCCCCGCCCTTGTGGGGAACATGAAGCGCTATCCCCGTTTCGCGGAGTATGCCGGCGGGATGGACACGTCAGCCCCCTCGCGCCGCTGCGTGGACAACGGGAAGATCACCGACCACCATGCGCTGCTGCCCACCGAGAACCTCCCCGCCGAACTCGACGCCGACCAGCGCACCGTCTACGAGATGATCGCGGGTCGGATGCTCGAAGCCTTCTCCGGGGTCTGCGTGAAAGAGAACACCTCCCTGACGCTGCAATGTGCGGGACACGGCTTCACGGCCCGCGGCAGCATCATTGTCGATAAGGGCTGGCGGGCCGTCATGAACGATCCCGCCGAGGAGAAAGAGGAGGAAGACACGACTCTCGTTCCCGACATCGTGCAGGGCGACGAGCTGCCCGTCAGGGGATGCGACACGGAGCAGAAGCAGACCCGCCCGCGCCCCCTTCACACGGAGTCGAGCCTGCTGGCGGCGATGGAAACCGCCGGACGCGAGCTCTCCGACGAGGCCGAGCGCGAGGCGATGAAGGATGCCGGTATCGGTACTCCGGCGACACGTGCCGCCATCATCGAAACGCTCTTTTCCCGCGAGTATATCAGGCGAGAGAAAAAGTCGCTTGCACCCACGGACAAGGGATTGGCCGTGTATGCCGTGGTCAGGGACAAGAAGATCGCCGACGTCGCCATGACGGGCGGCTGGGAGCTGGCCCTCTCGAAGATCGCTACCGGGGAGATGGACGCCCCGACGTTCCACCGGGGTATCGAGGTCTTCGCCACGCAGATCGCCAAAGAGCTGCTGGAAGCCGAGATCGAGGGCGCGGAGCGCGGCGGCGCCGCCTGCCCGCGTTGCGGCAGGCCCGTGGTGTTCTATCCCAAGCTGGCCAAGTGCCAGAATCCCGACTGCGGGCTGGCCGTATGGCGTACCGTGGCCCGCAAGGAGCTGACCGACGGCCAGCTCTCCGAGCTGCTGACCAAAGGCAAGACCGGCACGATCCGGGGCTTCGCCAAAAGCGGCGGCGGGACGTTCGACGCGGCCCTCGCGCTCGACGACCAATTCAAGACCTCGTTCGTCTTCGAGCCGCGCAATACTCCCAAGCAGGGAAAGAGGAACAAACGGAAATAATCGTTACCTTTGCCACTGAAAAAGACTTGTCATAACGAGATATATACTTGTTCGATAAGGATTTTTTCAGTGGTCGGCGCTTCGGGTGGGAACCCGGGGCGCCTTTCTCTTCCCCGATTATCAAACGACCACTAAAAAATCCGAATCATGCCAGACAAGCAACACCATACCCCCACGGGGGAATTGTCCTACTACGGACTTTCGTTACTGTCCTACCTCAAGGACAGCCACCCGGCGCTTGCCGCCGACGGGGAGTTCATCGCCGGACGTGCCGACAGCGCCGCCGAAGCGTACAGCCGGGCGATCCGCTCGGGACGCAACCACATCGAGGCCGAAGAAGCGGCCCGCGAGGAACTCTTCCGGGGACTGCATTTCTCACCCTACAACACGCTGGTACACATCCTCTGGAGGGAGTTCGAGACGGAGATACCCGAAGAGGCCGCCCGGCAGGCGGCCCTGCGCCTGCTGCCGCTCTGCCGCGGGGTACTGGACAAGTACGACCTCCGGGACGACTTCGCCGGCACACCCGACTACGAATCGCTATACACCGAACTGACGGGAACCGTCCAAATACTCCTCGAAGATGGCCTTCAATAAGAAAACCCACCTCCGCCGGAACATCGACGCGCTGAAGACGGCCTTCACGCTCGAAAGGGAACGGCGTGTGCCGACCCCGGAAGAGGAAGGGGTACTCGACGCGTACAGCGGTTTCGGCGCCATAAAGGAGGTGCTGGAAGCCCCGTCCGGGAAGCCGGACAAGGAGGGCATGGCGGCTCTCGTGGCCGAGCTGCACGAGGTCGTCCGGACGAACACCCCCGACGAGCGGGAATACAAGCGCTACATGGACGGGATCAAGAACTCCGTCCTGACGGCGTTTTACACGCCCCCGAAGGTGGCCGACGCCATCGTGGAGGCGGTATGGAACACCGGGGCCGCTCCCCGGCACATCCTCGACCCCAGTGCCGGGACGGGCGTCTTCGTCCGGGCCGTCGATTTCCACGACCCCCACGCGGAGATCACCTGCTTCGAGAAAGACCCCGCCACGGGGCTGATCCTGAAACACCTGCACCCCGACAAACGGGTGCGGGTGCAAGGCTTCGAGCGCATCGAGCCCAAATACGCCGGCTACTACGACGTGGCCGTGAGCAACATCCCTTTCGGGGACGTGTCGCTCTTCGACCCGTTCTTCTCCACCCATACCGACCCCGTGCGGCGGCAGGGCACGCGGGCGCTGCACAACTATTTTTTCATGAAGTCCGTCGATATGGTGCGCGAGGGCGGCCTGGTGGCCTTCATCACCTCGCAGGGGGTGTTGAACGCCGAGCAGGGACGTCCCGTGCGCGAGTGGCTGATGAACCGCTGCCGGCCCGTATCGGCCGTGCGGCTGCCCAACAACCTCTTCGCAGACCACGCGGGAACGGAAGTCGGCAGCGACCTGGTTATCCTGCAAAAGAGAGCCGCCACGGGGGAACTCTCCGAGCGGCAGCGGGACTTCATCGAATCCCGCAAGCTGTCGAACGGGATTACGGTAAACAACCTTTTCCAGTCGTTCGACCGGGTGATCCACACCGAGGCCAAAGTGGGCAAAGACCCCTACGGCAAACCGGCGATGGAGTTTACCCACGCGGAGGGCGTGGACGGCATCGACCGGGAGCTGCGGCGTATGCTCTCGGAGGACTTCGGCCGACATTTCGACGAGAGCTATTACCTGGAACATACGCCCGAACAGAGGCTCGAAACGCACAGCCAGGAACAGCCCCGCCGGGCGGAACGGCAGCGGGCCGAGCGGCACGAACCGCGCCTTGCCGGGGAGATCATCGAGGAGATACTGGCCGACGCCCGCAGCCTTCGAGAGCAGCGCGAAGAGGAGGAGAAACGCCACGCCGTCGCCGAAATGGCGGCGCAGGGCTACCGCCTCGATACCGAAACCGGGGAGCTTACCCACATCGGGGAGAATCCCGAACAGGCATTGTCGGAACCGGCCGCCGCACCCACGGGGGAGCCGACCGAGGAGGAGCTGGCCGACTTCGGGGCCTGGTCGAAAGAGCGGGAGAACCGCTTGTGGGAGCAGCACCCGCCGCGGCCCGAGGATTTCGGACTAACAGACACTCCCGTGCAGGCCGTGGCCGAAGCGGTGGAGGCAAAACCGCAGGACGGGTTCGCCGGGTCGCTTTTCGACACGGTGGAAACAGCGGCTCCCGCGCCCGCCGCCCAATCCGCCGAGCCGGTAAACGTGCAGCAGGAGCCGCTGCTGACGCTTTACGATCTGTTCGGCTTTACCGCCGAGGAGCGGCGGCAGGCCGAACTCGGCGTGTCCGGGAAAAAGAACCGACGCCGGGGAGCAAAACGGAAAGCTCCGCGCCAGCCGTCGCTCTTCCCGCCGACCGCCCCGCAAGAGAGCCGGCAGGCGGAGACCCCGAAAACGACGCCCCCGGAGCGTGACCCCGAAACCTTGTACGCCTCCCTGAACTGGGAGGACAACCCGCCGATCAACGGGTTCTACGAGATGATGATGTCGCTCACCCCACAGCGGCGGGCGGAACTGCGGCAGCAGAGCGCCCGGGAGCAGGCCGCCCCGGAACAGCGGGAGCGGCAGGCGGCACGCCCCGAACACCCCGCGACAGAGGCCCCGGAAGGCGAACGCAGGCAAAAGGCCGGCACGGCACGCGCGGGCGGTCTGTTCGACACTCCGGCCGATCCCGCGGAAGAGACGCCGCCGACACGGGAAGTAGATACGACACCCCGCCCGTTCGAGGGGGAGGTCGCCGACTATTTCCGCGAGGGGACGCTCGTCACGGACGGGGAAAACAGGGTGGGCTACCTGCGGGGCCTGGCCTCCCTGCAACCCATGTTCCACCCGCTGGCGCTCACGCCCGGGCAGGAGGTGAAAGCCTCCATGTATATCGAGATACGCGATACCTATTTCCACCTTTACGGCAACGAGGCGGAAACGCTGACGGCGAACCCCGCGCTGCGGGAGATGCTCAACCGCCTTTACGACGGTTTTACCGAACGCTTCGGGCAGCTCAACGACAAGCGAAACCTCGACCTGATCAAGATGGACGCGCGGGGGACGGAGATCCTCTCGCTGGAGCGTTACATCGACGGCAAGGCACGCAAGGCCGACATCTTCGACCGCCCCGTGGCTTTCAATCCCGACGAGATCACGCACGCCGCCGACGCCTCGGAGGCCCTCGTGGCGAGCCTGAACAAGTACGGCCGGGTGGAACCGCACTACATGGCATCGCTCACGGGAGCCACCGTGGAGGGGATACTCCGGGAGCTGCAAGGGCGTGTCTACTACAACCCGGAAACGGACGGCTACGAGGTGGCCGACAAGTTCATCGCCGGCAACGTCATCGGGAAGGCCGACCGGATCGAGGCGTTCCTGCGGGAGCATCCCGACCACATCCCGGCCCGGGAATCGCTGGAGGCGCTGCGCGAGGCGACGCCCAAGCCCATCGCCTTCGACGACCTGGACTTCAACCTGGGCGAACGGTGGATTCCCAAAGGCGTCTACGAGCGTTTCGCCTCCTCGCTCTTCGACACGGAGGTCAAGATCTCCTTTGCCACCAACTTGGACGAGTACGGCGTCAAGGCGGCGGCGACGAACGTGAAGATCACGGAGCAGTATGCCGTCAGCGCGCAGAGCCGCAAGTACAACGGGCTGCACCTGCTCAAGCACGCCCTGCAAAACACCTCGCCCGACATCACCAAGACCGTCCTTAGGTGGGTGGACGGAGAACGCCGGGAGGTCAAGGTGCGCGACGGGGAGGCCATACAACTCGCCAACAGCAAGATCGACGAGATACGCGGCGCTTTCCCCGAGTGGCTGCGCGAGCAGTCGTCCGACTTCAAAGACCGCCTGACAGACCTCTATAACC
>ERZ1106973.1828-NODE-1828-length-18151-cov-8.176282_pt1 | contig 18151 bp, 13 predicted proteins | sample MGYA00403686_ERZ1106973 | MGnify/ENA primary metagenome ERZ1106973 (study PRJEB35170, sample SAMEA104062408) | human gut metagenome | biome: human gut; feature: human-associated habitat; material: faeces | place: Denmark | collected 2012-11-06 ...
TGAATAAGGTTGCTTTATTTAAAAGAAAGGAAAAGTTAAAGATTCATGGCTGAGAAGATAAGAGAAGGAAAAGTAAGATGTTCCTTTTGCCAGAAAACCGAGGATCAGGTCCGCAAATTAATTGCCGGACCGGATGGGGCCTACATCTGCGATGAGTGTGTAGGTATCTGCTCGGAGATCATGGAGGAAGAATTTGGAGGATACGATCAGGAAGATATTCTTGGATCTGAGATCAATCTGATGAAACCAGAGGAAATCCATGCAATTCTGGACGACTATGTAATCGGACAGGATGAAGCCAAAAAAGTACTTTCCGTAGCAGTTTATAATCATTATAAAAGAGTATTGGCAGGCAGTAATTCAGATGTAGAACTTCAGAAGAGTAACATCATCATGCTTGGACCTACCGGTTCTGGAAAGACCCTTCTTGCACAGACATTGGCAAGACAGTTAAATGTACCATTTGCCATTGCAGATGCGACAGCATTGACAGAAGCAGGTTATGTAGGAGAAGACGTAGAGAATATCTTACTGAAGCTGATTCAGGCGGCAGATTACGATATCGAGCGTGCACAGACTGGTATCATTTACATTGATGAGATTGATAAGATTACAAGAAAGTCAGAGAATACTTCTATCACAAGAGATGTTTCTGGTGAGGGAGTACAGCAGGCTTTATTAAAGATTTTAGAGGGAACTGTAGCTTCTGTTCCGCCACAGGGTGGAAGAAAGCATCCACATCAGGAATTCCTTCAGATTGACACGACAAATATTTTATTTATTTGTGGTGGAGCTTTTGATGGGCTTGAAAAGATTATTGAGAACCGTATTGGAAAGAAATCTATCGGTTTTCAGGCAGAGATTATGGAACAGCGCAAGAAGGACGTAGGTGTTTTATTAAAACAGGTTCTTCCAGAAGACTTTGTAAAGTTTGGATTAATTCCAGAATTCATTGGCCGTGTTCCTGTCAATGTATCTCTGAATCCATTAGACAAAGATGCTCTCGTAAAGATTCTTACAGAGCCAAAGAGCGCATTAGTAAAACAGTATCAGAAGCTGTTTGAGTTAGACGGTGTAGCGCTTGACTTTGACAAAGAAGCACTTGAGGCGATTGCAGATAAAGCGTTAGAGCGCAAGACAGGAGCGCGTGGACTTCGTGCGATCATGGAGGCTGTTACATTAGATCTGATGTACCACATTCCATCGGATGAATCCATTACACAGTGCCAGATCACAAAAGAGATGGTGGATGAACAGCTTGCGCTCGAAGAACGTGAACTTGAAAAGATAGAGGAAAAACAGGTTGGATAATAAAGCGATGAAAATGCCTGCGGTGGCACTTCGCGGAATGGTCATCCTTCCGGGGATGATCGCACATTTTGATGTGAGCCGTGAAAAGTCGATTCATGCAGTAGAACAGAGTATGATGGATGAACAGAAGATCTTCCTTGTTGCACAGCGTGATGTGGAGCAGGAAGAGCCTGGCATCGAAGATTTATATCATATCGGTATTATTGCAGAGGTCAGGCAGGTCATAAAATTACAAAACAACATCGTCAGAGTTTTAGTGGAAGGAACAGAGCGGGCACAATTGTCCGCTTTTGTTTCTCAGACGGACTTTTTAGAGGTGGAACTCACGCGGTGTGAAGAAATTGATGAGGGATTGTCGGACGAGGCAAAAACGGCTATGGTGCGCAGTGTACAGGACACATTTGAAAAATATGTAACTGTCAACCCGCGTGTCGGAGGTGAAATGCGCAGACAGGTCAGGGAAGAAAAGAATCTGCCGAAGATCATGGATCTGATCGCCAACAATCTTCCTTTTTATTATGAACAGAAGCAGGAAATATTAGAGGCAGTTTCACTGACGGAGCGCTATGAAGTTTTGATGGCGCTTCTTTTAAAAGAAATTGAGATCACTGCGATCAAAAATGAATTCCAGGCAAAAGTAAAGAAACGTGTGGATAAGAACCAGAAGGAATATATCCTGCGTGAACAGATGAAGCTGATCCGGGAAGAACTCGGCGAGGATAATGCGGAGTCAGATGCGGATGCCTATTTAGAACAGTTGAAAAAGTTAAAGGCAGACAAAGAAGTCAAAGAAAAGATCAGAAAAGAGATCTTACGCTTTAAAAATATCAGTGGAAGTTCTTCGGAGAGTGCAGTCAGTCGCGGTTATATCGAGACCATGTTAGAACTGCCGTGGAATAAGGCATCCAAAGATAACAAGGATCTGAAAAATGCAGAGCGCATTTTAAATGAAGATCATTACGGATTGGAAAAAGTAAAAGAGCGTATGTTAGAGTTCCTTGCTGTGCGCAATCTGACGAAAAAGGGCGAGAGCCCGATCGTATGTTTAGTCGGACCGCCTGGTACCGGAAAGACGAGCATTGCCCGTTCCGTGGCGCGTGCACTTGATAAAAAGTATGTTCGAATCAGTTTAGGCGGCGTCCGTGACGAGGCGGAGATCCGTGGACACCGGAAAACTTATGTCGGTGCGATGCCGGGACGTATTGTCAATGGTCTGCGCAGTGCCGGCGTGAAAAACCCACTGATGCTGCTTGATGAGATCGATAAAATGAGCAGCGATTATAAGGGCGACACTGCATCTGCCATGCTTGAGGTGCTCGACGCAGAGCAGAACTGTAAGTTCCGCGACCACTATATCGAGGTTCCGATTGATCTGTCAGAGGTACTGTTTATTGCGACAGCAAACTCTGTTCAGGATATTCCACGTCCGCTGCTCGACCGTATGGAACTGATCGAGGTGAGCAGTTATACGGAAAATGAGAAGTTCCATATTGCAAAAGAGCATTTGCTGCCGAAAGTAAAAGAGAAAAACGGTTTAAAGCCGGAACAGTTAAAGATCAGTGACCGTGCGCTGCAAAAGATCATTTCCGGTTATACAAGGGAAGCAGGTGTGCGTAATTTAGAGCGCAGGCTGTCTGAAATTGCAAGAAAATCTGCAAGGGAAGTATACGAATCCGAAGTCAAATGCGTAAAAGTTACAGGTCAGAATGTAGAAAAATATCTTGGAAAAGAGAGATATACGTTTGATCAGAAAAACGAGAACGATGAGGTCGGAATCGTGCGCGGTCTGGCATGGACGAGCGTCGGCGGTGATACGTTGGAGATCGAGGTCAACGTGATGCCGGGCAAAGGCGAAGTACAGCTTACCGGACAACTCGGAGATGTGATGAAAGAGTCCGCACAGGCAGGCTTAAGTTATATCCGTTCGGTAGGGGAAGAATATCATATTCCAAAGAAGTTTTTTCAGGAAAATGACATTCATATCCATATCCCGGAGGGGGCAGTGCCAAAAGACGGACCGTCCGCAGGTATCACGATGGCGACGGCAATGCTTTCTGCGATCACACAGACTCCGGTCCGTGCGGATGTCGCAATGACAGGAGAGATCACACTGCGCGGCAGAGTTCTCCCGATTGGTGGCTTAAAAGAAAAGATCCTTGCAGCGAAGAATGCCGGAATCAAAACGATCTGCATTCCGAAGAAAAACGAGAAGGATGTGGAGGAAATTTCCTCAGAAATCAAAAAAGGTCTTGAACTTGTATTTGTGGAAAAAATGCAGGAAGTGCTGGAAGTGGCATTTGTAAAAAGGAGAAAAACATGGTAATAAAAAATGTAAACCTGGAAATTGTCTGCGGTGTGACCAGCAAGGTGCCGGATACCGCATATGCGGAGGTGGCTTTTGCAGGAAAATCAAACGTTGGAAAATCATCTCTGATCAATGCACTGATGAACCGCAAAGCACTGGCGCGTACTTCCGCACAGCCTGGAAAAACGCAGACCATCAACTTTTACAATATCAACGATGCCATGTACCTTGTCGATCTTCCGGGATACGGCTATGCAAAGGCATCCGAGGAAGTGAAGGCAAAGTGGGGAAAAATGATCGAGAATTACCTTCACACTTCAAAGCAGTTAAAGGCAGTCTTTCTTTTGATCGATATCCGCCACGATCCGTCTGCAAACGACAGAATGATGTATGAGTGGATGGTGTATCAGGGATTTGCACCGATCATTATTGCAACCAAACTCGATAAGATCAAACGAAGCCAGATCCAGAAAAATGTCAAAGCGATCCGCGAGGGCTTAAATGTACAGCCGGGAACCACGATCATTCCGTTTTCTGCAGAGACGAAGCAGGGGCGTGACGAGATCTGGAAGCTGATCGATTCTTTCGTGCTGCCGCAGGAAGAAAAATAGCCTGTTTAAAAATATGTCAGAATATGGTATGCTGAAACTATAAAAATTTACAAAAAGCAGAAAATCTTAACAGGAAGCAAACTCTTATCAGATTGCGCCTGTATGAGGTTCATGCTAAAATAATCACTATGACGAAGAGTCAGTATCGGAGGATAGCCATGAAAAAGAAAAAAATCGTAATAGCACTTGGTCATGAAGCACTTGGTACCACATTACCGGAGCAGAAAGAGGCAACAAAACGCACTGCAAAAGCGGTTGCTGACTTTATCCGTGATGATTATCAGGTAGTCATTACACATAGTAACGGGCCACAGGTTGGTATGATCCATACAGCAATGAATGAGTTCTGCAGATTATATCCGGAGTATACCGCTACGCCAATGTCTGTATGTTCTGCAATGAGTCAGGGATATATCGGTTACGATTTACAGAATGCTATCCGTGCCGAGCTGCTGAATAAGGGAATTTATAAGACAGTTTCCACAGTTCTGACACAGGTTGTTGTCGATCCATATGATGAGGCTTTTTACAAACCAGGTAAGGTGATCGGACGTGTGATGACAGAAGAAGAAGCTGAGGCAGAGGAGAAAAAAGGAAATCATGTCACAGCAGTAGAAGGAGGATTCCGCCGTATCGTTGCAGCACCGAAGCCAATGGATATCGTTGAAATCGATGCGATCCGTGCATTATCGGATGCAGATCAGGTTGTTGTTGCCTGCGGAGGTGGCGGTATTCCGGTACTTGCACAGGACAATAATTTAAAAGGTGCGAGTGCAGTCATTGAAAAAGACCTTGCAGCAGGAAAATTAGCAGAACTTTTAGATGCTGACATGTTAGTCATTTTAACAAGTGTGGACAATGTATGTCTGAATTACGGCACAGAGAATGAGAAACCTCTTTCGACCATGACTGTTGCAGAAGCAAAACAGTATATGGAAGAAGGTCAGTTCGGAGAGGATGACATGCTGCCAAAGATTCAGGCGGCCATTGATTTTATTGGAGATTCCGCAATCCGTTCCGTACTTATTACAAAGCTGAACAAAGACGGCACCTATGTGAGCGGTGGACCGGGTACGATGATCACGAAATAAACTGCCATTTTTATGGTAATAATAAGACTGAATCGATTGCCGAAAATAAATTTTTTTACGAGGAAAAAAGATGTTTAGAAAAACAAAAATTGTTTGTACTTTAGGACCTTCAACAGATAAGGAAGGTGTATTAAAACGCCTGATCGAAGAGGGAATGAACGTTGCCCGTTTTAATTTTTCCCATGGTGACCATGAGGAGCAGTTAGGACGCCTTCAGATGTTACAGAAACTTCGTAAGGAATTAAAGCGTCCAGTCGCAGCACTGCTTGACACAAAAGGACCGGAGATCCGCCTGAGAGATTTTACGGACGGAAAAGTCGAACTTAAGGATGGACAGACTTTTACCCTGACAACCGATGAGATTATGGGAGATGCAAAACGTGTTTCCATTACTTATAAAAACCTGCCGGAGGATGTAAAACCGGGAGATCGCATTCTGATCGATGATGGTCTGATCGGAATGGAAGTAAAAGAAATCAAGGTGACATCTGGCGCAAAGGCAGATAAAGATGGCAATAAGCCAAAAGATATCATCTGCCAGGTGTTAAATGGCGGTGTGATTTCCAACAGAAAAGGCGTGAACGTTCCGAATGTAGAATTGTCCATGCCATATATCAGCGAAAAAGATTATGGTGATATCGTATTTGCGGTAGAGCATGATTATGATTTTATTGCTGCATCTTTTGTCCGTACCGCAGATGATGTGCTTGCAATCCGCAAGATCCTTGCAGAAAAAGGCGGCGAGGATATCAATATCATTGCAAAAATTGAAAATATGCAGGGTGTACAGAATATTGACGATATTATCCGTGTTTCCGATGGAATCATGGTAGCGCGTGGTGATATGGGTGTTGAGATCCCGTTAGAGGATGTACCGGTGATCCAGAAGATGATCATTAAAAAAGTATACGATGCAGGCAAGAAGGTTATCACAGCGACTCAGATGCTTGATTCCATGATGAAACATCCGCGTCCGACCAGAGCAGAGGCAACTGACGTTGCAAATGCAATCTACGACGGAACCAGTGCGATCATGCTCTCCGGAGAGACAGCTGCAGGTATGTATCCGATCGAGGCTTTAAAGACTATGGTGCGTATTGCAGTCCGTACGGAACAGGATATCAATTACTTACAGCGTTTTAAAATGCGCAAAACCATGAGCAACCCGGATGTGACCAATGCAATCTCCCATGCGACATGTACAATGGCAGGAGATTTGAATGCGGCAGCAATCATTACGGTAACAAAATCAGGACGTACCGCCCGCATGGTTTCCAAATATCGTCCAAACTGTCCGATTATCGGAGGATGTCTGACAGAAAAGATTTACCGTCAGCTTGCATTATCCTGGGGTGTGATCCCGCTTATGATCGAGGAAAAGACACAGGCAGAAGAGCTGTTTGACTATGCAGTCGATGCAGCAGAAGCAGCAGGAATCATTTCAAAGGGCGATGTTGTTGTCTTAACCGCAGGAGTTCCTCTTGGTGTATCCGGTACGACCAACCTGATCAAGGTGCAGGTGGCAGGACATATCTTAGTGGAGGGACAAGGAATCGGAACACAGAAGATTTCTGCAAACCTCTGTGTATGTCACAGCGATGAGGACCTTAAAAACTTTAAAGTCGGAGATATCATTGTTGCAAAAGATACCAGCAATGCCATGATGACACAGATGCGTGAGGCATCCGGACTGATCGTGGAAGCATCCGGCGAAAACTGCCATGCGGCGATTGCAGGATTAAGCCTTGATATTCCTGTCCTGATCGGTGCAAAACATGCGCTTGATGTCTTAAAATCCAGTGCATATGTAGAATTGGATTGTGAGAACGGACTTGTGACAGCAAATTAATTTGCAACAAATTTTGTTGACTGGAAATAGAAGATTAAAGTGAAAGAGAAAAGGATATGAAAGGCTCTAGAGAGGGTCTGCATATCCTTTTTTCCATATTCCGGTCCAGTATAGCAGATACAGGATTATGGCAGAGGTTCCATTACTGATTACAACGGAATACCAGACGGATGCCACTCCCATATGAAATACATTTGCGCATATCCAAAGAGACAACAGACGGAATAGCCATATCCGGGAAGCATCTACGAGCATTGTGATCAGTGTATGCCCACATCCCTGGAACAATCCCTGTGATACATTATAAAAAGCGTTTGTAAAGCACCAGAATGCAATAATGGATAAATAGTCTGCAGCCAGAGGGATGACTTTGGCATCTGTTGAAAAGAATGATACCATAGTCTGGGAAACAGGGCGTCTTGAAAAAATGAATCCCAGAATAAGTAAAAATAAGGTACACATTTTTAATGAATAATGGAAGGTTTTCTTCGCCCGCTCTGTGTTTCCGGCTCCCATATTTTGTCCAACTATAGTAGAAACGGCGGAGCCGACACCACTGGCTGGCATTGTGATAAGACTGTTGATTTTGTTGCCAATACCATAGGCGCTGGTTGCAATATAACCATAAACATTTACATTTCTGGTCATGATCAGCGTACCTAGCTGCATGGTGCTGCCGCCAATCGCAGTTGGCAGACCAATTTTGATAATGGCGCGTATCATTTTCTGGTCAAAGACAAAATTTTTAAAAGAAATCCGTATGAGCTGATCTGATTTTGTAAGAAGGATCAGTCCAATGAGAGCGCAGGGGATTTTTGCTATAAGCGTGGCAAATGCTGCGCCTCCGATTCCAAAGTGGAACACAATGAGGAAAAGAGGATCTAATATCAGATTGATCATGATACCAAGCAGATTGAGAAGCATGGGTTTTACAGTGTCCCCCTGCGCCTGTTTCACGGCTGTGAATAAATTGATCATGAACAGAAATGGCATATCAAGGACCACAATTCTTAAATAAGTAAGACCGTACTCATAGACCACTCCCCTGGCACCGAGCCAGGTGACTAATGCCGGGGATATCAGCCAGCACAGTAATGCACAGATGAGGGAGAAGCCAAGGGACGTAATACAGATATGATTTGCCATTTTGTTTGCCTGTTCATCTTTTCTGGCACCAAGGTATTGCGATATAAGAATTGCACCTGCGGTTGTTATGCCGCTGCCAAAACTGTTAAGGATATTTTGAAATGGTGATACGAGCGTTATGGCAGACTGGTTTTCAGTTCCGATCCGTCCAAGCCAGAATGTGTCCGTAAGATTATACATCGACTGGATAAAACTATTGATCATGACCGGAACGGCGAGCATAAGGATTGCCTGGGACAGGTTTCCATTTAAAATCATATTTCGTTTATTTTCAGATATTTGTTTTGGCATAGGAGCTCCTTGTGGATTTATAAAATATGTTGACAGTTTATATTCATATGGTTCATAATATGACAAAAAAACAGTATATTCCTTGAAAAAAATGATAAAAACACATAAAAGTACAGAAAAATGGAGAATTATATGTTTCAGGATATGTCAAAAGATTTTGATATTAAGAAGATCAGAAGAAGTAATACGATATCTGAAAGTAATTGCGAGCCACATGTACATCCATTTCATGAAATTTTTTATCTTTCCAGTGGAGAGTGCACCAGCTTTATTGATCACAATATCTATAAGTTTGGAAAAGGTGATCTTGTAATCGTTCCGGGTGGCTGTCTGCATAAGACAGTATATACCGGGAAAGGAATTCATGAAAGGATTGTTATCAGTTTCCGGCAGGAGATTACGGATTGGATCAAAGAACAGATCGGAGCGGAATATCTTAAGAACTGTATGGTTCCGGGGGTAATCAATATACCGGAAAAACGCAGAAACTATGTGGATTCCCTGCTGGATAAGTTAATGTTTGAAAATGATACGCCGGACATATTATCAACGGCATTTATAAAAGCAGGACTTGTTGAACTTTTGCTGTTTATCATAAGATGCAAGGAGTATGAGGACAATGTTATAAAAGAGATTGATGTTGATAACCGAAAAATCCAGGAAGTTGCAACATATATTTTTGAACATTATACGGAAAATATTTTACTGGAAGATGTGGCGGATAAATTTGACATGAATAAGTCATTTTTGTCTAAGAGATTTAAGACAGCGACGGGGTTCGGGTTTAAAGAATATATTATTAATCTCCGGATACAGAATGCATGCAGGCTGCTGCTGGAAACGAATAAATCTATCACAGATATTGCTTTTGAATGTGGATTTAATGACAGTAACTATTTTGGGGATTCGTTTCGAAAGATAAAAGGTATATCACCACGCAAATACAGAAAAAATGAAACATTTTAGTTTGGGATACAAAAGAAGCCTTCATAAAAAGAAGGCTTCTTTTGTCAGGTAAAGACAGGCAGGGAGGTTAGCCCATCGTTACTTCTACATTTACATCTTTCTTCTCAGCCGAGAATGGAATCGTAGTTCCCTCTACCGGCTGTCCATCCACGATCATGGAAAGCACACCTTTTTCCACATGATTTGGATTCTTTACGGTGATATGGTAGCTGACACCGCGGAAATCACGTTTGGCGGTAAAACCATCTAATTTGGATGGAATACAAGGATCAACAGTCAGACCATCATAATCCGGTCGGATACCAAGGATAAACTGGGAAACATCAAGGAAGGTCCATGCGGCGGTTCCTGTCAGCCAGCTGTTCTTTGCCTCACCGAAGTTCGGGGCGTCTTTTCCGGCAATCATCTGGGAGTATACATAAGGCTCTGTGCGGTGGATCTCGCTGATATCCTCAATGTATGCAGGACAGGTTCTTGTGTATACCTGCCATGCGCGGTTTCCTCTGCCGACTACGGTTTCTGCGATAGAAATCCATGGGTTGTTGTGACAGAAGATACCTGCGTTTTCTTTGTATCCTGGTGGATAAGAAGAAATCTCACCGAGTTCCACATGATATCTGTGGTAAGGCGGCTGTAACAGCACGATACCGTATTTTGTGTCGAGATATTTTTCGACGGATTCCATTGCCTTTAAGCAGCAGCCTTCCTCTAAACCGATCTCGGCTATAACACAGAAGCCCTGTGGCTCAATAAAGATCTTACCATCTTCGCATTCTTTTGAACCGATCTTATTTTTGTAATGATCGTAAGCACGCAGATACCATTCGCCATCCCAGCCGGCATCCATAACGGTTTTTTCCATCTCTGCGATTGCTTTCTCTGCAAGTTCTGCTTCCTCCGTCATGCCCTGATGGCGGCAGATTGCAGCATAATCTTTTCCGTAGCGTACAAACATACCTGCGATAAATACGGATTCAGCATTCGGGCCTTCGGAAGGACCAAAAGTCTGGAAAGATTCACCCGGCTCAGTCGAGAAGCAGTTTAAGTTGAGACAGTCGTTCCAGTCGGCACGTCCGATCAGCGGTAAATTGTGCGGTCCCAGATGTTCCATTGTATAATGGAAGGAACGGCGCAAATGCTCCATGAAAGTGGTTGCTTTGGAAGCATCGCTGTCATATGGTGTCATCTCGTCGAGAATTGTGTAATCGCCGGTCTCTTTGATATAAGCTGCAGTTGCGGCGATCAGCCATAACGGATCATCGTTAAAGCCGCTTCCGATGTCAGAGTTACCTTTTTTGGTGAGCGGCTGATACTGATGATAAGCACTTCCGTCCTCGAACTGGGTAGCTGCGATATCTAAGATACGCTCTCTCGCACGGTCCGGGATCAGATGTACGAAACCGAGCAGATCCTGACAGGAATCACGGAATCCCATGCCACGGCCGATACCGGACTCAAAGTAAGATGCGGAACGGCTCATGTTAAAGGTAACCATACACTGATACTGGTGCCAGATGTTTACCATACGGTCTAATTTCTCCTCACTGGAAGAAATGGTAAAATGGGACAGCAGTTCGTTCCAGTAATCTTTTAATTTGACGAGTGCTGCGTCTGCTTTTTCTGCGGTATCAAAACGGGAGAGAAGTTCATCGGCACGTTTGCGGTTGATGACTCCATCCTCAGCACGTCCAACCCATTTTTCCTCTATCGGATTCTCAACATAACCAAGTACGAAAACGTAGGTCTTTGTCTCGCCCGGAGCAAGAGATACTTCAAGGTGGTGGGAACCGATCGGTGCCCAGCCGCTTGCAACAGAATTCTTTGAAGTTCCGTTTACAACAACTTCCGGAGCAGAGTTTTCACCGTAAGCGCCTAAGAACGAGTCACGGTCTGTATCAAAACCGGCGATCGGAGCGTTGACAGCGTAAACAGCGTAATGATTTCTGCGCTCTCTGTATTCGGTCTTATGATAAAGAGCAGAACCGTGGATCTCAACCTCACCGGTGGAGAAGTTACGCTGGAAGTTGGTCATATCGTCCATTGCATTCCACAGACAGAACTCTACATATGAGAAAACAGAAAAATTACGGGTTTCATTGCTCTCATTGGTAAGGGAGAGTTTGCCGACTTCACATGTCTCACCGACCGGAACAAAAGAGGTAAGCTCTGCGGTCAGTTTATTTTTGGTTCCTTTAAATACGGAATAACCCATACCATGACGACAGCTGTAAGCGTCCAGTTCTGTTTTGGAAGGCATCCAGCCCGGATTCCAGATCGTGTCACCATCTTTAATATAGTAGTAATGTCCATTGGAATCGAGCGGTACATTATTATAGCGGTATCTGGTCAGGCGGAGTAACTTTGCATCTTTGTAGAAACTGTAACCGCCGCAGGTGTTTGAGATCAGAGAAAAGAAGTTCTCGGAACCAAGGTAGTTGATCCATGGCAGTGGTGTTTTTGGAGATGTGATGACATATTCTTTGTTGGTGTCATCGAAATAACCGAATTTCATAATAAAATCCTCCATATACATAAATATTGATAAGTAACGATTTCGAAAACGATTAAGTTTTCATTCTTTAATAAAAAGTATATATTCAGAAAGAATAAAAATCAATATAAAATATTGAAAAACAGGTAAATATAGCAGATTAGACAAAAAAACATACTTTTATGGATGAAAGCGACAATGGCTATTTTCTGATGAATAATTAAAGTATTTTACGAAAACGTATAAGAAGTAGATACAAAGTACTAAGATTACAGATAATTGGTCTAATATTTAATGTAAAAATGCACAAAAACTACTGCAAAAAAGTGTAAAAAGCGACGAATCACCAAAAATCAGTTGCAATTTGCTTATGGATGACATATAGTAAAAGTACGAAAACGATTAAGAAATATTTCAGAAACAGGATTTCGTTTTCGAAGAGAAGCTGGAGGTTTCCATGGTATCATTAAAAACGATTGCAGAGAAATGTGGAGTATCTACTGCCACCGTAAGCAAGGCTTTAAATGACCAGAGAGATATCAGCGAAGAGACAAAGAGCCGTGTCAGAAAGACAGCAGAAGCACTTGGGTATTTTCCAAATGCGGCGGCGAGAGCTCTAAAGACAAACCGTTCCTATAATATAGGAGTTCTCTTTGAAGAAGAGGCGGGAAGCGGTTTGACACATGAGTATTTTTCCGGAGTGCTGAATGGATTAAAAGTTCAGTCGGAGAAACAGGGATATGACATTACATTTATCAATACCTGTTTTGAAAATCGCAAGATGTCCTATTATGAACATTGCAGATACCGGAATTTTGAAGGAGTTGCAATCGTCTGTGCCGATTTCAATGACCCGGATGTCTTAGAACTGATGAATAGCGACCTGCCGGTCGTTACGATTGATTATGTACATCATAACTGTACGGCAGTCAGTTCCAACAATATTCAGGGTATTGAAGATCTTGTAAAATACATATACGGGCAGGGACATCGGAAAATTGCATATATTCATGGGCAGCAGGCTTCTTACGTTACGAAAGACCGGCTGGCAAGTTTCTACCGGACGGTGGATGAACTTGGTCTGAAGATTCCGGATGAATACATCCGGACAGCAGATTACTTAGAGACCAGGGAGGCAGCAAAACAGACAAAAGAGCTGCTCAATTTAGAAGATCCGCCAACCTGTATCATTTATCCGGATGACACCTCTTTAATAGGAGGAAGGAATGTCATCATAGAGATGGGGCTTCGGATCCCGATGGATATTTCGATTGCGGGATATGACGGAACGAGGATGTCACAGTTATTACATCCACAGCTTACGACGATCAGACAGGACACAGAGCTGATCGGGAGTGAGGCAGCCAAGCGGCTGATTGGCTCCATTGAGAAACCGAGAACAACTCTCGTAGAGAGAGTCGTTATAGAAGGGATCTTAGTTGCAGGTAAATCTGTTGGACGCATTTAAATGTAGTTGCAGCTACATGCGGACGATATTTTTACAGAAATGTATACAAAAGATTCCAGACTATCTGCTTTCAAAGCAGAAAAACAACAAAAACAATGGTCAAAAGACCACATATTAAGGAGGAGGGTTTTCTATGAAGAAGAAAATCGTTAGCACATTATTATGTACAGCAATGCTTGTAACCATGATGGCAGGATGCGGCGGTAATAACGCAGCAAACACCAGCACAAACAGTGGAAACAGCAGCTCGGCAGATACGGGCAGCAGTGACGCCGCAGCCACAGATGAGGCAGCTCCGGCTACCGAAGCTGCAGCTTCAGATGCGAGTGCTTCCGATGAAGGAAAAGTACTTAACATCTACTGCTGGAACGAAGAGTTCAAGAGCCGTGTTACAGATCATTATCCTGGATATACAGAGGTGGATGCAACCACAGGTACGATCGGTGATGTAACTGTAAAATGGAACATTACACCGAATGATGACAATGCATATCAGAACAACCTGGACGCAACCTTATTAAAACAGGCCGATGCAGCAGCAGATGACAAGATTGATATCTTTTTAGTAGAAGCTGATTATGCATTAAAATATGTAGATACCGACTACACAATGGCAGTATCAGATCTTGGAATTACTGATTCAGATCTTTCCAAACAGTATCAGTACACCAAAGATGTTGTTACCGATTCCAACGGTGTATTAAAAGGTGTTTCATGGCAGGGCTGTCCTGGCGTATTATTCTATAACAGAGATGCAGCAAAAGCAGTATTAGGATCTGATGATCCTTCAGAAGTTCAGAACTATGTAAAAGACTGGGATACATTCAATGATACAGCAAAGAAGATGAAAGATGCAGGCTACACCATCACATCTTCCGCAAACGATACTTACCGTGTATATTCCAACAACGTTACTTCCAAATGGGTTGTTGATGGCAAGATCAATATTGATGACAACATTATGAAATGGGTTGATGATTCCAAAGAACTTGTAGATGCAGGCGAGACAGGAACATACGAACTGTGGAGTGATGACTGGAAGAAAGGTTTCTATCCGGAAGGAAATGTATTCTGCTACTTTGGACCTGCATGGTTAGTAAACTTTTCAATGGCAGCAGATACCGAAGGCAGTATCGGTTACAACGGTGGCTGGGGCGCAACCGAAGGACCGCAGGGCTTCTTCTGGGGTGGTACATGGATCTGTGCAGCAACAGGAACGGATAACCCAAGCCTTGTAAAAGATATCATGCTTCAGATGACAACCAATGATGATGTTATGAGAGAGATCATCGAGAAAGATGATGACTTTGTAAACAATCAGGATGTAATCGTTGAGATGGCAGACAGCTCTTACGCAAGTAAAATCTTAGGCGGACAGAATCCACTTGGTATTTATAATGAGGGTGTATCCAAACTTGATTTAAGTAATCTTTCTTCATACGATCAGGGATGCAACGAAGAATTTCAGCATGCAATGAAGAACTATTTTGAAGGAAGTGCAACGAAAGAAGAGGCATTAGACTTGTTTTACAAATCAGTTTTAGAGAAATATCCGGAATTAACATATTAAGAAGATGAATGATCTAAAAATAACAATGGAAAGCACGCTCTGCGGATATTCTGTTGTTATGAATGAAAAGCTGCGCCTGCCGGAATGCAATAAGGAAGGCAGGTGCGGTTTATTCAGGTTAAAATGCCAAGCGCAGAGCTGACAGCATGTTTACACAGGATAAAGGTGAAGGATGCTGTGAGCTCTGTGGATGAAAATAATACACTCTGAAAAAGGAGGTCAGATTATCATGAAAAAAAGTAGTGGAAAGGTAGTAAGGTACAATAAATGGGGGTATATCTTTTTGATTCCATTTATTGTAGTATACGTTATTTTTCAGCTGATCCCATTAGTCAGCACTATTTACAACAGTTTCTTTGAAAACTATATGTCAGGACTGACACAGGTCGGACCAAAGTTTGTCGGACTTGCAAACTATCAAAAACTCTTTTCTGATGGAGATATCTGGGTTTATACAAAAAATACTATGGTATTATGGATCATGTGTTTCGTGCCGCAGATCATTTTATCACTGGTACTTGGCGCCTGGTTCTCCGATGTACGTCTTAAATTAAAAGGAACCCGTTTCTTTAAAACAGTTGTATATCTGCCGAATCTGATCATGGCATCTGCATTTTCCATGTTGTTCTTTACGTTGTTCTCTGATGGAGGACCCATCAACTCAATGCTGATGCAGATTGGATTGGTTGATACACCGTATAAATTTTTATCGAATGTAGGAAGTGCAAGAGGGTTGATCGCATTGATGAACTGTCTGATGTGGTTTGGTAATACGACGATCCTTCTGATGGCAGGCATGATGGGTATCGATACCTCTCTGTTTGAGGCAGCAGAGGTCGATGGGGCAACTTCTTCGCAGGTATTCTGGCAGATCACACTGCCGCTGTTACGCCCAATCCTTGTATATGTGGTTATCACATCTCTGATCGGTGGTTTACAGTTATTTGATGTGCCACAGATCTTAACCAATGGAACCGGTGACCCGATGCGTTCTACCATGACGCTGATCATGTTCTTAAATAAACATCTCTACAGCAAGAACTATGGTATGGCTGGTGCACTGTCAGTTGTTCTGTTTATCATTACAGGTATTTTAAGTCTGGTAGTATTTAAGATAACCGGCAATGATAAGAGGAAGGGGTGAAAAGTATGAATGAGAACCGTAATTTAAAAAAAGGTGTAGGAATTCATGCAAGAAGATTTATTGCATATGTTGTATTAGCGATTGTCTCTGTTTTGTGTTTATTCTGGTTTTATGTGCTGTTTATCAATGCGACCAGATCAAACGGTGAGTTGCAGTCAGGTTTTACATTGATTCCGAGCAGCCATCTTTGGGAAAACTGGAAAAACTTAAGGAATGGAACACTTCCGGTGTGGAACGGTATGATCAACAGTCTGATCGTTTCCTCCCTTAGTGCAGTACTCAGTGTATATTTTTCGACGATGACAGCTTATGCGATCCATGCATATGATTTCAAACTGAAAAAATATATTTATCCGTTTATCCTGATGATTATGATGATCCCGACACAGGTAACGGCACTTGGATTTATCAAACTTGTTTCCAGCATGAAATTAGAGGATTCCTTCATTCCTCTGATCGTACCGGCAATTGCCGCTCCGGTTACGTTTTTCTACATGAAACAGTACATGGAAAGTACATTGCCGTTGTCACTGATCGAAGCAGCGCGCATTGATGGATCAGGAGAATTTCATACATTTAATACCATCGTAATGCCGTTGATGAAACCTGCTATCGCAGTGCAGATGATCTTTACTTTTGTAAGCAGCTGGAATAATTATTTCACACCAGCGCTGGTTTTACATGATGACAGGAAAAAGACACTTCCTATCCTGATCGCACAGTTACGTGGAGCTGACTGGCTCAAGTTTGATATGGGGCAGGTATATGTGATGATCGCATTTTCCATCTTCCCGGTTATCATTGTATATCTGATCTTATCCAAACACATTGTACAGGGTGTTGCACTTGGCAGTGTAAAGGGTTAACAGATTCTGGTTAAGAAATTCTGGTTAATCAGAAAAATTACTTTATTATATAAAAATGAGACTACTGTACAGGTGGTCTCATTTTTATTTTTTGCCCGCCGTATCAGTGCACAATGACTGTGAGAAAGGAAAAAAATTTGTTATAATTATAAATTATAAAAATGCTTAATGATCAGGATATCAGGAAAGGAATAGTGCCTATGAAAATAGCAATCGTAACAGGGGCGTCAAGCGGGCTTGGCAGTGAGTTTGTCAGACAGATCAGAAAACAGGAAAAATTAGATGAAATATGGGTGGTCGCGCGTAGAAAAGACCGCCTGACGGCATTAGAAAAAGAACTTCAGACACATCTTAGGATCATTACCGGGGATCTGACAAAGGCGGAGACACTGCATGAAATAGAGGCGATGCTCTGGAAAGAAAAACCGGATGTACGCATCTTGATCAATGCGGCGGGATACGGAAAGATCGGTTCCTGGCGGGATATCAAAAGAGTGGATGTGGATGGCATGATCGACTTAAACTGCAAGGCGGCAGTTGCCATGACACAGATTTCTCTGCCATTTATGAAACGTGGGGCGCGTATTTTGCAGATTTGTTCGACTGCGGCATTTCAGCCGTTCCAATATCTGAGTGTTTATGCAGCAACGAAAGCATTTTTATATCGTTACAGCAGGGCGCTGCGCGTGGAACTTTACGGTACGGGAATCCGTGTGACCGCTGTCTGTCCTTACTGGATCAAGGACACCGAGTTCATCGGGCGGGCAAAGAAGAGCAGTGACAGTTCTTATATTCACAGTTTTCCGCTTGCTTCCCGACAGAAAAATGTGGCGCGTCATGCACTGCTGGATGCAAAACTTGGGCTGGCAGTATCCACACCGGGTATCGTATGTACCCTGCACCGGGCAGCAGCAAAGATTGTTCCGGCAGATCTGATGATGGGGGCGTGGGCTTTGATACGGAGAATATAAAGTTACTGTTTACAGGCAGGCATTTTCTGAACTGAAAATGCCGTATGATACAGTGGTGGTAGCAGATTTTG
>ERZ1106973.1829-NODE-1829-length-18150-cov-3.135397_pt1 | contig 18150 bp, 8 predicted proteins | sample MGYA00403686_ERZ1106973 | MGnify/ENA primary metagenome ERZ1106973 (study PRJEB35170, sample SAMEA104062408) | human gut metagenome | biome: human gut; feature: human-associated habitat; material: faeces | place: Denmark | collected 2012-11-06 ...
TGTGATAAAATAATCATTAAGAACACGATTTCCTGTTTCATTACCGTTTTCGTCAACAATAGGATGTGAGTTTTCCTCTGTAAAATAAGAATCAACTAACTCCTGCTCGACCTCTGAGATTTTATCTACCTGCGCCTTAAGAGTCTTCAGGTTCATTGTATTCGCCCAGAATACATCAACATCTCCTGCGATTAAATCCGCACGACTCTTCATAGAATTTAATGTTTTATACATTGCCATAATGTCTGCATTTACAATAACTTTTTTCATAATCCTTGTACTCCTTTTATATTAATATGTAACTTTATTTTCTCTGACGAGTTCTTCAATAGCATCATTTAGATATGCTTCAAAGTCAGAATATAATGTTTCGATAGCCGCTTTAGAATCTTCTGTAATCAAAGCCTTAGCTTTATCAATAGCCATCTGTTTAGCAGTTTTCTGAGCTTCTGCATCAAACTTACCTTCCTTCTTCAAAGCATCTACATAAGTCTGATTAACTGTGAGCACTGCTTTACTAATAGCATCAGTAGCAGCGTCTATATATTTTACGAGCTGATCATTTTCCAGGTTCTTTTCCTGTTCTTTAATCTTTACTTTTAGGAAGAGGATTCCATAAGTGATTAAAAGTGGAAGAATACCAGTAATGATCAGATATAATACATCCTGAATACCCTGTTTGATGTCCATAGTCATACCTCCATTCATCCTACAGCCTCATCTTCAGATACATGATCGAAGACTGGCTTTTCTTGTGCTTCTAAATTGCACATTGCAGTATCATAGGTAATACCTCCGACCTGGTTTTCTTTACTAGCTTTGGCATAATATCCTAAAATTGTAGGAATCAACGCTGCCGGAATACCTATGAGCGCATACATATAACTCGTATCTCCAGTGAGACTTATCATATGTTCACTAAACCAAAGAATCTGTAAGCAAATAGCAAAGACTACAAACACAATAAGCTTACTTGTATTTGGTTTTTTAAAATTGAATCTTTTAACCTTTGCTGCTTTCAGATTTCGTTTCATTTCAATCTGCCGATTTTTGGCTTTGATTTTCTTTAATTCAAGTTCATATTCTCGACTGGTCAAATATTTCACCTTCTTTGCATAATAAAAGACCACGATTGCTCATGGCCTCTTATTTATTCAGGAATAATTCCATATACGTATGTTTCAAACTCTGTAAAATCTTTCAGGACAGCCTCTTTATTTGTTTTAAATGCTTCACTATCCTGAATAGATTTATTGATATTTACATTTCCATCTTTACTAACAGATGCATTAAGATAAGCAATCTGCTTTGAGTTTTCACCTTCACCGATCATAACCTGACCGGATACATTTCTTGTTTCACTAATTTTTAACATAACTTTTCCTCCATTTTTTGTAGTCGTTGAGTAATGAGAGAGAGCTGTCCCTGAAGCATAAGAATTTCATTCTTAAGGGATTGATTTTCAGATTCGAGAGAGTCAATACGATGATGGGCTTTCTGTGTCATGTGAGTGTTGAGAGCAATAAATTCGCCATATCTTAATGCGTATTCAACAATATTACCTGCTTTATTTGGTTTGAGTAAAATGTCTTTACAAATTAATCCATAATCACTTGTATCTAAATTATTATCATTGAATATTTTTTCAGTTTCTCTTGCTCCAAATCCAAAATGAAATCTATCATGATCTTCTTCTGAATCAAAATTTTTATATTTATATTTTATTGGATTTAATTTCATATAAATAGATTCTATATTTGGAATATCGTTAATTTTTGACATTTGTGTTTTTAACTCTTCATCAGAGCCTGTTATATTTCCATTTTTCCCCCAAATATTTTTCCATTTACAACTTGTGTCTCCTAAATTTAAACTTTGATCATAATTACAACCAAAATATCTTGCAGACCCATTTGATGTAACTCCTGCATAATATGAAGTATCCGAACTATGATATATTTTTCTTACATATAAATCATTATAATCAACAGAAATAGTAGTTCCGGAAATAGAAATGCCCGAACCAGCATAATAAGTTGTTCCACCACCAGAACCTTTAGGAGCAAAATTATTAGATACCCAACTTGTAGTAGCATATCCATAAAGAGATTGATGCTGAGTTAAATATCCTTTACCAGTCACCCAATCTTGCGTTGCGAGGTTATAATTCGTAAATCCAGAACTACGTGTAGCTCCATCAATTTTAAGACTAATTGAACCACCGCCTGTAGAAATCTTATTTCCATGTTCATCGTAATAATTCTTAGCATATACAGCATTCCAAGGCGCATCTGTGCTTCCGAGGTTACAAGTGCCACCCTTTTCCAATGAATATGTATCAACATCTGTATAGCTAGTTGATGTTTTTAATTTATATGGAGTCAATGCGGGTGTACCATCATTATTAATTGCAATCCACATATTATGATTACTATTCATAATTACGGTATGGCAATGACCAAATCCTGTATAACCTACAGGAGAACTGTTATTTAATTTAGAATGAGAATGTGATCGTGCAGCAATCCCTAAATTAGATAATGTATTATTTCCACTTGCTAATTCAACATTATTAATTTTAGGTTTATTTGTAAGTCCATTATAATTAGTTGTACCACCATTGCCTAAATTAGCCAGTGAGGTATAAGCTTTTTTATCACCAGTAAGATAAATGGCATCTACATAAATACATGCATATGGATTAGCTGTTGCTCCAATGCTTATCTGAGAAGTAGTATCTTTAGTTTTACTTACTGTAATATTACCATATGCATCGGTTTCAGTTGATAACAAATATGGTAATAAACTAATAGATAACATTCCTGTAGTCGTACTTTCCATACCTACTGCAAAATTACCATTCTTATAAGGAAGAATAGTGTGATGATGATTATAACCATTAAAGTCAAATGTGTCTGTTGGTTTCCACATAATTGATTTATATGGCACTCCTTTATACTGTCCGAATGAATCAGTAATATTAAGTTTATTAACATTTAACCATCCATTTGTATTAATATCATCTGCAATTAATGTTAGAACTCTTGCGCCTTGTTCTTTTATCAGAAGCATTCCATGCATTTTTGAAGAGTCTAAAGATGAATCTATCAACCCAAATCCAATTTGAGTTGTATTAGTTCCCCAGTCAAATGCAGTAATTACTTGTACTGAATCAGTTGGTTCACCAGTTCCAACATCGTTATAATAAATAGAATATGATTGCTTTGCAGTAATAGATGTAGCAATAACACTACCTGTAAAACTTCCAGTTGCACCAGAAAGTTCTCCTTTAAAACTACCTGTTGCAGCTTTTAAATCCCCAGAGAATGTGCCAGTAGCAGCTTTTAATTCTCCAGAAAAGCTACCTGTTGCTGCAACTAATTCACCAGAAAAACTTCCGGTAGCAGCTGATAGTTTACCACCAAAAGTTGCATTCCCTTGATTATCTACATTTAACTGATTGCCAAGTTTTAAACCATCAGGATTTAAACTTATGGATCCGTCTCTGTTGCTTAATGAATTTGCAGATATATTCCAACCGCCAATAGTTCCTCCATCAGCGTAAATAGTTCCTGAGAATGTACCAGAGTTAGCATAAAGCTTACCATTTGAATCAACTCTGAAGTTTCCACTACCAAGAGCAATTCCGTCTGTACCAATATATACATTTTTATCCTTTGATACTGATGTTGGTTGTTCAGGAAGGCTATCCATACCAGAATACAATTTTCCCGCTTCAATATGGAAACCGCCAATACCACCAATATAACCTTTATTAGCTATAATGGTTCCCTCAACAGTGCTGTCACCACGAATATAAGCATTACCATTAGAATCAACAGCAAAATTTTTACCTTTAATAGCACCGTTCTCTGATAAATCAAACCAGATACCTTTTAGTGAATAATTAGATGTCAGATCATCTTCAAATATTTTTGATCTGATTGCATCAACTTTAATAGAATCAGCAGTAATAGTATTGGTTTCAATAATACCACCGTCGATTTTAGTTTTACCTGGTCCAGTGTGTGTATTCATTGCAGTGATAATACCATTAATGTCAATGGTGCTGGCATCAATGCTAATATGGTCAGAAATCATCTGAATAAATTTATCAGTAACTGTGAACTCAGACTCTTTGTCACCAGTTACCATAAAACTGATTTTATCTGCATTCTGAGTAATAGAAGAGGTGTTTGCTTTAATTTTTTCTTGAGCTTCAGAAAGATCTGTTTGCATACTGCTTACAGTAGATGTAATCCCAGAAACATTTTGTTTGATATCAGAAAAATCTGTTCGGATAGATTCTTGATCTTTAAGATATTGAGTATTACTAACCTTAGTTTCGATTTGTCCGGTCAGAGTATCTGTAACATTCTTAATCTGCTTTGTGTAGTCATCTGTAATAGTCGTCTTTTCTATTCCCCACCATTGATTTCCTTTGCCATCATAAATATTAGTGATGTCAATACCACCTTGTTCATTTGGTTCTATGATTTGAAATCCAAGTTTGTCTTTGGTAATGGTGGCGTTATTAATCATGTCTCCAAGAATTGTATTATCTGGAATACCTGTCTGGGTAATACCATTTTCATCAAATAAAGCGGCTCTGTCTCCATTTTTAACAATAAAGTTGAAATCCCCTTTACCGTCCATACCAATCTGCACACGAACATTTCCTTTGGAATCATAAAACTGTTGAGTACTTTCTTGAAATGCAATAGTAGGTTTATTGTCTTTAGAGATAAGTACAATTTGATTTGCAAGAGCATTTTGAGCCATTAAATCTCCAACTGCAATTTTCTTTGCGATGAGATTAGTAATAACAGCCTGATCAATTTCTGCATTTTCTACAGTAAGATGAATTGTATGTAATTCTCCAACTCCTGCATGACCTGCAAGAAGATTTTTTACATTAATCATATCAGCATTAATCTGATTAGATTCTATAATCTTAGCTGACAGCTTTTCAATATTTGCCTGTTCCGCTTCGAGAATACGAGTTGTGATCTTATCTGCGGAAATAAGTTTTACATCGAGATATTTCATGAAAGCAGTATCAACAGTAAGCTTATCAAATACACCTTCTTTTGCTTTCACGAGTTCTGCAATAATTGTATCAGCAGTAATGGTTCCGCCAGACCCGGTTCCTCCAGTGACAGTTCCACCTAACATTGAATTGAATAGAGGATTTGAAAAGATTTGTTTGATAGCTTCTGATGTGATGACATAATCAGAAGTAGAAGATTTGTTGACTGAATTAACACGACCACCATTACGGTTGGAAGTATTAAGGGCATCGTTTAAAAGAGTATTATAATCATTCCTTTTAGCTTTGTACTGAATCATATTGCTAAAAGTAACTTCCATAGATTCATCTAAATCACAAGGATTATATGTGATTTCAATTACTCTTAGTTTAATATAATTAGTATCAGTGATTCCTACACGCACAAAATCATTTACCGCAAGCTGTTCATGGTACTCCTTAAATTCTGGAAGAGCGTATACATTCTCTACATCATCAGTATATGTATATTGTGGATGTGATTCCACATACAATTCTTCCAATGCATCGTCATAAAGAACTTTAGACTTATCTACGGCATCAGCAGTACTGTCAAGAGTAGTAACAATAATATTTTCATTTGTATAAGTGGATTGGCTATATAAACTCTTAATAATATATGTTTCTTTATCAGTAAAAGCTGAGTATTTGTTCTGTACTTTACCAAAATTTTCAAGTAATACATCTTTTGCAATCTGGTTTCGTTTCTCTTGAATTTCAGGTTTCTTAGCCTTATCATATTCAGCCTGGCGTTCTTTTAAAGCAGCCTCAGCCTGATCTTTTAAATTCAGATAATCCAGATATTTTTGATGCATCTGAGTAAAATATGCTTCTTCATATCCAGAAAGAGGATTATAACCATCTGCATAACCACTCTTTTTTAATTCTTTAATACAGCTATCGTAAGTTGAAATCTTTACTTTTAATTCTGAGATTCCATATAATTTCCAATCAGTTTCATAAGCTTTTATAATATTTTCAGATTGCGTGAAATACCCAAACTGGCTAGGTGAATCGCCCATCTCTAATTGCATACCGCATATAGTGAAAACATTAGTTCCAGTGAATGCTACATCAATTAAACGAGAAGAAAGATTAAAAGAAGTATAAACTCTTGTCCAAGAAGATGTAATGTTATAAGTAACATTCTTTCTATCTTCTCCAGTGTTATTATAACCAAGATAAAATGTACCGGATCCTTTTACAAAACAACTAAGAGTATATCTCTGAGATGGTTCGATACTGATATTGTGTTGATAGATACCACCATCTGTACCGGTTACTTTAACTCCACGAGTAATTCCATAAGCAGGAGCATCATCAATTTGTATAGTTTGAAAAGAAGAAGTTCCAGGGTTTACCATATACCAATCTTGGCCCAACACAATCGGATTTACACATGAAATAATATTTCCTTTACCGAATCCTTCTACGGTTTCGTCTTGAGCTTGTAATGCAGCTACAATAGATGGAAGAGTGTAGTTCATAATTGATTCATATAAAGGCCAATCATGTGACTTTTTTAAAGCTTCTAAATCAAAATTCTTTTCATCATCAACATATAGAGCTTCTAAACCCTTAATGATTGCCATGTTAGCATTATATGCATCTTTTAAATCTTCAACTTTTTTCCCGAACCAATTTGTTTGAGCAGTATCAATTGGGACTCTATTCATTAATTCAGTAAGAACTTCCAAATTTTTATTATATTCTTTGGATAAATTAATAAACTCTTCTCTGCGGGACTCTCGGTAGCTTTGCCATGCATTATATTTTTCTTGTAGTGAAGTATCCATGTAAGGCTCACATATAAAATAGGAAAGATCAGTAATTACAGAATCACCAAAATTGACTGCATCAATATTATAATCATCTAAGCCTTCAACATAAAATTGTGTAACTAAATTTTCATCTCTGGAAATAGTTATACTATTCTGAATGTTTCTAAAACCCAAAACTACATTTGTATCTTTACCTAAGCTGTCAGGTCTATAAACATTTATGGTCATATTTACAGTATCAAACTCAAACACACATTTATAGGCTTGTGCGGCCTCTTGTGTTAAGAAAGCATATACATTTTGATCGTCTACTTCAAAGTTACATATATTATTAGGGAGTAATTTTCCATCGTCATCAGGAGTAATATTATCCACATAACCTATATGCCAACCAGGAACATCTGCATGTTTTAATACTAAATGTAAAAAACTTAGATCTTCATTTTCTGAATCATAAAACTTAATCTGATAAAACTTATTTGTATCATGAGTTGCCTGATACATCATTTCATAGGAATCTTCTTCGCCCATATTAATTTTAAAGTTTTTCAGTTTATATTGAGTAAGCATGATTTCATAAGACTCAGCAGTAATCTCTTTAGTTTCACGCAAACCATCATTATTAATAGTTGGCGGATCTACTATTTTGAACCAAATGCCATCACAGTATAGCTCCATTAGCTCATCAAGTTCTTCATACCCGTCAGTAACAGTATTGTTTATGTATTTATCAACAGTAAATGTTAATTCAGCTGTATTATTAGTTTTTAACGACAATGAAGCGGTAGATGTATCAATGCCTCCTAGCGCACAATATAATCTTTTGCCAGGTTTAGCTAAATAAATAATAGAAGGCTCAGTACGTCCATAAATATCATACTTATGATTTATTTTCACCCAAACGCACCCACCTTTCTTGGTTCTCTATAAATAAGCTCAAATGTAGCATCACCAGTGAATCTTAATTCATTTTCACCGTAAGCCAATCTAAGCCAGTATATATTATCTATATCTTTTACACCCAAATCTTCAAAACTTATAATTGAATTAGTAATGTCATATATTTTTAAATGCTGGCAATCAATATAAAAGTCATCATCTTTTAAAGCATTTATTTTCATTGTTCCGTTATTGTCTGTTACATTTTGGATTGTAATAGTGCCATGGCTTTTAGGGGAAATTTTAATAAGAGGATAGATGTAATCTTCATGACAGTCAGAAGTGTTGTTAATTATATAAGTTTTTGGAAGAGTAGAAGAAGAGGTGATATTATGCGTAATCTCAGGAGTGTAACCATATGGACTGTCGCAAGTGACTGTAAAATTCATTTCATATGGGAACACAACATGATCAGTAGTAATTTCTGTGAATGTAGCAAAGAACTCTATATCTTCGTAGAAGTAGTCACCACCAAGTATCTTAAATAATTTTGGTGTTTGTGGAGAAGTTAACCAGCCATTAATAATACGGATATTGCTTGAAGAAAGGTAATCAGTATCATTCATCTGTATAACACCTAATTTAACATCTGGTATGTACTCCAATGGGAAAGTAATAATACCATTTTTCAATATAGGAGTACATTTTTCTGGGTATGTAATGATTCCACTAGATAATTCAGGTGTCACATTTATATTGTGACAAGGATTTTTCATGATGCTAAGTGTAAAGCTATAATTATCGTCGTACACTGTTCCGAAATGATTTTCTCTTGCTCTATATCTATTCTTTTCTCCTAACTGTAAAGATCTGCTTTCAAGATTATCATTGTCTGTGATTCCAGTCATTATAATCCCGTATTCACTAGAATTATGTCCATCAAATTCAAATTGTAACATTTATTCACCTCTTTCATTTTATAATTTCATACAATAAAAGAACTGCCGAAGCAGTCCTTTTATCATCTAAGCTTTCTCCAGTCTCTAGTCATATTTTTGTTAATAATTGTAGAAACTTTGTTTGCGACATCTTGGATGTCTAAATCATTACTCATATTTGCTACATTAATGTTCACTTCGTTGTTGATAGTATAATCATTATTTGTGGCAGTAGGAGTAACCGGGTTAAACATATTGGTAAAGTTATTCATTGCAGCAATAGAAGGCTTGAGCAGACGAGTAAATTCCTCGGTCATTACTGATTCGCCAACTTTTGCACCAATGAATCCCTGATCTCCATTACTAATAATAGCTTTACCTAAAAGAGTACTCATATCAGCAGGTATTAGTTTATTTATTATTCCACCAGTAGCAAAACCATATGATTTATACTTTTGAAGTATCTGATTTTTTAAAGCAGAACCCCATGAATCATATTTTTTAACACCTGGAGTACTAATTCCAAGAATATCTGCAAGCTGTTGCATTTCTTTTGGTCCGACTTTTTTACCTTTGGAATTGAAGTAACCTACTAACTGACTAACACCAGATGGAATATCAGTTGCTCCATCTGGACGATTAGGTAGAGAGCTTGTCCAATCCTTCAGATATGCCTTTTTGAATCCTTCAACTGCGACATCAGACTGGTAGCTATGATTAGCCCCATTTTGATATGCATATTGCATGGCGGCTCTTAAGTTATCTCCAGAAGTAACATCAATCCCTGCATTAGCTGCATAGGATTTAATTGCTTCGTAATGAGCGTTTGGCATTACATGAACGGTACAAGTAGCTTTAGCAAGACCACCACCGCCAATAGCAGTAATGATACATTTTCTTGTCTTAGACTCATCACGCGCCATTAAACCGTTCTTATCAAGACCTGAAGACACACCACGAACTGTACCATCAGAAGAAACTTTCGCAATAGATTCATCAGAACTTTTCCACTCAATATCAGAGTGTTCCGGTTTGCTTGGTGACCATGTTGCTTTAAGCTGCTGTTTAATATGGTCATAAGTTAAATAAATATCAGTAGCGTTTAGTTTTAAACTGTATTTCTTGTTATTAACTGTACCTGGAGTTTCATTTCCAGCACCAGTGGAATCTTTATTGCTATTAAATGTATTGTGAATACCATTCTCAGCACCGGTATATGTATTATTACCAGTTGTAGAACCACCTTGTCCATTGCTTGTTCCGTATGGAAGAGTAACTTTCATATTAGAAATGGTTTCTAATGCTTTTATCTGTTGAATCAAACTTGTATTGAAATCAGCAGACTTACCTATCATAGTATCAAATGTGCTAGACACCTTAACACCATACTGATCCATCACAGTATGTAAATGTTTATATGTGTTATCATAATTAGTGGTTACATTGGTAAGCATTCCACTAATAATAGCTTCCTGAAACGAAGAATTTTTCTTTACTGCATCAAGTGTATTATCAAGAGCTTTATTCGCTTCATTAGAAAAATTCTCATAGCCGGTATTTTTCATATCGACTTCGTGTTGATGCATGGTATCTGCCATATCATCTTCGGCATCTGCAAGTTCCGCACGTAATTTCTCAAGACGAGCTTTGGCGGCAGCATTACTGGTTCCTTCAAGGGCAGCTATCTGGGATTTAAGAGTATTAATATCTTTAGACTTCTTTTTTAAAGTTTTGTCATAATCGTAATATTTCTCTTTAGCAGAAAGAGCGTCTTTACGCTTATCAATATTTTCCTGAAGTAAATCATTCTCTTTCTTAATTTGAGTCTCATACATATCAAGCATATTCTGTTTCAGTTCAGAAAGAGCAGTAGATTCTTGTTGAATACCATCAAGAAGTTGTTTGCTTTTCTCATTGTATTCGTCTAAGCTGTAACAACCATTTTTATATTGTTCTTCAAGCTTATTAAGACCTTCCCTATAGTTAGCAATCTTCTGTTTTGTCGCATCTATAGATTCTTGAGTTAATAAAATGTTAGTTAATCCATTTGTAGTAAATGAACCATCATCATTGTAAAAACTTTCAGCGTCACCGAGAAGTTTTTGCATAGTCTGATATTCAGTGATAACATTTGATAGTTTATCTTGTGCATCATCAAATGGTTTCCAGCGAAGTTCCATGATTTCATTTTTCAGATTTTCTATATCACTGCCGATTTTTAAAATTTGTTCGTCAATCTGTGCTATAGAATTAAGATATTTCTGGGCTTCTTCATTATTCATAGAAGAAAAATGAGTATCATAGTATTCGGCTTTTTCTGCACGAAGCTTTTGAAGTGCATTGATCTGTCTCGCATTAGATTTAATGCGCTCCTGATAAATCTTTTCGTTAATCTGATACTCAGGATTATCATTTGCTTTTGCGTAATCAATTACTGCATCCTGCTTGGAACCTGCACGATCCCAGCGGTCAACAGCCCATTGTTTTATCTGTTCACGATTATCTTGTAAAGCCTGAACTAATTCAGCAGCTTCATTTTCTAACTTAACAGCCTCTGTCTGGAGACTATAAAGCTGTTTCTTCATCTTTTGGTATTCTGGATCGACAGTTTTATGTCCATTTACCTTAAGATATTCTTTCATCCTACCTTTATATTCTTTTATTTCTTTATCAGTAAGACGTTTCTGTTCATTGGTATAATAGAGTTCCTTTTTCATGTATTTTTCATATTTAGAACCAGGTTTCTGATTATACCCTTGTGAGATTCTCAATTCCTGTTTAGCTTTGTAATAGTCAGCTTTATTCTCACGTTTACCTATGACGGTGTCATAAGCTTCAATAACACGTTCGACCTTTGCTTTAGCTAAATCTTTCTGTGACTTAGTGAGTTCACGAATCGCTTTGTCACAATCCAAGATTTTTTCATACCATTCCTGATATGCGTCAACACGTTTCTTATCATCTTCGGATAAACTTTCAATATTGATTGTACCATTCTGGACTTTCTTTTTCAGTTCATCAGATAAACCAACAGCAGAAGCAACTTCATTTGCTTTAGCTACGTATTTTGCTCTGGAATCTTTTTGTGTCTGTAATTGTTTATTTAGATTTTTAAGTGCTTTATCATAATTCTTCTCAGAAGACTTATAATTACTATAATCGCTTTCAGCGATATCTTGATACTTTTCAACGATTCTCTCTAAACGATCAAGAGCAGTTTCTATCCAGTCTTTAGCTTGAGTACTTACTTTTTTAATTGTATCATCTAATTCTGATGTACCGTCTGCATAGGCAGGAGCAAGGGTTACACCGGAAGCAGTGCCTTGTGCATATGCTCTAGCATGACCATGTGTAGCACCATGCTTTAATAAATCCTCTGTTTGAGTGGCTGAAAAGATGATGTCACCTTTTTTCAAATTCTCAATATGAGCGCCACCAGGAATAAGTGACCACACACCATCACGCACTATAGATTCAGAATGACCGTTGATGCCTACCTCATTAACAAGGGCTTGCTCATCATGTTTAAGTGCTACTTCTCCTTTTGCATGAGCAGAAGAGAGAGGTTTCATATTAAGAACATTATAAGCTGTGCCGGAAGCGTGAGCAATTGAGGTCATAGTGCCAGAAGCTTTACCACCTATATACGTAACATGTGCTACTTTGTCCGAAGGTGGAGCCTGACCACCTAATGTATAAGTTACTGTTGCAGTCTTATCATTTGGAGGATCTTGAGATCCTAATGTATAATTTACATCAGCTTTTTGATCTTCAGCAGGTTCCTGATCACCTTTGGTATAATTTACATTAACACTTGCAGGATCGGATTCAATCTGAGCTTTGATAGCTTCTGCATTTCCTACATTACTTTCATCTACGCCAATAGCAATCTGTACTTCTGGTGGAAGAGCAGCAATTTCACTTATAAGACTTTGAACTTTATCATCTTGAACAATTGCATCAATAGATACATTTTTATCTTGCAATTCGGCTATTCGTGACTGGAGTTGGTCTACTAAATCTGCACCTTGGGTCTGTGCAACAACTTCAACTTGTTTGTCATGTACTTGCTGCAAGGCATCAATAAGAGCTTGTACTTTATCTGCTCCCTCAACATCTCCTAGAATAGTTAATACTTTCTGTTGATTTGTCAATTCTTCTATCTTAGAATCTATATCATCAATAGACATCGTATTAACATCAAAATCTAAGTCAATACTTCCCATTTTTCCGTCTGCTGCAAGTGCTTGTACATCGGCAAGAGCGTCATCAACAGAAGTTGTATCAACATCTATTTTGATTTTATCACTAATATCCTCATTGGATAATTGTAATAACTGATCTTCGGCAGTTTGAATATTGTCTGTATCTACTAATTTGATACCTGAATCAGTCTGAGCCTGTTGTAAGGTTTCAAAAGCTGCATTGGCATCTTGAGTAGCCTGATCAAGGGTGTTGTCCATACCATTCTGATAAAGTTGTGTTTGCTGATCCATTTCATTCTTAGCTTGCATGAAATCTTGAGCAGCTTGTACGACATCTGATGATAAACTAGACTGCCCAATAGCAGAAGAACTATATTCAGCATTCTGTTCTTGAGCAATAGCGGCTTTGTACATTGATTGCACTTGTTCTCCGCCAGTATACTCTGAATGGAATTTGCCATCACGATCTCTATATTTATTTACTTCTTCCTGCAGGTCAGCTACCTGTTTATGAGCAGTATCTAAATCAGTAGTATCAAAATCAAATGTGTATGTTTTGCCAGTAAGGTCAGACAATTCGTCCTGTGCATCTTTAGCCTCAGAAACTAAATCTTCCAAACCTTTTGTCGCATCCATAGTAGGAGCATTAACTTTCAAAACACCAAGACCTTCAAGAGCAGTAAGAATCTGATCTTTGGACAATTGAGTCTTATCTGCTAACTGTTGTATGGCATTCTCAGCCTGTTCCATACCCTCAACATTATAAGCACCATCATTTAATTTGATGCCCTCTAATTGTGTACGGTTATATTTAGAAAGGGTTTCAAATGACTTTTCAGTAGCGGCATCGTTTTCTTTATGGGCAGCAGTAAGAGCTTCCAATGAATGTGTATATTCAGCAGCTCTGTCAGGATCATCACCGAATCCCATCTGTTCAGCAGTCTGTGGTTTCTCCCAAGACCCCTTAGTAGTTTCTTTAGAGGAATCACTACTTTCCTCAGAATCTTTTAATTTACCAGCTTCTTTTAAAGCCTCAATAACAGAACGAGCTTGGTCTTTAGTTAAACCGAGTTTTTCACATAAAGATTCAACAGCTTTTTCAGCATCGCCTAATTCAGTGTCCCATTTACCGTCATTGAAATCTATACCTTCTAACTGTTCAGAAGTATATTTCCCAAGAGTATCTACTAAAGAAGTAACATCTGTGTTCTGTTCTTCATATGCTTTATTGATACCATCAAGAGCTGTAGTAACAGAAGCAGAATCTGTTATGATACCATCCATTAATGAAGATACATCTGTTCCTAAAAGAGCTTCAACAGTTGTACCGGCAGAAGCAGCTAGCTCTTCTTGTTTAGCTTTTAATTGATTAATAGCTGCATTTCGCTGATCATTTGTCAATTGATCATTTTTTTGAACTCTTTTTATCTCTTCTTCGTAGGCTTGCGCTCCCATGGCAGATGAATTGAAATTATCAATAGCATTTTGAGCAGCATCTTCTGAATAAGACTCCATGTTATCATAGGTTTCTTTTAAATCCTGTTTATATTTATTAACTTTATCCTCAGAAGCAGAAATAGCAGTAGTGTTAGTACTATCTGTATTTTTCAGTTCTTCGAGTCGTTTCTGTTCATCTGAAAGGGCAGAAGTAAGTTCTTGAGTTCTGTCTATACCTTCCTCTATAGATGATATAAAGTTATTATCAATGCCATAATCACGAAGACGACCGAAGTTAGCACTCATGAATTCTTTGCTGATTCCCATTGATCGAGCGGCTTTACTCATATCATCTATGTCAAATGACCATCTTTTACTTGCATCATCATAAGATGCCATACCCTTAGATTTAAGATCAGCTAAGAAATTATTAACACCTGTCTTATCTTCTGTGAGATATCTTACAGCTTTACCATAGTTCTCTGCAAAGTTTGCTCTATCATCTGAACCTGTAGGAGAAATAAGAGCGGCAAATGATTTAAAATCATCTGTACCTACAAGACCTTTATCATATGCATCTTTAGCATTCTTTAGTCCGGCGACAATGTTATTATATTTATCTCCGGCATTCTCCGTACTCTGGGCACGTTGCCACTGAGAATAATAGGAAAGAAGTTCCTGTTGCTGTTTCTTAGTTGCTTGCCATTCAGACTGAGATTGCATATAAGATAAATATTCGTTTCTAGCATCTTTTAATTTATCTTTTTCAGAATCATAGGCAGCTTTTTTATCATCTTCGTCTTCAGTTCCTTTAGCTTCTTTCCATGCTTTTTTTGCTTTGTTTGTTACATCTGTTTGGTCCTTAATAGCTTTAGTTTGTAACTTAATACCCTTTTCGAAATCTCCATCAGTAGCTTCAGCCTGATATTCTGTAAAGGTTTTCAAAGCATCTATGTTTAGTTTGATACCATCAGAAGTAGTGGTGAATAAATCATTAACATTTTGCTCAATGCCACGAGGGTCTTTCACATTTTTGAAAGCAGTAGAAAGAATCTTAACATTGTCTTTAGAAACTCCACCTGCAGAAGTGGTCTCTGTAAGAATAGTTCCCATAGAAGAAAGAGTAGACTTAGCAGTTGATACTTTAGTTTCCATTGAATCTAAAGAAACGGCTGCCTGATCACTCATATCTTTAGCTGCTTGTTTGGCCTTTTCGAATGCCGTATAAAAATCATCAATTGAACTTAAATCTTTATTATCAGTGATAACCTGTACAGCTATTTCAAGTTCATCTTGTGTAGCATTTTTTAGATCTTCTCTTACTTTTTCGGCATCGCCTTTAGTTTTGCTAGCTTTTACTCCTTTCAGAGCATCTCTAACCCTATTAAGACTATCTTGATTCTCCCAAACAGTATAAGCCTTATCATTGTCATCGTATTCAGTATGAGCAAAACCAAAAGCTTCGGCTAAAGTACCTTTAGTCCAGAAGTCGCTTTGAGAAATATCTGCTATAGACTCAAGGACATCATCTCTTCTTGCAGCAAATTCTCTTACAGTTTCCTGGTCTTTAGGATCCATTTCGAACAGTTGAGATCAAAGCTTTTGTTGATCTGGAGTAGCAGTAGCCATAGGGTTGACTACATTGTTACGGAGCCATGTATCCATGTCTTTACCAGACTGCTCAAAATTATCTAACAATCTTGTGCCGTCTGAAGAACTAAGCATACTGTTCAACTGTGATTGAAATTCTGATGCTTTATCTTGATCGTCCCAGCTATCAAAAGAATCAATAGTACTTGCCATTGATTTGATAGAAGAAACCATTTCTCTTTTAGAGGCATCTATAGATTCTTGAGTATTAACTAAATTAGTATGAGCTTCTTGAAGTTCGCTATTATCTGAATTTAAAACACTGGCAGCTTCACTATTAAGAAAATCTAACTGTTTACCATCAAATTCAAGAGTTATCTTTTGACCATCCGCAGATTGCTTATAACCTTTTATTGCTTTTCCAAATGTATTACCAAGTGCATCATATGCAGTTTGATCCAGTGTATAGGTGATGGTATCTTCTCCTTTTGTATGCTTTTTTAGCATATCGGAAAATTTTTGTACAGAATCAACTTTATATTTTGCTGCATCATATGCATTTTTGTATTCGTCTCGTTTGCCCTTATTCGTTCCTAAAGCAGTCTCATACCCTTTATACTGATCACTAATATTTTTCTTTGTGTCATAATAAGTAAGATTCCTCTGTAGCTTTAGATAATCATTGACCTGAGTGTTTAAATCCTCAGCATTAGTTCCAGCATTAAGAATAGCATTGCCTTGAGAATCCCATGAACGTGTGAGACTAGGAGCAGCGGCAGCAATCTGATTACTCGTATCTAAGAAATCCTTATATTCATCGTCTGTAAGACTAATATTTTTAATAGAATTACCGGATATTTTTACACCTTTGGACAATTCTGTGTATTTGGAAGTAAGTTCTCCAAGAGATGCTTTCTGGTCTTCATAGGCTTTAGTTTGGGATTGAATGGATTCTTTTGCTTCTTGGCCTTTAGCAATTAAGTTCTCATTTTTATGAACGAAAGCGTCAATGCCCTTACCAAGTAATGAGAAAGCTCCTTGTACAAGCATTCCAACACCAGCAGAAATAAAAGCATTGCCAATCATTGAGAGACCAGCAGATGCCATACTTTTTAGACCATCGGACCATTTGCCTTGTTTCTGTTGATCAGGTTTCTCTACCTCATTTTCTCTTTTAAAATCAGTGAGAGTCTTAGTATTAGTAGCCATCTGTTTACCATAATCTTTAGCTCTTTGACTGGCATTCTTCGTTACTTCATTTGCTTTGGCCATACGTTGCTCGTTGTCTGTAATGGCCTGACCATTATTATCAAGTTGCTTGTTAAGCTCTTTAAGAACTTCTAAATCATCTGAATATGCTTGCCAATTTTTATTGGCTTCTACATAACCTTTCGCTATAGTAGCATTACGTTGAGCTCTTCGTGATTGCGGTAAAATTTCTCCATCTTCATTCTTGGCGAAAACCAAACTGTGTGATATAATATAGCAAATCTTAATTACTATATATAATAAAAAGAAGGAACAATATGGAAGAATTATTATTTTGCAATAAATGTGGAAAGACCAGTACATCTTCTTCTTATAAAATAGGAGATAAATGTTATACCTGTGGAACTGGAACTTATATAGGCACTGGTATTGATTGGTCTACAGCATATATAGAGTTATCAAAAGAATATGAGAAAACTCATGACGGTCATTGTCCCAGTCATTTGGAATCATCTGAGATATTTAGGCAAAAATATTTTTATGGAAAGTTAGACAATGAAGTAGATTACTCTGCCGTTAAAAAAAGAAAATATAGTGAATCCCCTGAAGGAATAGAAGAGCAAAACAAGATAACAGACAGATGGTATGCCAAACAGAATGCTCAGAAATTCTCTACTGGGCCTAAGTGTCCAACCTGTGGTTCCACCAATATTCGTAAAATCTCTACAGGAGAACGTATGGTATCAGTAGGAATATTAGGATTGTTCAGTAAGAAGATTAACAAGAGCTTTAAGTGTAACTCTTGTGGATATACATGGTGATAGTTTATGAGTAATTTTAAAGATGATGATTATGTTAAAGAGTTCATATGTAGGACACAAATGAATTATTTTATGATTCAAAAATTAGCTGGACATAATAAAAATAAAGAGATTTCTTGTTTAAAAAAAATTATGTTTGCCAATGAATTTGAATATCAAAAATGTTATGAGATTACTCAATTAATTAATTCTTTTTTGGGATTACTTGTTTTTCCAAAAGAG
>ERZ1106973.1843-NODE-1843-length-18039-cov-2.766515_pt1 | contig 18039 bp, 16 predicted proteins | sample MGYA00403686_ERZ1106973 | MGnify/ENA primary metagenome ERZ1106973 (study PRJEB35170, sample SAMEA104062408) | human gut metagenome | biome: human gut; feature: human-associated habitat; material: faeces | place: Denmark | collected 2012-11-06 ...
GAGGTGCTGCTGATACAACACTCCAAAAAGACGTGAAAGAGACGCAACCGTTGATATTTCAACCATTGACGTCTCCTTTTGATTTCCTAACTGTCGAAAATGAGATATTATTCCCATTTATTCTAACACAAAAAGACCTTTTGGAAAAGGTCTTTTTGATATTATATGTCTGAAATGCGTCGGAAAAATCGTTTATTTATTCCACACCCTTGAGCCCCAGCTGCACGCCTTCAGCCCACTCTTCGCAACCAGCGTCTTGCCGTCATAAACCAGCACGCGGGCTTTGTAGTAATACTTCGTGCCCTTGGTTCCTTTGGTATTGATGAACGTATTCGTGGTCTTGGTCTTGAGCAGTTTATAGCCTGCGCTCTTCTTGGTCGAGCGATAGAACTGATATTTGACCGTGTATCCCAGTGACTTGATGTCGGAGATCAGGGTCTTGCTCGTCTTTGCGGTGCCCTGTACCTTGACGGACTTCTTGCTCGTCTTGGTGGTGGTCACTTTGAACTTGGCCTTCTGCATCAGTTCTTTGACATGAGCTGCGTTCTGTTTCTGTATGAGCTGCTCTGCTTCGTCTTTGTCGACCACTGCGAAGGTCGAGAAGTGGGTCGTCGTGAATTTGATATAATCGTCCGCGCCGACTTTCTCTACGCTGTGGTTCAGGATCTTGCAGAGACCGTTGTCGTCGATGTAGATCACGAGGACGTCCTTGTCTTTGAGTTTCTCCGGCATCGGCAGGGTCACGTGAGCCTTGCCGCCTTCAAACTGATGCAGGAGTCTTTCGCCGATCTTCGCGATGAAGTCGAACAGACTGCCGTTCTTGCCGACGATGTCCGCGGCCGGTTTCTGCGTTTCTTTCAGCTGCGTGTTTTCGCCCACCACGATGGTCACGGTATCGCCCTTGGCCGCATCAGCGATGGTCTCCAAGGTCTTATTATCGAGTCGTACTTCGCTGTTGTCCGTCTTGATGACAAGGTCAGCATTCGTATTCTTTGCGATCGCATCGACGGTCGCCTTTGGCAGCTTGACTTCGGTTGACTTCACACTGTCCGCTACGCCTGCGCCGCCTGCATTGCCGCCATTGTTATCGTTCTTGTCGTTGGACTTGACGGTGATTTCGATCGTGTCGGAATTATTGGAGACCGCTTGATCGAGCAGCTTGTCGCCGAGCTCTTTGGAAACGCTGGCTGTGGTCTTGGAAACATCCTGACCCTGCTCGTTCTTCGTGGTCTCGGTCGTCGTATTCTTGACAGCCGTCTTGGTTGTCGTGTTCGTTCTGGATTCTTCGCCCGGCTTGGAAGTCGAATCATCCTTCGGGTCTTCTTTGACCGTGATGACCTCCGCATCCGGATCAGACGGAGCCGGAGCCGGTGTCACTGCACCGCCGCCGGAACCGCCGCCGCTTTTTGTTACATTGAACTTCAGTTGCACACTTGCCGAAACTTCGTTGCTTCCCGAAATCGTAAGGTTTTCATTGTATGTTCCTGCTGCAAGACCATCTTTTGGCTGCACAGTGATTTCCGCGGTTCTTCTCGGAGCGATTCGGTTTTCCGAAAGTTTGCTCATGGTGTAATTGCTATTTTCCTGCAAAACTTCCTCTGACAGCTCAACGGTTTCGTTTCCGGTATTTGTGATTGTTACCGTCTTTGGAGTCGGCTGTGCATAGCCTGTCTTAACCATTCCGAAATTGATCTCGGAAGGGACCACGGTAATGGCGTAGTTAGGCTTGCTTGCTTGAATTTTAACCCAACGGTTTGCATAGGTGTCCGCACTTGCCGCATCGGCAGATGCCGCAGCGACTTCGGATTCCCCTGCTGTGACAGTCGGAGTTAAACCTTCCTTATAGGTTGGGCGCGGGGGTTGCGTTAATAAAGAGATTGCGGCAATGCTGCTTTTTGACCCTTCATTCTCCGCTTCTGCACTTGCGATGACGGTGCCGCCGTTGATTGTCATCCCATATGTTGAGATTCCGTTGGAGCGGTCTGCGCCTTCGCCTCCGTTTTCTTTGCCGACAGCTTTCATGTAAGCATTATCTTTAATCGTTAAATGACTTTGCTGTTGTGGATCTCTGTCTCCGTATATTCCGAAACTGCTTCCACCTGCCTGCCCTCCCTCTGCATATAAAAAAGCATTATCAGAGAGTTTGGCTTCGGATTTTTCTCGGACATATTTATGAATGTACACTCCCATGCTGGAACCTGCCATGTCGCCATAGGTTTTCCCGCCGTAAGCATACACGCTTGCGTTTGCCGAAGCTTCAAAACCAGCTGCACAGATTCCCATGCTGGTGCTCCATTCTTGGCTCTCACCCGGATTCTTTGTTACGTTCCCGCCATAAGCTTTTAAACTTGCTCTTCCGTTAATTATCAAAGATTGTGATGCAGATATTCCGCTGCTTTCTCTGGATCTCACTGCCTTGACATCACCGCCTCTTGCCGTAACCTGTGCATTGTCGGTAATCGTCATTTGTGAACAGCCAATCCCTCGGCTGTATGCAGCAGCATCTGTGTTCTCAGTCATATCACCATATACTTCCAACTCAGCTGAATCTTTGACGATAACCTTCCCGGAATAAATCCCTTCGCTTATTCTTCCTGCTGTATTTCCACCCTTTGCGGGTTTTCCACCTTTTACGGTCAGCTTGCCGCTTCCGCATATTGTGACGGATTTTTGCAAATCATTCGCATCGCCCATGCCTACAGAGCCAATAACGATGCCTTCGGGGGTTTCTCCCGCAACATCTCCTGCCTGTATGATATTTTCGGTTTCCGCTGTCAAAACAACGGTAACAGCTCCCGGAAGGCGCACTCCGTAATAATATCCGTTGTTAAGGGTCGAGTAAGAGCTTGGTACGAAGGTCGGCTCTGTCACCACTATCCTCGCGCCGGAAAGCGTCAAGGTTTTCGTCTCATTGTTCCATGACCAGCCTTCCGCGCTGTCGGTTACGGAATATTTTGTAAAGTCAACTGTCGTTTCCTTTCCGTTCGTCGCCATATATTTTCCGTTCTCACTTGTCAAGTCGAGCATGGTCGTTCTGGTTACAACAGCGTTCGCGGCGATTCCGTCCTCAGCATGCGCCACCCCCCCACTTCCTGCGATCGGCATCATTGTAAATGCCACGCAGAATGCCAGCAAAATTGCAAATAATCTTTTTTTCATCTTCATCTTCTCCTCCTGTTAAACATTCCATTGCTGCGTCTCGCATGTTTTATCCGCATCTCTCATTCTCATTTTCCGATTTTTGTGTTCGCGCGATTCCTTTCTGCTGCGCAGCGGCCGAAGTCACTTCTTGACATTTCGCTCGCGCAGCTTCACGCAAAGCAGGGTAAAGACAACTGCTGTCACGAAAGATACGACTGCCACCAGCACATAACCGCCGGTGCGTTCCGACAGAAGCGTCGCACCGTTCAGACCCTGCACCGCTACCGCGCTGCCAAAGCCGCCGCTGACCTCACCCAGAATGCCGACCAGACAGCAGCAAAGCGCCAGACATAAGGTCGACAGTCCGCGTATCATACGCTTTTCCTTTTTTTGCTTTATGCGTGCCGCACGCTCCTTGACCTACGCTACGCGCTCATTTGTATCGTACATATCCTACCCTCCTGCAGCTGATCACTGCCTAAAAAAATCCCCTATTACTCCTATAGGGACAAAAAACAAAAAAAGTACGCACTTCTTTTTATGTTTTTTTGTGCGTACATTATATTTTTTTGTCCCACGCCTCTCGATTCCGCTTCGTTTCGGCTTCACGCGCAGGCACGCTTTCAGTCAGTTTTTTTGCCAAAAAGCGGTTAATTTCGCTGCTGCCTGCCGCGCACAGCATGATACAGCGTGAATCCGCCCATCATCGTCAGCAGCGGAATGCAGTAGCCGATGACCTGCACGCTGCCTCCGACGCTGACCAGCAGATTATAGATCGCATGGTATATGATGCTCACACAGAGCAGACCCGGTATACAGACATTGCGCAGCAGGCGATCGTGCCAGACATAGCGCAGCCCCTCGGCATAGACGCTACCGCAGGCAACATGCATCGCACCCGTACCAAAGCCGCGGATCAGCAGGAACAAAATCTGCCCTGCGCCGTTTTCGGCGAGATAACAGATATTCTCAAAGGTCGCGAAGCTGGCGGCGACCAGCAGGACTGCCAGTCGGAAACGCTGCAGCTCCGGTTCAAAAACAATCAGGAAAAACAGCAGCGGCAACAGCTTCATGATCTCTTCGACGACCGGCGCGATCTGCGTGGTCGCATTCATGGTATCCGCCTGATAATAAAGGGCAAAGAATGTATTGAGATAGGCCGACAGCAGGCACACGAACATACCTGCAAAGCAGAGTGCAAAGGCTGCGTGGTATCTGCGTCCGACGCACAGCATGGTGATAAACAGCGGTGCTGCGATACATACAAAGACATTTTCGATATAGGTCATGTCCGCACCGCCTTTCTTGTTGCCGGCAGCATGGCAAAGATCACGCCCGACAGCATAAAATCAAACCAGAAATACGGATTGCGCAGATCGTCGCTTACCCAGAAGCAGGAGCTCGTCCAAAGGGCGTATTCGAGCGCAGTGAAGCACAGCACATTGATATGAAAGGCGCGCAGCCTGCACGTTTCGGTCTCAGCCGCGCTGTCTCCGCAACGCCGCGCAAAAACCAGCCCGCGGATCGAAAGCCATGCCGCCGCCATGGTGCCCGTACACATCAGCACATTGAAAAAGACATCACCGTAAGTAATATAAAGAATAAACTGCGGCACAGCGATAGCAGGCGCCAGCCACGATAATTTCGTCCGAAAGCGCAGTTCTTCTGCAGAAGGCAGGGTCATCTCCATCGTCAGCAGGAAGATATAGCTCGCGATCCAGCCCAGCTCCGATACATAGAACACCTGCGGCGTCGCGTCCAGAAGCAGGAGATGCAGCGTCCAGTACAAGGTCCCCAGTGCGTAGGTCCAAAAAAAACATGCCAGCAAAACATAGGGCTGCCTGCGGCTTTTCAAGAACTGCCTTGCCGCCCCGATGAAGCCCGCAGTGCAGACCAAAAACTGCACGAGATAATCCCAGAATTCGATCAGATGTACCATGCGGTGATGCCCTCCTTTTCCAAAGCCTTGCGCAGAGAAGCCTTGCCGCGATAGACAAGGTCCGCGATCTGCTTTTCGGTCTTGCGCATGACCGCAGCCGCCTCCGCATGCCGCATACCTTCAAAATAGACCAGATACAGTGCCTCCCGGTAGGCCGGGTGGAGTTCCTCCATGCAAAGGTGCAGCATGCGGCTCCGCTCATCCGTCTGCACAAGCGTTTCGATCAGCACTTCGCTCTCCGGCTCCTGCTCCAGCTCCTCGAAGCTGAAGATCCGCTGCCTCCGCTTTTTTTGCAGGCAGCGAAGCGCAAGATGCCGCGCCGACTTATACAGATAGGCACGAAATCCGCCGTCGCGGATATGCGGTTTTTTGGCAACAAAATAGGCAAAGGCTTCGATCATCAGATCTTCTGCCTCGTGGATATCGTGGAGGTAGCCATCGATGTACAGGGTCAGACTGTTGCCGTAGCGTTCCATCAGGAGCTGCAGCCCGTCATCGTCACCGCGCAAGAAGCTGCGATACAGCATTTCGTCGTTTTTTGGTTCCATCGTGCGGCTCCTCCTTTTCTCTCAGATTTTGATGCGCCGCCGATCCTTTGCCTGTGGTCCTCTGTCATCGCCGGTATTCAGCGCATCTGTGCTTGATATAGCTTGGCATACATGCCGCCGCGAGCCAAAAGCTCCGCCTGCGTGCCTTCCTCCTCGATTTTGCCGTTCTCGATGACGACAATGCGGTCAGCCCCTTGTATCGTCGCCAGTCGATGTGCGATGATCAGTGTGGTACGCCCCACAGACAGCTCATCGAAGGCTTTTTGGATATGCGCCTCGGTCACGCTGTCCAGCGCGGAGGTTGCCTCGTCTAAGATCAAAATCGGCGGATTTTTGAGGAATATCCGCGCGATCGAAATGCGCTGCTTCTGTCCGCCGGAAAGCAGCGCCCCGCGCTCTCCGACATAGGTATCAAATCCCTCCGGCATTTTCATGATATCGTCGTAGATCTCTGCTTTTTTGGCAGCCGCGATGACTTCTTCACAGGAGGCATCCGGTCTGCCGTAGCGAATGTTTTCGTAGATGGTATCTGCAAACAGGAACACATCCTGCTGCACGATCCCGATATTGGTGCGCAGCGAGCGCTTGGTCACATGCCGGATATCGTGCCCGTCGATCAGAATGCTGCCGCTCTCGACATCGTAAAACCGCGGAAGCAGCTGGCAGAGCGTACTCTTGCCGCCGCCGGAATGACCGACCACCGCGATGCTTTCTCCGGCATGCACCGTCAGGGAAATATCATGCAACACGTCGATGTCCTTTTTGTAGCCGAACACCACATGCTCTAGGACGATTTCTCCTTTCACATCAGTCAGCGGCAGCGCGTCCGCCGCCTCTTGGATACTCGGCGCGATGCGCATGACTTCGACGAAGCGTTTGAGTCCTGCGAGTCCGTTGGTAAAGATCTCCGCGAGCGTCGCCAGCTTGCGCACCGGTGTCACGAAGGTCGTGATGTACAACGTGAATGTGATCAGGTCGATATAGGTCATACTGCCGCGCATGATAAGCCAGCCGCCGGCTGTAATGACCGCGATCTGCAGGAAGCAGATAAAGAATTCCAGCGATGCGTTGAAACGCCCCATCGCCTTGTAGTATCCTGTCTTGGAGCCCTTGTACATCTCGTTGGAGCGGTCAAACCGTTCAAAATCGAGCTGCTGGTTGTCAAAAGCCTTGGAGGTTTTCATGCCGGACAGGGTCGATTCGATGTCCGCGTTAATGCCCGCCATCTTTTCCTTGACCTGTACCGAGGACTGCATCATGTCATTGCGGCAAAAAATAACGATGCACACAAAGACCGGAACGATGACCAGCACCACGAGCGCCAGCCGCCATTCCACACAAAACATGACAATCAGCGCGCCGATGATGGTGATCATCGAGATCAGCAGATCCTCCGGGCCATGGTGCGCCAGCTCGGTGATCTCAAAAAGATCTCCGGTCAGCCGGTTCATCAGCTTGCCGGTACGGTTCTTGTCAAAGAAGTCAAAGTCCAGCTCCTGAAAGTGCACATAAAGATCCCGCCGGATATCTGCTTCCACGCGAATACCGAACTGATGTCCCCAGTAGGTGATGATGAAATTCATGACTGCCCGCACCAAAAACACCGCCACAACGATTGCCATGACAGTAAAAAACGTCTGATACAGCTTGTCCGGCAGCAGATCGTACATGACGTAACGCGATACCAGCGGAAACGCGACGTCGATCGCTCCCACGATAAATGCACAGCTCATATCCAGCAGGAAGAGCTTTTTGTGCGCGGGGAAATAGGATAAAAAGATGCGAAACAGTGATTGATGAAAGTCTTTTGTTTGATGATTCATGTCATATCCTCTGCAAAGGTAGGTTGAAAGAGGCTGCCGTATGCGGGCAGCCTCCGTTCTTTTGCGCTTACAGATAAGCGATGACCTCGATTTCGATCAACGCACCCTTCGGCAGCTTTGCGACCTCGACTGCAGATCTGGACGGATAGTCGCCGCTGAAAAAGCTTGCGTATACCTCGTTCATTTTCGCGAAGTCATTCATATTGTCCATGAAGCAGGTGGTCTTGACGATCTTGTCCAGACTGCTTCCCGCTGCTTCGAGCACCGCCTTGAGGTTCGCAAAAACCTGTCTGGTCTGCACCTCGATATCGCCCTCCACCAGATTTCCGGTCGCCGGGTCGATCGGAATCTGTCCGGAAGCGATGACCAGATTGCCGATGATATTTGCCTGTGCATAAGGTCCGATCGCTGCCGGAGCCTTATCTGTCGCTACGATTTTTCTCATGATGTTATCTCCTTTTCTATATTGTCACTTTTTTTAGCAAATGGTTGGTGATCGTCTGCTGTCTGCGGAAGAAATCGTTTCCCGCACGCCGCGTACCTACGCCGCGCACGCCTCCTGCATTTCCGGTCGTTTTTTGAGCTTGCGCATGATAATGAGATAGCAGACGATGTGCGCCGTCAGCGTGATCGTCCAGGTGACCGGATAAGAAACATAGACATTTTCTACATAATGGAACGCCGGCAGGGAGCAAAAAGCCTGAATCCATATGATCCGCAGCACACAAGCCCCCAAGAGGCTGACGATCATCGGCAGGATTGAATAGCCGAGACCGCGGATCACACCTGCCATCGTATCCATGATGCCGCAGATAAAATACGGCGCCGCGATATAAAAGAGCCGCTTGATGCCCTCCTCGACCACGATCTCCTGCGTAGAATAGATGCCGAGGAGCTGCCTGCCGAATAAGCAGGAAAGGTTCCCCAGTAGGATACCCGTCACAGCCGCGCAGCCCGTCGCGGTCAATACAATCTTGTGAATCCGCTTCAGTTTGCCGGCGCCCATATTCTGGCTGGTAAACGAAATCGCTGCCTGATAGAAGGCGTTCATGGCGAAATAGGTGAAGTTTTCGATATTTCCGGCTGCGGCGCTGCCTGCCATCACGTCCTTACCGAAGCTGTTGATGGAGGACTGGATGATGACATTAGACAGGGCGAACAATACACCCTGAAACCCCGCCGGCAGTCCAATTTCCAAAATTTTCAGCATCTTGTTTTTGTGAATGCGCAGCAGCTTGCGATGCAAGCGGAATGCCCCTTCCTCCTGTACCAGACAGCGCAGAATCATAAACGCTGAGAAGCATTGGGAGATCGAAGTCGCTGCGGCTACACCCGCAACGTCCATCTTGAAGCCGATGACAAAGGTCAGGTTCAGTACGACGTTGATCACGCCTGCAATCGTCAGATAGTTCAGCGGCCGCTTGGTATCTCCCTTGGCGCGCAGTACCGCGCTGCCGAAGTTGTAGATCATCATCGCCGGCATGCCCAGGAAATAGATCCGCATGTACAGCGTGGAAAGCGGCAGCACCTCCTCCGGCGTTTTCATCAAGGTCAGTACCGGTGCAGCCACCAGAATGCCGATGATCCCCATCGCGATGCCGCTGACAATGCTCAGCGCAATCGAAGTATGCACCGTTTCGCTGACATCGCTCTCCTTGCGTGCGCCCTGATACCGCGCCGTCAGGACATTGCAGCCGATCGCAAGTCCCACGAAAAGATTGACCAGAAGGTTGATCAGCGATGAGGTCGATCCGACGGCCGCCAGAGAGTTTTCACTGCCGAAACGACCGACTACGATGATATCCGCAGCATTGAACAAAAGCTGCAGAATATTGGAGCAGACCAAAGGAAACGCGAACAAAAGCATGCGGCTCAGAATCGGTCCGTCGATCATATCGATCTCATGCTTTTTTTGCTTCTTCTCTTTTTTTAACGCTTGTTCCTGCGCCATATGCAGCAACCTCCAAAACTAGATTTCCGTATAGCTATTATAATCTGACCCGCTTATGAAAGTCAATGCCTTTGCCAAAAAAGGGAGAAAAAGAACCACCCCGGTCACAAAGGACGTGTCCGAGATGGTTCAAAATATTTACTTTTTTCGGATCTCTGCGGTGTCCTCGTCTTTGTCCGCGCGGTGCATTTCGCGGAGGTCAGCCGCCGCCTCTCCCCTTATGGGATTCTTACCCTGTCTAAATCCCTCTCCAAGGAAATTGTCCTCCAGTCTCTGCTGCTCCTGTCTGCAACGCACGAACGCCTCGCCCGCGCCGAAGACGAAAAAGCGGCGCTCTCCGCAAAAATCGAAGAACTCCGCCTCATCAATCGTGCCAAATGTGTCCTCATCGATCAGCTCCGCATGAGTGAATCCGATGCCCATCACTATATTGAAAAACAGGCGATGGACCGCTGTATTTCCCGCCGCGCGATGGCGGAGAAAATTCTCTCTGCTTATCGCTGAATCCGGTATCTAAGCTGCGCTCGCGCACGATATAGACCGGCCTCTGTTTGATCTCCCAATATGCCCGCGCGAGATAGGACCCGATTGCCTGCAGTACCAGAAGCTGCAGCCCGGACAGAAGCAGCGGCAGGCAGATGATGGCGTGCTGTGTCTGCGGCAGCAGCAGGGTCAGCACACTTAAGAAAACCAGTCCGGTGCCGAGCGGTCCGGCGATTTTGAGCGGCGCGTCGGAAAACGCGAAAATGCCCTGTGCCGCGTACCGCAGCAGCCCGCGCAGATTCCACTTGCTCTCACCGATGCTGCGCGCGACATTCTCGTACTCGATCCAGCTCGTCCGAAAACCGACATAAGCAAAGATGCCTTTCGTATAGCGATTGCATTCCCCCAGCTGCAGGATCGCGTCTGCCACGCAGCGCCGCATCATACGGAAGTCCCCTTCTCCGCTTGCGGTTTCCATGCCGGTCAGCCTGTTCCAGACTTTATAGAATCCGCGCGACAGGCAGGCGCGGATTTTGCCTTCACCCGCACGACCGCGGCGGCGCGCGCCGCACAAATCAAGAGCGCCGCCGCTGTCACGCAGGATCCGGTACATTCTGGGCAGCAGCGTCGGCGGGTGCTGCAGATCGGCGTCCATCAGCACCAGATAATCGCCGGTCGCTTCCCGCAGTCCGGCGAGCATCGCCGCCTCTTTGCCGAAGTTGCGTGAGAAGGAAAGGTAGCGCACTTGTGCAGCTTCTCGCGTGTGCGCGGCCGCCAGCTCCCGCAGCTCTTTCAGCGTACCGTCGCGGCTGCCGTCATCCACAAAAATGATTTCATAAGAGACTTGCTCTTTTTCTGTGAGTGCTTCCATCGCTGCCGCAGTCTCTGCGTAAACGATTTCGATACACGCCTCTTCGTTATAGCACGGCACGATGATACTGATTTTGTCAGTTCTTCTTTCTTCTATATTCATTGTATCCCCTTTTTCATGCTTTCTTAGATATGTTCTTCGATGCGCTTTGTTTCTCCCCCGCGAAAGATCCGCAATCTGCACGCGGCATAGTTCGCGGCAACGGTGACGATACTGACAGCGAGCTTCGCAAGCGGACTCTGCCATTGCCGTACATCGATCAGCAGATAAAGCAGCAGATTTTCCACTGCCAGCGTTGCCAGCCGCAGACCCGCGAATTCCAAAAATTCGTGAACGATGGCACGTTCGGAATGAAATACGAGCTTACGGTTCATCACGTAGGCAAACAGGACCGCCCCCAGCCATGCCGCGGAATTGGCAGCCAGATAAACGCGGCTTTGCTGCGCCGCATCGCCTGCCGCGCCTAATAGGATAAAATAGATCAGATAATTGACCCCAGTCGTCAGACCGCCTGTAAACATGTATTTGATCAGCTGCGCGGATTGTGTGTATACTTTCATGCGTGTGTTCCTCCTTGTTTGGCATTTCTCCATGTGTTTCTTCGGTTCATCCTCCTTGCTCCCGGCTCTGCGCCGTTTCAGAAGCAGCCGCGATTGTGCTTCCGTTATCCGTGCGCTTGCGCCTCCTTGGTCGCCCTGCCCCCGCGCGCTTGCCTCCTGCCCCTGCGCGCCTTCGCCAGCCTGCTAGCAATTGCAGGACAAACAGCAGCAGGGCCAGCAGACTGATACCAAGTCCGACCCGATAGCCCGGCGGCAGGAAGTCGATTTGGACCTCATGATTTCCCGCTGTCAGCGGCACGACCAGGAAACCTGCCGCGCTGCGCCGCGGTCTGACACTTTCACCGTCCACAGTCACGCTGTAACCTGCGCGGAATGGATAGCTTGTTTCAAAAAAACCTGCGCGCCGCATGTCGATCCTGCCGCGAAACACCTCACCCCTGCCTGCATGGCTGACATCGGTATCCGGCTCCCAAACGTCGCGGCTTTGCAGCACCGCTTTGAAATCCAGCAGCCGACACTGCAGGTTTTGCAGAACGTATTCATTTGTGTTCTTTTCGATACGCAGCGTCTGTGCCTCGCGCGCATCCAAAATGTAAGTAAAATGCGTGTTGCCGTTCGGATACGGCGCATTGCTGCCGGACAGCTTGTTGCGTGTGCCGTTGATGTCGATGATGATTTCCCTGCCGTTCGCCTGCGTGACGTCAAATTCCAAAATCAGCACCTTGCCCTGCAGCCCGTTATCGTTCGCAGCCTTAGAGACGCGAGTCGTGCCTGCGCGCAGACCGCCAGCCTCCGCGAGGATCTGATTCGTGTCCGAATGCATTTTCCTTGCATCCAAAGGGCTCTGATCCGTGACCGGACGCAATCCCCTTGCCTCTGCCGCGCGCTCGTCTCCGCTCAGATCACTGCGTAAGCACAAGCTGACCTCTGTCTTGGCGGCTGTTAGGCTGAGCGCTTCCGTCAGTTTCCTTTTTTCACGCGCGGGAATCTCCCGAAGCCTGTCGGTAAAATCCTTTTGGCTGAGCAGATGATCGGTGCCGAAGGCGATAGGCAAAGCGTCCGGATTCCTGCCGGTTACATAATCGTTTTCACGATAGATTACCTCGTAACCGGGCGGCAGCGCGGCAGCGCCTGCCTCTATCTGTGCCCGCGGCAGGTTCGAGGTGCTGCTCCCTTCTGTCGCTTGACTTGTTGCAGCGTCTGTTTGCGCCTGCGCGGCAGCGGTAGTGCCTGTTTCTTGTCCTGCCGCCGCGGCTTTGACCGTCACGTACCGCACGCCCATCAGGGCGTTGAAGAGCGGATTTTTTCCGGGTACCAGTGCGACCCGGTTGCGGGTCGGGATCGCGTTGCCTGCCATATCGTAAAAGAACGCGGCATAGCCTTGCTGCGTCATCGAGGAATACATCGAGGTCCGCTGCATCTGCGGCAGCGGCGCGTAATTGCTCATTTTGTAGCCCTCGCTGAGAATTTCCCATCGTGCGCTTTGCAGCTTGTCCGCTTCTACCTGCTCGATGCGCTGCTGTGCGCCTTTGAGCGCCTGCCGCACCGTACTGAAGTTGATCTGCGCCTGCTCCACATAGCCCGCCTTCATCTGCAAAGTCCAGGATACAACGCAAGGTACCAGAAGTAGCAAGGCGATACACCGGGTTCTCACAGATGTTTTTTTTGCTGGTCCTGCTGTGAAAACGCGTTTCATGCCCGCGCGGCGCATCCACAAAACCCAGCCTATCATCAGCAGCCAGTCGAGCAAAATCCCACCCAGCAAAAGCCTGTTTGTCAGGATGCTGCCGCTTTCTGCGCAGGCAGCCGCCCATGGAACCAGACACAACGTGCCTGCCCAAAGCGGCGGTTTCTCGCTTCCCTGCAGGAAGCCGCAAAGAACCTGTGCGCAGAGCAGCAGCATCGGCAGCAGGAACGGAATCAGAATCTTCCCTCTGGCATAGAGCAGACCGTTCAGCAGCAGGCTGACTGCCGGAATCGTAACAATCGCAAGCATACAGATCGCGAGAAAACGGGTCTTTCGCTGCGCTAAGGCGGTCAGCAGGCAATACAGACTGATCAGTGTAAGCCCCATCCCATATGGCGTGTACAGCATACCCTCCAGCGTCAGATCCAGCAGCTTCAGCTGCGCGGCAAAGACACCGCCGTCCTTGCTGCCGGACAAAATATCCAGTCCGGTCGGCAGCAGCAGCACCGCGCACAAACCGATCGAAAGACAGACGCAGCCCGCGAGCCGCAGCACAAAGCTTTTTGCTCGTTTTTCGCATTTCGTGCCGCTCTCACTGCGCCGCAGCTTCCCTGCGCACGCCGGACATTCTCCCTCACGCGTGCCGCGAAGCTCGCATACATGTGCCTGTGCATGATCGCCGCGCATTGCGCCGATCGGCTCGCTCGCGCCGCGCATCCCCCGCACCCAATCGATCGCGTAGATGCCGCAGACGGCCAAACAGCTGATGCTGTAATAGAAGCTGTGCAGATAAACCAGACTCAAGCCGCTTGTCACAAGCCACGCGCCTTTCCCCTGCTCTGCCATCCGGTCGATACCGATGAGCGTCAGAATCAAAAACGGCAGATAATTGACGAACATCAACTGGTTGTGCGCGTGGAAGAGGCAGGTTGCCGCCGCATACAGCACCGCAGCGAAAGCCGCCGCGCGCGCCCCTAAGGGTTCGCCGCGCAGTCTGCGGCGCAGCCACCAAAACAGCAGATTCGTGCCGAGGACGATGCCTGCCAGACTGTAGCCTGCCAAAAGGTATTCCATCCCGACCTGCGGGAACAGACAGCCGAGCAGTACGTCCGGCCGCAGCAGACCGTAGTAGGCAAAGTCATAGACCGAGCTGCCGCCGCCCAAATGCAGATACAACGGAAGCAACCTGCCGGAGTCCAGCATCGCGCTGCGCAGCGTCTCGGCCAGCGGCAGATGCTGACTGAGCCAGTCCGAACCATAGCCGAAAAATTCCCCGCGCACCGCCGCAGGCCCCAATGCCAAAAGCAGCGCAAGGCAGCTCAGCAGAAGATGCGCCGCGCGGATTCCTCTGCTTCCGCACTGCCCACATATCGTCTTTTCACAGCCCGCCTTGTCCGTCAGTCTGCCCGGCAGCCTGATGCCTTTCATTCCTATTTTCATGCCCGCGCTCGCCCGCGCCGCTTTCACACGCCCTGTTCTCCTTGCCGCACCCTGCATGTTTTCTCCTTAATCTACCAAATGGATTTCTTTAATAACAAACCCCATTCTAAGACAAGCATCTTAAAATGGGGTTTCTATTTCTTTTAAATATTTCTAAGTATTTCTTAATTGTTTCTTAATCCTAGATCAGATTGAAAGCAGCTGCCCTCTTAACTTCTCCAAATCTGTTTCAATAATTTCCCAGACGAGTTTTAAGTTTACACCATCATAATCATGAATGATCCGATTGCGCAATCCTCTTATCTGATGCCATGGAATTTCCGCATATTGCTCAATAAACGCATCGTCTAAGCGATTGATTAGCTCTCCCATTTGACTCAGATTGAACACACAAGCTTCTACAAGCTGCGTGTCCTCGCAAAATGATTGATAATCCTTGCCTTGACAATATTGCTGTATTTTATCAATATGCTTCACGATTTTTTGTAAAATTTCTCTATTTTTCATACAGCAGCACCCCTGTTGTATCGATTTCATGATAGATCTGCGAGCTTGGCTCGATATGTGTAACATCGAACAAATCGACATCTTTATCCAGCGCAGCTCTGATTTCCTCGCCTAGACCTACAAATTGCAAACCATGCAGACCGCTGTCGACAAGCAAATCAATATCACTTTTGCTGCAGGCTGTCTGCTTGCCGTATGAGCCGAACAAAATGGCTTTTTTTACATTGTTTCGTCTAAAAACAGGGAACAGAATCGTCTGAATCTCCGGTATGGAATAGATTTTTCCCGTCATAGCGCCGCCTCACTTTCTATCTGATGTAATTTCATTATACAAAATTTTTTTCAGCCTGTATACGAAAAAATACCTTGATATCATGATTTTATGCAAGCCGCCTCCTCCGGCAGCGGGAAGCTGATGCGTGCCTTGAACTGGTCGCAGTCGATGGCGATGTCAAAATCGCCGCCGAGCGCTGCGGTGTAGGTGCTGACGATTGCCAGTCCCAGACCGTTGCCCTCGCTGCTGCGCGCCTTATCGCCGCGCGCGAAACGTTCGACAATCTCTTCTTTTTCAAAGTTGATCGGATAGCCGGAGGTATTCGTGATCTCAAAGACGATCTTTCTGCGGATCTCAATATGCAGATCTTCCTTGCTTACAAAGGTCTTGAGGAACACGCGCGTGCCCGAAGCCGCGTATTTCAGCGCGTTTTCAATCAGATTCTGGCAAACGCGATACAGATACACACTATCCGTCATCAGCTGATCCGGCGCAGCATCGAAGCAAACCACGAATTCCAGATCCGCCGCGTCGATCCGATCCTTCATATCCGCAAGAATCTGCGTCAGCAAGGTGTGGAAGCTGAGCGGCTCCTCATGCAGCTCGATATTGCCGCTGCTGGCTTTCGCCAAAGAAAACAAGCTGCTGATCATTTCTTTGAGCTTTTCGGCGCGGCTTGCGATCACCTCGACATAATCGCGGGCAGCATCGCCGAGCTCCTCTTTTTTGAGCAGCTCGATATAGCCGACCATCGAGGTCAGCGGCGTCTTGAGGTCATGTGAAACATTGGAAATCAGATCAACCTTGAGCTGCTCACTTTTAGCCGCCTTTTCCATGCTCTCCTTTTCGACCTGTAGCGCCCTCGCCACCCGCGTGCGATTCAGCTCCTTGAGTCCCGCGACAAACGCGTCCAGTTTGGCTTTCATAAAGCGTTTCAAGGTCATCGACAGCGCCAGATACTGCAGCAGAACCGTAAAAAGCAATAGATAAAAATATGCGTAGTTCGGCAGATACCAGATGCCATCCGTCACCTTTTTGATGATGAAGAATACGGCAACGCCCGCCAAGGCGGCACCGGTGATATACAGCAGCCCCTTTCCCTGCTCCTGACTGCGTGCGGACCATATCTCATAAAAATCTTCGTCAAGCGTTTCCCATGCCGCATAGCGCTTTTGCAAATGGCAGGCAAACCACCGGGAAAGCGCCGCCGCCCCGATCAGATTCATCGCCAGCCCAAAGCTCCAGACGATGCGGGTGTTCATCCGGCGATAGTTGAAAGCCAGCAGCAGAAACAGCGCCAAGGCGAGCAGCGCCAAAACTCCGGTCAGAATCTGCGCCCGATGCGCCAGCCAAAACGCGCGGACGTTATTTTTGGTGTTTTTCCATTTTGTACCCAATGCCCCATACCACCTTTACATATCTTGGATTTTTCGGATCGATCTCGATTTTTTCCCGGATGTGCCGGATATGCACCATGACCGTATTTTCCACCGAAAAATCCGCATTCTCATTCCATACGTTTTCGTAGATTTGTGCCGCTGAAAAGACCTGCCCGATGTGCCGCATCAGAAGTTCCGTAATTTTGTACTCCGTCGCGGTCAGCCGCACCGCCTCGCCATCCACAAACAACAGCTTTTGCCGCATATCCAAGGTCAGACCGCCGTTGACGATCTCATCCGACTTCTGCTCCGCTGTCGGGTGACTGCCGCCGTAAGCCTTGTATCGCCGCAGCTGCGCCTGCACGCGCGCCAAAAGTTCTGCCGGATTGTACGGCTTTTCGATGTAGTCATCCGCGCCCAGCAGCAAGCCGGAGACCTTGTCGCTCTCTTCGGTTTTGGCAGAAAGCATGATCGCCGGAATGTTGTGGCTCTCTCGAATTTTCATCAGAGCCGAAAGTCCGTTCAGCCGCGGCATCATCACGTCCAGCAGGATCAGGTCCGGCTGGCTTTTTTCAAGCACGCCGAGAGCCTCCATGCCGTCATAGGCCGTCAGAATCTCATAGCCCTCGATGACCAGCAGCTTGCCGAGCGAATCGACGATCTCCCGATTGTCATCCACGATCAATATCGTACCTTTCATATACCGTCCTCCCCTTTTTCCCCTTCCTTGCTGCTATCATACCACCCGCACCGAAAAAAGACTGCAGATTTTTCTTAAAAAAATCTTAATTTGCTTTACAGCGGTGCTCATGGGTGAGCGCCGCTTCGCAAGGTGCTTTTGTCGTTATTTCCCTGCATAATAGGATTTTTTATTTGCTCTACAGCGGCGTTGTCTGTGCCGCTAGCCACACGCACGTTTCTTCGTCCAAAAGCGGCGCGAGCATCTCGTAAACTTGCCGATGATAGTTGTTTACCCAGTCGCGCTCTTCCGCGGTGAGCTGCTCCGTTAAAATGGCTTCTCGCTCAAACGGACAAAACGTGATCGTTTCAAAGCAGAATGTCTTGCCGCTTGCGCCTAGGGCTGCGCTGCCTCCCGCATGGCTTTCGTTCTGCTCCGCAGTGCCCGCCTGCGCTTTTGCATCTGCGCCGGATCGCAAGGCTTTCTCTTCGCCGTCTGTTTCCGCCTGCGCTTCGCGGCAGAGAATCTCGTTTTCCAGGCGGACGCCGAATTCTCCCTCCAGATATACGCCCGGCTCATCCGTCGTGACCATACCCTCTTCCAGCGTGCCGTTATCATGGCGCTCCGGCACCACTCTCCAGCGGAAGCCGTTCGGTCCCTCGTGCACATTCAAAATGTAGCCCACACCGTGTCCGGTACCGCACTTGTAATCAATGCCCATCTGCCAGAGCGGCCCGCGGGATAAAATATCCAGATT
>ERZ1106973.1863-NODE-1863-length-17909-cov-2.949367_pt1 | contig 17909 bp, 11 predicted proteins | sample MGYA00403686_ERZ1106973 | MGnify/ENA primary metagenome ERZ1106973 (study PRJEB35170, sample SAMEA104062408) | human gut metagenome | biome: human gut; feature: human-associated habitat; material: faeces | place: Denmark | collected 2012-11-06 ...
TCCGGCAGCCCCCGGATGGCCTCCGCCGCCGCCAAACGCTCCGTGTCCCAGATGGTCATGGGGTCGTGCTCCACCCAGCCCGCCTGCGGATAGATCTGCGTGAATTCCTTCTGTGCAGCGCTGACCATATTGCCTCTGCGGTCGTAAAGAATGCAGCGGGAGCTCGTGGTCCCCTGATCCAATGCCATGATGTATTTTTCCATTTATCTGTCTCCTCCTTGCTCTTCTCCCCATTACACGAACAGCGCCATGATCCGGTTGGAAACGCTCATTCCCCGGAGTGTCAGGCGTAAGCCCTCTCCATCCTCCTCTGCGCATCCGATTTTGACATATTCCATAAAGGCTTCGTAAACACCGCCGTAGATATCCCAGAATTCCTTGCCGAAGCGCTCTTCGAATGTCCGGTAGCGAATCCCCTCATTCTTGCGCAGTCCGGTGAATACATATTCCACGACATTGTCGCGGTACGCGTTCTTGGTGAAAGTATCGACCGCCAGACTGCCGAGCGCGTTGGTCGAGCCGAGGAACTTCCCTGTCCCTGCGGTATCGCGTGCGATAGCGGCAATATAGGCATCCGTATCGCTGCAGTTTGCAAAGCGCACATGCTCGATGAACGAGTGTGCCGAGGGACCAAAGCCCAGATACTGGCGCAGATCCCAGTAGGCAAGGTTATGCCTGCACTGATGCCGCGGCTTCGAGACGTTGGATATCTCATATTGGTACAGCCCCGCCTCTGCGAGCATGCGCAGTGCGCTCTCGTACATCAGCCGGTCGAGCTCCGGCGCAGTCTCCTGCATGTACCCCGCTTCTCTGGCATACGCGAAAGGCGTGCCATCCATAAATTCCAGACTGTAAAGGGAAAGATGCTTCACGCCCAGACTGATCGCCTTTTCGACAGAATGCATCCAGGAAGTATAGGACTGCCCCGGAATGCCGAACATCAGATCCAGACTGATATTGCGAATCCCGGCTCTTCTTGCCTTTTCGACGCATGTGACCGCCTCCTCGGGTGTATGGATTCTGCCCAAAGTCCGCAGCACATCGCGGTCAAAAGACTGCACGCCGATACTCAGGCGGTTCAGCCCGCTTTTTTTGTAAGCCTGCAGCCGCTGTGCATCAGCCGTCGCCGGATTGCACTCCATGGTGACCTCGGTTCTGGTCGTAATTTTAAACGCAGCATCGATATGCCGGAGGATCTCTGTAAATTCCTCCGGCTCGAGCAGCGACGGTGTGCCGCCGCCGAAGTAAATGCTGATCAGCTTCCGCTTCTCCTGCATGCGATAATAGCCGCAGACAATGTCGATCTCACGGCAGATCGCCTGCACCAGCTTCGTTTTTTTCGCGTTGTCCCAATGGTCCTCTGAATAAAAGTCGCAATACGGACATTTTCTAATACAGAACGGGACATGCACATAGATTCCGATATTTTCCATTCACTATCTGTTTCTCTCAATTATTTGTTATCGTCGTATTTGAGTACAGCGGTGAATGCCTCCTGCGGCACCTCGACGGTACCGAACTGGCGCATCCGCTTCTTACCCTCCTTCTGCTTTTCGAGCAGCTTGCGTTTCCGGGAAATATCGCCGCCGTAGCACTTGGCGATGACGTCCTTGCGGTAAGCCTTGACCGTCTCTCTGGCGATGACCTTCTGTCCGATGGCTGCCTGGATCGGCACCTCGAACTGGTGCATCGGAATGATCTCCTTGAGCTTTTCGCAGACGAAACGACCGCGCGCATAAGCCTCGGATTCGTGCACGATCATGGAGAACGCGTCGACCAGCTCTCGGTTGAGCATGATGTCGAGCTTCACCAGCTGCGACTTCTCGTAACGATCGAATTCATATTCCAGTGAGCCGTAGCCGCGCGTCTTGGACTTGAGCGCGTCGAAGAAGTCATAGATGACCTCATTGAGCGGCATATCGTAGTGCAGCTGCACGCGCGTCGGTGTGATATATTCCATATGCAGCATCGTGCCGCGCCGCTGCTGGCACAACTCCATGATGCTGCCGACATAATCGTTCGGGATCATGATGTTCGCCTTGACCATCGGCTCCTCGATGTGGTCGATCTCCTGCGGCGATGGCAGATTGGACGGATTCTGCAGCATCTCCACTGTGCCGTCCGTCCGCACGACCCTGTAAATGACGCTCGGCGAGGTCGTGATCACGCTGAGATCGAATTCGCGTTCCAAACGCTCGACGATGATCTCCATGTGCAAAAGACCCAGGAATCCGCAGCGGAAGCCGTAGCCCAGCGCCTGGGAGGTCTCCGGCTCGAACGTAAACGCCGCATCATTGACCTGCAGCTTTTCGAGGGCGTCCTTGACACTCTCGTATTTTTCGCCCTCTGCCGGGTAAATCCCGCAGAATACCATGGACTGTACTTTTTTATAGCCCGGCAGCGGGGTATCGGCAGGGTCGGCGTCCAGCGTAATGGTATCACCGACGCGGGCGTCTGCCACCTGCTTGATGGAGGCGCAGATATAGCCTACCTCGCCCGCGCGCAGCGCCTTGACCGGTTTGAGCCCCGGCGCGCAGACGCCGACCTCGGTGACCTCGTATTTTTTGTTGGTCGCCATCATACGGATCACGTCGCCTTTTTTGACCTGCCCGTCCATGATGCGGGCATAGATGATCACGCCCAGATAATTATCGTATTTCGAGTCGAAAATCAGCGCCTTCAGCTTGCCGTTTTCATCGCCGCATGGTGCCGGGACCGCATCGATGATGCGTTCTAAGAGCTCCTCGACGCCCATGCCGGTCTTGGCAGAGATCTCCGGCGCGTCCGCTGCATCCAGCCCGATGATCTCTTCGATTTCTTCCTTGCATTCGTCCGGTCTGGCAGACGCCAGATCCATCTTGTTGAGCACCGGCAGGATCTCCAGATTTTCGTCCAGCGCCAGATAGACGTTGGCAAGCGTCTGCGCCTCCACGCCCTGTGTCGCATCCACGACAAGCACCGCACCCTCGCATGCTGCAAGGGAACGGGAAACTTCGTAGGTGAAGTCCACATGACCCGGTGTATCGATGAGATTGTAGATGTATTCCTGCCCGTCCTGCGCCTTGTAGACCAGTCTGGTCGTCTGCAGCTTGATGGTGATGCCGCGCTCGCGTTCCAGCTCCATATTGTCTAAGAACTGCTCCTTCATATCGCGGTCTGCCACCAGCCCGGTCTTTTCAATCAGACGGTCTGCAAGTGTTGATTTGCCATGGTCGATATGGGCAATAATACTGAAATTTCTGATATATTTTTGGTAGTCCATCTTGTCCTCACATATCCCATATAATATCGTGTCTATTTTTGCGATTTTCTGCCCGTTTGCAGACATTCCTGCGAAAACGCACAGATTTCCATGCTTTATTTTAACCTAAATCCCGCTGTAATTCAACTGCTTTTGCAGAAATTTGCAGAATCTCTTCCTGCAGCAGATCGCCCGCCGCAGGCAGGCTGCGCATGTCCGCGCAACGCTTGTCCACCTCCATCAGCGCCAGCGTGCTGATGAAGAACAGCAAGGCGATGAGGAGCAGCTCTCGCACTGTACGCATAGATTCCTTTTCCCCCTTTCGTATCTTGTTTCACGCAGCTTGTATGTTTCGCTTCTGTCCTTGCGTGTTTTTTCCATTTTCGTTCCCGCCCTGTGCGTGCCGCGCCTCAATACCCCGCTTTCAGCGTGTCCGCAAGGATTTTCCCAAAATACACCGCCGTATTCCGGCAATCCGCGATATCATTGCGGTTGTAGCCGATCTCCAGCAGCATGTACTTGGACGAAAGCCCCTGATTGTAACGGTAGCCGCGTTCGAGGACCCTGCCGGTGAAGCCGTTGTAGTTTTTCTCTGCCGTCCGGTTCATCGCCTTGATGAACTGAAGATTGTCGCGGTAGGTCTCCACCGCGTTGCTGACGACATAGGAATACTTCGCGCAGGTCTTGCCGCCGACCGAAACCGTCGCTGCCGGAGCCTCGGAGGCGATCGCGTCGCGGTGCAGGTCGATGACGCAGACGATGCTCGGATATTTTTTGAGCAGCCTCTCGGTCGTCTCGTAGGAACGGTTGTAAGACTGGTTGTAGGATGGATCGTCGTGCAGGGTCTGGTCGTGAACCACGCCGATGCCGTTTGTCTCCAGCGTTTCCGCCAGCACCGAGCCGATGTCGCGAACGGTATTCTGCTTCCCCTTTTTATGATAATTGCCGCCTGAAGACGGCAGATAGGACTCCGTCGCATGGGTATGGACGATCAGTACCGCCGGCTCCTCGCCGAACACGACCGGCTCCGGCGCCGTTTCCTCTGTGGTGATGATGTCGGACACCTGCGCTTCGCTTCCGTCCGTACCGGTCAGCGTCAGCGTGTCCGGTGCCGTCCGCTGCGCCCTCTGCCCGTCATCAGCCGCCGCCTGCACCTCATCCGGCAGGGTGAAATTCGGATAAGCCGATGAAATGCAGTACATGCCCAGCGAACCCGCGTCCGGCCGCATCCGCGCCCAGATGCTCCTGCCGCTTGGATCGTCCTTTGCCAGCGTCACACAAAAAACAAATGTACTGACCAGATACATGCCCAGCACTGCTTTGGTAAGCCCATGTTTCATTTCCTCACCCATGCCTCTCCTGTAAGATGGCGCGCCCCGCGGCTCGCTCTTAAGAATATATGCCGGGATGCAGCGTGATATTTATGGCATTTGCGAGAATCTGCGAAAAACTTTGAATGATCTCGTCGATGTCCGTCGAGGTCACGATCATGTCGAAAGCCTCGTCCGTCAGATACCGCGCAAGAAAATCCTCCCGCGCAGCCGCTGCGTGCGTCCGGCTCGTTTCCTCTGCCGCGCTGTCCGCCTGCAATGCCTCTGCCTCGCTCGCCCTAGCGGCGTCCAAAATCAGTGTCCGGGCGTCGATGACGGTCGGCACGCCGATGGAAATGACCCGGCAGCCGAGCGTGGCCTCGCTGATCTCGCGGCGGCGGTTTCCCATCCCTGCCCCCGGCGCGATCCCGGTATCACTGATCTGAACGGTCGTACTGACCCTGCGGATATCCTTTGCCGCCAGCGCGTCGATGACCAGCACCACGTCCGGCTTGACCATCGAAACGACCTTTTCGATCAGATCAGCGGTTTCCATACCCGTCACGCCCGTCACCGAGGGGTTGAACCCGCTGACATTCGCCATCTCCCAGTCGCCGTCGCAGTCGAACATGGCAAATAAATGGCGCGTGATTTTCACCTTGTCGACGGTGTGCGGACCGAGGCTGTCCGGCGTGACCTTTTCGTTGCCGAGCCCCACCACCAACACCTTGAGGAAATAGTCAAAGGGAATCAGATTTTTGAGCTCAGCCGCGACCGCGCGTGACGCGCGTTCCCGAATATTCTCCTTTTCCGCGAGCAGCCCCTGTATTTCGATGGTCACATAGGTGCCGCGCGGCTTGCCGAACGCTTTTTCTCCCGCCTCGTCGGTGATCTCGATCGAGATGACCGCAATATCCTCATCGAGCTGCATCTGTTTTTTGATGTAACCGGTCGCTGTCTGCATCGGCTGCGCTGCGCCGCTTTTTTGCTTCGCCGCCTGCCGCGCTTCCTCCAAAAGCGCGTCCAGTTCGACCGCCAGATCCGTCCTGTAATTCATTTTTTTGCCCCCTGTCTGTCCGTTTTTTGAATTTTCTTCGATTTTCCTTGGAATTCTCTCCTTTATTTTGTATTTTCCCTTGCAATCCGCGCATTATTCGTTTATAATTCAAATTGCGAATTTATGTCTTGTCCCGGCGGCTTCTGCCTGCGCGGGGCGCATGAAAATTTTAATAAAGTGGGGTGAAAAACACATGGCAAACATTAAATCCGCAAAGAAAAGAATCAGAGTCATCGACAAGAAAACTGCAAGAAACAGAAGAATTAAGAATCATCTTAAGGCTGTTCTGAAGAACTTCGACGCTGCAATGGCAGAGGGCAACTTCGACGTCGCACAGGAGAAGTTAAGACTTGCAGAGAAGAAGCTGATGCAGGCTGCTGCAAAGGGAACCATCTCCAAGCACGCTGCTTCCAGAAAAGTTTCCAGACTGACCAAAAGATTCAACGCTGCAAAAGCAGCAAAATAAGTCTCACCCGTCCCCACCCGTGCATAAGTTAAATGCACAGCATGAGCAAACCTGAACCCACGGATGTGTCTCCCGTGGGTTTTCTCGTATGTACCGTATTCCGCGCGGCGATATCAGCCCCGCGCGGCGTTTCATAGACAACAAGCAGGAAGGAGTTTACCCCGCTATGGCGAAGGAAAGTGTATGGACCAAACTCAGACGCAAGGTCGACAAGGAGTTTGCGGAGGAGCTGCAGCGGCAGCAGGAAATGGAGCGCACCGCGCGCGAAGAAGCAAAGGCGCTCGAAAAGCAGCAGAAGAAAGAGGCTGCCATCGCCGCCTACCGCGAGAAACGCGACTTGACGGTTGCGGATTTTTTCCGCATTGCAGACCTGCCGCTGCCGGACGATTTTGCGGACATTGCCGATCACACCATCAGCGATTTCACCGCAGACCCGCGCAGACTGACGCCGGATTCAATCTTTTTGTACTGGGGGAAATCCCCGATCTCTGCCGGTGATCCGGCATCGGTGCTGCAGATGGCCATTGACAGCGGCTGTCTGTGTGTGATCAGCAACAAACCGTGCGCGCACCCGCATACCCTCCTGCTGCCGGATACGACCGATGCGTTGGAGGGTACGAACCAGATCCGCGAAGCCTATATCAAAGTCTCTGCCTATATCCGCTCTCTGCACAAGGCGAAGGTCATTACGGTGACCGGTTCGGTCGGCAAGACCTCCACCAAGGAGATGATCGAAGCCATCCTGCGGCAGCATTACAAGAACCCGCTGATCTCCAAGGGCAATAACAATTCCATGTTTTCGATTACGCGCAACATTCAGAGCCTCAAGCGGACGACGAATGTCTATCTGCAGGAGGTCGGCGCGTTCGCACCGAAAACCATCGAATACTCGGCAAGGCAGCTCGTAGCTGATATCGCGGTCTACACCAATATCGGTGTTTCGCATATCGAAAGCTACGGCAGTCAGGAAGCGCTGACCGCGGACAAATTATCGCTTTCGACCTTCGGCAAGCCGGACGGGCTTGCCATCATCAACTACGACGATCCGATCCTGATGGGTCACAGCTTTACCCAGCAGGTCATCACTTACAGCCTCAAAAATCCGCAGGCGATGTACTATGCCAAGGATATCCTACGCGCGGACGACGGCTATACCTTTACACTCGTCGACCGCGCCGCCGCAGAGGAACATCCGGCACAGATCCACGTGCTCGGCGAGCACAATATTCTCAACGCCGTCGTCGCTTTTGCGGTCGGCAGGGCTTTGCAGCTGCCGGATACGGAGATCCTCGCCGGCATCGCGTCCTACCAGCCGTCCGGTATGCGCCAGAATCTGCTGCAGGCAGGCAAATACCGCATCCTTGCGGATTGCTACAATTCTTCCCTACTTGCCGTCGACAACACCCTGAAAGTCCTCGACGAGCTGCGTCTGCCGGACAAAACGAAGCGCATCGTCGTCCTCGGTGACGTGCTGGCGCTCGGCGACCTTAGCGAAGAAACACACCGCGAGATTGGCCGCGTCTGCACGCAGCACAAGATGGACCTTTTGATCGGCTATGGGATCGCGATCCGCTATGCCATCGAGGAAGCAGCCGCCGCGGGCATGCAGGCACATTACTACGCGGACCGCGCCGAAATGGAGGCGGCGGTCAAAGCTGCGGTCCGTCCCGGCGACATCGTGCTGTTTAAGGCTTCCCATGGTGTCAATCTGGGCGCCTCGATGGACAAGCTCTTCGGCACCGACCTCAACGAAAGCTCCGCCATCGGACACAAACAGTTCCGCATCGAAGTCCAGGGAGATTTTGAATTCTATATCTTCGAGAACAGCGCCTCGCTCAAGACCTACCTCGGTCACGATGCTGTCGTCGAAGTTCCGGCTTTCGTGACTGCCACCGTCACCGACGAGCTGCACGAAACCGAAGTCACGCGTGACCTTCCGGTCGAGAAGATCGGCAAGACCGCCTTTCGCGGCAACGAGGATATCCGCGAGGTCGTACTGCCGGAAACCGTCGTTCGCATCCGCGACGGCGCTTTTCAGGGCTCCGGACTGGAATCGCTGGACGCACCGGACAGCCTGCTTTCCATCGGCGCACGCGCCTTTGCAGACTGCCCGCATCTAACGACTGTCAACCTGTCGGAAGCGACCGACCAGCTCGGCGACGCGGTGGCTGAGAACAGCCCGCAAGCCATGATCATGTACAGATAAGTCTGAAAAGATGTCGGCATCGTGCGCCAATATCGCAGTTCGACATCGTATATCGTAATAAAGCAATCCATTAAGAGAAAGGAGCTATCGCTATGTCATTACACATCGCAGCCAAAAAAGGTCAGATCGCTGAGAGCATCCTGCTGCCGGGCGATCCGTTAAGAGCAGAATTTATCGCAGAGAATTTCCTGCGCGGTGCCGAAAAATACACTGACATCCGCAATATGTACGGCTTCACCGGGACCTATAAGGGCGTGCCTGTCTCCGTACAGGGCACCGGCATGGGTATGCCGTCCATGGGTATCTACTCCTGGGAGCTGATCACCGAATACGGTGTACAGAACCTGATTCGTATCGGCACTGCAGGCGCTTTTACCGACGAACTCGCGCTCGGAGATATTTTTGTTGCGCTCGCCGCCTCCACCGATTCCAACTACCAGCATGCTTTTGATCTGCCGGGACAGTACAGCCCGTCAGCCAGCTGGGCGCTTTTAACCAAGGCACTTGCCGCGAGCAGTGATACCGGTATCCCGTTCAAGGCGGGCAACGTCGTCACCTGTGACGTGTTCTATGAATTCGGCGACTGGTGGAAAAAATGGGCGCAGATGGGCGTGCAGGCCGTCGAAATGGAAACTGCCGCGCTCTACATGAACGCCGCCTACAACCACGTCAACGCCTTGTCGATGATCTCCATCAGCGACAACTTTGTGACCGGCGCCAAGAGCAGCGTGGAGGAACGCCAGAACTCTTTTACCAATATGATGAAACTTGCACTGGAAACCGCTGTGAAATAGTGCTATACTATAAAGACAACACTACATTATAATCATGATCTAAGAGAGGAAGAGAACAATGATCGAGATTCAAAACAAAAAAGTAACCGATTGGGTCGCAGAATGCGCCGCCATGACCAAACCGAAGGAAATCGTCTGGATTGACGGCAGTGAAGCGCAGCTGGACGCGATCCGCGCGCTTGCAGTAGAAACCGGAGAAATGGTCAAGCTCAACGAAGAGAAGCTTCCGGGCTGCTACTATTACCGCACCGATCCGAAGGACGTCGCCAGAGACGAAAAGAGAACCGTCATCTGTACGACGGAGGAGAAGGATGCCGGTCCGACCAACAATTGGGTACAAAAGGACGAAATGTATGCCAAAATGAGAGCGCTGTTCGACGGTTCCATGGAGGGTCGCACGATGTACGTGATCCCTTATTCCATGGGCGTGGTCGGCAGTCCGTTCTCCAAAATCGGCATCGAAATCACCGACTCCATCTATGTCGTGCTTTCCATGCACATTATGACACGCATCGGTGATCCTGTGATCGAAGAGCTCAACAAGGGCGCGGACTTCGTCAAATGCCTGCATTCCAAGGCAGAAGTCAACGCCGAAAAGAAATACATCGCGCAGTTCCCGGAGGAAAACACCATCTGGAGCATCAACTCCGCTTACGGCGGCAACGTCCTGCTCGGCAAGAAATGCTTTGCCCTGCGTATCGGCTCTGTGCTGGGTCAGCGCGAGGGCTGGATGGCGGAGCATATGCTGATTCTGTGCGTGGAAGCGCCAAACGGTGAGAAAAAATATATCTCCGCCGCTTTCCCGAGTGCCTGCGGCAAGACCAATCTGGCTATGCTGATCCCGCCGAAGCATCTGCAGGCGCAGGGCTACAAGGTCTATACCATCGGCGATGACATCGCTTGGCTGCGTATCGGCGATGACGGCAGACTCTATGCGGTCAATCCGGAGAACGGTTTCTTCGGCGTCGCGCCGGGCACCAACTCCAAGACCAACAACAACGCGCTGATGACGACCAAAAAGAACACCATCTACACCAATGTCGCCAGAAACCTCGACGACAATACCGTATGGTGGGAGGGCTTGGATACGCCTGCGCCGACCAACGGACTCGACTGGCAGAACCACCCTTGGAACGGACAGGCGGAACAGGCGAAAAAAGCCGCGGGCGAGGACTTTGTCAAGGGCGCACATCCAAACTCGAGATTTACCGCTCCTGCGGAGAACTGCCCGTCCATCGCACCGGAATTCTTCACCGGTGAGGGTGTGCCGATCAGCGCCATCATCTTCGGCGGCCGCCGCGCCAAGTCCGAACCGCTGATCTGTCAGTCCCGCGACTGGAACCATGGTGTATTCCTCGGCTCCAAGATGTCTTCGGAAACGACCGCAGCAGCCAACGGCGCGGTCGGCGTCGTCCGCTACGACCCGATGGCAATGCTGCCGTTCTGCGGTTATCACATGGCAGACTACTTCCAGCACTGGATCGACATGGGCAAGAATATGACCAACCCACCGAAGATCTTCAACGTCAACTGGTTCCGTACCGATGACGAGGGCAATTTCATCTGGCCTGGCTTCGGTGAAAATCTGCGTGCGCTGCTCTGGGCGCTCGATCGCTGTGAAGGCAAGGCAGACGCTGTCGAAACGCCGCTCGGCTATCTGCCGACGAAAGACGCACTCGACCTCACCGATCTGGACCTGACCGATGCGCAGCTTGCCGAACTGCTGACCTTAGACCACGAGACCTGGAAGCAGGAGCTCGAAGGCATCAAGACCTGGTACGCGAAGTTCGACCATATGCCGCAGGAGCTGACTGACGCACTGGCAAGACTGGAACGCGAGCTGTAAACGCATGCGGTACTTTTGCCGACATTTTGGAAACATCGCAAGTGATGTTCCCCGAAATCATAGGAAGGTCTGCTTCGCTGCATAGCTTTTAGCGGTGGACTTCCTGCATATTTCCTACATACATAAGCAAGAGGGCTGTACCATGAATGGAAATCCTACGAGATAACCGTTCAGGTCTCAGCCCTCTTTTGGATTATATAGGATATATTGCGCAGCGATCTTTCCTACGTAACGACAAAAGCACCTTACGAAGTGGCGCTCATGAGTGAGCACCATGTGCGCATAGAAATCTCAGATTTCGTTATGCGCGCTTTTGTCAGAATGCCATACCATCGGGAGAAAACTTTCCAGAAAACTTGAACCTTTCACCCGTGCGTAAGCATCAGCCCAAAGCCATGCACGAACCAAAACAAACCGGAAACGTCAAACCATGCGCTAACCTAAATACATCGTACGCACCAACCTTGCGCACGCATACAACTTTCAAACCACCGTCACGCGCACAACCCCACTCCCTCAAACCAAGCCGATCAACGTAACAAATCAACCACCCCAAAAATGGAAAAACTCAACAAAAAAGCAGGAACGAACTTCCCTTGTCCATTCCTGCTTTATGTTTTTTGTGTTTACTTGTAAGACTTTCAGCTTTGCCAACGACAAACTTTTTCATCCGCTTTGCGATCCGGGATCTCGATCGGATTTTTGACGACGATGGTGCGAATCGGCTCTTCACAACTTTCTCTTACATGTTACAAATCTAATCAATAATACCAATATCTGTTTGTTCGAACTAAGCTTACTTTACACACATAAATTACCGATTCAAGGATTATATACACTTTATTTCCTAAGAACAAACAACGACGATAGTATAGGCGCAGGGGCAAGGTGAACTCCATGCGTGTACGCAGTGCGGTGCTTATCGTGAAGCAAAAAACGCTTGTATTTTGGCGCGAATTCTGATACAATATTGGCATAGATGCCAGTGCAAATGAAGAAAATTTGTTTATGCGATAGTCATATGAAAGAAGAGAAAGGAAGCCTTATGAAAAGGAGATTTTTAAGCATACTGCTTGCGTGCGCGATGATCGTCACGTTACTTCCGGCAGTCTCTTACGCTGAAACGGGGGAAGCAAATACAAATACCGCTGCAGAGCAGACAGCTGCGGCAAATACCGAGAAGGCAATACGCTTCAATACAGATGGGATTGCCGGTTACAACAACCGTAAATACCACTATATCTATTACGGTAAATGGAAAGGAAATCCGATCAAATGGCTTGTGCTTGATGATAAAACCAATACAGGCAAAGATGGCTTTTTCCTGCTGTCTGAGGGTCTGATAGATGTGTTGCAGAAATTTGATGATAAAAGCACGAAATGGCAGGGAAGCAGTGCGCAGAAATGGTGCGAGGATTTTGCCGGGATAAGCGGAAACAGTGTGCCGGATGCATTTACCTCTGTCGAGCGTGATGCGATTTTAGAGACGATAAAATCAGATGACACATACTACACAGACTCCTACCCTCTTATTTTTCCTGCATATGAAAATATTCTGAATCAAGACAAAAGGTGATAAGGTTTTTTATCTGTCTGCGGAGGAGGCGGTAAGCTCTAAATACGGAGAACCATTTGATTCAACTTTCAATGATGACTGGTTGCTGCGTTCTTACATCGATGACAGATTCGTGGGATATTGCCCAGAGAGGGGATCCATTATAGGCAAGACATATCACACAAATAGCGAGTACCCGCGCCCTGCTTTCAACCTTGGAAAGGGTGAGATCGTTTTCGCGTCCAGTGCAGAAAGCGGTAAAACAGATGCCGCCACAGACAGTAATCTGACGGCTGTCAGTGACTGGAGCGGCAATACATGGAAGCTGACATTAAGGGACAGCAGCCGGAGCTTCAGAGCTTCCGCAGATAAGGCAAATGCGAAACCGGGAGAAACGATTTCTATCAACTATTCCGGTGCGAAAACCGGCGGCAATGAATATGTTTCAGCAATCATTATGGACAGAAATGGCGAACTACTCTACTATGGACGCATCGCGCAAAACAGCGCAGACGGCAGTGCGCAGATTACCGTGCCTGAAGGTCTTGAGCCGGGAAGATATGCGCTCAGGGTGTTCAGTGAGCAGTACAACGGAGACGGCAATACGGATTACGTCAGCGAGTTTGTGAATTTGAGCTTTTCGATTTCCGGAGGCATTGATGAGTCTGTCACAAACCAGATTTCGGGCTATAATGATGCGTGCGGCTACGACTATATCTATTACGGCAGCTACGAGGGAAGCCCGATCAAGTGGCGCGTTTTGGATAATCAGACCAATACGGGCGAGCCGGGATATTTCCTGCTGTCTGAAGAACTGCTGGGATCAGAGTACTACGGAGGCGTGTATTTTTCCTATGATGGCGTATCTACATGGCAGGGCAGCTATGCGCAGAGCTGGTGCAAGGAGTTTGCAGAAAACTCCTTTACCGAAGATGAAAAAAAGTATGTCATGACTGTCAGCAAGAAAGAAGCTAGAGAGCATGAAGCGAACGATATCGTCGGATTTCTTGAGTCTGAGCTGATAAACGAACAGGTATTTTTCCTGTCTGCATATGAGGCAAGAAATCCAAGCTACGGATTTACGGGAAACGAAACGCGTGTAGCCAAATGGAAATATGATTCAAGAGCATGGTGGTGGATTCGCTCCTATTTCTCTCTTAACGGAATGGGCTACATCGACACGGATGGGAGGATGGCTTACGGGGATTTCCTTGATGAGGATGCCCTGAAACAGAGGCGACCGGCCCGCCCTGCGTTTAATCTTGACGGCAGCGATATTTTATTCCTGTCTAATGCAAAAGGCGGCAAAGCAGATACAGAAACGGATCCTGATCTGGCGGCCATTCCTGAACATGGCAGCGGTGAATGGAAGCTGACGATATATGACCGTACCCGGACGAACTTTAGGGCTGAAACTAGAGGCTATACAGATGTGGCTGCAGGGAAAGATATCAGAGTAGGATATTCCGGCGCAAGGAAGGGCAGCAACGAATATGTTTCGGTTATAATTGCCGATGCGCAGGGTCAGAACCTGTATTACGGACGTATTGCAGAGGACAGCGAGAGCGGCGAGGCGGCGGTTGCTGTTCCGTATTCCCTGCCTGTAGGAAATTATACGCTGAAAGTTTACAGCGAGCAGTACAACGGGGATTACAGAACCGATTATGCCGGCAATTTTGTGGAGCTTCCGATTAGCGTAACAGGTCCGGATACGGAAGGTCCGTATGTGAGAATAGAGTCCGTCAAGCGTATCAGTACGACAGAGGCTGAGGTGACATTCAAGAGCAGTGAGCCGGGTAAATATAGCTATGATTTGGTAGAGAGCGGCGAAGGGTTTGGAACCACCTTTGGCGGCGGCAACGGCGTTATACCAAACAGGAAAGCGCAGACCATTATCGTTGACGGTCTACGGCCAAGACAAGGCTGTGACATATACTTCCGTGTCGTTGACCAAAGCGACAATCAGCGTCCGAGCAAAGTTATGGCGTCGATCCCCGCAGATGTAATATATAAAGTGACGCTGCATGCAGGAAACGGCGCTGCCATTGCAGAGGGCAAAGATATTACGCAGTATGCGGAGGGAGAAAGCATCACGCTGCCGCAAGCAGAAGATATGAGCCGCAGCGGAGGCGTATTCAAAGGCTGGTATACGGATTGTGATTTTTCCGGTGCGCCTGTGACCAAGATCAGCGATACCGATTCGGGCGACAAGGTGTTTTATGCAAAATGGGAATGGGACGGACAGGAACAGTTCAGCCTAAGCCCGGGTACGACCTATTATTGCGACCTTTCGGGCGCGGGAATACCGGGTACGGTCAATGGAGGAAATGCGGCCGGCGCAGTTTCGGTGCCGGATCAGAGTCTGCACTATGTTCCGTTTACCTATGTCGGAACAATCGATGCCTACAGCTTTTCATCGGAGATGAAAACCACCGACGAATCCGCGGTGGGAAACCAGTATCTGCACAGTCTGTTTGTGTCGGACTATAACGTGGTGCATTCTACAGGCTGGTCGAATATTGACAAGGTGGGATATATTTTTGGTAAATCCTATACCAGCGGCAATATAAGCTACACGATGCGAGCGCTTTCCAGAGGAAACCGGTATACACTGGGAGGAAAGGAAGCAATCGGACCTCGCAATAATGAATGGGATACTATCCTTGATAAGAACGAAGCATATATCAAAAACGCTGATATGTTTTCATGGGTGCAGGATGAATGCGAAGACGGAGGTATTCTAACCAACCGCATGCTGCGCGGATATAACATAAAGGGCGGTACTGTGCGTACTGCAGGCAGCAGTTTTGAAGGAAGTCCGCAGGAACATTACGGCTTCCTGCCTGTGCTTGAGCTTCCGAACGTGGAGACGCTGGGAACTGACGGACTCAAGGCGGTAACACTTGATCTGAACGGCGGTAGTGTGAACGGCAGTACTGATGGAAATATTCAGATCATTGTGAAAAAAGGAGCGGCATTTACTGCGCCTGCATCTGAGGGACTTGGCAGTGATGCAGGCTACCTATATAATTGGCTTGGCAGTGATGGTAAGACCTATCAGCCGGGCGACAGCGTTCCGGCGGAGATAACTTCCCTTACGGCGCAGTGGGGAAGTCTGTCCGGTGAGATCAAGATTGGCACACATAAATGGAATAGACTTTTAACCGATGTGAACTATGACCTGTTTTTCAAAGCCGGTGAGAGTGTGGAAATTACAGCTTCCGATGAAAACAGCGGAAAAGTTGCCATCTATTATCTGGTCAGCGATAAGACGCTTGCTGAAAGCGATCTTAAACAAATGTTGTTCATACAGTATCCGGGCAAATTGCAAATAGGCGACCTATATCTTGACAAAGATGGAAGATATATCATTTATGCCAGACTGTCAGATGCCTCGGGGAATGTCAGATATATCAGCTCGGACGGCATAGTGGTTGATCATACCGCCCCGGTTATTTCCGGAATTACAGACGGCAAGGTATATTGCGAAGCACAAATTGTTTCGGTAGAAGAGGAAAATCTTGACAATATCACCGTCAACGGAAACCCTGTTACACTTACAGACGGAAAGTGTACGCTGAATCCGGCTGACGGAGAGCAGAATGTTTTTGTGACCGACAAGGTCGGAAATACCGCATCGGTGACCGTAACCGTAAACGACGGACATACACCACTTGCGGATGATAATGACTGTACGACACCGGTACTTTGTGCGTACTGCGGCAGCGTGACAACGACGGCGAAACAGCATGACTTTACCGGAGCTTTGCAGAGCGATGAAACAGATCACTGGCATCAGTGTCAGAATGCCGCCTGCAGTATAGAAAGCAGCAAAGCTGTGCATACATGGCAAAATGATGTGTGCGAGGTGTGCGGTTATCAACGAATGGCAAGCGGTGGTTCGAGCGGCGGTGGTTCGAGCAGCGGCGGCGGAGGAATAACCCCTGCACCGGGAGCTGCACCAACCCCATCTGATCCGGATGCCGATGTTATCACGGTCAAAGAAGATATGAAGAATGGTTCATCGTCCAAACCGGGTGCGGAGACGGGAATGACAACGACGACAACGACCAAGACGACCGTCAGGGATACAACGACCGCGATCGCCAAGAACGAGCAGGGCCAGAACGTTTCCAAGACCACAGCCGGCGTTTCCAAAGACCTTGGTGATAAACTGCTCGAGCAGGCGGTTTCCAACAAGTCTGGCACGATCGAGATCACTGTGAAGTCGAATGACGCAAACAAGAACGGCAGCGGCGCAGGCACAGGCGCGGCGGACAGCGTGAAAGCAACCGAAGTCGAGCTGCCAAAGGCGACCGTCAACGCAATCGCCAAGGACACGAACGCCGACCTTGTCATCAAGACCGACAACGGCGAGATCGTACTGGATAACAAGGCGCTGGAAACGATCGCTGACGCGTCTCAGGGTGATACCGTCACCATCGTGCTGAACGAAAACACCCGACTGAAAGAAAGTCAGAAACCAGCCGCGGACATTATCGGCAAGAACGGTGTACTTTTCGAACTGGCAGCGAAGCTCGGCGAAAGACGCTTGCGTCATTTTGAAGGCGGTCGGGCACAAGTGACCCTGCCGATGCCTGACAAACTCAAAGGTAAGGAGGTTCTCCTTGTTTATATTGATGAGAATGGGTTCTGCAGGACCCTTGATCACGACGTAGAGCGTGTCGGCGCAGACAGCTATATCAAGTTTACAACGAAGCACTTCTGACAGAGTGCGGCCAAACGGACGGAAACACAGCAAAATCCGAAGATGAAGCAAGTTGGAAACAAGGAAAGTACGGGAACTGATAAACAATTGCTGTAAGGAATGAAATTTTTAAAAAAAAGTTTCCTGAAAGTACTTGACGGAAAGAACAAAGAGTGGTAATATAGTCAAGCTGTCGCTTGAGAGCAGACGAGCTTTTCTCTCACAGCCACGCGGAAGCGGATCGGTCGGGAAGAAAAAGTTCGAAAAAAGTTTAAAAATGTTCTTGACAAAGCGTATGCGGTTTGATATAATAATCAAGCTGTCGCAAAACAGCAGCGCCGAAAATTTTCCATCGATTTTATAAAAACTTGATGAAAAAGAAAAAAGCGCTTGACAATATTAACCGGTTGTGTTAATATAAAAACGTTCAGCACCACGCTGAACCTGAACCTTGAAAATTTCATAGTGTAGAAATTTAGTCAAATAAATTTTATGAAACAATCAGCGAATTGGTAAGTGAATAACGAACGAATTAGCGGAGAGTTTCTCGACAATTTCTTAAAAAAGACAATAATTCAAAACGAATTAGCAAACGCAAAGACGTTTGTCTTGAGAGAAGAAATCAAACAGATTTTAACTTGAGAAATCAAGTGAAAATACAATTTTCATTAAGAGTTTGATCCTGGCTCAGGATGAACGCTGGCGGCGTGCCTAACACATGCAAGT
>ERZ1106973.1893-NODE-1893-length-17629-cov-2.923125_pt1 | contig 17629 bp, 19 predicted proteins | sample MGYA00403686_ERZ1106973 | MGnify/ENA primary metagenome ERZ1106973 (study PRJEB35170, sample SAMEA104062408) | human gut metagenome | biome: human gut; feature: human-associated habitat; material: faeces | place: Denmark | collected 2012-11-06 ...
GTCTGCAGCAGGGTTCCTCCGGTGCACTCAAAAAATTCATGGAAAAGGTGGCGAATAATCCGCTGACAGGATTTTTGCTGGGGCTTCTGGTGACGGCTATCATCCAGAGTTCGACAGCCACCATCGTCCTGACCTCCGGTCTGGTCGGCGCGGGTATCCTTTCACTCAGACAATCCATCGGCATCATCCTCGGCGCAAATGTCGGCACCACAGTGACCGGGCAGATCATCCGTCTGCTCGACATCGACGGAGATGCCTCCTCGTGGCTGAATATCTTCAAGCCTTCAACCCTGGCGCCGGTCGCCGCGATCATCGGGATCCTAGTGATCATGACCCTGCATTCCAGCAAGTCTGACATCATCGGCAAGGTCGCGATGGGCTTCGGCATTCTTTTTACCGGACTGCTCAACATGACGGCGGCAGTCGCGCCGCTGTCCGAATCAGAGACCTTTGCGAATCTCTTTATCCGCATGGCAGACACCCCGGTGCTCGGCTTTCTGGTTGGTACCGGCGCGGCATTCCTGATCCAGAGTTCTTCTGCTACCATCGGTATTTTACAGGCCTTATCTGTCACAGGTGCCTTGACCTTCAGTTCGGTTTACGCCATCATCATCGGCGTCAATATGGGCGACTGCATTACGACAGCCATCGTCTGCTCCATCGGCTCCAAAGCGGATGCCAAGCGGACAGGTCTGATCCATATTTTCTTTAATATTGCAGCATCGGTGCTCGTCATCGTTACCGTCATGATCCTGCACGGTGCAGGGGTGCTCGACGGCATCTGGAATGCGAGAATCACCTCCGGCGGCATCGCCAATGCGCATACCTCGTTCCGACTTTTCTCAGCCGTCGTGCTGCTTCCGTTTTCTCTGCAGTTTGAAAAGCTGGCCAAGCTTGTCATCAAGGACGGCAAAAACAAAGCAGCGGGCATCGACGAAGAGCTCCAGCGGCTCGATGAAAAGCTGTTTGCCTCCCCTGCACTGGCGCTTTCCAGTATCAGCAGCGTCATCAGCAGGATGGCATCGCTCTCCATCTTTGGGGTAAAAGCCTCCATCCGCACCATTCGTCATTTCGATGAACATGCGGTGCAGGACATTGATCGGAATGAAGATTTTATCGACACCCTTGCGGACAAGGTCGACAATTATATGATCCGCTTTTCGCCGCATGTGCCGCAAGGCGCAAGCAGCAATCTGCTGAACTACTATATTCAGTGTTTCTCGGAGTTTGAGCGCATTGGCGATTATGCAACCAATATCGCCGAAGCCGCATCGGAAATCAACACCAAGGGCATCGTGCTTTCACCGTATGCGCATCGGGAGCTCTCTGTGCTCGGCGAGGCCATCGCGCAGGTGCTCGATTATTCCTATAAGGCTTTCACCAAGCTAGACATCACTGCGGCCAAAAAGATCGAGCCGGTCGAAGAAGTCATCGACGACCTCGTCTCTCAGCTGCGTTCCAATCACATTGAGCGTTTCCACAACGGAGACTGTACGGTACACGGCGGCATCATGTTCCTTGACATCCTTGTCAACATCGAGCGCATCTCCGACCAGTGCTCCAATATCGGCATCTATACCTTACTTCTAAAAGAACCGCAGATTGTACAGAATCAGCACGATTACTCCAAATATCTGCACAGCGGTCAGGACGAAGAATTCAATATGTACTACCGCAAGTATCACGACCGCTACTTCCCACTGCTGGACGGCGCGGAGAACACTGCACAGGCCTAGCACCGCGCAGAGCATTTTGACTTCGTTTAAATGCTTTCGGCGCAAGCCCTCGCACATGACAGGCTTCTGCAGATTACGAAGGTTCGGCAACAGAGAAAACAATTCCATTTTCCAAGATGGTTTGGTGAAAATAAAGTCAGGAGAGCTTGCATATGATGACGGATGGAAAAATCAAAAATTCCAATGAGCTGGAATTCGCTGTATTTTGCATTGAAAATGTAGCGGCAAAGCTGGGCGTGGATGCCGAGCGTGTTTATCAGGCATTTACTGAAAAAAGCGATATTCTGCACGGCTATATCGTGCCGGAATATGAAGTGCTGCATACGCAGAGCCGAGCATATATCGTTGATGACCTCCTTGCTGTGATGCAGGAAAGGGGTGTAGAAGTATGACTCTCTATCATGGTTCTCACTTGGAGATCGCAAAGCCGGATTTGCTTCATTCCCGCCCGAATGTGGACTTTGGATGTGGCTTCTATGTCACACCGCTGTATGAACAGGCTGCGAAGTGGTGCGGCAAGTTCAAACGCCGTGGAAAAAATGGTATCATTTCATGGTATGCATACGATGAAAGGCGGGAAGACGAACTGAAAACATTGAAATTCGCATTTTGAAGGGAGTGAAATACTATGACCGCAAACCCGATTTTGCTGCAGAAAAAATATAGTCGTGTTATTGAGTGCTTTGCCAAACGGCAGGGACTTTCACTGGATGCGGCATTGGATTTCTTTTATCATTCCCAGCTCTATCAGCTGCTCCGTGACGGTGTTTCCGATATGCACTGCATGAGCGATGCATATCTGGCAGAGGAACTGGAACTGGAATATGCCGAGAAAACTGCCGGATAAGTGCCGACAAAATGCCGGATACCAAGAAAAAAAACGTTGGGAATGAAATAAAACAATGAAAATCAAGAGGGGCTGTCGCATGAACGGAAAATGACCGTTCGGGCGCAGCCCCTTTCCATGTGTGATGTTTTACGAAATGAGCCGGAATTTTGCTCTGTCTTTTTTGGGATCAAAATGCATAGAACGCAATACCGATTTCTATGCGAACATGGCGCTCACAGATGTGCGCCGTTCCGTAAGCCGCACACGCCTGCCAATGTGTCTTAATCCGCAAGCTCGTTGCGCATGCGCACCAGCTGACGAAGCAAGCGGTTCAGGTCGTTGACACGTCTGCAGACCACATAGGTGTTTTCCTCATGGTGCATGAAGATGGTATGCAGCGTCATGTTCAGATCCTCGCAGAGTGCGTCCACCGCGGCGGCGAAGCTGCCCCGCAGATCGCGGCTGCCGTCCTCAGCGACTGCGCCGCCGCGGAAAAAGTCCACCGTACTGATCTTATAATGGTATTCAATGCCGAACATCTCCGAGACCTTCATCGACAGACGATTCTTGATGTCATTCATATGGGCCTCCAGCATGCGCGGATTGCTCTTGAAGTTCTCCGCGAACTCCGCTGCCTCCTGCTTGACCTCAACGAAATATGCGTTCAGTTCCTTGAATTTCGCGTCAAATTCGACCATCGACATCTTCAGCGCTGTGCGGTAGAGCACGATCTGCGACAGCGCGCTTTCGATGATATCGCGCATTTTGAGCTTGGAGGAAGTTTCGATGATTTCTCTGACCGTCGTACGGCAGTCCTGCTCGATAACAGCCTTGAGTTCCTCGATGCCTGCGCCGCTGCGCGCGCTGACCGGGAACAGCTGGATCTCGGATACACCCATCAGCTTGCAGATCAGATTGCGGCAGTAGTTAAGATAATCTGCAAGGTCTGCCTCATCGATCGTATCGATCTTATTGACCGCAAAATAGAATTTGGACGCGAACTCCTTCGCGTTCTGCAGGAAATCGATCTCAATCTGGTTGATCGGACTATCCACCGAAAGCATGAAAATGACAGCGTCGCTCTCCTTGACATAGGAATAGGCTGCATCGGAATTTTTCTGATGTACCGAGCCGACACCCGGCGTATCTACAAAGGTCAGACCTTTCTGCAGGAACGGGGACGGGCAGTACAGCTCCACCTCCGAAACACCCAGATGGTTGTCGCTGTTCTCCTGTTCATTGATATATGACGACATTTCGTCGAATCCGATCTCCTTGACGATGCCGTTGTCAAATCGCACCGTCGCGGCTTTTTCGCCATATTCAATCGTCGTTACGACCGCGGTGACCGGCACGATGCCGACCGGAAGAATCTTGTCCTCCAAAATCGCGTTGACCAATGTCCGATGACCGAAACGGTTATTTTCTGGTTTTTCAACTTGTCGCAAAGCTCTTCGGCACGCGCAAGCTCGCCCTTGGTGATCTCATATTTGCCGAAGATCTCGCAGGCCTCCTGCACAACCTCGACCATGGACCGTTTCTCCTGTTTCTTTGCAGGCTGCACCTTGAGACAGGTCATTTGACAACCGTTCTTTGCGTCCGGACAGCCGATACAATTTTTACTCTGATATGCCATAATACTAAGCCTCCTGATAAAATCGACAGACTGCACAAGCCGGGTCCTGCGCCCGCTTTTCCTCATCGCAGTACAGCGGTTTTATAATCAAATTTGGTCTAAGCTTATCACCGGAAAGCGATTTGAGTGCCGCGATCTCGCACAGCGTACCGACAAACTCCGTATGCTGCCCTGCCTTGACGCTGCGCATGGTTTCCCGATAAAGCTTTGGCATATCACGCTCCGCAAAGGCCGGATCATACGCGTAGAATTCCTCGAAAACCGGCAGCTCGACCGGATTATATAACGGACAGAACAGCATACAGGCATTGCACTTGCTGCAGCCGTTTTCATCGACGAGCGGCAGTTTTTTGACCTTGCCATCTGCTTCCTCCATCTTGACACATACATATTTGCATCCGACCACGCACGCCGCGCAGCCATTGCAAGCTTCGATTCTCTCCTTTAATTGCATCTGCTGTCTCCTCTCAAAACACAGGCGCCCCCGCGCGCCGCGCGGCAAGTCCTGCGATCCTATTCATCAAAACAACTGCCTTTCGAGCAAAAGGCAGCGCTATTATTATACTATACTATATTCCGCGCAAACTTGCAAGGGTGCGGCGTCCAAAAGCGTACAAAAAGGACCGCCGCACAGGTCGAAGCTGCTCAGCCTGCACAAGAGGTCCGCATCTTTTCTTTCTTCGCTTACGGGCGATCCCGCCGCAAACGATTATTTCAGTTCTTCCGGTTCGTCCAGAAGATTTGTCATACTCTTGAGACTGATACCCAGTGTCGACATATTGTGCAGCAGTGCCGAAGTGGTCGGCTGCATCACCCCTGCGACACCGCATCCGATCAGCATCAGATTGAAGGCGACAATAAAGCGGTAATTGCTGTGGATCCGTTTCATCAGCGCCATGCTCAGACGCCGCAGGACAACGATTTCAAAGAGGTTCTCCGAGGAAATCGTGATGTCCGCGATCTCTCTGGCGATCGCCGCGCCGGAATTGATGGCAATGCCTGCGTCAGCCTCAGACAGTGCCGGAGAGTCATTGACACCGTCCCCGATCATGATCACGCACTGACCCGCTTCGCGTGCCTGTCGAATGTAGTTTGCCTTATCCTCGGGCAGTACCTCAGCGTAGAACGCGTCCACGCCAACCTCTTTGGCAATTGCTGCTGCCGTATGCCGATTGTCCCCGGTCATCATGACCACATTCCTGATACCGCAGTCATGCAGCGCTTGGATGGCATCTTTTGCTTCGGTCCGCAGCGGATCTGAAATGCAGATCACCGCCGCCAGCACGCCGGAAATCGCTAGGTACAGGTAGGAATGTTCTCCGGACAGCGCATGGAATTTGCTTTCCTCCCCCTCCGGTACCATACAGCCTTCGTCCTCAAAGACGAAGTGCTCACTGCCAATCACCACCTTCTGTCCTTCCACTGTACTCTGGATGCCATGTGCAACCACATACTCCACCTTGGAATGATATTCCTCATGGGAAAGTCCTCTCGCCTTCGCCTCATTGACGACTGCATTTGCCATGGAGTGCGGGTAATGCTCCTCCAGGCAGGCTGCCAGACGCAACATATCATCCTTGCTTTTTCCGCCGAAGGTGATGATATCCGCGACCTTCGGTGCTGCGTAGGTCAAAGTGCCCGTCTTGTCGAATACGATCGTGTCCGCCTGCGCGACCGCCTCCATGAACTTGCCGCCTTTGACGGAAATGTGATAGAGGCTGCTTTCACGCATCGCCGAAAGCACTGCGATCGGCATCGAAAGCTTGAGCGCGCAGGAGAAGTCTACCATCAGCACCGCCAGTGCCTTCGTCATGTTTCTCGTCAGCGCATAGGTCAGCACTGTGCCGCCCAGCGTGTACGGAACCAGCTTGTCAGCCAGATCCGAGGCCTTGTTTTCGGTTTCCGACTTGAGCTTTTCGGACTCCTCGATCATGTGGATGATTTTGTCGTAGCGTCCGGTACCCATGGTCTTTTCGACACACACGACGCACTGTCCTTCTTCGGCCACCGTACCGGCGTAAACATAGCTGCCCGCTTCCTTTCTGACCGGCAGCGACTCGCCTGTGATGGAGGCCTGATTGACCGTCATTTCCCCGGAAACGACTTTGCCGTCCAGCGGGATAACATTGCCCATGCGAACGACCATCAGATTGCCCGCCTTGACCTCTCCGATCGGAACCAGGACTTCCTGTTCCCCATCGCGGATCCAGACCTTATCTACCTGCAGCGACATCGCACCTGCCAGATCTGCAACGGATTTTTTATGCGTCCATTCTTCGAGGATCTCGCCCAGACGAAGCATGAACATGACAGAAGAAGCCGTATCGAAATTGCCCTGCAACATAGAAACGGTGATCGCCGTCGCGTCCAGTACGTCGACAGTCAGCTCGCGCTTCCATAACGTGCGCAGTCCGTTCTTGATATAGCCTGCTGAACGCCAGAACGTCATCGCTGTCCGCAGCGGTACCGGAAAAATCACCTTGATCACACAGCGTTTCGCTATCGTGAATACCAGTTTGTCCTGAAATTCGCGATTCAGTGCTCTGGAGGTATGCTCCGGTACCAGACCGGCCTCTGCCGCCTCTGCCAGATCATAAGCAGCCAATGCACGCAAGATCTCGCCGCGCGTTTCTGCGCCGCCGTGATACTGCACAACAGCATCGCAGGTGCGGTCATATACCTTGACTTCCCACACGCCGGAAATATTCCTCAGATAATATTCCAGTACATCAGCATCCGCAAGGCGCATATAACCGCACGCCATGCGGACCCGAAGTCTGCCCTTACTTTCGTGAAGAACCTTACATTTCATTGCAGCTGCCTTCTGTCTTTTCAGATTCTGCGCAGCATGCACCTGCCTTAGCATCACAATTTTCTACAACTGCTGCAGCCGCCTCTTCTGCGCGAACTTCATTGATGACCTTTGCGTCTGCCAGAATGTCATCGGCGTTTTCCTTGACATTCGTCGCAGTTCTCATGACGGTTTCCTTCGCGCGGAGAACCGCTGCTGCGGTATGGGTATATACCTTCTTTGCATCGTCACTGCCGAGAACCTTCAGTCCTGCGGTTCCAAACAGAACACCGCCTGCGAATAATCCTACTTTGTCCCATTTTACGTCTTTCATTTTTTTCATACTATATTCCTCCTTGCTATGCTCGGTTTGTTTTAGCTAACCGCAGCGCATAAGCATTGGTTAACTCTTCGTATTTATTATAGTTAGCCGACGCTTACATGTCAAGAAGTCGTTTGAGTTTTCAAGATATCTTCACAATCAGCGCTGCATACATTCTGCTTCTTTTGTACCATCCTAGTCTACTATTCGCAGCTTTGAAAATTTCTTCGTGTGTGAACCCACATTCTACGATTCGGTTCAGTTTCCGAAGATTTAGATCTATACGCTTTATGAATACACTACCCCGACTTTTTTGGGAACGCGCAATTTTGTAGCAATGATTGATACCACTACGGCAGATAGCAAAGAGATTTGGTTAAAGACAGAAACAGGCAAGCTGCAGGTAAAGTAATTTACCGCAGCTTGCTTTTTTGTAAGATCTGTCGGTCGCAGTTATCGACCACTTCCCACGCCGGCGCCATCACATAGAAGAACACGCTGCTCTCCCATTCCGCAAAGTAACGGGCATAGGCTCTGCCGTACATCGTGACCGGTGCAAAATCGCCGCCTGCAATCGCATCGTATTTAGGCGTTCCATACTGCAGATAGGACTGGCGGAAGCTGTCCGCGTGGTGAAAGGCGCCGCTCACCGTCATGTCGGCATTCACGCAGCTCCAGCCGTCATAGCCCAAAAATCCGTCCACTGTCCGCACTTCCCGGACTGTCCAGTCAAACTGCATATCCTGCGCGCGAAGACCAAAGTCACGCAGCACAAGCTGTTCAAAATCATACTGCGGCACCAATCCTGTTTTGGCAAGATCGAGGCTGCCGTCCGCGCGAAAGCCGAACGGCGGTCGCGCTCTGCTTGAAACCTTCGCGTCGGCAACAGAGGCGCGCGCGTATTTCGCACTTCCCGAAGTGACAACCATATCAGCCGCGCTTCCGCGCGCAGGGGCATCAAACCCGCATCGCGAAACAGCCTCTCCGGCAGCAACGCCTTCCTGCCGTTCGGGTTCCGATATGTCCGCGGCATCTGTCAGGGAAGTGTAGCCCGTTTCCGATACGTCCGCGACATCTGTCACCAGATACGCCCCGTAGAACGCATTGTAATAAGGCGATGTTGGATCGTATAAGCGGCTGCAGCCCTTGCCCCAGCGCAGATCGAAGGCAGGAAAATTGTATAAGATCGTCAATTTGCGATTCGTTTCTCCGGTAAATCGGCAAAAGCTTGCCTCCGTTGGATTGAAGGTCATCACAAAGGGGTACCAGTCCGTTTCTTTGGTCGCGCTGCCGCCCGGTATCGCAAGCTCGATGCCCTTTTCGTGCATAATGCTTTGTCGTTCGTGCATGCCGCTGTAAACGGACATGACGCTGAGGCTCAGGATATATTTGGAAAACGGCGACAACACGAAGCTCGCAAGCAGCAAAAGGATTCCAGCTGCCGCAAGCCGTCTCTGCCCTCGTTTTCCGTTCGCATTGCCTGTTTGCTTCGCGTTTTCAGTCATGCCGCATTTTTCCCTTATGGCACTTCTGCTTTTTAGGCTGCCTTTCATCTGTTTTCTCCTGTTCTGTCAGCATCGTTTCCTCAACGCCAAGTCTTCCACGCCGCAGCTGACGAAAAATGATCCGCTTATTTTCCTTCTCTTTCTGTTTTCTTCCCTTGCGGAGCTGCGCTTTGTCCGCTATAATTTTAGCAGTACAGACGATCGCACGTATCGCGCGTTTACAGTCACAGAAAGGATCTATCATCTATGAACATTTGCATTTACGGGGCAAGCAGTCCCGATATCGACAACAGTTATTTCGCGCCTGTGGAGGCGCTCGGCCGCGCGATGGCAAAGCGCGGCTTCGGTCTGGTCTTCGGCGGCGGCGCCCAAGGCCTGATGGGCGCCGCGGTACGCGGTGTCATCGCAGAGGGTGGCTACAGTTTGGGGATCGCCCCGAAATTTTTCGACAAGCCCGGTATCCTCCAAAAGGACTGCAGCGAGTTTCTCTATCCGGAGACCATGCGCGAGCGTAAGCAGCTCATGGAGGACCATGCGGATGCTTTCATCGTGCTGCCCGGCGGTATCGGCACGTTTGAGGAATTTTTCGAAATTCTCACGCTCAAGCAGCTCGGCCGTATGAATAAGCCGATCATGCTGTTCAATCTGAACGGCTACTATGACCCGCTGCTTCGCCTGCTGGAGGAGACCATCGCGCAGGGTTTCATGAAGCCGGCCTGCCGCAGGCTCTACGCCGCATTTGACGATAGCGAGGCGATGCTCGCTGCAATACAAAAAGAGCTCGCAGAGCCCCTCGATCTCACCGGTCTGAAAAATATCTGACCACCTCGCCTGCGATCATCAGTCCTGCCGCAGAAGGCACAAAGCTGATGCTTGCAGGCGTTCGCATGCCTGTCTTGACGGGCTCTTCCTCCGAATAGAGCACCTGTACGCCGCGCACGCCGCGTTTTTTGAGTTCCTTGCGGATCACCTTAGCCAGCGGGCAGACCTTTGTCTTTTCGATATCTGTGATCCGGAATCGTCCCGGATCCAGCTTGTTGCCGGTTCCCATGGAGGAAATGATCGGCACGCCTGCCGCCTTGGCGCGGCAGATCAGGTCGATCTTCGCCGTCACGTTATCGATGGCATCGACGATATAGTCATAGTCGCCGAAGCGAAACTCCGCCGCCCGTTCCGGCAGATAAAAGCACTGCATCGCCTTGACCTTGACCTTGGGATTGATGGAGCGCATGCGCGCCGCACAGACCTCCACCTTCGGCTGACCGATGGTATCGTGTGTAGCGATGATCTGCCGATTCAGATTCGTAATGTCGACCACATCCTTATCCACAATGTCGATCTGCCCGACGCCCGCGCGCACCAATGCTTCGCAGACATAGCCGCCCACGCCGCCCACGCCGAACACCAGCACCTTCGCAGCATGCAGGCGCTGCAGGGCCTCCGCGCCGATCAGCCTACGCGTACGCTGAAACTGATCTGCAGCTTCCTCAGGCGCAGGTTCCTCGTCCGCAGCCTCTTGTGCTGTTCCTAATGCCTGTTCTGCTTCTATTCTATCGCTCTGCTTCTCTTCTGTCTCTCTCATCCTGTCTCAACTTTCCTAAAATGTCGTAAATCACGCTGCCGTCATAGCCCAGACCTGCCAGCCTGCGCCCGACGCGCGCAAGAAATTTATCGTCTGCGGCCTTGCCATCTTCCCATTGCCCGCGCAGCATCTTACGTGCGGCAAGCAGCGCCGCATCGCGGTCCGCCGCCATCTCGCTGCCGTCTTGCATCTCCGCCGCCCGCAGCTCCTCGATGATATTGCGTGCAAGCTCTGCCGAGATACCTTTGGCCGTCAGCTCCTGCACGATGCGTCTGTCCGCCCTGCCTTTCAGCTTCGCATACCGGAAGTATTCCCTGCAATAGCGTTCGTCATTCAGATAGCCATAGCCAACAAGCTCTGCGATTGCAGCTTCGATCTCTTCATCATCGTACGCCGCCCGTTTGAGGATATCCCGGATCTCCTGCTCTGTCCGCATGCGCGCCGACAGCTTGCGCATCGCCGCCTCAGACGCGGAGCATCTGCGCCTTTCTGCCTTTTTTTCTTCCATAGATATAGATCCTCTCATGCGCTGCACAGCCTGCTCCGTACCGTCAGCCACATTAGCCACATCAGCCGAAAAACTCGATATCGTCTTCCTCTCTGCCGGTACAATAAGTGCAGATAATGTCATCAGCGATCGGCAGATCCTTGAGGAAGCCCTCCTCTACCCAGTCGATCAGTCTGCCGTCCGCATCCACGAAGGCCGGCTTCTGTCCGTAAAAGCCCTCTCCGGTAAACTTGCCGAAAGCCTCCCGTCTGACCCAGAGGCGGAAAAATCCGCTCATGCCATAGGTTCGGATATATTCCTGCTCGTCCGGAGAAAAATAGCGGCGCGAAATCTGTTCAAATTTGCAGTCTGTCACGCGCTGCAGGTCGATGCCGCACTCGCCCGGGCCGACGATGGCAATCCACAGATTGCCGCTGTGTGAAACATTGCAGTAGACCGGCTCCGCGGTACCGTAGATATAGGGTTTGCCCTTCTCTGCGCGCTCGACGGTAATCCCCGCATATCCGATGTCGTGCGTGCCGCAGTAGACGATCACTGCGTCTGTCATCAAATTTTCTCGCAACTCCGAAGATGACAGATCTCCCTCATAAATATAAATGCTGTATTTCATCTCTCTCACCCTTTCTGTTTGACAGCCCGCGCTCGCGGCTGGCGATGAAGTTGGAGAATCATGATTCCGGAAATATCGCATGGCAATATTTCCATCAAAAAGGGACACCTTGCGGCGTCCCTATCGTGCATGTTTCTCGCTATGCTTCTTCTTTTTCCTTGAGACGCTCCAAAACTCTCTGATAGCCGTCCGCCCCGTAGACCAGACATTTGTTGATACGGCTGATCGTCGCGGTGGATGCGTTGGTAATTGCTTCGATCTCACTGTAGGTTTTCTTTTCGGAAAGCAGCTTCGCGACCTGCAGGCGCTGCGCGATCGCGTGTATTTCGTTGATCGTACAGATGTCCTCAAAGAAACGGTAGCAGTCCTCCAAATCCCGCAGGGTCAGCACTGCCTCAAACAATTCATCGATATCTTCTTTTTTAAACTTCGATTCGTATGCCATATCCGTCTCCTTCTTTAATGCAGCATTGCGCATACACCACGCTGCCGCACTGCCGCCTCCGCGCACCCGTCGCTTTGCAAAGCTTTACCGTATAAAAGTATTATACCTCGCTTTTCCGATCTCGTCAAATCAAACTTTTTTCTTTGTGCATGCGTTTACGATCAGGCATAAGAGCACGGTGATGACCATATCCGGCAAAGTATTACCCAGCACGAAATCTACCTGCATCAGCATCCGATACAGCAGAAATCCGATCAGCCAGATGGTCAGATTTTTAGCCGATGCAAGACAACTGCTGTGCTCCTGTTTCAGGATGAAAAAATCCGCGATCTGGATCGCGATCATCGGTGCGAACACAGAGCCAATATAGTAAAGGAAATCGGTAATATCATCCATAGGGAACAGCATCGCGCCTGCCGAACCGATAACCGTTGCTGCGACAGCCACCCACTTGCCATGGATTTTGTCAGAAACGGATTCACTGGACACACCCGCCGAGTATGCGTCTAGGAAAGTCGTCGTCACCGTAGAAAATATGACAATCAGCAGCGCCGCGATGCCGAGTCCTGCTTTGACCATGATCTGCGCAATATCGCTTTCCCCCGTAAAGATCGCTGCTCCCATACCGATGATGTACATGAAGCAGCTGACGATGCCGTAGGTCAGCACACTGGTCAGCGTCGCCTGTACCGGCTTCTTTGCTTCTCTGGTATAGTCACTGATCAGCGGCAGCCAGGAAAGCGGCATGGCAACGGAGAGTTCAACTGCAGCCCCGAAGCTCATGGCCTCAGCGCTGTCCACCGCCTGCATGGAGCCTTTCCCGAAGATGACGAAACCGAGGGTCACAGTCAGGAGGAAGAGCGCCGCCATGGCGACTGTATTCAGCTTGCCCAGATTTTCAATGCCGATAAGGATCCATACGATGATCAGCACACCGATGACCAAGCACCATACCCAGCGTCCGATGCCCCATGCACCGTCGGCTGCCAGCGCACCGTCGTAGATCATGATCGCCGTCCAGCCGACCAGCTGTATGATATTGAGGATCGAGAACAGCAGACTGCCGCGGCTACCGAAGCTCATTTTGACCGTTTCCATCGCGCTTTTGCGCGCTTTCCCACCGATCAAGCCTGCAGCAAACATCATACTGCAGCCGATGATATGTCCGATGAGGATGGCCCATACAGCCTTACCGAAGCCGAGCGGCGCGAAATAGGTGCCTGTCAGGATCTCGGCGATGGACACGCCTGCGCCGAACCAAATCAGGCCGTTTTCAAAATTAGAAGTGCGTTTCTCTTTCATATGATTCTACCTCCTTTGCAAATGCACTGTTTAAATCAAACGCATGGTTCATCGGTCCGGAGCCATGCCCCAGATCAAGCTGCGCTGCCAACGCGCCGGATATATAGTCCTTTGCGCGCCTTACAGCGATTTCCAACGGAAATCCCTTTGCCAGATTTGCCGCAATCGCGCTGGAAAGCGTGCAGCCGGTCCCATGGGTATTCGGATTCTCGATACGTTCCCCATGAAACCAAATCAATTCGCCGTTTTGATAGAGCAAATCATCTGCATCACAGAGAGAATGTCCTCCTTTGAGCAGCACCGCACAGTGATAATCGTTTCCGATTTTTTTTGCGGCGGTCTCCATGTCCGCTTTGCTTTCAATCTTCATGTCGGCAAGGATCTCGCCTTCCGGAATATTCGGTGTGATAACCGTAGAGATGGGCAGAAGGTTTTCGATCAGCGCCCGGATCGCCTCTGTTTTGATCAGCGATGAGCCGCTGGTCGCTACCATGACAGGATCTACGACGATATTTTTTGCGCTGTAATGCATAAGTCTTTCTGCAATTGCCTCGACGATCTCGCCTGAGGATACCATGCCGATTTTCACCGCATCGGGAACGATATCCTCAAATACCGCATCCAGCTGTTCCTTCAGGAACGTAGGTGTCGTTTCAAAAATGTCTCTTACGCCGGTCGTGTTCTGCGCCGTCAGGGCCGTGATCGCACACATGGCATATACGCCTTGCATGGTCATCGTCTTCAGATCTGCCTGAATACCGGCGCCTCCGCTGCAGTCACTGCCAGCGATTGATAATGCTGTTCTCATTGTTGTTCTCCTTTTGTATTTTTTGCATTACTTTTCTATTGCGACAGAAAGTGGTGCCCCCGATCTGCCGCGGAGCGGAAGGCTAAGCGCCGACCATCTCTTCCGCAAGCCGCCGCAGCTTCCTGCACGCCGCCTCAATCTCGTCTGCCGCAAAAATCGCAGAGACCAAAGCCACGCCATCTACGCCGGTATCAGCAAGCTTCAGCATGTTGTGCTCCGAAATGCCGCCGATCGCCGTGACCGGGATCTTTACCGCCTCGCAGATCGCTTTCAGGCAGTCGTGCGTAACCTCTGTGGCATCCGCCTTTGTCGTGGTCGGAAATACCGCGCCTACACCCAAATAATCCGCGCCGGCTTCCTGCGCTGCAAGCGCCGCCTCCACGGTCTGGGCAGAAACACCGAGCAGCATGTGTTCTCCGATTTTTTCGCGGACTCTGCCCGCCTCCATATCGCTCTGTCCCACATGTACGCCATCTGCGCCGCATTGTATGGCGATGTCCACATTATCATTGACGATAAAAGGTACGCCATACCTTTCACACAGCGCCTTGATCCCGATCGCCTCCTGCAGGAAATGCGGCTCGTCCAGATTTTTTTCCCGCAGCTGTACACAAGTCACCCCGCCCTTCAGCGCGTCCTCAATCTGCGCCGTCAGCGTCTGCCGCCCGGTCCATGCCCGATCTGTCACGGCATACAGCAGCATCGTTTCCTTTTTACATTTCATCTTGTTCACTGCCTTTCCTTTCCCGGCTGCACATGCGTCCTTACATTTGTCTGTACTGCGCAAGCTGCTCCAGGGTTTCTCCCTCCAAGTGGAAAATTTCATCGATAATATAGTTTCGGTATGTAGAATTACCGTCCCTTTCGCCCAATCGTTCGTGCGCAAGCTGCCCGCAGATCCCCATCGCGCAGACAGCCGCTGCCGCAGCCTCCAGCGGCTGCGCAGGATTCGCGGTCACAAAGGCCGCAGTCAGAGCCGAAAGCTGGCAGCCGGTTCCGGTAATGCTGCTCATTATCGGATCTCCATTAAAAATGCAGTAAGCTTTCTCTTTATTCGCCACAATATCGATTGCACCGGTGATCGCCACCACTGCGCCCGTCCTGGCTGCAAAAGCCTTCGCAAATGCAACGGCTTCCGGGAGGTTTGCCTCCGTCACCGCATCACTGATGTCTGCATCCACGCCTTTGGTGGATCCGCTGCCCAGCGCCAGCGTTTTGATTTCTGAAATATTACCGCGAATCACTGTGAATTGCACTTCTGTAAGCAGCTTGATCGCCGTCTCTGTCCGCAAATGCGACGCACCGGCACCGACCGGATCCAGTACGACCGGATGTCCCAGCGCATTGGCTTTTTTCCCTGCCCGAAGCATGGCCGGAATCGTACGCTGGTTCAGGGTCCCGATATTGATATTGAGCCCGCCGCAGATCGTTGTGATTTCTTCTACTTCCTCAATGTCGTCAGACATGATCGGAGAGCCGCCGCAGGCCAGCAGAATATTCGCGCAGTCATTGACTGTCACATAATTGGTGATATTGTGGATCAGCGGATGCTTTTCTCTGACATTACATAATACTTCTTTTAACATGATGCTCTTCCTTTCGTTTGCTTGCAATAAAAAACGGAAACCACCCGTCTTGAGTAATTCCCGCTAAAACTTATCAGCCTCATATAAGTCCCTCCGTTGGTATTATCCAAATCAGGTTACCGGTCGAAGGTCATACCTTCCTCTCAGCCTGTCATACAAGCTCCCGTCATTTATTGCGTTATTTCATTTTTGTTGACAAAAACATTATACGTGATGATCTCGCCAGAATCAAGGAAAATTTCTGGTTTTTTATTTTTCCACAAAGCGCTTTTACAGACCATACGAGATTATAACTTACAAAATTTCCTCTACCATAAACTGCAGCTGCTTTCGACCCTGCCAGGTACGGCATTCTAAGCTGCCGAGGACTTCATCGGCATAACCGCTACGCAGCAGTTCCATATAGCGTTCTGCCTTGTTGAACAGCACGCAGGCGATTTCGCAGCCGCTGTGGTCAGCGATGGAGAATCCCACATGCTTCCCATCGGTACCGAGCGGACGAATGCGGCTGATGCGCACGTTCCGCACGCGCAGCAGCGGTTTTGGATTTTGGTTGCCGAACGGCGCCAGCAGTTCCAGTTCCTCCGCGAAGGGAATGGTCAGCGCGCTGCATGGCAGATCCAAGTCAACATCGTAATGCTTTTCAAAAAGCTGCGGATTCTCTGCCAGCAGAGCCGCCATGTCGTTCAGCAAGCCCTCACGCAATGCGTCGAAGTGCTCTGCGGGCATCAAAAAACCGCACGCGCCTGCATGTCCGCCGAATTTTTCAAACAGATGCTCGTGATGCTTGAGCAGCGCATATAAATTCACACCCTCGATGCTCCTGCCGGTGCCCTTGAGGTACTGCTTCTCCTCACCGGATGGGGTCACGATCACCGTCGGGCGGTTGTAGGTTTCTTTGATCTTGCCGGCTACAATGCCCGCGATGCCCTCGTGCGCGTGCTCCGAACGGATCAGGATAAAGTCCTCCGGAATCAAGTCTGCCGTACACGCCTCGAAGGTCTCCTGCTGAAGCCGTCTGCGCTCTTTGTTCTTGCGCAGCAGGTCTTCCACGATGCTCGGCACTTCCGGATCGTCTTCCCGGGCTGTCAGCAGCCGGACCGCCGGGTAAGCATCCTCCATGCGTCCTGTGGCGTTGAGGTGCGGCACGATCACAAAGCTGATGTTCTCTGAAGAAATATGTCCGAGCGTAAGTCCTGCGCCCTCGGCAAGCTTGCGCAGCCCGTAGCGGCTGCCGCTGTTGATCATCTGCATACCGTATTTGCAGATGGTCCGGTTTTCGTCCAAAAGCGGCATGATGTCGCCCATCGTGCCGATGGCTGCCAGGTCCAGCACCTCGCTGAGCACATGCTTGGGGAGTCCGCAGCGTTTTTGCAGGAGCTGCGCCATCTTAAAGGCGACACCGCAGCCGCAGAGCTCGCGGAACGGATAGCCGGAATCGGCGCGTTTCGGGTTGACCAGCAGGCAGTCCGCCATGCGGTCAGTGATCGTATGGTGGTCGGTCACCAGAATCGCAAGACCCAGCTCCTTCGCGTAGGCGATCTCTGCGGCAGATACGCTGCCGCAGTCAACTGTGATAACTGCTTGATAACCGCGCTCGGCAATCTGACCGAGTGCTTCCCGGTTCAGTCCGTAGCCCTCTTCAAAGCGCGATGGGATATAGTATCCCACACGCTCCGGCGGCACCAGATACCGCAGGACATGCAGCATCAGACTGGTCGCCGTAATGCCGTCCGCATCGTAATCACCGTAGATGCAGATGCGGGAACCCTTTTCGATTTCCTGCAATATAAAATCCACCCCCGCATCTGCGTCTGCAAGCAGGGATGGGTCATACGTCCTGCGCGGCTTTTGGGAGAGGAACTCTGCGATCTCGTCCTCTCCTGTGATGCCGCGCTGATGTAACAATTTTGTTAATGTACTGCTTAACTGCATAATCATCCTTCCTCGGAAGCGTTTTAGAAGTAGC
>ERZ1106973.1908-NODE-1908-length-17507-cov-10.672072_pt1 | contig 17507 bp, 28 predicted proteins | sample MGYA00403686_ERZ1106973 | MGnify/ENA primary metagenome ERZ1106973 (study PRJEB35170, sample SAMEA104062408) | human gut metagenome | biome: human gut; feature: human-associated habitat; material: faeces | place: Denmark | collected 2012-11-06 ...
CGTTGGGCTAGAAAGCATAAAGATGAATAAAAGGAGAACATGTTCGATAAAGTAACATGTTCTCCTTTATTCTTTTAATTTATAAATATATTTTAAATCTATATATAAACAAATAATTATCATATTTTCATAAACTTTAAACCTACTATAAAAGTAGGATAGGAGGATATATTTCATGACTAAATCTCTTTTAAATATTACGGACTTATACGCTAGTGCTGAACATAAAACAATTTTACAAAATTTAAATTTAAATATAAATAAAGGTGAAACTCATATTTTAATGGGCCCTAATGGTGCAGGAAAATCTACATTAGGCAATGTCATTATGGGTAATTCTCAATATAAAGTAGACCGTGGAAGTATATTTTTCGAAGATGAAGATATTACTTCTGCTAGAACTGATGAACGTGCTCAAAAAGGATTATTCTTATCTTTCCAAAGCCCTATAGAAATCCCTGGTGTTTCTATCTCTCAATTTATCCGTACTGCTATGGAAACAAAAGAAAAAATCCGCCTAAAAGCTTTTCGCGATAAATTAAAAACTGTTACTAAGACACTCGGTATCAATGAACAATGGATCAATCGTGAATTAAACGTAGGATTTTCTGGTGGCGAACGCAAAAAAATTGAAATGCTTCAATTATTAATGCTAAATCCTAAATTAGCTATCCTAGATGAAACAGACTCTGGTCTTGATGTTGATGCTGTAAAAACTGTTTCTCGCGGCATACAGACATTCCAACAAGATGACCAAAAATCTTTATTAATCATCACTCACAACAGCAAAATCCTTGAATATCTCCATATCGATTATGTTCATATCTTAATCAATGGAAAAATCATCAAAACAGGAGATGCTTCTTTAATAAAAATCATCAACGAACAAGGCTATGAACCTTTTATCACTGGACAAGGAGAATAAAATCATGAATGAAGCAGAAAAAAGACAAAATGAATATATAAATCAAACTGCTGAACGTGTAGAAAATCGTTATGATTTTAAAAAAGCAGAAAAAGATGCTTATCGTCTCAAAAAAGGTCTCACTCCTGAAATCGTAGAAGAATTATCCGCTAAAAAAAATGATCCTGAATGGATGCGTGAATTTCGCTTACGTTCTTTAGAAATCTACCACAGCTTAGATGTACCACCATGGGGGCCATCTATTGATGATTTAAATATCGACAATATCGTAACTTATGTAAAACCAAATACTGATATGCAAGGTTCATGGAAAAATGTACCTGAAGATATCAAAGATACTTTCGATAAATTAGGTATTCCTCAAGCTGAACAAAAATCCCTAGCTGGTGTCGGTGCCCAATACGACTCTGAAGTCGTTTATCACAATCTCAAAGAAGAAGTTGCCAAACTAGGCGTAATTTATACAGATATCGAAACTGCTCTCAAAGGCCCTTATGAACCTATGATACGTGAACATTTTATGAAACTTGTAACACCTCGCGATCATAAATTTGCAGCCTTACATGGTGCAGTCTGGTCTGGTGGCTCTTTCGTATATGTGCCACCTGGAGTAAAAGTGGATATTCCACTTCAATCTTATTTCCGCCTAAATGCAGCAGGTGCAGGGCAATTTGAACATACTTTGATTATCGTAGATAAAGGAGCTGACCTTCACTTCATCGAAGGCTGTTCGGCTCCTAAATATAATGTAGCTAATTTACATGCTGGCTGTGTAGAATTATTCGTCGCTGATGATGCAAAATTGCGTTACTCCACAATCGAAAACTGGTCAAAAAATATGTATAATCTCAATACAAAAAGAGCAAAAGTAGGTAAAAATGCTACTATGGAATGGATTTCTGGCTCATTTGGCTCTCATATCTCTTACCTTTATCCAATGACAATTCTTGCAGGTGAAAATGCCAAAGCAGAATTTACAGGAATTACATTTGCAGGTAAAGGACAGAACCTCGATACAGGAGCTAAGATGGTGCATAATGCCCCTCATACATCTTCTTTAATTAACACAAAATCTATTTCTAAAGATGGTGGTGCTAGTACATTTAGAAGTTCTGTCGTTGTAGCCAAACAAGCCCAGCACAGTAAAGCCCTAGTTTCTTGCCAATCTTTAATGCTTGATAATATTTCTCGTTCAGATACAATTCCAGCAATGGACGTGCGTACAAATAAAGCTAGTGTCGGACACGAAGCCAAAATCGGTCGCATTAGTGATCAAGCTGTATTTTATCTCATGAGTAGAGGTCTAAGTGAAGCTGCTGCTCGTGCTATGATTGTAAATGGATTTGCTAATCCAATATCCAAAGAATTACCAGTAGAATATGCTGTAGAAATGAATCATTTAATTCAATTAGAAATGGAAGGCGCCATTGGCTAAAAGGAGATATGACTATGAATATAAAAATTGAACATGCAAATAGTTTACCAATGCCAACATGGCGTTGGTTAAAATTAAATGATACAACTATATCTTATGATAATATAGATAAATTAACTCCCCTCAAACCTCAAATCATTAATTCCACGGAAAATATTTCCCTATCTTCACAAAAAGATATAACTTTTGCCAACTTTCCTCACATCACTACTGGTATCGGCTCAGATGCTGATAATTTTGTAGTAAATAACGCTAGTAACAAAAATTATTTCACTATCAAAGCAAATACGATTACCCAAAAACCTTTAATCTTTATTTATGATTTAACCGATAATCTTGATTTAATTGATGATAATTATATTTACGCTCAAGAAAATAGCCAAGCTACTATAATTATCGTTTACAATTCTCCTTATCATAATCAAGGTTTTCATGCGAGCAGTACAAAGATTTTCGCTGAAAAAAATACTCAGATTAAAATAATTCAACTGCAAACACTCGGCAAAGATTATTTTAACTTTGATGATATCGGCACACTTGCTCAAGAAAATGCTCGTATATCCATTCAACAAATTGCTTTAGGTGCAAATAAAAATTATCTAGGTGCAAATATTGATTTGCTACAAAATAATGCACAACTAGATTTCCAAACAGATTATTTAACTACTAAAAATCAAATGCTCGATATGAACTATATTGTCAATATTCAAGGTCAAAAGACCAAAACTAATTTAACGACAAATGGTATCTTAATGCATAACGCTCAAAAAACACATCGTGCAACTTTAGATTTTAAACAAGGTTGCAAAGGTTCTATAGGTACAGAAGTAGAAAATGTATTATTACTTGATGAAGATATCCACAATAAATCAATTCCTCTAATTCTCTGCGGTGAAGATGATATCGAAGGTAATCACTCCGCTTCTATCGGTGAAATGGATAAGGAACAATTATTTTATCTGCAAACTCGTGGCTTAAATGAAAGACAAATTCGCCAAATGCAAATTGACTCCAAACTTCAATTAATCACAACAAATTTACCTGAAGAACTTCACGCTTATATTTCCACTTATCAACAGGAGGCTTTCTATCATGAAAACTAATTTTCGCCAAGATTTCCCTATATTAAATGATGAAGCAAACCCTGTCGTTTATTTAGATAGTGCTGCTACTACGCAAAAACCACTAAGTGTGATAAAATCCCTAGAAAATTATTACACATCTCAAAACGCAAATCCCCTTCGTGGTCTTTATAAATTGAGTGCTACTGCTACAAGTGAATACGAACAAGCTCGCCACAGCGTAGCACAATTCATCAATGCTAATGAAGATTGTGAGATTATCTTCACTAGAAATACTACTGAATCCTTAAACCTCATCGCCTACACTTACGGCATGGAAAATATCCAAGAAGGCGATGAAATCGTAATCTCCATTCTTGAACATCATAGCAATATACTGCCATGGCAAATGATAGCAAAATTAAAAAAAGCTACATTAAAATATATGTATATAAATGATGAAGGCATTATTTCTGATGAAGAAATCCAAACAAAAATCACACCTAAAACAAAGATAGTTTCTATCACTCAAGTTTCAAATGTCTTAGGCGTTGCCACTCCTTTAAAAGCTATAATAAAAAAAGCTCATGAAGTAGGTGCTATCGCCATTGTTGATGGTGCTCAAGGTGCTCCTCATATGGCAACAGACGTCCAAGATTTAGATTGTGATTTTTACGCATTCTCTGGTCATAAAATGTTAGCACCTATGGGAATTGGCGTTTTATATGGAAAAAAATCCATACTTGAACAAATGCCTCCATTCTTACGCGGTGGCGAAATGATCGAAACAGTATCCGAACAAGATGCTACATTTGCCCCACTTCCAGCAAAATTTGAAGCTGGTACACCTAACGTATCTGGAGCAATAGCATTAAAAGCCGCTATCGAATATATAAATCAAGTAGGATTTTCCTATATTGAACAACAAGAAGAAAAATTAATGAAAATCGCCATGGAAGAATTATCTAAATTGCCTTATATCACCATTTATGGCTCACCAGATTATAAAAAGCATAAAGGTGTATTGAGCTTTAATATTCAAGATATTCACCCTCATGATGTATCTTCACTTGTCGATTATCATGGGAATATAGCCCTTCGTGCAGGCAATCATTGTGCCCATCCATTATTAAAATATCTAAATGCACAATCAACAAATCGCATAAGCTTTTATTTCTATAATACAAAAGAAGATATTTATCAATTCATTGAACAAATAAAAAAAGTAAGGAGTTATTTAGGATACGATGTTTAATCTCTATAATGAAATCTTAACTGAACACAACCTTCACCCTAATAATAAATGTTCACTAGCAGATGCTACACATCACCAACATGGTATCAATCCTAATTGCGGTGATGAAATCACGCTCTCCTTAAAACTCAATAACAATATTATTGAAGATGCTAGTTTCCAAGGTTCAGGTTGTGCTATTTCCCAAGCTTCCACAGATATCATGATTGATTTAATGCTCGATCAACCAATCGACAAAGCTAAAGAATTATGTCGATTATTCATTGGCATGGTTCAAGGTACAATCACAGATGAAAAAGAGCTTGCCCCTTTAGATGAAGCTCTTACCTTTAAAAATATATCCAAAATGCCAGCTCGTGTAAAATGTGCCGTACTCAGCTGGCATACTATGGAAACAATCCTAGACAAAGCCCTCCAAAACTCTCAATAAATAAAAAGTATCATCTTGATTTAAATAGTTCAAAACTAAAATTAAGATGATACTTTTTTTATCTAAAATTTACCAGCCAAAATCAAGAAAAATCCCGCTAATCCTTGATAAATAAGCTTTTTCACTAAATCCCTTCAAATCTCGTTATCGCTGGTAAAAAATAACTAAAATCCTTGTTTATCAATACTTTTAATAGTATAATAAAAATTACAAATATTAATTTTTCTAACATTTAACTTTAACAAGTGTTGTATTTGAATGACATTGATTGACGGTATAATTTGAGCTAATGTATTTATTTAACTTTAACAAGTGTTGTATTTGAATGTATTTTACGCTAGACGCCTAAAGGCTGGCGAAAATAATTTAACTTTAACAAGTGTTGTATTTGAATTTGTCAGAACTCCCTTCTACTAATCCTGTTACTAAATTTAACTTTAACAAGTGTTGTATTTGAATCCTAAGTCCTCAAGCAGATACATGGTAGCGACTTTATTTAACTTTAACAAGTGTTGTATTTGAATCTGCCAGACGGTAGTTTAATTACGAGAAATGCACCATTTAACTTTAACAAGTGTTGTATTTGAATTTTATTTGTTGGATTTGAAGTTCGAGTCCATCTAACATTTAACTTTAACAAGTGTTGTATTTGAATAAAAGAAGCATATGCCCCCTCTTGAAGCAATTTACATTTAACTTTAACAAGTGTTGTATTTGAATTTGCCATAAACTATTACATCACCTTTTTCTAAATTCATTTAACTTTAACAAGTGTTGTATTTGAATCCTTTTTCTAAATTCGCAGGTGAAAAGCTTTCCAAATTTAACTTTAACAAGTGTTGTATTTGAATAGACAAGTAACTACAGATATAAACGCTTATGGCGGTAATTTAACTTTAACAAGTGTTGTATTTGAATATATGGCCCAGCAAATATGTGTGAACTTTGGACAGAATTTAACTTTAACAAGTGTGTATTTGAATAAACAAAAGAAAGAAAGGTATTTAAATATACTGTGATTTAACTTTAACAAGTGTTGTATTTGAATCCTCTTTAGGCTGTAGCTGTACCTGTTAATTGTGGATTTAACTTTAACAAGTGTTTAAATTAAGTAATTAAAGAAAGCCTTTAAATATAAGTATTTAAAGGCTTTCTTTTTATAAAAAATCTCTAAAAAACACATAAAACTCTTTAAAAATTAAATAGTAGTCAACAAATAGACAACATTCATCACATATTTTAGATTAAATCAATAGCTTCTTTTAATTGTTCAATAGTTTTATGTGTATAAACTTTTTCATTAATGGTTTTCCCTACATGTCCTAATATTAGATTTTTTATATTTTCTTTTACATCTGCATTATCTAGTAATGTATTACAAGTATGTCGTCCATCATGTGGAAGATGGTTTTTTATAGCTGAAATTTCTGACTTACGCCATTTATAAGCTAAAGTAGCATATGGCAATCTTTTTTTATTACTTGTAATTAGATATGGATTATTAAATTCATCAGCTATATAATAAAAATCTTTTATAAAAGGATATATTTTTTCTGCTATAGGAATACGTCTATTTATCCCCATACTTGTTTTTGCTCCACCAATAATATATTTTTTATCCAAAAAAACATTACTTCGCTTAATATCTAATAATTCACTTGGTCTTAGGCCTGTGTATGTTAATATTAAAGCAATTTTAACAACATAATCTTCATCATTTTTCCATAAAATTTCCAATTCTTCTTCAGTAAAAGGTTTGTGTTTATTGCTTTTTATTTCTGATGGAAGTTTAATAAATTTAGCGTAATTTCTGTCAACTAAATTGAAAGACATAGCATATTTATATAACAAACTAAATAAATTTTTTATAGATTTTTTACTAGCATATCCAAGAGATAAATTATCTATTATTTCTTGAATATGTGCAGTCTTTATGTCCCTAAATTGCATTTTATGTAATTTAGAACAGTGTTTATACGCAGCTAATGGCATTTTCTGATTATTTTTTAATCTTTGTTCAGCTAACATATTATATAAATCTTCTAGTGTATATCTTCGTTCTATAATATCATAGGGATCTTTATTATATTCTGCTAAAGCAATTAGTCCTTCACTCTTAGTTTTAAATGTTCCTAAAACCATACGGATTTGCTTTCCATCGTCTGTCCAACCTTTCGTAACTTTAACAATCCAGGGTTTACGTCTTTTGCCAGAAAGCTTGGATACAGAACCATATCCATTTGGTAATTTCATAATAAATTCCACCTTTTATTATTTTAGAATTTATTTGATTAATTTTATTACTTATGATATGATTAACTAAAAGAAGAGAATAAACTGATGTTTCGCCACGTCAGCCCTCTTCTGGAAAATTCGTAAAGTGAAGAAGAGGCTGTCCGTTATGACGGCTTCTTTTTTATTTCAAATTTAATTGAGATAAGAAAGAATAGTAAATATCAGACTTAATAAAGAAATTATCAATGATAAAACTTCATAAGTTGTCATATTTACCACCTCCCTCGTTAGAGAGAGAACCGACACATCAATTTATTCTCCGTTTCATATTGTACCATAAGGACAAGCGAAAAGCTTGTCTTTTTTTATGCACGAAATAAAGAATAAATTATATTAATCAACTTAAGTAATATCAACCAAATAACTTACTAAAGAACCCTTTTTTAGATTTCTTTAATTGTTCATTTAAGTTTTCATTTTCATCAATAAGGTCATTAATTTTTCTTTTTAATCTCTCATTTTCTAAATGTAAAGTTTGGATTATTTCTTGTAATTTATTATTATCATTCTTTGCTAATAATAATTCATTTTCTTTTTGTTTATTTACTTCAGCATATTGTAATCTTTTAAAGTGCATCGCTAATGCAGTTGGTGTACTAGCATTATAGTTAGCAAATTTATTACAAATTAGATTATCACTGGTATGACCGATTGCTGTAAAAATAAACAAACCTGAATCATACATAGTTTTTATTAATAAAGGATTGTTGAAATCCAATAAATCATATTTATTTCCACCACCACGAATAATACAAATACAATCAACAGATTCCGTTTCATAAAGCTCTTTTATTTCTTTAGCAATATTCTCCGCAGTAAGTGTTGTAAAACGTTCTTTTATTATATAATTTGTATTTTTTAGTATTGATTTAAAATCATGATATCCTTTTCCTGTTTTATTATTGGAAATAACTCCCATATATCGAATATCTGAAAAAGAATATTGCTCATATTCTGGTGATATATCCATTTTATAAATTTCATCATACCAGGTATCAATTTGTTGCTGATACTTGGTTTTTTTCCTTGTAACATAGTAAGCTAGCTTAAATAGTTAACAAATTGTAGACACTAAAGCATTTGGTTTAATTGCTAAATTAGTATTTTAGTGTTTGACAAAATCAAAGTGAGGTGAGGTGTTTTTATTTGAAAACAAGACGAATGGTCAGCAAATTAATCTACGATAGTGAAAGATTTTTAAAAATGTCTGTATCTGCAAGAGATTTATATACTTATCTGATATTGCACGCGGATGATGATGGTGTTGTAGAAGCAGGTACAGTTCTAAGATTAACAAAAGGAGCTGATGATGATTTAAATTTGTTAATATATAAAAATTTTATAACAATGTTAGATCCTGAAAATAAAGTGGTCTATGTTAATGATTGGCTTTTACATAACACCATACGAGCTGATCGGAAAACAAATAGTGTATATAAGGATTTGTTATTAAAAATTTTACCAGATGTAAAAATGGTAGAGAAAAAACCACGAACGGATAGAATACCAAAATTAGAACAGCATAATGTAGACTCACCTGAACTTGAAAATGAGATTATCATTAAAAATCAAGAAGAAAATATTTTAAATAAAATATTAAATCTTTTTAAGAAATATAGTATTGATGAAAACACATTAAGAATATTTCAAAAGAAATTTGATGATGATTTAATTTTTAAGCAGTTAAAAAATTTAGAGATAGAGATAAAACGAGGTATTAAGATAGAAAATATATCTGCATGGCTTTTTGTAGCCTGTGATAGAAATTATCCCTTAAAAACACAAGAATATAAAAATTTATCCAACGAAAAACACGAAGAAAATAATAATAAATCTCAAAAGCAATTAGAAAAACAGCTAAAATTGTTAGAAAATGAAATAGATTAAAATTAATATAGCACTATTTTTGGTATAAAAAATGTGTATTATTTACACAAATAGGAGCAGTATTTTATGATTGAACCTAATCTTATTAACGATTTACCTTATATGATACAACTGGCTATTATGTCGATTAATAAGCCACCTAAAGCTGTAGCTTTAGAGTTAAATTGCTCTATAAGTGCAATATATCAGGCATTACATGGCAAAAGGACTTTGCCTGCAAAGAAAATGAGAAAATTTGCTGAAAACAATTTTATAGCAGCAGCAAGCATGGCTATGCAGGCAACAGGCTTAAATAGACTGTTTAGATATCGTAAGACGGATAGACATATCCAAGCTCGCCTTTTAGAGTTAAAAATCTATGATAAAAAGGCTGATGAAGCAATGAATAAACTCCCTGAATTATTTTTTAATAAGAATAGTAATAAAGATTTATCTGAATCAGACAAAAAAATTCTCTTACAATCTATAGATGCCATGATAGAAAGAGACAATATTTCTTTGAATTTATTCATGGAGTTAGATATTAAGTTTAATCTTGATTTAGTAAAGAGAATAAAAAAAGCCCGTTTTGATAAATAATCAAAACGAGCATAAATAAAAATAGTTCTAATATAAGTATATACCAAGAAAGGAGTGTATACAATGATAAAAAGAGAAATTCCTAAAAACATTGAAGCAGAAGAAGCTGTTTTAGGGTCTATTTTAATAAATCAAGAAACAATATATGGAGTTTCTGAATTATTAGATATTGAAGATTTTTATAGAAAAAGTCATAGAACGATATTTAAAGTAATGCTTGACCTAAATATCACAAAAAAAGCTATAGATATTATTACATTAACAGATTACCTAACACATATTAGTAAACTTGAAGAAGTTGGTGGTATAGCTTTTATAACATCTTTAGCTAATAAAGTGCCATCTACAGCTAATTTGAAGCACTATATAAATATTGTAAAAGAAAAATCTATGCTTAGAAATATAGTTCATATTGCGGAATATATGGAAAATATGGGCTACGATAGTGAGAGTATAGATACTCCAGAAACGGTTTTAGATAAAGCTGAACAACTACTATCTAAATTAACAAAAAAACTTGTTACAACCAAAGTAAATAATATTAAAGAACAAACTTTAAACGCATATGTAGATATTGAAAATATTATTAATTATAAAGGAGAATTGTTAGGATTAGAAACGGGTTTACAGGATCTAGATAGTTTTTTACAGGGTTTAAAAAATTCTGATTTTATGATTTTAGCTGCTCGACCAAGTATGGGAAAAACAGCATTTGCTTTAAATATAGCTAGTTATCTATCCATAAAAAAAGATACACCTGTAGCATTTTTTTCATTAGAAATGTCATCTAATCAATTAATTCATAGAATTTTTTCTAGTTATGGATTAATTCCTCTGTTTAATTTAAAATCAGGAAATTTAGATGATGCACATACACAAAAATTAATAAAAGTATCCAACAAACTCTCCCAATCAAAACTAATAATAAACGATGAAATATCGAATTTAATGAGTTTGCGCTCAATAGCAAGAAAATTAAAACGAGAAAATGATATTAAGCTTATTATAATAGATTATCTTCAACTACTGGAAGGTACTCGTCGTGAGAATAGAAATCTAGAGATATCTGAAATATCTAGAAGCTTGAAAATTCTTGCTAAAGAATTAGATATTCCTATAATTGCTTTATCACAATTATCTCGTAGTGTAGAATCAAGACAAGTAAAAAAACCTATGCTTAGTGATTTACGCGAATCTGGTTCATTGGAGCAAGATGCTGATATCGTTATGTTTTTATATCGTGAAGATTATTACAATCCTGAAACTGAAAATAAAAATATAACTGATGTGATTGTAGCAAAAAATAGAAATGGACCAACAGGAACTATTCCAGTATATTTCCATAAAGAATATGTAAGATTTCAAGACTTAGCAAAAGATTAATAAGGAGAGTAGATTATATGTGTAAAAAAGCAAAAGTGACTGTAAAACGTGCAGCAGAAATATTAGGTAAATCACAGCAATTTGTTCGAATCGGACTACAAAGAAATATCTTACCATTTGGAGTAGCTATGCAGATGCCAGGTAAAAAAACTTATACCTATCATATATCACCTAAAAAGTTATGCGATTACGCAGGCATAAAAGAAGAAGATTTATAAGTGAGGTTTTTACTATGACAAATCGTATTAATCCTAATCCAAACTACTATTCATTGGCAGCAAAAAAGAGACAAAAGGAAGTTGAAGAAAGAATGGCATTATTGAATAAAATTAAGGAAGACGCCGATAAACATAATATGAGTTATGGAAAATACAAAGAGAAATTAAGAAAACAAGGTTTATTATAATGGAAAAAGTATCCAAAATGAGGAAATTTTTATGAATAAAATTAAAAGAATTATACTAAATTTTATATCTGAAGAAGATGATCTTGTATGTTTTTTTATTTGTTTTCTAGGTAAATGTATAATGATTTGTTCAATTGTTTATATATTTTATTCATCTATTATTGATATATATGAGAGTTATTTAGATTTTAATTTTTCAAAACAAAATATAACTGAGTATTATCAAAAAAATAACACTTATCCTACAGATATTAATCAATTAGACAAAGAAAATTTAGTTACTATAAATGGCGATATGTATATATATAACAAAGATACAGACCATTTAATCGAATATATCCCTGTTATTAGTGAACAAGGAAAAATCATTAATTTTACGGTAAAAATATATGATATCAACTGTAATTTTATTACAAAAAAAAATTATAAAAGTGAGGACCTTAATTCATGAACAAGGTAATATTAGCTGGAAGATTAACAAAAAACCCTGAAATACGTTACACTCAAACAGGAAAAGCTGTAGCAAGCTTTACTTTAGCTGTAAATCGTAGATTTAGTCATAACACCAACCAAGAGCAAACAGCGGATTTTATACCTATCGTTGTTTGGGATAAATTAGCCGAAGTATGTAGTAAATATTTATTTAAGGGTAGTCAGGTTCTAATTGAAGGTCGTATGCAAGTTCGCAACTACGAGGCTCAAGATGGAAGTAAACGTTACGTTACAGAAGTTATAGCTCAAGAACTTGAGTTTATGGGAACAAAACCTATAGCCGTAACTACAGAAAATAAACCACTTTCTACACAAGCTCAAAGTTTTGGTAGTGAAGTACCAGAAGATGAAGAAATACCATTTTAAACATAAAAGGAAGCGATACAATGCTCAACAAAAATACAGTAATTAGTCAAATTATAAACATCTTAGAGAATAAGAAAAATAAAGAATTGAAATCGTATATTACAATGTTTTTATTTAAAGATAATGATACAAATAAGAGTCAATCTGATATTGGTGTACTCTTTGATGGAAATGAAAAAGATATATTAACTATGTATTTTACTTTGACTAAAATTTTAGCAACTCATTTAGATATGGATGTTGATGTTTTTTGTAAAACAACACAAGATATCATTACACGAGGAGAAAATGTTTGTGATATTAATATTTACAAACGTTGTCAAATATAAATCTTGTCCGAATCGGACAACTAAAAGTGAGGTATTTTTATGACCATCAAAGAAATTAGAACATTTGCTAAGGAAAAAGGATTTACTTTGCCAATCAAAGCCACCAAAGAAGTATTAATTCATAGCATTCAACGAAATGAAGGAAATCAAGCTTGTTATGCTAAACAAGCTTGTAATAATAATGTTTGTTTGTGGTTTAAAGATTGTAAAAGAGCTTTTAAAAATAAAAAAGAAAGCCATGAATAAAGCTCATGACTTTCTCCTATTGTTAACTACTAAAATAACAATATATAATACTATTATTTTAGCATATTTTTATAAATTAAGGAAGGTATTTCTATGATAACATATAGTTTTATAAATTTAAAAGGTGGAGTAGGAAAAACTACTATTTCCATAAATACAGCATATATATTAGCAAGTGCTGGAGCAAAAGTTTTATTTATTGATAATGATAAACAAGGAAATGCAAGTTATTTCTTTAACGCTAAAGATAAAGAAATAACATTAGCCGATGTATTTTTAAATCCTGATTTAGATATACAAAAGGCAATTTATCCAGCTAGAAAAATACAAGAAGGTCTTATAGATATACTACCTAGCAATATGACTTTGTTACCGCTAAATATGAAGCATACAGAAATTGATGCTGAAGATAAAACTTTTATTTTGAAAAATGCTTTAAAATCTGTAGAAGATAAATATGACTTTTGCATAATAGACAATGCTCCAGATATTAATTTTACAGTATATAATGCACTAATTGCCACTAATCAAGTAATCATTGTAACTAATCCCGACGATTATGCAAATAGTGGATTAAATGAAATGGATATACAATTTCAAAACGTATTAAAAGATAGACAACTATACGATGAAAGTTATAATGAACATGACCCTCAAAATAACTTTATTTTACGAGGTGCGTTGATGAATAAATACATCACAAACACATATAGCAAAGCTCAGTCTAAATACAAATTTTTCAAAACTAACATAAATCTAGTCAATAACTATGCTTCAAATAAACGTTTATTTGAAGCTATAAACTTGAGAAAAAGTATGATTGAATTATCTCCACGTTCATTATTTGCAAGACAAATGAATAAATTTATAGATGAATTATTATATGATGAATAAAAATCAAATAGAAAAGTTGTCTGATTCGGACAACTTTTCATCTCAACATAATGAGGTGTTTTTATGGCAATAAAAAATATAAACATGGCAAAAGTATTTTCATCGGCAAATACTAAACAATCCTTAAGACTGGTTTGTGATTATATTGATGCCGATGAACTAGAAGTAAATCCAGAAAATGAAATTATTTATGGAAAACTAAACATTGATGATTTAAAAGCTGAAATCATTAGAAGTGGAGGTGTCAAAAATCCTATAGAAGTAATAAAAAAAGACGAAAAACTTATAATTATCTCTGGTCATAGAAGACAATTAGCAACGTTACAAGCTTTTAATGAAGGCAAATTATCTTCTAAAAAAGTACCATATTTCATAAACGACACTATCAAAAGTCTTGATGATGAAAAAATGGCTATTATTGGTAGAAATACCCAAAGGGAAAAAGATTTTAAAACCAGATTTAATGAAATAACTATATTAACAGAAATATTATCCAAAGAAGTCCAAAATGAAAAAGGACGCTTTAGAAAGAATATTGCTGATAGAATAGGTATTTCTGAAGCCGAATTGCAAAGATACTGGGATTATAATAAATTTTGTCCAGAAATAAGAGAAGCTGTTGAAGATGAAAATTCTACACTTACTTTTTCTAAAGCTGCTGAACTTAGAGGGTTAAGTGAAGAAGAACAACAAAAAGCTTTAGAGATAATTAAACAAAAAGATGATATATCTACTAGGGAACTTAGAAATTTAAAAAAATCTATTAAAGAAGGATATAATGTTGAAGATTTAAATGAAGACTACAGTCCTAAACAAGAGGACGGAAAAAAAGATACACCAAAGCCTAAAAATGATAAATTGTCAAAATCAACTAATCAAGATAATATTCCTAACACAGTTACAAACCCTAAAATAAAAACTATAGAGAATAGCATTGAAAATGATAATGAAGATATTGAACTCAGTGCTATAGAAACCTGTTTAAGTGTTTTAAATACTAAGAAAAATGAATTGGATACCTTGTTAAATACTATAAAAGACGACGATAAAGGATTAAAAATGTTAGCAACTATAGATTATTTAGATAAACTTATTGCTAAGTGTGAAAAAGACTTAGATATAAAATTAGAAAGAGGAAATATCAATGAAAATAATAGAGAGGGTGATATTTAAAGCGAAAGCAATTAACAAAATGAATAGTAATCCTATTTATGTAAAAGGGTCTGGCTTTTATCAAAATGATAAAGGTCATGCCTTTATTTATGGTTATGATAACAAGAAAAAATTCCATAAAGTAGAAATTATGATATCTACTTTAAAAGTCTATCATTATTTTGAAGAAGTTTGAGGTGAATTAATATGGAAAAAGTAATTAAAGTCAAAGAAATTGTTCCACCTAAAGACTATCATCAACTAAAAGTATCAATAGCAAATTTACAAAAAGAAAATGATGTGCTAAAAAAACTAGTATCTGAAGGAAATTTTAACGATTTGGAAAATATGGTTACTAGTTGTAAGGTATATTTAGGCACTAAATGTAAAGCTATAGCTTTTGAGTTCAATACTTGCAAATATAGCAAGAAAAACAGGCAAAATTTAATTGATTTAATAGAAGTTTTAGAGACTTCTACCAAACAACTTAAAGAATTATTATGAGTATTGGCGAAAAAATAAAATGGTTAAGAGAACAAAAACTCTTAACGAGAGAAGAATTTGCAGATATCTTATTAGTGAATCCATCTACTATTCATAGATGGGAAAGCGGAACAATGATACCTAGAGAGGCAAACATAATTAAAATCTGTAGATATTTCAAAATTGATAAGAAATTTTTTTATGAATAGAGGTTAATTGAAATGACAATAACAAAATTACAGGATAAATATTTAGCAGAAATAGATAAATTACGTACCATTCTTGATGATGAAAATATAGATAATAACAAATTCTATGTTATAAAAAGCAGTATAAATAAACTGCTAAACATAGAAAAATTAGAATTAATAATGCAAATGAAAAAAGCTGAAGGTAAAATTAGTGATTATATGAATGAAATAAATAATATAAAAAATTTACAACAATTCTTAGAAAATATGACTTCTTCAACAGAAAATATTCAAGAATTATTATTAAAACTAGAAAAGCATATAAGGTGATAAGATATTGTTTTTAAAAAAAGAAATACTAAAAGATAGATTGATTTTATTTTTTGACACAAATACTTATAACAGAATTAATACCAAACAAGAAGAATATATACAAACACATAAGAAAAATCCCTTGATTTATAAGATACGGTATAGGCAATTATGCTTATATCTTGATTTTTACTTAATAAATCAATTTTTGCAAAAAATGCCAGCTAAATATCAAGAGTTTTTAAAACTACGCTATGAGCAAGGATATACTTTAGCTAAAATTTCCTTGTCATTAAACATCAGTAAATCCGGTATAATCGAAATAAATAGAAAGATGATTAACTTCTTGATGAATATAATATTTTATGACATAAAACAATTATTTATGGAAAAACTAACCTATGAGATGTTTATGACACTTTTAAATATGCTTTCTTCTTTAAGGTACAAACTCAAAGAAGAAATTTCTTTTTTGCTTAGAAATAATATATATGTGGACGTTAGCTATGATTATCTAAAAATTTTATATCAAAAAGAAAAATTACTAATAAAAATAAACAATATAATTCTCCAAGAGATAAGTTCAATGAGTGAATTAGAACAGCAAATAATATTTGATAAAAAGCAAAATCCATTTATTAATCTCAATCTAATCGCTGAAAAATACCATATTCCTCTTCACAAAATAAAAAAGATACTTTATTCTTTTAGACAAAAGGTCATAGCTAAAGTTTTAGATTTAGCTGATTAAATGTGTTCGAATCGAACACGTTTTTCAAAAAAGAGTATAATCCAATTATTTTTATCATTTACTATATTTGTGTTCGAATCGAACACATTTGTCATTATAAAAGATAAAAGAGTAGATTGCATATCTATACAACCTACTCTTTTATAAAATTTTATTTATTTAGTTGACGATTAATCTCTATTACTTTATCTAAACTTAATCCTGTTCCACTAGCAACTGTATTTACATCTACACCTAATTTTAAAAATTTGATTGCAGTTTCTAATTTTTCTTCAGCTTTAGCTTCTCGTTTAACTCTATTGAATTTAGTTGTTTCTTCTCGAATAGCATCTTCTCTTTGCTGATTTTGTAATAACGGCTCATTCATCAGTAGCACCTTCAACTATTCAGGATTTAAAAATTCAACTTTTTTAAACGCATTTTCTTCTGTTCTATTTAATATAAGATTTAAAAAGTTCTATTTAATATAAGATTTAAAAATCTTAGAGTTAAATCACTTCTTTTATCATCTCCCATTAACCTTTTAAAGAAATAATCATTCAATCTGTTTAGTGTTCTTCTTTTCATTGTCTGCACCTCTTATTTATTATATCATTATTTATTGTTTATAGATATGATAAGCTAAATGCTTATCA
>ERZ1106973.1923-NODE-1923-length-17431-cov-3.509611_pt1 | contig 17431 bp, 12 predicted proteins | sample MGYA00403686_ERZ1106973 | MGnify/ENA primary metagenome ERZ1106973 (study PRJEB35170, sample SAMEA104062408) | human gut metagenome | biome: human gut; feature: human-associated habitat; material: faeces | place: Denmark | collected 2012-11-06 ...
ACAGAGAATACCAAAATAACAATCATTCGCTCTAAAACAGACCGACGAATCATTTCAGGGACAGATATACCTTTCATAGCCGCATAGCCCTTAAACAATGCAGTTTCTTCTTCACTTAATCGTACAGATACTGACATTTTATCACCGCCTGTTGTATTACAACGTAATCCAGCTTATGAAGTTTGTCAATAAACTTCTTCTATTATTTTCGTTCAAACACATCCCAATTATCAGCCATTGACTTTTTCGTTTCTTGCCTCCTGCAACGTCTTATTGCCCCATCCCTCACCCCTCAACCTCTGCCAGCCTGCGGTAGTATGCCTGTTTTGCCTCGTACATCCGCGCGTCTGCTCCACGGAATAATTCCTCCGGATCGTCACAGCGCGCCTGCCACAGCGCGCCGACCGAAATATGCACCCCATGCGCCCACATCTTATCCTGCAGCGCTGCCAGATCAACCAGCCCGCTCAAGATTGCATAGGGTGTTCCATCCGCAGAAAGCGGGATATTTGTTATCCTTTCCCATGTTGTTTGCTTCCTCACACTGCGTTTTCTTTCATCCACCGATTGTCCACTTTATAGCATTATTTTTTAGTATAGCACAGCGCAAGCCCTCCGTATGGTACCCGTTTTTTCGAAAAGCTCTGTTTTTGCGCGAAAATGTGTTTTCTTCACATTTTCCGCTTGCAAAGAGAAAAAATAACCGATATAGTAGGATTGACAGCACCCTTGCACGAATGGCGCAAAATCCACAAAATGCACCAAAGGAACGAAAAGCACGAAAGGAATACTTGACGATGGACGTTTTCATTTTGATTTTAGAATTGATCGGCGCTGCGGCGTTCGCCGTCTCCGGCGCAATGACCGGGATTCGCAAAAATATGGATATCTTCGGTGCCTGCGTGCTTGGTCTGACTGTCGCGGTCGGCGGCGGTATTACAAGAGATATCATCCTCGGCGCCTTCCCGCCGGCGATGTTTCACGACCCGATCTACGCGATTACAGCGATCCTCACCTGCTTCATCGTCTTCATCCCGCGAATTCGTGATTTTTTGGAGGGAAACTCCATTTTGATGCTGCTGGCAGATTCCATCGGTCTCGGCATCTTTACCGTTTCGGGCGCGGCGCGCGCCTTTGCCGTCACCACAGAGGCGAATGTGTTTCTTGCGGTCTTTGTCGGCGTCATCACCGGTGTCGGCGGTGGTCTGCTCCGGGACATGATGGCAGGAGACCCGCCGTATATTTTCGTCAAGCACATTTATGCGACTGCAGCCATCGCGGGCGCACTGCTCTTTTGTTTCCTGCGCACAATCGCCCCGCAGCATATTGCCATGCTCAGCGGCGCGATTCTGATCGTCGTGATCCGCCTTTTGGCGTCGCATTACCGCTGGAGCCTGCCGAAGCCCGGGCATCGTAGCTGATTCCGCTGTATTTTACGGCAATATCCACGCATCACTAAATTTTTTCGTGCTTTTTCACAAAAAATCGCAAAAAACCTATTGACATAACATAATTCCTGTGTTACTATGCCCACAGAAACAAAAAAGACTTGAGGAAAGGAGAATCGCATCATGAGAAGTTTTGCAAGTGTCAGCATCGATAGAACGCGCGCAATGATGATGATGGGTATGTGCATGTGCAGCATGTGCATGTTTTGCATGACAATTTTTCATAATGCGCTTTCCATCATAGCATAAGTTTTCAGCGAAAATGAATTTTAAGAATTAAAGTGAAGGAGAGCTCAAGACGGCTCTCCTTTTTCGTTTCAGGAGGTAAAAAAAATGAAAAAATTATTATCAAGTTTACTCGCGCTCACCTTAGTGCTTGCTCTGGCATTTGCATTCACCGGCTGCGGCAGCGGCGGCGATGATGCAACATCCGAGATCGAGATCGCAGTACCGAACGATACGACCAACGAAGCAAGAGCGCTGCTCCTGCTGCAGGACAACGGTCTGATCACCTTAAAGGACGGCGCGGGTATCACCGCTACTGTGCAGGACATCACAGACAATCCGCACAATATCAAATTCCAGGAGGTCGAAGCGGCGCAGCTGCCGAGCATCCTGCAGGACGTTGACTATGCAGTTATCAATTCCAATTACGCTTTAGATGCGAATCTGAACCCGGTCAAAGACGCGCTGCTGACAGAAGGCTCCTCCTCTGCATACAGCAATATCGTCGCTGTCAAGGAAGGCAATGAGCAGACTGACAAGACCAAAGCGCTCGTTGCGGCACTCGAAAGCCAGCAGGTCGCAGACTTCATCGCCAGCGAATATGACGGCGCGGTTGTCAGCACAGTAGACAACCCGGGAGATGGCTATGATGCAAGCGTAGACTATGCAGCACTGGAAGGGCAGGAAATTACGGTTGCTGCCTCTCCGACACCGCACGCAGAGATTCTCGCGATCGCCAAGGACATCCTCGCAGCAAAGGGCGTTTCCCTCAAGGTCATCGAATTCACCGACTATGTACAGCCGAACAACGTGGTAGACAGCGGCGATGTAGACGCGAACTACTTCCAGCACCTTCCTTACTTAGAGGACTTCAACGCACAGAACGGTACGAAGGTCGTATCCGTTGCTGCAATCCACGTAGAACCGATGGGCTTATACGGCGGCAAGCAGACTTCGCTGGACGCTTTACAGTAATTCCGCGGACTCGGACATAAAACAGCAGAAGGGCTCCCCACCAAAGAAAAAGATAGACGCGCAAACCAAAATATACTATAATGTAGAGGTCGACGTACTGATACAGAAATTTACCCGGTCGATTGGCAGCAATCGACCGGTTGTCATGATTTGGAGAAATACATATGATTGAAATCAAAAATCTGTCAAAAACCTTCCCGAGCGGAGACGGCACAGTAGACGCGTTAAAAAACGTGTCACTCACCATTGCGGATGGGGATATTTACGGCATCATCGGCATGAGCGGCGCTGGCAAGAGTACCCTGGTCCGCTGCATCAACATGCTGGAACGCCCGACCGACGGTCAGGTGCTGATCGATGGCACCGACCTCGGTGCGCTTTCACAGGCGGAGCTTCGCCAGGTGCGCAGGCGCGTATCGATGATCTTCCAGAGCTTCAATCTGCTCGCGCAGCGCACCTGTCTCAAAAACATCTGCTTCCCGCTGGAGCTCGCCGGTGTGTCGAAAGCTGAGGCGAAAGCACGCGCCCTAGAGCTTTTAGAGCTGGTCGGACTTCCCGACAAGGCAGATGCTTATCCCGCCCAGCTTTCCGGCGGACAGCAGCAGCGCATTGCCATCGCGCGTGCGCTCGCGACCAATCCGAAAATCTTGCTCTGCGACGAGGCAACCAGTGCGCTTGATCCAAAGACCACCGGCTCGGTGCTTTCGCTCATCAAGGACATCAACCGCAAAATGGGCATCACCGTCATCGTGATTACCCATCAGATGAGTGTGGTCGAAGAGATCTGCAATAAGGTCTCCATTCTCGACCATGGCAACGTCGTAGAGGAGGGCGCGGTATCCGAGGTCTTCTCGCACCCGAAGTCCGAAGCCGCCAAACGCTTGGTATTCCCGGACGGCGTGGCGGACACGCTGCCGATCAAGGAGGGTGAACATCACATCCGCGTTGTCTTCAACGGTGCAGACGCAGCCAATACGCCGCTGATCGCCAAGCTCGCGATGGAAACACACATCGCTGCCAACATCTTAGGTGCAAACACGAAATCCATCGAAGGAAAGGCCTACGGCAATATGCTGCTCGGTATCTCCGGCGATGAAAATACCCTGCAGCAGGCGATTGCCTATCTGCAGAAGATTGACGATATCATTGTAGAGGAGGTGAGCGCCCATGTTCGCTGAGTTTTTTGCTTCTAAGGAATTTGCAGATGCTATGACGATCCTGCAGAACGAATTCCCGCTTGCGATCTGGGAAACCTTTTATGTGACCGTAGTTTCCACTGCCATCGCCATCATCATCGGCCTGCCGCTCGGCGTACTGCTGGCGGTCGGCGGCAAGGACGGCATCCTGCCGCTGCCGCGATGGCTGCTGACCCTGCTGGACGTACTGATCAATCTGCTGCGTTCGGTACCGTTCCTAATCCTGATGATCATGGTGATTCCGCTGACGCGTCTGATTGTCGGTACACCGGTCGGTACCGTTGCGTCCATCGTACCGCTGGTCATCGCGGCTTTCCCGTTTATCGCAAGGCTCGCGGAAAGCTGTATCCGGGAAGTCAATCCGGGTGTCATTGAGGCAGCGCAAAGCATGGGCGCGTCCCCGCTGCAGATCATCGTCAAGGTGCTGATCCCGGAGAGCGTGCCGTCGCTGATTTCCAATGCGACCATCGCCATCACCACGATTCTCGGCTACTCCGCCATGAGCGGCATCATCGGCGGCGGCGGCCTCGGCAAGATCGCCATCAACTACGGCTACTACCGTTACAAGACACTTGTCATGATCCTCGCCGTCATCCTGCTGATTGTCATGGTGCAGATCTTCCAAAGCCTCGGCACCTATTTATCCAAAAAATCCGACAGACGAATCTCCTGATTCGCCTGTCATGCTGCAAACCCGCGGGGCTTCCTTCAAGCCGAAGCCCCGCGGGTTTGGTTTTGTTAAGTTCCATATTCCTATGTCTGTCTTCTCATGCTTTTTTCTGTTGTCTAGGGATTGCCATCAAAACTGCTGCAATAACACAAAGCGCACGCCGTGCATATTCTTGACGAATTTCAGGGACTTTTGCGTCTCTAGCTCGGCTTTACTCTCTTGTTTTATTTGCTGCTTTTTTACAGTTTTTCAATTTCAGCCATCGACAGTCCGGTATTCGTCGCGATTGTTTCAAGCGCGATTCCTGCTTTCTTTAAATTATGCGCAATATCCAATACCGCTTTCCGTTCACCGGATTTTTCACCTTTGGCAAAGCCGTCTTTTACGCCGGCGTCGTAGCCGTCCAGTCTCGATATTTCGAGATCTTCTTCGCGTGTCAATTCTTTGAATAACATCTCAATCAACTCCGTTCCGTAATGCTCCATGAATTCTGTGAGGACGTTTTCTTCTTGGCATTGCGCCATGATCTGCACCATTGCGGCACTCGTCAGCTGGTCGATGTGTCCGTAACTGCGCACGATCTCCACAAAGCGGCTGTACTGCCTGAGCGTCTCACATTTTTTCAATATCTCTGCGTTCTTCTCACTATTTATATTATACACTCTGACGATGAGTTGTAAAGCATCTTCTTCGCGCTCTTCCTTGTCGCAAAGGTAAGCATCTGACAAACGCAGCTCTTGATATTCCGGGATATCCTCCGGTCCGTTATATAGGACGATGAAGGCCGGTCTTGGAATCCGTACTGTTTTTTCGCGGTAGAGCTGTTTGGTATCGATCATGCGTTTGAGTACAGTCGACATGTACAATAGGTCGCGCAGCGGCAGGTTGCCATTGATGCTCGATTGGTGTTCCACGAGTACGACGAATCGTTTGTCCAGTACAAAGGAAACGTCATTTTTGAGCGTGCGAAACAGGACGTCCTTGATGGTCACGATGTCGATGGCGGTATCCTTGTCATAATCGGTATCAAAAATGGCGTTATACAGCTCAATGAGCTTCTCTTTTTCGTGAAAGACGGTGACGAAAACGGTGTCCTTGTAGTTTCGTTCCAGTTCTGTTCTTCCTTGCTGTTGAAAGTTTAATTCTGCTGTTTCTGATTTTTTCATTGTGCTTCCGGCTCCTTCTCTTGATACGCAGGGGGCATAGCTTCTGTAGGTTTTCCTTTGCCACGCGCGTGTTCACATATTGGTGGTTCATGTCTCTTATAAGCTTGTGTGGGTGGATTCGCTTGGGTGGATTCGCGGCGAAGTACCGCGCCGCAATGCCTGCTTGTAAGGTGGTTTCAATGTAGCAGAAAATCAAGATGAAATCAACTATTTTTTCCAAATATGCCGTATTTTGATATTTAATTGTAAGATTTTGAACTTGAATTGTAAATCGCACTGCACACTGCAGGGCGGGCTGACTGCCGAGGAGATTGTGCGGCTTTAAGCCGGCGATAAGTCGCAGGCATACGGCGGCAAAGGTGTCAGTGACAAACAGCAGAAATACAGGCAAACACAAAACAGCCATACCAACTACACAATTAGCTGATATGACTGTTTTTTTCATGCCTGCGTGGCTGAAATACGCCGGAAAATCGTCTGTATTAGACGCAGGATTTTTCGTTCACCGCTGCGTATCTTCATGTCTTAAATGCGCCGGGAAAATCGTCTGTGGCTAGGCGGCGTAGCTTTCGCGGAACGGCGTGTACATGCGCGTACATGCGTACCGCAAGAAGCCGCAGCCAATAACGCCACAGGCGATAGCAATCATCTATAGACGCCGGATTTTTTGTTCACCGCTAGGAAGACGAAACGCGAGGCGCGGAGCATACATAGCGTATGTGAGCACTGAGCGTTTCGCAGCTGACACCGCGGTGGGCGAAAAAGACTAGTCTATTTGGTCCAAGTTCGTGAACCCCAGCCACACTGCCGCAACTCACTCTTCGCCACAAGCGTCTTGCCGTCATAGACCAGCACGCGGGCTTTGTAGTAATACTTTGTGCCCCTCGTCCCTTTGGTGTTGGTAAAGGTGTTTGTGGTCTTGGTCTTGATGACCTTGTAGCCTGCGGTCTTCTTCGTCGAGCGATAGAACTGGTACTTGACCGTGTAGCCCAGAGACTTGATATCGGAGATCATGGTCTTACTGCTCTTCGCGGTGACTTGTACCTTGACGGATTTCTTGCTCGTCTTAGTGGTGGTCGCTTTGAACTTCGCGCTCTGCATCAGTTCTTTGACGTGGGCGGCGTTCTGTTCTTTCATTAACCGCTCTGCTTCGTCTTTGTCGACGACTGCGAAGGTCGAGAAGTGGGTCGTCGTGAAGCGAATATAATCTTCCGCGCCGATCTTCGCTACGCTGTGGTTCAGAATCTTGCAAAGTCCGTTGTCGTCGATATAGATCACAAGGACGTCCTTGCCCTTGAGCTTCTCCGGCATCGGCAGGGTCACATGCGCCTTGCCGCCCTCGAACTGATGCAGGAGTCTTTCGCCGATCTTCGCTGCCAGATCAAAGAGCGTGCCGTTCTTGCCGACAATCTTCTCCGCCGGTTTCTGCGTTTCCTTGAGCTGGGTGTTTTCGCCCACCACGATGGTCACAGTGTCACCCTTGGCTGCGCCTGCAATCGTTTCTAAGGTCTTGTTGTCGAGGACGACTTCGCCGTTGTCGGTCTTGATGACAAGGTCGGCGTTCGTGTCCTTGGCGATCGCATTGACGGTCGCCTTTGGCAGCTCGACTTCGGTTGCTTTCACGCTGTCTGCCGCGCTTGCGCCTGCGCCGCCGTTGTTGTTTGTCTCGTTAGACTTCACTGCAATCTCAATCCTGTCAGACTTATTGGAGACCGCTTGGTCGAGCAGCTTATCGCCGAGGTCTTTGGAGACGCTGGCTGTGGTCTTGGAAACATCCTGTCCCTGCTCGTTCTTGGTCGTTTCGGTCGTCGTATGCTTGACGGTCGTCTTGGTTGTTATAGTTGTGTCGGTTTCCGCACCCGGCTTGGAGGTCGTATTGTCCTTCGTGTCTTCTTTGACTGTGATGACATCCGCATCAGACGGCGTCGGAGCCGGTGTCACCACGCCGCCGCCACCGCCACCACCGGAGGCCGGTTTCGCCCAAAGGACGATCGTGCCGCTCAGTGTCTTGTAGTTAGCTGTATCGGTTGGCGTAAAGAGCCATCTGTATGCTGTGCCTTGTTCAACCGGCGTATCCTCTGCCAGCGGAGTCGTCTGATTCTCCGCATCGACCCAAGCGATCGAACCCGGTGTCGAGAATAGATTGCTGTCCTCAAGGCTGGCAGTCAGCCCTGCATCCGCCAGCCTCTTGCCGCTCGCTTTGATCTCTGTATACTTCGGCGCGCCGCTCGGCGTTGCCTTGTTGATGGTTACCTTGATGTTCGTTTCAACGGCTGCATAGGTGGTTGCATCGTTCGGTGTAAAGACAACGGCTACACTGTCATTGCTGTCTGCAACAAACTTGGGAGCAGTGGTCTTAAAGCCCCATGCACCCTCAACGGTGTTGCCGTTAAAGGTAGCCGTACCGGTGATCTTGCTGTCGGGAATGGCGTTGCCGTCATAGGTGACGGTGATGTCATTTGCGGAGACAGCGGGAGTATCCTTGTCGGTCAGGGTGATGACCACATTGACGGTGGAATCCGCATAGTTGTCAGAGCCGATGGTCACGGGCAGGGTGATAACCTCGCCATTAGCACCGCCGGTGATAGTAAACTTCACCGTGCTGCCAGTCATACTGGCAGTGACAGATGCAGAGCCGGTCGTGCTTTCAGAACCCTTAGCGTAGGTCAGATTGCCTGCATCCTCAGGCATACCGGCACGACCAATGTCCCTGCTCTGCTCAGTGGTCGCACTGAACTTCTGGTTGATGGTGATATCCGGCAGGTCGCGAGCAGCAGCCTGAGCGATGGAGTAGGTCTGCGCTTTGTCAGCAGGCAGCTTGTAGTTGTCTGCCTGTGCGCCAGTCAAGCCGGCGGCGGTGGCGGTATGGAGGCCGCCCACAGCGGTCTGATCGCCTCCGGTGACGGTAACATCGACCTCATCGCTGCCGACCTTGTTGCTTACCGTGGCAGTTACAGTCTTGCCGTCATTCCATTTGCGATCTGTAATATTTCCCCAATCGAGGGTCACTTCCATGGCATTCAGCGACCAGGTTTTTCTGGCGGTTCCGGTGTAGTTGCCCTGGCCCTCGATAACCAGTGTGTTCTCGCCCACATTGGTCGCCTTGTTGCCGCTGACAACGGCGTAATCACGGCCTCCGTCTATTAGAGAATAGGTACCATCCATAACAGAGGAGATGGCCACATCCTGCTCGCTGCCGTTATAGGTCGCCTGTTGGCCGAGGTTGATGGTCACGCCGGAAATGTTTTTCCGAGCGATGGTGAAATTCGCCGTGCCGGTGTGGGTCACGATGGCAGCCTCATACTGCACCTTCACGGTGTAGTTGCCCGCGTTGGTGGGAACAGTTGTGCTGAAATCGCTGCTGCCCTGAGCGGCATAGGTGACCGTTGCCTCTGCACCCGCCATCACAGCGTACCGTGGTGTTTTTGCCTTCTCTCCGTAGGTCCAGTTGTCCATGCTGACGGAAATATCCTGCACTTGCTGCTTGGGCTGGAGCGTAATGTTCACAACTACCGAAACAACCGTATAGTTCTTGCTGGTCAGATTGACCGTGATGCTTCCCAGCGTTGTTCCCGGGATGTTCGCCAACGACCTCATGGTAATGTACAGCTTGCCGTTGTCCCATCTAGTCGATCTTACAAGTTCCGGCTTAGAGATGCCGCCATATGCCGTATTCGGCTCTAAGCCGCCGCCATGCGGAATATTTTTCAGCGCCTTGGCAATATCCACATCATATGTGTACTCTCCCGATGCCGGATACACGGTCAGCGGTACCTCAATGCTGTCGCCGTTGTTGGCGTGCTGAGCCTTTCCGATGGTCAGGCCCCATTCGCTGGTGGCCGCATTGATGTTATCGTCTCCCGCAAAGACCGCTTCAATGATGTAATCGCCCGCGTCAGTGGGATTTTTGCCCAGCGCATCGCCATTCTTGACATAATCATTGCCGTTCTTCGTGGCGTTATACCAATTAAACTTAAGTTGGTCAACCGGAATCAGATTACTGGGTTTGCCGTCGAGATAAATCGTCAGCGAAGTGGGATTCTGAATCGCATTACCACTAAACACACTTTGTGCTTGCGGGTAGCCCTGCCAGTTTCCAACACTCGGCGTGGCCTTTTCGATGCTGTACTCCACGCTGGCGGTCTTGGCATTTCCACCCTCGCCCAGCGTGATGCTGGCGGTGTATTCGCCCGCGTTGGTGGGAGCAGAGGTCAGAGCTTCATTGCCCTTCTTGTAGGTGATGGCGATTTCATCCACCGCCGGACCCTGCCAATTGTTTTCTGTCAGCGTCGCATTTTCGCTCTGACCGTCGCCGTAGGTTGTGTGTGCAGGCTTGTTGATGGTCACGCTGCCGCCAGCGGGGGCAGGGCAGCTTGGAGCTTTGCATGCGGCAGTGATGGTCGCGCCGTTTGCCGTATACTTCCACTGATGCGAATGCACCTGCAGCTGTACGGTCTTGCCGTCATTCACCAAGCCAACATGGTACGCGGAGTTATCGCTGGTGAAATTCTTCGCAACAACCCAGCCCGCATCCGTCGCCGTAGCGATATTAACATTCCCCTGCGAAAGATTAGCTCGCGTAGTCACGCCGATGTTCGCGTTCTTGCCCAACTCCCCGCTGATCGTGATTGTTTTGCCGCTGGGCAGGCTGACATTGTTTAGGACACTGCCAGCCTTGTTGCCCTGAATAACAGCATCGCCGCAGATCGTCATCGTTCCGGCTGAATAAGCATTCCCAGCAGGCGCAATATACACACCGCCGCCATCTACTGCGCTGTTGTTCTGAATCGTTCCGCCATACATATTAAATTGACTGCCCGAACCAACGAACACGCCGCCGCCCTGACTTCCACTAATATGGTTGCCGCTGATCTCGCCGCCGTACATATTGATTGTAATTGCACTTCTACTGCCGCTGGTTTTACTCTGTCCGACAACAGTTCCCTTTGTATTCCCTGTGATCTTGCCGCCATACATGTTGAACGTACCGCCGCCGGTCTGACCAATCTCTACTTTGACGCCATTGAGCGTACCGCCATAGAGATAGAACTTGCTGCCACCCGATATTGCTACACCACCATTGGCTTTACCGGGATAAGATTCCAGTTTCCCATTCACACTACAGTCCGTCAATTGCGTGGTGCCGGATGGGTTAATGCGTCCAACATCGGAAAGCGTCACGGTATAGCCGTTCAGGCAGACGTTGGCGCCGTTCGGACCGGCATTACCTGTCAAGGTCACATTTCTGGTCAGGTAGTAATTGCCGGAATCAGGCAGTTTATCCGTTCTTGTCCAAGGCTGGAAGGTAATGTCGCTATGCGTGCCATGCCCCAGATTGGTATTTCCCCCGCCGCAGATGCAATGCGTATGCTTACTCTGCTTACCCAGCATAACCGTCTTGCCATCGTCACTCAGATAAAGTTCAAAGCCCACGCCATTATCCTTGAAGCCATCCGCTACAAGCTGCCCGAAATACTGCCCGCCTGTCGCATCCGTCACGGCAACAGGGTCGCTCAAGTCCTTCTGATTTTCCACAGAAATGCCGAATTTCGCGGACGGGTCAAGCGAATCAAAGCTGATTTTCGAGCCCTGCGCCAGTAGGATGTTCTTGTCATTGCCGGTAATCTGCGCCTTGCCGCCGAGCGTAAGGCTGCCGCCATCGACCAGAATGCTCGTTCCTCCGCTGCCCGTGATTTTCCCTTCCTTGCAATCCAGCAGCTTCAGTCTGTTATTGCCGCTCACCTTGATCGCAGGAGCTTTTTCATTCTTAGCCGTAACAGTCTGCCCGTTCAAGCAAAGTACAACATCCCCATTGACCTCCCATGTGCTGCTAACATCAACCGCAGCATCGATATAGTAGTTGCCGGTCGCTTTGATATCCGACAGCGCCGCCACCTTCGTAAACTCCACATCGCCGTGCATATGCGGCTTGTCTCCTATGTTATAACTGCCATCTTGATTTTTGTTTACCCGGCCATCGGTCTTTTTCAAGCTGGGATACTTATTGCTGCCCATGCGCCAAGTATCCCTGCTACCACTGTTGTTCAGCAGCCAAGCCACCTCGCCACTGGCGCATGCACTCGTGCTCTTCCATACCACAGTATCGCCAGTGTCCTTGTTCCCATCAATGTAAACTTCTCCGTTACTATCGCCGTTCGCATTCCTATAATAGCAATTTTTAATATTTCCACCACTATTTTCCGCAATCGCATAATCAGTTCTCTGTGTTCGGAAACTTCCCCTGAAAAAGCAGTTGCTGATCGTACCGGTATTCGTGCGGGCAATGCCTGCCGCCTTACCGGAAATAGAAAGTTTATTACCGGTGGCGCTCACATAGCTCCAGCAGTCCGTAATTTTATCGCTATTCTTATATGCGATCATACCAAAGCTGTCTGTATACAATGCGTTGCTAATGGTGGCACTGCAACGCTCGATCATACCCGCATTATTCACTGAAAGCAGCCCGCTATTTGAAACAGAAAGACTGCTATTCCCAACATTCTGAACACTCACAGCCAGATCCTGTACCTTGCCACCCGTGCCGATCCAGCCAAACAAGCCCCTATTTGTTTGGGACTGAGCCTGAACATCAACCAAACGAATCTTTTTGATCTCGTAGCCATTGCCATCGAACGTGCCGGTGTACGCATTGACTTCACTGTTACCGATTGGCATCCATGTCCAAAGGCTATCATTCTGTTTATTGTCAAAATTGAGATCATTCATCAGCTTCGCGCATATCTTAGTATTCCCCGCATTCACCGTATCGCGGAACCATTCCATTTCATCGGTTGACGTGATTTGGTAAGGATCCTCCGTTGTACCCTTACCATTGTGGGGCTTATTGGTATCATCCGCATACAGCGCGATCTCCCCCTGCGCCGCAGCGAGTGCCGCCAATGCTGCAATCGCTGCCTGATACTGCGTCAGATCCAGCGCGGCTCGTTCCTCGTCCCCGAGCGCAGCCATCGCCGCATCGATCTCGCCCAGCTTTGCGGAAACGTCCTCTGCGTTTTCCTCCGTTAGTTCATCGGGCAGGTCATTGATCATCGCCTGTACGGACAAAACCGCCGCCTCTTTTCCAAGGCAGGCAGAGAGGTCTGCATCTTCCGCAGCGCAGAGCGGACAGTGGGGATTTGCTGCCCCCTGCTCACAGTGGGTCTCGCAGCTGCACTCCGCCGGAGCACGCCCGGACACGGCGGCCCCATCGGGTTCCACCGCAGATGCCGGAACGCCCGGCATCGTAACAATCATTGCCGCCGCCAGTAAAAATGCGGCCGGCCGTTTCCATTTCCATTTCCATTTCATTTTCATTTTATTCATCCTCCTCACGTGGTTTGTTTCTCGTTGTTTTCTGAAGCAGCTGGGATACTGCCTCCCGCAGCTGATATTCCGTCACAGGCTTTACCAAAAAGGTATCCGCCTGCAGCTCCCCTTGCCCCGGTCATGGCGTATGCTAAGGTTACCTTTTGTTCTTACCTTTATAAATGATCCGGAACCAGCCGCAGCTTCCTCGCGGCGGTCTTGGCCTCGCTGCGGCGCTTGACGTCGAGCTTGGTCAGGATATGGCTCACATGGGTCTTGACCGTGGAGAGCTTGATATTCATGATCTCGGCGATCTCGGCGTTGCTCTTATCCGCGCACACCAGGTGCAGGATCTGCAGCTCCATCGGCGTCAGCGTATCGCTGAGGGCCAGACGCGGCTGCAGGAAGTTCGGATAGTAGGCTGCCTGCGTCCGCACTTCGCTCATCAGCTGCTTATGCCATTTGGCACTGCCGACGCGCTCCAGTTCTTCCAGCAGCGGCAGCACCGCGGTGCCGTAGACGCTGATGGTACGGATAAAGCGGTAGGCGGCCGCTGTTTCCAGTGCCTGCGTGAGGCGGCCGCGCCAAGCATCATCCTTTTGACGATACAGGGCGATGGCGGTCAGGACGTGCAGATGCACGCTGTCGATATAACGTGCGCAGTTCTTAACGTATGCTTCCAGCGGCGCGAGCGTCAGCCGCGCCGCGTCAGGTCTGCCGTCTGCCAGCTCGACCATCGCCTGTGTAAGGTACTGATAGCGTTTCATCACGTTGATGTGCATCGGGTCACGCGGCGCTTTTTCGTGATACCACGCGTCCGCGCTGTCCAGTTCTCCGTTCAGAAGATCCATGCGGCAGAGCATCGCGTCCATATTCGGCAGGAAGCGGGTCAAGCCGCGTTCCGCGAACTGCGCGCGCAGAGATACCAGCGTATGGCGCGCGTCCTCGCTCTGTCCGCTTGCCAGCTGACTGCGGGCGAGCAGACCGCCGACGGCGAACTCCATATCGGGCGTACCGCGCTGCCGGATCTCGTTGACCTTCGGGATCAGCGACAGCATCCGGCCGGAGATGTTTTCTCCCTTCTCGAACCTGCTCTCAGCGATCGCGCAGTCGGCAAGTCCCACACCGTCCCGGCCCAGGATCGCCTCGACAGGAATCCGCATGGTCTTGTAGAGCAGGTCGTCCTTTTTGCTCCACTCCGAGAAGTCCTTGCCGCCGTTCATCAGGCTCGGCAGGGCGCTGGTCACCGAGAAGGACGGCAGGGTCAGCTCCTTATTGGTCAGCAGGGTAAAGACTGCCGGTATCGTTGCTGCCAGACCGTCTACGCCGCGCTGCGGCAGGGAAATGTCCAGCCACGCCAGACGCCCGCGCGCCTGTTTACCTGCGGCGTCCTGTTTCTCACAGCGCTTCCAGAATTCCCGCAGCTCGCGGTACCAACGTTCGGAACCTTCGTAGTCCATCGCCAGCGCGCAGAGCATGCTCATGCCCTGCATCAGGGACGGCGAGGCTGCGATCTCGGATTCCGGCAGGCTGCGATAGTAGTGCTCCATCTCGCTGTAATGCCCCATGCCGGGATGCAGCTCCGCGTTGCGCACCAACAGATCCGACACCTTGGAGTGGTCGCCGCCCTTGGTATAGCACGCGAGTGCATGCGCGTAATCTTCTTTGAGTTCGTAATACAGGCCGCCGCGTCCGAAGATGGCCTTGCGCTTTTCGTCGGTGTATTCGCGTCCCATCTGCCAGAGCAGGAAAGTGCGGAATTGTGGCCAGAAAGAAAATGTATGCAGGTCCTCACAGCGCAGCATGCTGGTGTTATGCAGAAGCCAATCCAGCAAATCTCCTGCGTGCGGGTCGCCGCTGACCATACGGGCCATCTCAAGGTCAAATTGCTCGAACGGCGCCAGTTCCAACAGGAAACGGCGCATCGGCAGGTCAAACCGCCGGTAGACAGATGCCTCGAAGTACGAAAAAACTTCACGGTAGCCCTTGGCGACGATCTCTTTGCTGAAAGGTCTGCCGCCGGACATGTAGCGCGCAATGATGTTGACCCCGAGTGGGTAGCCGATGGATTCCTGCCGGATCGCCGCGAGCTCATTGTCTGTCGTTGTGATGCCGCAGTTCTGCAGCAGTACGCGAATGTCATTCTGGTCAAAGAGCAGATCCTCTGCCTCCAGTACGGTCATCAGACCTGCATACTGGAATGCCATCAAGCTTCCGGGCGGCGCACCGCGGGACAGCAGCACAAAGCGGCGCTCGGCGCCTGTCCGTATCAGTTCACACAGGGTCTGTAGGTCACGCTCCTCCTGCAGGAGCTGCAGATCATCGATCAGCAGAATATCCCAATCCTCTGCCGCGGAAGGGATTGCAAAGTCCGCCGCACCTGCGTTCAGACGCCGTATGCGGTACCTGTCCATAGAGTTGCCCGGCATGCTGTCCAGCAGTGCTTCGGCCAGTGCGGTCTTGCCGAAGCCGCATGGCGCACTGAAAAAAAGTACGCGCTCCTGCTGCAGGAATCGCTGAAACTGTGCGGCAATAGATGGTTTGATGATGATGGTTTCCGGCATGTGCCTCCCTCCTTTCGATTTTTTCGGATCAATTTTGATTTTGTTTTATTATACTCGCCTTGTGGGTGGTTGTAAATCCTACCAAAGTATGAGATGTGGAGAATTCGATGTTTGCGCACAGCCGACATGCCGCAGACCCGGAAATTTTGTCCCACATTTTTTTGCAAGACCCCTTGCATCTTTGCCCGCACTGTGCTATGATAGATTCGTTAAGGGCGATTAGCTCAGCTGGGAGAGCGCTGCGTTCGCAACGCAGAGGTCAAGGGTTCGATCCCCTCATCGTCCACCATAAAAACCCTGTGACTGCAATGGCCACAGGGTTCGTTTTTTCATTACTCGCACTTTTATCCTAAACGGTGAAGGCAATCTGCAGACAGCTGTGGTACAGAAGTTACGTTTTCGTGAGGTATGTTACAGGATGATTCTAAATGAGAAAATCGAGGAGGTCGTGAGGAAATGGATTCAACTGTAAGCTTCTTTGCGATGCCAATTGGTACCCAGATTTCAAATGTGGGCAGTGAAGTACAGCGCGCGCTTCGGTGGAGGAAAGCAGGAAACAGACAGCGCGAGATCGCTTTTTGCGAAAAAGCAATCGAGTTTTTGACTGCCATGCAGCAAGACCCTAAAAACGAACACCGCATCGGAGAACTTGACGCCTGCATTGAAGAATTGAGAGATTTTTTCCTGGGTGACAACGAATATCATACATCAGAAGAAGCTCTGATTCGATATTACGATGCATTTCTTTATCAGGCAGACTGATAGCACAATGGGACAAGAAAAGCCTTGGGTTTTAATGAATCCAAGGCTTTTTTGCTATCTTGCTTTCTCCGCGGCAACATACCGCTGCTTCGAGCTCCGCGGCTTGTCGGGTATGGTCATGCGCAGATTCCCGCTTTCCACCAGCGGCAGCACATATGCTTTCACCACATATGGGCTGGATTTCAGGTCGAGAAAGGTGCAGATTTCCTCTCTGGTCCGCGGCGTCTCGCAAAACGAAACCAGCGCCCCGGCCAAGCTGCCTGCTGCATGCGGATCAGATGCCCGCGCCGCCTGCGGCATTTCTTTGCGGAAGGTAACGACAAAGCTGCCCCTTTCGTCGCAGAATACAGGCTGCGGCAGACCCGACTCCTGCATCACCTTGCGAATGGTCGGTATACCGGAATACCGGTTCTCGGTCATGCCCAGGACCTCTAAGGCGCTCGCAAGCACAGGGTTTCTGGTGTCCGGCTGGACTTTGCCGAGTTTGTCGGCGCGAATCCTGCCATAGATGCCGCCCGGATTGCGGATCTCCATACGGTCCTCAAACAAAATGAGCCGGATCGGCATGCCCTCTGTGTGCATGCTGTAGTCCCGATGCACGAGCGCGTTGACGATGGTCTCTCTGACGGCCGTCATCGGGTAATCCATACGATCCTCTCTCCTGCCGGTCAGCGGATCGATGATGGTCTTGCTCCGCATATTTTTGCGGACGAATTGCATCGCATCCTCCAGCATCTGCGGTATGCTGCCTTCGATCCGTTTGTTGTCGATGAAACGTTCTCCCGCGCTGCCGAGGTCACCGATCTCGGTGCCCGGTACTGCAATGGCTGTGATGCAAAGCTGCGGCAGATATGCCTGCGGATAGAGACCGAACAGAAGCACAGCGCTCAGCGTCGCCACGCCGTCTCGGGTGATGCTCATCAGTTCGCAGAGCTCTCCGTCCGTCAGCGCGGTCAGATTGGGCTTGCCCTGTTTCAGCTTGTCCAGATATGCGTTCACTGCATTTTGATCCAGTGCGGACATGAGCGCGCGGGGTATGCTGCGGATATCATCCTGATATTTTTTTCGAAAAGCCTCATATAATTCTTCTGTCGTCATATTTCCCACTCCCCTTTCATTT
>ERZ1106973.1934-NODE-1934-length-17373-cov-5.113119_pt1 | contig 17373 bp, 14 predicted proteins | sample MGYA00403686_ERZ1106973 | MGnify/ENA primary metagenome ERZ1106973 (study PRJEB35170, sample SAMEA104062408) | human gut metagenome | biome: human gut; feature: human-associated habitat; material: faeces | place: Denmark | collected 2012-11-06 ...
TCCGCATGTCGGGTATCTTATTGGTTATCCTCTCTTTTTGTATACCTGCATTCTCGGCTTCGCTCGAGGCTTTGGGTATAGAACAAAAGAAGGTAACAGTAAACGGAGTTGTTTTGGACGATACACGAGAACCGTTAATAGGGGTTTCGGTTTTAGTGAAAGGTTCTCAACAAGGAACAGTAACAGATTTGGATGGAAAATATTCCATCACTGCTCCGGCAGACGGTATTTTGGTATTCTCATTTGTAGGAATGGAAAAACAGGAAATACCGGTAAAGGGGCGGAACAATATCCTGGTGACGATGAGAAGCAGTTCGGTAGCTTTATCAGATGTTGTTGTTATCGGGTATGGTAAACAGTCCAAGGCAGCATTGACCAGTGCCATTACTAAAGTGGATTCAAAAGATATGGCAATTTCGCCGACAGGAAATCCGATGTCAATGTTACAGGGAAAAGTGCCGGGTATGGAAATCCGTGTAAATTCCGGCCAACCGGGGGCTGACCCTCAGATTATAGTACGTGGTGGAACGACTACTGCGCCCGAAAGTGATTCTCCTATGGTAATCATTGACGGCGTGATTCGTACTATGAAGGATATTAATTATGCGGATATAGAAACCATACAAGTATTGAAAGATGCAGCTTCAACAGCCATTTATGGTTCAAAGGCTTCTCGTGGTATTGTTATGATTACAACCAAACAAGGAAAAGCCGGTAAAGGGAGTATCTCTTTCAGTTATGGATTGTCTGTAGACCACCAGCCGAAAAGAATGCCGTTGTCCGGTGCCCGTGAATATCTGACCGCAACTCGTACGGCTGCACTGCATGCAACCGATCCGGATAAATATCTGTCAGGTACGTTTGCAATGAGTACCGCTAATAAACGAAATGCTTTGAATACGACCGCTTTTCTGGATGATTACATTGCCAATTATGGTCAAGGATATGTAGAAGACCTGTTGTATAATCAGGGGTGGGAGATGATGGAAGACCCGGCAAATCCCGGTAAGATGTTGATTTTTAAGGAAACGGACTTTCAGGATAATCTCTTTCAAACGCCAGTCAACCATGATTTTAATATAAACTTCAGTGGCGGCAACGAGAAAGCGACTTACTATATGAGTTTGGGATATCTCACTCAAGATGGTATTGTTGTAGGTACTCATTATAATCGTTGGAGTTTTCTTACAAATGCTTCTTACAAGATTCGTAAGAACCTTACTGTAAAAGGTATGGTAAACTACTCTATGAGAACGACTGCGGGCATTAATGAAAATAATGTAATGTCAAGGGCTGCCAAAATGCCGCCTACAGTGCGCCAGTATTATGAAGACGGAACTCCGGCACCGGGTGAATTGACAAGTTCGTTCCGTACTCGTCTGCACGAAGTTTATTATCAGGAGAAAGAAAACAGAGTGAGCCGAATCAATCTTTCTGCCGAACTGGATTGGGAGATTATTCCCGGGCTACATCTCAAACCTATGTTCTCGTATACCAATAATGAGGGTAAAGACCATAACTTCGAGAGGTATAATGAAGTGGTGAAGAATAGACCGGTGTCCGAAGCGCATAATATGGATCTACATTATCAATATGATCTTATTTTGAATTATGCGAAGACAATAAAGGATAAGCATAACTTGGATTTGATGGTCGGTGGCAACTATATTTATGATAACTGGTATCGTTTCAGTGGTTCCGGTTATGGCGGAACATCAGATTATATCGAAACGCTGAACGGTATTGCGACGGAATCTGCCAAGACTACTTCCACTTTTGAAGAGAAGAAGATGAATAGTTACTTCGGGCGTGTCAATTACAATTATGATATGAAATACTTGTTTTCTGCAAGTATTCGTTATGACGGTTCTTCTCACTTTGCCGCCAATCATAAGTTTGCTGCTTTTCCGGGTGTATCTGCCGGATGGAATATGCATCGTGAGGCTTTCTTTGAACCCTTATCGAAAGTAGTCAGCAATTTGAAACTTAGAGCCAGCTGGGGAAAAACGGGATATGACAACCTTGCTCTGGAAAATACGGAAGGCTCTTATGAAGCCGGTAAAAACTATGCAGGGGAAGCCGGTATTTTGAATACAGTGCTTATGAACCGCAATTTGTTATGGGAAGAAACAACCTCTACCGATTTGGGACTTGAAGCCGGTTTCCTGAATAACCGTATTAATCTGTCTTTCGACGCTTATTATAAAAAGACAACGAACCGTTTACTGAACGAGAATTTGTGGTCGGAAACGGGATTTGCTTCAATCAAGTCCAATTTCGGCTCCTTGAACACGAAAGGGGTGGAAATAGCCATTAATGCGATTCCCATACAAACCCATGATTTCCGTTGGAATATAGATGCCAATTTTTCGATTTGGAGAACAACTATCGGCAAGTTACCCAATAATGGCGCAGATAAGAATCGTACCGGCGGCGGAATCATTTTTGACCCGAAACTGGGAAAATATGTTGAAGTAGGTGGATTTGCGGAAGGAGAGCGTTTCGGTTCCCGTTTTGCTTATCAGTTGGACGGGGTTTATGCAACAGATGAAGATGCAGCCAACGCTCCTTATGATGAAGGAGTATCTTCCGGTTGGTTGGGTAAAGGGAAATGTGCAGGTGATGCCATTTGGCGTGATGTGGATGGAAACGGTATCATCAATTCCAAAGACATGGTGTTTGTAGGATATATTCACCCTGATAAGATGGGGTCTTTCAACAATACTTTCACTTACAAGAATTTTACTTTACGGATTGCCACGGACTTCTCATTGGGAAATGTGATTGATAACCATTTCAGGGCACAGGCGAACGCAAATTCACGGAATAACTTTGCAACGATTCATGATGTGGCCAGTAGCAAGATGTGGCACAAACCGGGTGATATAGCTTCTATTCCCCGTTATGATGTAGAGTCTGACTGGGATAACGGAAAGCGTAATCATGGTCGTCCGAGCAGTTCTACCATTGGTTTTAGTGGTGGCAGTGCCAACACCTTGTATATAAAGAAAGGTGATTATCTGGCATTTCGTGAAGTCTCCCTATCATATCCCTTGCGTACCAAGTGGCTGCGTGCTGCTAAGATTGAAACGCTGGACTTGACGGCAGCTGTTTATAATTTAGGATATTGGACTGCTTATGACGGACTTACTCCTGAAGTAATTGGTGCTGATGCCGGTAAATATTCCCGTCCGCGTCAGTTTATATTCTCTGTAAAATTTACAATGTAACATTAAAGTAAACGATGATGAGAGCTAAATTAATAATGTTTAGTATAATGACTGCCTGTACCTTAGGTAGTTGTGAATCTATATTGGAGATAGATCCTATTTCTGAAATAACTATGGCAAATTACTGGAAATCGGAATCTGACGTGAAAGGCTACCTGAATGGTCTTTATTCGGATTATAGAGGAATGACCAGTACTACCCTGTATGGAGAAGATCGTGGAGATGCTATGGTATCGGGAGTGATTGGCGGTGTTTCACGTTCGCATCAGCATGAACTGAATGAAGAATATGGATTGGACTGGCGTACTTTCTATGAGAACATTCATCATTGCAATATGATAATCAAATATGCTCCGGGTATTGACTTTACACTGGAAAATGAAAAGAAACGTATCTTGGCACAGGCATATACTTTTAGGGCAAAAGCCTATCTTACTTTAACTCAGATGTGGGGAGACGTGCCTGTTGTTTTAAATCCGACAGAATCTTATGATAAGGAGTCACGCCCGACGCGTAGTACGGCTTCAGAAGTGATGAAACAGATTCTTTCAGATGTTCAGACTGCCATCGATCTTTTCCCGGAAACGAATATTTTGGATAAGAATCGGATTTCAAGACCTGCTGCGTTATGTCTGAAAGCGGAAGCGCTGGCATGGAAATATACGGTTCAGCGGAGTAATGACAAGAATGACTTGACAGATGCGATTTCTGCATTGGAAGAAGTGGAAAAGTGCGGTGTGAGTATGATGGATAAATATGCGGATATTTTCGATGTGGCAAACAAGAAGAACAGCGAAATCATTTTCTCTATTTATCTGAAGAAAGATGAATATAACAATATGTATATGTCTACGTTGTCCATGTCTGCCGCAGCCGGACTGCTGACTAACGATATTGTGAACAAAGAAGACATTCCATACACTAACTCCACAATCGCACGTCACGTGTATGCTCCGTCTCCCCGTCTGATATCGCTTTTCAGTGACAAGGACAACCGGGCTTCGTCAGCTTATATCAATGCTATAAATTCAAAAGGGGCGGTAGTTTTCACTTCACAGAACAAATTTCGGGGGACAGCTTATACCGATGACCGTTATTATGATAATGATATCGTGGTTTATCGTTTGGGCGAAGTCAAATTGTTGAAAGCGGAATTGTTGTGTTATCTGGGTGGTGACAATGTACAAAAAGCCATTGATGCTATGTTCGCTACCCGTAATCGTGCCGGAATCGGAGCGTATACCGGGAGTACGGTTCAGAAAGTGGTCCAGAAAGAGATATTGGACGAACGCGGCAGGGAATTGTGTTTCGAGTTGAAGCGTTGGCCTGATCTGATGCGGGCACATCACGCGGGTACCATTGATATTTATAGTTATATTCCTAATTTGGTTGGTAAATCTACTCCATTGTATTTCCCGATTTTGAGGAAGATGATTGATTTGAATCCTAATTTGGAACAAACTGAGGGTTATTAAAAAATAGAAACAATGAAAAATTTAAACTTAATATTTGCATGGGTATGCCTGTTGTTTATATCGACGGCATGTAATGATGTGGAGCCGAGCATATCTTCTTTACCGGTTCCCACGAGCAAGCCTTATTCCATCAATAGGGAAGGATATGCCTATTTTAGAATCCCCACGATGGTAATTACTAACAGTGGTACAATATTGGCATTTGCCGAGGGACGTCGCAATGGTCCTGAAGATGAAGGGGACATCGACATCGTATTAAAGCGTTCCACTGATAAAGGAAAAACTTGGGGGCCGTTAATAACAGTCAAGGATGATGGAGAAAATCGTTGTCGTAATCAAGTACCTGTTTATCTTCCGGATATCAATCGTATCATTTTACTATCTTGCTGGAATCCGGGTGCAACAGGAACTAATTCAATTTTTGTAACTTATTCGGATGACGAAGGATTGACATGGGCGAAAGAAAAGGACATAACTGCTTCCGTAACTCCTGACAAATATAGATGGTACGCTACAGGGCCTTGCCATGGAATAGTGAAACAGTTTGAGCCGCATAAAGGGAGAATTGTAGTGCCGTGTAATCATAATACCACTACATCCGGTGCGGGACGTTCTCATGTGATATATTCGGATGATAAGGGAGAAACTTGGCATTTGGGTGGTATTATGGACGTGGATTATACGAATGAAAGCACTGTGACTGAATTAAGTAACGGTGATTTAATGTTGAACATGCGCAAACAGTCTGACACGGAAAAATATAGGATGGTCTCCACCAGTACGGACGGCGGACTGACATGGACTTCGTGTAAGTATACTACATTGAAAGAACCTATATGCCAAGGTTCCATACTCTTTTACGGTTTGGGGGATGATGGTAAAGGCATTATTCTGTTCTCGAATCCTGACAGTCAGACCAATCGTAATAATAACACGTTAAAGATGAGCGAGGATGACGGAGTAACTTGGAAGAAGCAATATTCCTATACAGGAAGTGATTATGGAGGATACTCGGACATTGCCCGTTATCCTGACGGTACAATTGGAGTATTATATGAATATGGTTTCAAGAATATCGGAGGCATTGCTTTTCAGAATGTTGAGTTGTCACAGCTACAATAAAACATGCGTAGAATTAAAAAATAGATTGATATGAAAAAGATAATATATTTCTTGTTCGTGTGTGTCGGGGCCTTTTATGCCTGCAAAGACGAGGAACAAGTACTGTTGAATGCAGATTTTATTTCAGACAAGCAAACCATATCCGCAGGGGAGAAGGTATATTTTATGGATAAGTCTGCTGGAGAACCTGTACGTTGGGATTGGGCTTTTGAAGGTGGAGAACCTAGTGTGTCTAATCTGTTCAGCCCGGAAATCGTGTATAATTATCCGGGAACTTATACCGTAAAATTAAGAGTAGGGCGGGGGACGGAAAATGCGGAGACTGAGATGTTGAAATATATCACAGTTGTATATCCGGATGAAATCACCGTAGCTTTTAAAGCCAATAAAACTCAGGCATTGAGTGATGAATCTATTAGTTTCACAGATATGTCCGTAGGATTCCCGTCTACTTGGTTGTGGGAATTTATTCCTGCAGAAGGCCGTACCGTCACCTCAACGGAACAGAATCCGAGTTTAGTATTTGAGCCGGGAGTTTACTCTGTTAAATTAACAGTTACTAATCCTAAGACAACGGCTACGCTTACGCAAGAGAATTATTTGAATATTATTGATAAGAATTCAGTTGCTGCAGATATTACGGCAGACCGGCGTATGGTTATAGAAGGGGGAGTCATATCATTCAAGGATACTAGCTTGGGACGTCCTACCCGTTGGAACTGGACGTTTGAAGGAGGAACACCTTCTACTTCCAATGAGCAGAACCCGACTGTTACTTATTCAACTGCCGGTAAGTATAAAGTTACTTTAGTCGCTTCTAATGATATGAATACTTCCACAGCTGAACAGGAAGGATATATCACAGTATTGCCGGGTAAAGATATTGTTCTTTTCTATCCGTTCGAGGGTGACAGTAAAGATATGGGTCCCAATGCTATTCATCCGGAAATTCTTAAATTGGGAGATAATATGGATGTCAACTTTAATGCACCTGCCCGTAAGGAAGGATTTACTTGTGCTGAGTTCAGAAGTAAGGATAATCAAAATTATGCATTCTTGTCGTTGCCGGATAATGATGCATTAGATTTCCAGGCAACTCCGGTGACTACTTCTTTCTGGGTGAAAACTTCGAATAAAACAGCTGCTAATCTGGGGGTATTCCAGCATGGAGCCGGTCCTAATGCAAGTACAGACGGAAAGAATAAGCAGACTTGGTTTAGATTCCAAAAATCCAGTCCGTTTATAAGATATGTCATTGAGTACTCTGGGCTTTCCGGAAACTGGACTGATTATAAGACAAAAGCCATGACAGACGGAGAGTGGCATCATTATGTATGTGTTCATACCAATGGAAGCACCTATTTATATATTGACGGAGTAAAAGCAGCGGAAGCACTCAATAAAGGTTTGAAACCAATTGATCGGAAGCCTTATTTCATCGGTGCCATGTACAGAGGGGCAGAAGGCTCCCGTTCTTATGAGAACTTTATGGATGGTTATATAGATGATTATCTGGTGTATAATCGTGCATTCACGGCAGCAGAAGCGAAAGCGCTTTATGATAGCATGAAATAAGTGATATCATATTCACTGATATAAGTCTAAAGGCAACTTGCTCATCGGTATCGGGAGTTAGTTGCCTTTTCTTGTACTGTATTTGTCATTAACCTGAATTTTTTCTTTGTATATTTGCAAACAGATACATTTTAGTATTATTATGAAAAATATTTTTATTCAAATTCTTCGTGTCCTGATGCTTTTTCTGCTTCTTATTTCAGGAGTTATTGGCTATATAATTTACGAAGATACATTGTCGGAGTGGTGGATACCTGTCGGAGTGGCATTGATGATAGCTGTTGCTACATTTCCTTTCTACATGAGGTGGGCATGGCTGACAGCCGGAGATAATAAAATAGTTAATTTTTTGTGTCATTTGGTATGTGTGGGAGTTATGAGTTATGCACTGTTTCTTGTAGGTAACTATTGGTTGGCAGACCCTGCTTCCATGCAGGAAGAAGAAGTTGTAGTGCAGAGGAAGTATCAGGAGACGCATAAGAAAACCCGCCGGGTAGGTAAGAGGCGTTATGTACCGGACGGTGTACGTAAGGAGTACTATTTGGAAGTAGCTTTTACAAATGGTACTATGAAAACATTGCATGTACCACTCTCTACTTATAACAAGACACGACAGGGTGCAACAAAGACATTGACTTTGCAGAAAGGATTCTTCGGGCTTCCGGTGATAACAAAAGGACTTTAAAGAAATATCTGCGAAGGACTCATTGCAATGAGATATCCGACTTGTTGGCTAAAGCCACTTTTCTGCGGAGAAGTAAGTCGGATATAGTTAATGCATTTTCCATCGAATCGTTTGATAATTTCATAAAACCGTATAAGAAATGCAAGGATATTATTCAAGCTTTAGAAACATTTCTTTTAGATTGATTGTCACGCAGTCAAACTGATTCACCATATCCATACCGATAATCCCTGCATCATCTGATGTCTGGAAATCACCGTTTGTAGTATCCACTGCAAGATTTTTCAATTCGACCGGAACTTTACCGACCTTTATGCGGAAGGACGGTAAGCGCAATATTTCTTTTGTTACCACTATGTTGAAGCCGCCACCCGTAATGTGTTCCCGTTTGCCGGAAGCGTCGAGTTCGGACTTATGGCCTTCATAATATCGGTAATACAAGCCGGCAGTAGAACATCCTGTGTCAAAGTGCAACTTGAGCCTTTCCCCATTGTTTGCCTCTGCTTTTATTTTCAGTGCGCGGTCGGTCAATATCATGTTACGTCCCGAAGCGGGGAGCGGTGTAGATGATACAGGAAAGACAATTTTTTTTTCTTTCGGATAGATACGCAGTTCATCGAACAAATTGATAAAATCCATGCCGAGAATTGCGTCAACCCTCATGACACTGTCCAGCGCGTTAGGCGGAGCAACGGTAATGAGTGGATAATGGAAAATCATGCTACCAATCTGCATATTCTCCACTGTTCCCATTTGTCCGTTCATAGCTCCGGGAAGCGTTGAATTGATTGTCAGCGAATCATTCAACATACGTACACCTACCTCTTTGGCAAAACGTTCGGACATGAAACTGGTTCCGGCACCGGTATCAAAAATGAAGCGGTATGTTTTTCCGTTGATTGTAACAGGTATTAAAATTGTTGTACCCCGCCAACCCTTCGGTTCAACACTTGTCGGTAGTTTTACTTTTTCTATTTCGATAGGGACGGATACATCGCAAGCCGGTCGTGTGATACTTGGTGCCGGGATGCTACTCAATTTGCTATAGAAAGAAAAGACCTGCTCAAGTCCTTCATAAGCCTCTTTCTCTGCATTTTGTGCTTTAAGCTGGTCAATGATGCTTTGTGCATTCTGCGCTGCTGAAGCATAATTGCCCCTTAAACCGTCTATTTGACAGGCCAGTATAGTCATGCCAAGTACATTTGAACCTCCAATTTCATTCTGGTGATTGGTAAGTAGTTTCCGGATGCCGCTTATTGCTTTATCCGGACGGTTGAAGTTATAATCAATCATGATTTCCGACATCAGTTTAAGAAAATCAACCTGCATGGAATCTTTTAAGATCGGATAGTTTTCTTCCAGACCGAACCAGTCCGACTGATTGATAAGTGTTCCGATACGTTCGTCGGCACTTTGTGAAAAAACAGGGATAGAAAAAAGGACCGCTGCTAATAAAAATAATTTCTTCATTTGTTTTGGGTATTTTATAGTTCTGTATTTATGTGTATTTTTCTGACTATATTTTATTTGTTATATCCATAAGCTATTTTGTTTCTTTTGGTATGGTGGTAAATATAGTGAATTAATCAGAAACGTAGAATAAGGTTCGTTTTTATTTTGGGAAAGTTTGTTCAAGAACATAAAATTCGCCCTCTGCCAATCTTCAAAAGACTGACAGAGGACGGCTACCATGACGAGAAAAAAGTCGAAGTTTATTGCTTGGCTTCGTTATTTTGTTTCAACAGAAATTCATCAATTGCTTTCTTCAGTTGGTCTTTGGGCAAAGCTCCCTGTGAGATTCTAGGCTGTTCGTTCATCGGAATCATCAGCAAGGTAGGGATGCTGCGAATTCCGAAAGCGGCGGCCAAATCCTGTTCTTGGTCCACATCAATTTGATAGATATCTATTTTACCGCTATATTCTTTGCTAAGTTCTTCAAGAATAGGGTGCAGCGCTTTACAGGGTCCGCACCAGGTTGCGTAGAAATCAACAATTGCCGGACGTTTGCCTTCAAATTTCCAATCGTTCGGATTGGCTTCATAATTATATACTTTCTTCAAAAAATCCGCTTTATTTAATGCTATTACTTCCATTTTATTTTCTTTTTTTGTTGGTTCATTACTCTTTTTATTTTCTCCGCTGTTTCCTGCGCAAGCAGTGGTAGCAAGTACGATAGCGAAGGCACTCATAATACTTTTGATTAGTTTCATAATTCTTTTCTTTTTATTTTTTCTCTGATGCAAAGATAGAGGGATTACAGTTCCCCTGAAATGGCGATTTGGCCGGAACACTTGGCGAAATTTCCTTTAGACAGTTATTTAATGCTAAAATAAACACATAGCGAAAAAGTAAATTTGGGCAAAGCGTAGCGAATTAGCTGATAGAGCGTTCGTTACGCTTTGTTTTTCTATGGGGCAGAGCCAACGAAATACCACCTCGAAGCCAAACGGTGCAGAAGTTCAGTTACCACCTCGTTACTCCCGTAACGGGTACAGATTCCTTGCTAAAAGGTTCTGTTTCTGTGTTTTGAGTTGATTTACATAGCTGTCGGTAACTCACTAATAACTAATTTTGTAACCAAAAAAAGAAGTGAGTTATGCGTAGTACATTCAAGGTATTATTTTACGTGAAGAAAGGCAGCGAGAAGCCGAACGGCAACCTGCCTCTGATGTGCCGTATTACGGTGGACGGCGAGATTAAACAGTTCAGTTGCAAGATGGACGTTCCCCCACGGTTGTGGGACGTGAAGAACAGCCGTGCTTCGGGCAAGAGCATCGAAGCGCAGAGAATCAACCTTGCGGTAGATAAAATCCGTGTGGAGGTAAACCGCCGCTACCAAGAACTGATGCAGACGGACGGTTATGTTACCGCCGCCAAACTAAAAGACGCCTATCTCGGTATCGGCGTCAAGCAGGAAACCTTGCTGAAGCTGTTCGAGCAGCACAACGCCGAGTTTGAGAAGAAAGTCGGGCACAGCAGGGCGCAGGGTACATTTACCCGTTATCGGACGGTCTGCAACCATATTCGGGAGTTTTTGCCCCATACCTACAAGCGTGAGGATATTCCGTTAAAGGAACTCAACCTCACATTCATCAACGATTTCGAGTATTTTTTGCGTACGGAGAAAAATGCCGCACCAATACCGTGTGGGGCTACATGATTGTGTTGAAGCACATCGTTTCGATAGCGAGAAACGACGGACGTTTGCCCTTTAATCCCTTTGCCGGATATATCAACTCTCCCGAAAGTGTAGACAGGGGCTACCTCACCCAAACGGAGATACAGACGCTCATGGACGTACCGATGAAGAACGTCACCCACGAGCTTGTACGGGACTTGTTCGTCTTTTCGGCGTTCACGGGTTTGGCGTATTCAGACGTGAAGAACCTCACCACCGACCGCCTGCAAACATTCTTCGACGGCAACCTGTGGATAATCACCCGAAGAAAGAAGACCAACACCGAATCGAACATCCGCCTTTTGGACGTTCCCAAGCGTATCATCGAGAAATACAAGGGACTGGCTCGGGACGGTCATGTTTTCCCCGTTCCGAGTAATGGAAGTTGCAACAAGATACTCAAAGAGATAGGCAGACAATGCGGCTTCAAGGTGCGCTTGACCTACCATGCAGGCAGACCACAGCCGGGAGATACGGGAAATGCAGCGGAAGCACGGCAGGGAGATAGCGGACAAGGACACAAGGCACAAGCGGGAAATATCGTTTCTGAAAACGGCAATCGCAAAGGCGGCATGGTTTCCCTATTTCCGTGAAATGCTCCGTATCGAAAACTTTTGCCGCCTTGTCGGGTTCGATGAAAGGCGGACCGTAAAGCTCGTCAAGGGAAAGCCGTTGGAGTATGCAGGGGAACTCTACTCGGAGGAACACGGACGGAAATTCATGACCGAAAAGGCTGGTTTTCAAGTGCTGAAAGACCCCACGGACGGGACGAGACTGGTTCTTGCCATTGACCGAAAGCCCATTGCCGAGTGGTTTAAGGAACAGTTCGAGAAGTTAAGGCAGAACATACGCTGACCTATACAATCGCAAAGGAAAGGCAAAAGCATAAAATTATAGAAATTCGATGTATACAAAGAAAATGAAACGAGGTATTTAACTTTTGAGCCATACAACAAAATAATTTCTTTTGAAAAGAGTTATCTTTGCAAAAGAAATCATTGTTATAATCAAATAGAAGAAATGACAGACGGAATCAATACACTACGTTATTCAGATATTTTTTTGGCGATGTATTTCGATGATGGAAAAAGTTGCTTGCATCGGAATCATTCCCATGTTTTAGTATATATGTACTCAGGTGAAATAGTCATAGAGGAGAAGGGTAAAACGACCCGATTGCATAAAGGAGAGTGTGCATTTATCCGCAAGGATTTCAGTGTACAGATGACCAAGCAAGCATGGAACGGAGAACAGTTCAAAGCTATTTTCTTGATGTTTACCCCGAAATTTCTGCGTAGCTTTTATAATAGGTTAGATAAAAACACCCTGCCCAAAGATGCCAAACGGAATAAGATAAGCCTGTGTAAGTTGCCCTCCAACCGCCCCGACATCGTAAGCTTGTTCGAATCCATGACTCCTTATTTTAATTCAGACATTGAACCGACAGAAGAGCTACTGCAACTAAAAATGGTCGAGGGAATGTATGTGTTACTCAATACAAGTAAGAATCTGTATGCTTCGGTTTTCGATTTTACTGACCCGTGGAAAATCGACATATTGGATTTTCTGGAGAGTAATTACATGAATGACATATCGATGGAAGAGATTGCCAACTATACTGGGCGCAGTTTGTCCACGTTCAAGCGGGATTTCAAAAAGTGCAGCACGCTCTCCCCACGCGAATGGCTGATTCATCGCCGTCTCGAAGCCGCTCATGAGTTGATACGGAAGGGCGGACGCAAGGTGTCGGAAATTTGTTTGGAGGTTGGATTCAAGAATCTCTCACACTTCTCGAAGATTTATAAAGAAAAATACGGTATTTCTCCGAAAGGGTATTTACAGCATGAAACGGGTCTCGCATAGATTGCGGGACTTTTTTATTCCTGAACCTTGCAGCAAAGCAATTTGAACCATACAACAAAGTCATTGTGTGACATTCCCCTTACCTTTGCATCAGAAACATAAAACATGGAAAGTATGAAGAATATTTTTGAAAAAGATTTGTCGGGTGAAATGGTTTCGCCCAATGAGCAGGGTTACGAGGCATTGATTAACGATATTTTTGCAACTATCAAGACTGCGACTGAAATGAATACAGGTTATCGCACTCCTGAAGAGGTGCATGAGTATATGGGGCGGATTCTCGACAAGCCACTCGAAGAGAGCACGACTGTGCTGCCGCCGCTCTATATAGATTATGGTAAACCAATCACTATCGGCAAAGGGTGCTTTATACAACAGTGCTGTACGTTCTTTGGTCGTGGCGGTATCACGATTGGCAATGATGTATTTATCGGTCCTAAAGTCAATCTGATTACGATTAATCACGATCCGAATCCGGAAAATCGCAGTGCCACCTATGGTCGTCCGATTGTCATCGAGGACAAAGCATGGATTGGTATCAATTCGACTATACTCCCGGGAGTGCGTATCGGTTACGGTGCAATTGTCGGAGCCGGCAGCGTGGTAACTAAAGATGTATCGCCTATGACAATTGTAGCTGGCAACCCTGCCAAATTTATTAAAAAAATCGAAGTTAAATGAGAAAATTACAAGTTCTTGTACTCCTGCAGAGCACAACAAAGAGGTATCAAGGCTTACACAGCTTGTGGATAGTGCGCTTGGTTCCCGTTGGCGAAAGAAGTCCTGAGAATAGAGAACCTTTGCTGGATTATCGGCTTCGACGAGAGGCAGACAGCTATTTGCAGAATGGTTCAGAGAGCTGTTTGAGAAACTAAGGCAGAGCATACGGCAGCAAAGGAAAAGCAATCGGGGATTTAAGTTATAACATACGACAATATGCCCAGCTTTAATTGTTCTGATAATTAAAGATGGGCATACACTTCACTCCCGACAAATCCGTTCTCTAATTTTTCCCCATGCAGGTGTGTTCGACAAACAACTATCTTGTATCGTATAATACATCTCCCGAAAGCGTGATATTGGTATAGTAAAACTTAATATATTCTCATGGATATAGCGACGCACAGAGGGGTCAAACAGTCCAATAAATGTACGTTTCCCATTTTTGCTGTTTTCCAATGCTGCTTCTGAAAAAATAGAAGAACATCCTGAACCAAATTTTACAGTAATTGCATCATCCGAATTGTTATCGTAAAATGTCCATGAAGCAAGTCCTGAAAGCATATCAGGGGTAGCCAAAAAGAAAATCCCCACCACATTATTAAAGTTTTCAAGTTCAGTAATAGGTGAAATATTCAAATACCGCATTGTCGTCATCTGCACATTTGCCTTTTCCACGAAATCAAGAACCAATTCTGAAGACTTCTTATATTTTTCTTTGCTTGAAACAAACATAGGCATCTTTTCATTCATGGTCGAAAAACCAGTATAGAACTTACCACCCATACACCCGATTCTATCGGCACTCAAAGATATCGGTTCACCACCAATCAGCTTTTCAAACTCCTTAAAAAAACAACCGTTGATTTTTTTCAAATCATCATTAATCTGTTCATCGGAATACCAAAATGCAAAGGGTAATTGCACCTTTTCTCCGAAAGCCTTTTGGATATTTTCTATAAAAACGCTTACTTCCATTTGGTTACTAATTACATTATTTATATATTTGTCATGACAAATATAGTTATTTATTTGCTATGACAAATATATTTTTCAGCTTTTAACAAACCAAATAATATGGATATAGATAAAATGGTAAATCACAAAATAGCCAAACTTTCTGGTATAATCAAACGTCAAATATATCAAATCATATCAGGAGAGGGGCTAGACATAACACCGGAACAGTGGGTTATTTTAGTGTATTTATGGGAAAACGATGGTCAGACCATTGGTGATTTAGTCACGCAGTCGCAAAAAGACTTTGCCAATGTTACGAGAATAGTTGAAAAATTATCCAAAAACGGATATATCATCAAGCGGAAAAATCATAAAGATGGACGGAGTATTCTTTTATATTGCACCGATAAAGTAAAAACAATTATGCCGCATATAAATAAATGTCAAATGCTATCTCTAAACATCTCATTAAAAGGTATATCACAAGAAGAACAAGATACATTTCTTCATATCTTAGACAAGATTGAAAAGAATTGTATCAATTATCTGAACCCAACCAAGTAAAATTATCGTGCCAATTGACAGATTGCATATAACACCGCAATTTCCGTCCGTTGTGCAGTTGCAAACAACAGAAAATATGGAAAGCGTAAAACAACGGTTGTTATCAGGGTAAAAAGTGCCGTGAAAGTTCGTTCTTTCGGAAAAAGAGATTATATTTGCAAATGAAGGAGTTATTTGACAGCATAGCACCGCAAACCGCTGAAAATCTAAAATATGTCTTTTATTCTTTGGTAGGGAAGAGATAGACTTGTTTGTGGATTATGGTGTACGAGTGAAGATTGTCTATTTGGAATAGCCGTATCATATCTTTGTTGACGGAAGCGCATGAGGTGGTGTATCATGTGTCATAGTCAAGGAGTATTATACTCCGGCTTCTCAGGCTAACCACCAATCAATTTGCAGGATATTAGGAGAAAAACGGAGTTATTTATTTCTTGAGTATTCGTTTTAAATAGTCGGTATTCGTTAAGTTCACTGTCTCGAAAACACCTTTATAAAAGACGGCAAAGTTATTGAATACGCAAGGCAACTCCTTTGCTTTTTGTAGCGTATCCACTTGGACGAAAGATACAGGAACGTCATTTGTTTCACAAAACTGTTTTATTATGTCAATGTATTGATAAATATAAGGGCATTGCATATCATGATAAATTGTCAGTTCTTTGTTTTCAATCTCTAGTTTCTTGGCGTTTGGTGCAAACTTGGGTGTTGTTCCGTCAAAAGAGAGAGCTAACAACTCATATCCATTATCGGTAGTATCGACAACCTCAAAGCCGAACTTCCTGGCAAATGTCTGGTCGGAAAGCCAGCTCTTTTGTTTTTTTGCCCCGAGCATACAAACACCGGATTTACCTTTCTCTTTCGCATCAGCCAGACAATACTCCATGAGCGATTTTCCATATCCTTTTCCTTTGGAGCTACCCAGCACCCATAGACAATACAGATAATAATAGTTGTTGCCGATGATAGGAACCCAAGCTGTTTCAAGAGGGGCATATTCGATAAAAACCGTGGACTTTGCATTTAATTTTCTAAAGATATGACCTTCGCTCAGCCGCTCGGAAAGCCATTGGCGTTTGGCATCAATACCCGGATGAGACTTCTTACTGCGGATAATGCAACATAAATGTTCATCGGTAAGGTTTTCATTCGTCAGGTTTATAAAATCAGTATTCATGTGTACGTTTGTTTTAGGTTTGGACATTATCAATCAGTAAGATGTATTGAGCCTATCTATTATCATTGTACAAATGTAGCGAATTTATGTAATATTGATTACCTATAAATGACTTTCATTTATGATTGAAGTAAAATAGAGCAAAGCCGTACAGATTTAAACAAAATAATCTACGTAATGAAAAAATATGCATCATGCTATCATTTATTTTAATAACCTCTTAATTATTAGAAGAATAAGTATGATAGATAGCTTTTTAGAATGTATCTATCATACTTTTACAGCTAAAATAGAGTATCTATCATCAATAAGATAGTTGAATAAAGGATGGGCGGACGTAATATAGCTTGTTTTTGTTGCTATGAATCCGTATAAATCCGACTATCATGGGTTGATAATCCAACTTTAGCAGCTCTAAGTTTGCATCCCACGTATGCGGGCTGTGCATCCCACATGTATAAACCGTACATCCCACGTATGCAGGCTGTATAGCCCACATGTGTGGGCTATAAAAATACGACTATTTCTAATAGATTGTTAAGCTGTCAGATATAGGTTATCTTACTATAGATCGTGCATTCTTATGCCTTTAAAGAAAGAATTTTATTTAATGCTATACTGGAATTAGGTATAAGCTGGGTATGATAGATATACGTTTTTTACAATAAAAGTATGATAGATAAATAAAAAAAAACTGTTTATCATATTTATTCTTTTGATAATTAAGAGGTTATTAAAATGAATGATAGCGTGATAGATATTTTTTCATTATGTAGATTCTTCTTCAAATTTGGTGGTAATTTAACTAGTCGGTGGTATCTCCA
>ERZ1106973.1952-NODE-1952-length-17190-cov-7.591596_pt1 | contig 17190 bp, 17 predicted proteins | sample MGYA00403686_ERZ1106973 | MGnify/ENA primary metagenome ERZ1106973 (study PRJEB35170, sample SAMEA104062408) | human gut metagenome | biome: human gut; feature: human-associated habitat; material: faeces | place: Denmark | collected 2012-11-06 ...
TGGAGGTCAGGACGGCCGTTTCTTCTTCCGTCAGGTCATAGACCAGATCGGCGGCGACCTTTTCGGACTGTACGGTCAGTGTCCGTGCCTCCTTATCGACGATAAGGCCGTGGGAGGCAAGACATTCCTGCCATTTCTCGTTGGAAAAATAGACAGGAGAGCTTATCAGTTCCTTGTAGGTACGGGCCGGTTCCGTGCTGCGCGGACGGCTGACCAGCGGCGTGATGACCGTCTGCAGGTTTTGCAGGACGTCGGTCTGCTGTGCCGGTTGCGCCGGTTGTCCGGCCTTGTATTTGTAATAGAAGCCGTAGCCGCCCGACTGCAATTCGCCCGGCTTCATGCGTCCGTCCCACCGTTCAGGGACAATGGGCGGTCCCGGATAGAACAGTTGGCCGCCGACCCGCCGCAGATGGAAGCCCCACTGGTGGCGTGGCGTCCAGCCGAGAAACGGGGGCGGCATACCCAACCGTCCCACACGCCCGTATTCGCCGATACCGATACGGTAGCCGTGCAGCCCCATAGCGACACGGCCGTTGGCATTGCGGGCATGGACGAAGTTCTTGGGCATATAAAAGTCTTTCCCTACAATGCTCGTGAACACGTTGTAGGCTTTCTTGTTGGCCGAGTTTGTTCCCCAGTCCGTCAGGGCCAACATCTGACGTTCGGTAAGGTCGTAGGTCAGCAGCGGCGAATCGTGGCCCTGCACCACGAGCCGGTAGCCCGTGCCGTCGCTGACCACGTGGGCCTGCATACCGTTACGCCTCAATATGTCCTGCATTTCAGGTTGCAGGTCCATCATTCGGGGGTTGGTATTCTTTCGTATCGCCATAGTCCGTTGTTAAAAAGGTTTTCTTTTACGCGTTTCCGCTCTCCATCGCCGCCTCCAGTTGCTCGTCCTTGTAGTGGACGAACTCGGCGGCGGATTCGTTGCCCGCCATAAGGCTGTGCTCCTTGCAATAGCGGGCGTATTCCTCCTGCCATTCGGGCGAGAAATGATTTACATAGTCGAGCCAGCCGTATTCGCCGCACTCCATCTTCTCGATAAGTACCTCTTCGGGATAATATTGGTGTTCTGCCATATTCGCTGGATGTTAAGATATTATTTGTGAACTCCCGCCGCACGGTTACGCTCGGCGCTTTTCTTCTGTTCGTTCCACAGTTCTTCGGTATATTCCTCTTCGGGAACGTAGTCGAGGTTGCCGTCATCGTCCATCACCCAGCAGCCGTACACGCCGAAAGTGTACTTGTCCCACTCGCGTTTGGGCTGTTCTTTCCATTTCTGGCTGTCGCCCGAACAGAAGCGGATGCCGGTCTTGTCATGCAGGTCGATGCCCACCGTGACGGGTTCACCGTCCACGACCAGTGTCAGCGGTTCGCCGTTCTGCATACTGTTTACCTCCATTGTACCGAGGTGCATTATGTCGGCCAGCACTTGCAGGTTGCGCCCGATAATCGGCGTGGGGATATACATCACCTGCTTCGTTTCCTCGTCTATCTGCACGAATGCCTTGCTGTGCCGCCCGTCTGCCGTCTCCACGTCCGCAAGGATGGCCTTGCCTGCGAGCAGTTGTTTCTGTTGCGCCTCGTCGTAGCGTTCCAGTGGCGAGGATTCCAGGACGGGATAAAATACCACGTCCGACAGACCGTCATCTCTACGGACAAGGGCGAAGCGGCTGCGGCTTTCGATTAGTTCTCCCTTCTCGTCACGGACACGGACCGGAAGCACGGGAGAGTGTCTGCCGTCGCAAATCTCATCGAGGACACGCATCGGCAAGTCCTCGATCATCTCCTGTGTAAGCCCGAATCGGGCCAGTGTCGGATAGGGTAATTCAATTAGTTCAAATCGTACTGTATTCATATTTAATTTTGTATTTTGAATTATACTTTGCAAAGATAGATTCTTTTCATTTACTTGTATATAATAGAATAATATTAGTGTATTAAGAGTGTTTATTTTTATGTTCAGAGTATGATTTTGTGCATAAATTCATACTCTGAATGCTTTTTTTGTTGTACTTTGGTCGAAAAAGGTCGTGGAAACGGGACATCTTGGGCAGAGCTGGTTATATTTGCCGCATGAGAAAGAAACTACTGGTTTTGATGGCGGGTGCTGCAAGTATCGCAGGCCCCGTTCAAGCACAATTCAATACGGTCTCGACCGTGCCGTCCCGATACAGGGTTGAAGTCGTTTCTGCCGGTAGGGATAATGCGGCGACCTTGCCCGGAAACATGCTTTCCGTCCAAGACTCCTTACCGTCGGCAGGAGACGCTGCCCCGGCATTGCCCGCCGACACCTGCAAACACGTATGGATAGAGCGTTACCTTAGCGTAAGCTATCCGCTGCACCGGATGAAAATCAACTCGCTTTATGGGTATCGGAAAGATCCTTTTACCGGAAAAAAGAAGTTTCACAACGGAATCGACCTCCACGCACGGGGCGACGAGGTGATGGCCATGATGGCGGGAGTGGTAGTGAAAGTCGGGCAGGACAAATCCTCCGGCAAGTATGTGACCTTATGGCATGGAGACTACACGGTCAGCTATTGCCACCTGTCGCGTATCCTTACCCGGAAAGGGGCTGCTGTCGGGCCGAGGGATGTCGTCGGCATTACCGGTTCTACAGGACGCAGCACCGGCGAACATCTGCATATTTCCTGCAAGCTTGATGGCAAAAGCGTCGATCCGTTAATGGTACTGGATTACATCAAGTCCATACGCGAAGAGTGCGTGGCGGCACTGGCCGAATTCAAAGAGGACCCCGCATTAAGTCCTGCGGGTGGAAAATACAGATGATTTCCGTTTTATTTTTGAAAATCATTTCACGGGAATGGTAAAAAGGTAGCTTTATGCTTACTTGTGCAAGGTAAAATAAGAGATGAAAGGATTCGTTACTGTTATAACTGCCAAAAAATATGTGACCTGATGAATCGTGTTATAGAAGAATCGTTATTAATAAACCTGCAGAAGACATAACCAGTATACCGTATGTTCCACAGGTTTATTACAATTTTTCTGACTAATCGGACTACTGTCGACTGAGAAGTCTGAACAGTTCAAATAGCCCTCCTTCTCTTAGTCAGCTCCACCTCCCAAAGCGTGATAGAGACTGATAACTCCCTGTATCTCGTCAAAACGATCCGATGCCGCATCCAGTTCTGCCTGCAGCAAACTCTGACGTGCAGTCAATATTTCCAGATAATTTTGTGAACTGTGTTTCATCAACAGCTCGGCACTGCGTACGGCTGAGGCCAAAGAGGTGATTTGCTGTTCGTCAAGTAGCAGACGTCCTCTGGCCGTTTGCCATTGCACTAAGGCATTATTCACTTCCATACCGGCATCAAGCAGGCTCTGGCGGAAAGAAATTACCGCTTCTTCCTGCCGTGCCTTGGCCACTTCCAGATTGGCAATATTCTGCCCCTTGTTAAAGAGCGGCTGCACAAGCGAACCTACGGCGGACAAAAGCCATTGGCCGGGATTGGTGATCGCAGCCCCGGCGGCATTAGTCCATCCTGCAGATCCCCCTAACGTTATTGACGGATAAAAGGCAGCCCTGGCCTGATTGGTCGCATAAAAGGCGGCAGCCAATGCAGCCTCACTCTGACGTACATCCGGTCGACGTTGCAAAAGCTGTAAGGGAACACCTACCAGAAGCGTATCCGGAAAAGACTGCATGTCAAGGGTCGAACGTTCTATTTTGACCGGAGACGTACCAAGCAGGGCAGAGAGGGAATTTTCCAGTTCGGTAATCTGCCTTTCCAACGAAAGAAGGGAGGCATCCACCGACAGTTTTCCGGCTTCTGTCTGTGCGACTGCCATGTCTGTTGCCTGCCCGGCCTTTTTCAAAGCTTTCATTACCCGAAGATTCTCAGCCCAGTTCGCAGCTGTACGACGGCTGATTTCCAATTGCTCATCCAACATCAGCAACATATAATAGTTGTTGGCAATAGTCGCTATGAGCTGCGTCTGCACGGCCTGACGATAAGCTTTATTCTGCTCCAATACTGCACGGGCCTCACGCTTGGCATTAGTCAGCTTGCCAAATATATCAATTTCCCAACTCGCAGATGCGGCCAAGTCATAGCTTTTGCCTGTGTTGCCATGTTCCGCTTTATTGATTGTCCCTTGAGGATTTAGACTGATGGAAGGCAGGTAAGAAAGCCGTGCCGACCTGAGAAGAGCCTCGGCCTCCTTGACACGCAGACGGGCAATACCCAAATCGGAATTGTTGCCAAGCCCTGTTTCAATAAGTTTCTGTAATTGCGCGTCCGTAAAAAGCTCCTTCCAAGACAAACCGGCAATGGAAACCGCAGTATCGGCTGCCGCAACCGGTTGCCGATAAAGGCTGTCGATGACAGCCACATCAGGCCGTTCATAGGTACGGTAAACCGAACATGAACTCAATCCTGTCAACAAGCACATACATATCATTATTTTTTTCATACGTTCAAAACTGTCTAATCTGATTATTGATCTTTTTCCTCCAGTCTCGGCAACTGACGCTCAGGCATAAGACGTTCCTGAAGATATTGGAACACGATAAACAATACCGGTACGATAAAAAGCAGGGCAACTGTACCGATCAGCATTCCCCCGACTGTTCCCACACCGATAGAGATATTGCCGTTGGCCCCCACGCCCGAGGCGAACATCAGCGGAAGCATACCGAATATCATAGTCAGTGAAGTCATCAGAATAGGACGGAGGCGTACCTGCGCGGCTGACACTGCCGCTTGGGAAATGCTCATGCCCTGACGGCGGCGTTCTGAAGCATACTCCGTAAGCAGGATAGCCGTCTTGGCCAAAAGCCCTATAAGCATCAGCAGACCGATTTGCAGATAAATGTTGTTTTCCAGACCGAACATCTTCGCAAACAAGAAGCTGCCGGCAAGACCGAACGGAACCGAGAGAATGACCGCGATAGGAACAAAAAGACTCTCGTAAAGGGCACATAATATCAAATAGATAAACACCACACAGATAACAAAAATAACGGTGGTGGAACTTCCCGTTGAAGACTCCTCACGGGACATCCCCCCGAACTCGTATCCGTAACCGGCAGGAAGAGTTTCCGCAGCCACTTCACGTACCGCCTGAATAGCCTGTCCGGTACTATACCCGTCGGCAGGCATTCCGTTAACGTTGATGGCAGAAAAAAGATTGAAGCGGGAAAGCGTCTCGGCACCGTATACACGTGTCAGTTTCAAATATTGTCCAATGGGGGTCATCTCCTGCCTGTCATTCCGGACAAACATATTGTTCAGTGCCTCGGTATCCAGACGGTATTCAGGCGAAGCCTGTACCATCACACGGTATAGTTTAGAAAAACGGTTCATGTTGGACGCATAGTTACCGCCTACATAACCGGACAGGACAGAAAGCACATCGGATGGGGAGACTCCGTTGCGTTTACAGCGTGAAGCGTCCACTTCCACCAGATATTGCGGAAACTTGGTATCGAATGAGGTCGTTGCACGGGCAATTTCCGGACGGGCATTCAGCTTGTCAATCATCTGCCGGGTAATGGAAAGCAAATCCTCAATTGTGCCTCCTTTCTGGTCTTGTACATAAATCTCAAAACCGCTGCTCACACCATAACCCGGAATCATGGGCGGGGCAAAAACCATGATGTCAGCCGAAGCTATGTCGGACGTACGGCGGTATATTTCGGAAATTACGGAATTTATGTCGTCCTCTTTCTCCGTGCGTTCGTCCCAATCCTGCAAACGGGCGATGAACATACCATTGGCGGAACCCTGTCCGCTAATCATGGCGTTACCCGTAATTTTGGAGAACATGCGTATCTGCGGAATATCCTTAATACGACGGTCTATCTCGTCCATTACAAGCTGTGTCTCTTCCAGATTACTTCCCGGAGAAGTGCGCACGTCAATGAATATAGTTCCCATGTCTTCCTGGGGAACAAGACCGGTTTTGGTTGTCTTCATCAGGAAAAACAGTCCGGCACCTGTTACCACCAACAGCGCACCGGCCAGCCATTTACGCTTGAGCATAAAAAACACCCCGCCTTTGTACTTCATTACGACACGGTGAAAAGCCGTATCGAAAGCAATATGGAAACGTGAGGAGAAACTCATTTTCTCACCCTTTTTCACATCCGCATGTGGAGTCATGATAAGGGCACACAGTGCCGGACTTAGGGTCATGGCGTTAAGAAGTGAAATACCTACCGCCACGGCCATAGTCAGACCGAACTGCGTGTAGAATGTACCGGTGGTACCGCCCATAAACGATACGGGAATAAACACGGCCATGAAGACAAAGGTCGTGGTCACCAATGCGGAAGTGATGTCTCCCATGGCATTCACCGTCGCCAAATAAGGGGACTTGTATCCTTCGTCAAATTTCGCCTGTACGGCTTCAACCACAACTATGGCATCGTCCACCACCGTACCAATAACCAGAACCAATGCAAAAAGCGTCAACATATTCAAACTGAATCCCGCTATAGCGAGAAATGCGAAAGTGCCGACCAAGGACACAATGATTGAGATAGCCGGGATAAAGGTGGAACGAAAACTCTGCAAGAAGACATATACCACCAGAATGACGAGGATGATGGCTTCGATGAGCGTCTTGATTACATTCTTGATGGAGGCGTCAAGAAAATCCTTTGTACTCATCAAATCGGCTATTTCCATACCTTTAGGCAAGGTCTTTCGGATTTCGTCCACCACTTTGTCGATTTCCTCAATAATCTCATTCGCATTCGAGCCCGAAGTCTGCGCAATCATACAGTTGGCTCCGGGGTGTCCGTTCACCTCGCCGATATAAGTATAGGTACGCGATCCCAGTTCAATGGTGGCCACATCCTTCAGTTTCAATTCCTCACCTCCGGGAAGCGATTTGATAACCATATTCTCATAGTCCTGTTCGAACTCATAACGCCCCCGATATTTAAGCACATATTGAAACGTGTTTTCTGATTCCGCTCCCAGCGTACCTGTCGGTGCCTCAAGGTTCTGCTCGTCAAGTACCTTTGTTATGTCATTCGGAACCAAGCCGTAACGCGCCATTTTTCCCGGATCAAGCCAGATTCGCAACGAATAGTCCGACCCCATCACATTTACCTCACCCACACCGGCAATACGTGCCAGACGAGGTTCGATATTGATTTTCAGATAGTTGTTAAGAAATTTCTCGTCAAATGAATTATCCGGACTGTACAAAGCCAGGGCTTTTATATTACTGGTCTGACGCTTCCGCACGGTAATGCCGCTCCGCGTAACCTCGGCGGGCAAAAGACCCTGGGCGGAGGAAATGCGGTTTTGTACATTCACCGTCGCCATGTCCGGGTCCGTCCCTTGACGGAAATAGATACGGATGTTTGCCGAACCGGTATTGGTGGCAGATGAAGTCATGTACATCATGTTCTCCACACCATTCAGAGCTTCCTCCAAAGGAACGACAACGCTTTTCTGTACCGTCTCGGCATTGGCACCGGTATAAGTGGCCTGCACGCTTACCGTAGGAGGAGCAATTTCAGGAAACTGCTCGACAGGCAACTGGACAAGACTGATGATACCCAATATCAGGATCACGACGGAAATGACTCCCGCCAAAATGGGTCTGTCAATAAAAGTTCTTATTTTCATGGCACAAGTTATTCGTTATCAGTAGCATGAATATCTATTTCCGTTCCCTCGCGCACAAGGCCTGCGCCTTCTGCGATAATCACATCACCCGGAGCCAGTCCGGATTTGACAATATATTCAGTTCCGTTATTCAAACGGAATACTTCAACTGGAGCAGACTTGGCCTTGCCGTCAATTACCTTATATACAAAAATGCGGTTCTGCAATTCATATGTGGCAGCCTGCGGGATGACAATCACGCTGTCCTGATGTGAAGGGACGAATACCGTGCCGCTCCCACCGTTACGCAACAGCCTGTCGGGATTGGGAAACTCCGCACGAAGGCTTACCGCACCCGTATTTTCATCAATGGTACCGCTGACGGCATTGACCTTGCCAAGATGGGAATAAGACCTGCCATTGCTCAAGGCAAGTTCCACATCCGGCATTTCATCCATTGCCTTTTGAAGCGAGCCGTACTGTTGGACAAGATCCAGTATCTGGTTCTCGCTCATGGAGAAATAAGCGTACACTTTCTCATCGTCAGAAACAGTCACCAATGGTTCTGTTATGCTGCTGTTCACCAAAGCCCCGACACGATAAGGAATCATGCTGGCAACTCCGTCCACAGGACTTTTTACCTCCGTGTATGACAAATTGTTACGGGCATTGATTTCCTGGGCCCGTGCCTGAGCCAGACTGGCTTCGGCCTCAGTAAGGGAATTTCGTGCAGTCTGAAGGTCAAACTCGGAAACGACATTCTCCTTGAACAGTTCCTCCTTACTCCTGGCGGTCAGTTCCGCCGTGGCCAGACGGGATTCCGCGCTCTTTACATTGGCAACAGCCGTTTCGAGCGCAGCTTTGTAAGGGACTTGGTCGATGATAAACAACGTTTCCCCCTTTTTTACCGGATCACCCTCATTCAAAAGAATTTCCGTAATGATACCACTTACCTGCGGGCGTATCTCGACATACTGCCGTCCCCGCAGACTTGCCGTATATCCGGATTTAAGCGTGCGTTCACTAAAATCCACATGTAATGTCTTGTACTTGGCTCCCGATTCCTGTTGTGGGGTTGAGTTACATGAAGACAATACAATCAATACTGATAATAAAATGAAGAAGCCTCTCATTTTTCTACTCGTTTATTTATTTGTTATTGAATGAATATTTGTAATTCAGAAAATTGGTAATGACAAATCTAAAAAGATTTTATATACGCTCTAACAATGTGTTGACGAACGGCGGAAATGTGTTGATGAATGACAGCTATCAGGCTTTTGAGGTATAGAGGCAATAGATTATCTTTGCAAAGACAATCAGGCGTACATTTTCAATGTCCCTTAAAAATTAACGACCGATGCTTTTAAAGAAAAGAAAAAATAGGAATGAAAAAACATCAAGGTGGAATATTGTCATCCACCCCAGAATAACCCTCTATGTGGACCTGCTGTTTTGTCTGGTTATACTTCCGTTGATAATTATGCTTGTTCCAATAGACAAATGGTTCATAAACCAGCCCGTATTTGTTGTCACCCTTGTGATATATTTTTATCTGCTTTATTTCACATACCGCAAGGTAAACATTCCCTCGCTGTTTATGCGCAAGAAATACGGGTATATCATATTGGTGCTTGCCGTACTGATGCTCGTAACCGAACTGATGACCCATTTCCCTTTACCGGAAAAATCCAATATCAAACTTCCTTTGGAGTTCCGTCGTCATCTCCATTCCCAAACCGTTTGGTTTTTCTTTCTGATCATCTCCGGATTCGGACTGGCCATTGAGGTCACTTTTGAACTGTTCCGCCAGATGCTTGCCCGGCAAGAGATGGAAGCCGAAAAAAATCGAGCGGAGCTGGCCATGTACAAGGCGCAAATAAACCCCCATTTCCTTTTCAACACCCTCAATACCCTATATGGACTGGTCATTACCAAATCCGACCAGACGGAATCCGCTTTTGTTAAATTTTCCAATATTCTCAGGTACATGTACCATAATGCCTCTGTTGAAAAAATCGACATCGAAAGTGAAATGGAATACATTCGCCAATACGTCGAGTTGCAACAGCTGAGACTCAACCACCATACAAAAGTGATATTTGAAAGCCGTATGGAACAGGAAAGTGTAAAGATACCACCCATGATTCTGATTACATTTGTGGAGAACGCATTCAAATATGGGACATCCTCTTCTGAAGACTGCACCATACTCATACGTATTATTGTTGAAGACGGCACATTGCTCTTCAGAACACGTAATTCCATCATGCGAGAAAAAGAGGGGGATAGCCTTTCCATCGGTATAGAAAACTGCCGTAAACGTCTCAGACTGCTGTATCCGGAACGTTTTACCCTGATAACAGAAAAAGACGAGAAAAAAAGAGAATTCAGAACCAGATTAACCATACAGCTTTCATGAAAAAAATCAGCTGCATAGCAATAGACGACGAACCCATTGCACTACTTGTTATCAGGCAGTTTTGTGAAAGGAGAGGGAACATGGAACTTGACACGTTTTGTGAACCCCGTGTCGGACTGGAGAAAATTATCCAGACAAAGCCGGATTTGGTATTTCTCGATATCGAGATGAATGGTCTAAACGGTCTGGATGTGGCAAAGGCACTCCCTGAAGGATGCACGCTTGTCTTCACCACCGCACATGCAAAATACGCCCTTGAAGGCTTCAACCTCGATGCCGTGGATTTCCTGCATAAGCCCATCGCCTATGAACGTTTTGAAAGGGCGGTGGAAAAAGCCATGTTGCATATAAAGGTGCGTGAAGACAGAACACTCCCTGATGTCATGCAGGAAACAATCATTGTAAAACAGAATTACAACAATATAACCATCCCCGTTTCTGACATCCTTTATGTGGAAGCGTTGGAAAACTACAGCAGGATTTTCCGTATAAACGAAGGAGGAGTCATCTCACGACTCAATATCAAGGCTGTCTACGAAATGTTACCTCAAAAATTATTTCTAAGAGTACACCGTTCTTTCATAATTTCCATAAACAAAGTGCAGCAGTTTTCTAAACAGGAAATATATTTGATAAGCGTTGACAAGCCCATCCCTATAGGGAAAAGTTATAGCAAAGAAGTGTATCATATCCTTTCCCGCCGCAGAGATTAATTTATCAAATTTCAACAATCTTATAGCAGAGTCAATAAGCATTGCCTCCAATAACTTGGCATGAAATTCAAGGGAGAGCTTGAGTATGAATTCCAATATTTTATCATATCGGGTATTCATAAATAAACAAGCCAACCTATTCTACCACATAAAGTAATAAGTTGGCTCGTTATCAAATTTAACAACATAAATAAAGTCAAGGCATTATTGTCATTATTAACAGCGTCAATAACAAAACATAAAGCAATATCCGTAATGCATGGTTCGGGCATTTCTTTTTGACAAAAGTCGATAGCTGTTTATGTGTAACAAGATATGAATGGTAAGCAGAGTGACCAATATAATTCCTGTCCACAAATGAATATTACCCTAATCATGCCTTCCCAAGCCCAACAAATGCGAACATCATGGAGTAGCGTCTTGGAATCTTACATCATGGCGGGAAGGAATAACTATTTGCAATATGAAGCCACTTATATTTACCAAAACCATTGCCATCAGTATGACAAAGCCTATGATAATATTAAGCGGCATCCTATTCTTTCCGAACATCATTCTTTATGACTATGTCCATGACACTCATGATGATGTTCATGGGATGAGCAGCTTACTCCCGAGTCTGTAAGTTTCCCGCTTAAATAATCAGCGGCAACTTCCAGAATATTACCCGAACACCCCCTTATAACTTTGATGTGGTGGGCTGTAAGTACATTCAAGGCACCTTGTCCCATATTTCCTGCCAGCATAACGCTGACTCCCATGTTTTCTAATTCTCCTGCGATATTGGATTTACATCCGCATCCTTGCGGAGAGGGAATAGTCTCGCTGCTTGAAATTTGATTATCTTGTCCTACTGTAAGGATTGTGTAATACTCACAATGACCGAAATGGTTATCAACCACATTGTCTCTGGTTGGAATTGCAATTTTCATCATAATCTCATTTTTATTAATGTTAATATTACTTATGCTTAAGTCGTCGGAGTGACATATCGGACATTCCATCTTGCGGATTTTAAGTGCAGGATTGATATTGTTGAATAAGAAACCGCATACTTCGCAACGGAACCATTCACTGTCAGTGTACGCTGCTCCACCCTTTATCATTATGGTAACACCACGAACCAATGCCCTGGCAATCTTTTGCCTTGCGCTGACATATATCCGATTTAGTGTCGGACGTGATACTCCCATTGAAACAGACGCTTCCTGCTGGGTTTTCATTTCATAATCGCATAATCGTATCGCCTCATACTCTTCAAAATGCAAGAATATGGTATTCTTACAACAACCATTTAGGCCTATGGGCTTGAATCCTGCGGCAACGGGCATGTCATTAACTTTGCGGATATTTTTTGGACGTGGTGACATTATATATATTGTTTCTGTCTGCAAAGATAATGAACAAATGCTCAAAATAAAAAAACAACAGTCTTTCTTTTTATTATAAAATTACTTCCGGAATAAATCCACATGTCGAACAGCATATAAATGGAAGCCGCCTTTCTATAAAATACAGGAGAAGGTGTGTCTTGAATGATGAAGTGCTACCTCGTTGAAAGGATTAGGGCTAGCTCCTGCAGGTGATGTTTTTGAGGTGGTAAATTATACTGTGGAATGAACAACGGTATTTTAACGTGAACTTCTTATTGGGATGCAAATGTCCCTGGTAAAGGTTTCAGGTGGGAGTTTAAGCGGAAAGTAAGCGGAAAGGAACTACTCCTTTTTCTGGTTTTATAGATGATTGTTCATTTATAAACAAAAAAGGTGTGTCCACACACACCTTTTATAATCCGGACAGTGATTGTTCAACATCTTCCGCAACATCCGCCTCTTCTGTGTTTCTTGTGATGATGATGATAATCGCAGCAACGGCCCTCATGATCACAATCCTTGCAGTTCTTGCATTCTTCATTCTTGCGGCAACTTTTGCATTCCGAGCAGTTCGTATCGCATTTACACTCGCGGCAGGTACAGTCCTCGCAACAACATTCTATTTTCACTTTTTCCTTTTCTTTTTTGTCCTCTTGTGCAAATATGGTCACACAGCAGGCTGAAAAAACGAGGACACAAGTCAATACGATTTTCTTCATAAATTATAATGTTTTAATGTAATGATTAAAAATACTTGTTCCTATATTCTTGGCTTTTCGGGAAAATAAAAATTGCATTTCAAAAATAGAAATATAATTCAATGAACACAAATCAGTTATAATAAATGATGTGAAAAATGAGATTCCATTCAAAATATGAATTAAGAGAAATCTTTCCGCAAGTACACCATGTCGGTAAGCAGCTTTCCATCTTCATAAATCGGATGATCGTAATTGTCCGTGAAAAAATTTTTCACTCGGTGTGAGATACGAAAGCCGCAATGCTCGTAGAAAGAGAGTGTAGATGGCGTATCTCCCGTACCGACAAGCATGACGGAACATCTGCCCTGATAGTATCCAAAGAGATAATCAACCAGCCGTTTTCCGTATCCTTTGCGTTGGGAGGAGGGACAAACGGCTATGTTTTTTATTTCGTAAATACCCTCTCCTTCACACGTCACTACAGAGATAGCCTTCAGGCCGTCATCATAGAGGGCAAACATCTCACCTCGTTCCAGATATTTGTCTATCATGCTTTCTTGTTCATCTGCCAACAACAGCAAATCCAAAAATTGTTTCTTGTTAGAAGTAATAAGTTTTATTTCCATGTCATATATTCCTTTTCCAATGTTCCAAAACCGTTTCCAAGTGTTCAAGCCCCCTTTCTACCACCCCTTGATAAAAAGGATAAGGCTTTTTCCCGATGATGTTCAAACGAATTTCAACAATAGTCATTCTTTCATTTCGTCAGTTCCTTGATTTTGTTCACGATGCAGCCACCCCACACGTGCGCCTTTATCAGAAGCAGAGGCGGCCGGGTAACGGTTTTGCCATAGAAGATAGCCGCCACCACCTTGCCGCCGCACCTTTCTATCTCTTCCTTGTAGTCGGCCATACTCTGTCCGCTTGTCAGTACGTCGTCCACGATGATAATCTGTTTCCCTTCGATATTCCCCGTGATACGGTAGTTCCTTTCGAGGATGCGGTTTTCGCCGCCTTTCGCCTCGTGCAAGCTGTCGCGTGACTCGAACACATCGACATCATATAAGCCCGAACTTAGGTCCGGCCGGTGGGTTGTGATGTACCAGTCGAGCCGTTTGAATCGCCGGGCATACTTGAACTCGTCGCTGCACGGCATAAACAGGATGTGGTAAGGGGCATCATCCAAATTCAAGACGGACATGCACGCCTTAAAAAACTCGATACCGTGATTTTCGCCCTCTTTGAACTGGTAAAGGGAACGGCAGAACGCCCGCTGTTCATCGTCGATCAGGTCGGTGTACCGTGAAGGATAGTAATACCCGTAGAAAGCGACTTTTATTCCGTGCGATTTGAACGGCTTGAGCGGCTGATGGTCCTCGAAAAAGTCCGAACGGGCGAAACAGAACATGAGGCAGGCTTCCCGATGGCCCGCCAGTACCGCCAGACGGCAATAACGGTCGCGCTCTTTGGCGGTAGCGGCTGCCCGTGCTGCTGCGAACGAAGCATCTGCAGTCTTCCGTCGCCAGAAGCCGATGACGGTGCACAGCATCCCGATGACGCACAGCAGAATCAGAAAAATAACCCTCTCGTGCATACCTTCTTAAAATAACTTCGTTATATCCATCGCCAGAAACTCACTCGCACCGATACCTCCGTCACCGACGATGAATGACGCTGTAGGATGGAACAGTTGTCGGAACTTATCCAGTCCTTCTGTCCGCTTCTCGGCATTACTCTTAACCTCGATGGCTACGACAGACCCTTTTTTACGGAGAATGAAATCTACTTCATCGTTACGTTCACGCCAATAGAACACCTCAAAACGGTGGATGAATGCCTGACTGACCAGATAAGCTCCGATACCTGACTCGAAAATACGTCCCCATGCTTTGCGGTCGAGAAGTGCCTGCTCGAATGTCAGAGGACTGTACACCATCTTCAAGGCGTTGTTGTAAACTTGCAGTTTCGGTATGCTTGCCTTACGGCGTGCCGTGTCAATGCTGAATTTCTGAAGCCCGCACAGCAGTCCGCTTTCCCCCAACAGGTTGATATATCCCGCCAAGGTCGCCGTATTGCCGGCATCCTGCAATGAGCCGAGCATCTTGTTCAGCGACAGCAATTCACCGGAATAGGCAGCTCCAAGTTCGAACGTCTGACGAAGCAACGCCGGTTTGCTGATAGGAGTATCCATCAGAATATCCTTGTTGATCGTCGCCTCGATGATAGCCGACTGGATATACTGCTGGAAGCGGTCCTCGTCGCCGATTAAAGAGGCCGCACCGGGATAACCGCCGTAGAAGAGATACCGGTCGAGGGACAAGCCGAAACACTCTCTCATTTCCCGGTAACTCCAATGGCTCATGCGGATTTCCTCGAAACGCCCGGCCAACGATTCCGACAGTCCCTTCTCCAATAAGACGCGGCTGCTACCCAGTAGCAGCACCTTGATATTGCGGTCATGGAACGTATCATCGTCCCACTCCTTTTTTACCACCTCACTCCAGTTGGTGATTTTTTGTATCTCGTCAATGACAAGGACAATGCTCTCCCAGCCGTTGCTCTCTTTCAGGCTACGGACAGCCGCCCAGCAGTTTGAGATCCATGCACTGCCCATTGTTGGAACATTGTCGGCGGAAAAGAACTGATAAGGGGCTTCCAAGTCTTTCAAGACCTGCTTCACAACGGTTGATTTCCCTATCTGACGTGCACCCATGACAACCTGAATAAACCTTCTCTGTTCTTCAAGTCTTCCCTTAATTATCTGATATTCTGCCCTTTTATACATAATATTACATTTTACGCAGTGGAGTGAGAACTTTTACGCAGTACAAAGGTAATGAATGTATTCGAAAACGCTGCATGTCACAATACTAATTCTATGTTTGCTTTGTCACAAAAAACAATTCTTTTTGCGACGAAGCAATATCTAACCGAAAAAAATATCACTTGATGACATGTTTTTCGATTAGCACAACCTCCGAATCCCGGTTTTACCCATGTTATCCCGTTCTGTCCTTATTTCCTTTTCCGGCAGCTCTGCCTTTCTCTTTTCGTCGGCGAATGTAGGACAAAGCGCATAAACGCCAAGCCGCATTTCATTCGGATGACGAAAACAGGCCATTGCATAGCAGGTTTTCTATCCGGGTTTGGCTCATTATGCCGATGCTTTATCCTTTCTCTGCCTTAAAAAGCCAAAAAACAGACCTGCACGGCCAAACGAAAGCAGGGAAAGAAAAAATAGTTTTCAGTGTTCAACCGATTAAAACAAGACAGTTATGACAGACGAAATCAGACAAGACGGTAAGACCGTATTGAAAAGCGAGGACGGGTTTTCTATCCCGATGTTTTTCAATAACCTATGCGGAAAGAATTTTTCAGGAAACGAGTACCGGAACTATATCAAGTATATAGCCCTCGGCGAGATGGGTTTCAAGCCCGGACACATCGAGTTCTACCGGGACGGGGTACTGCAAAGGACGGGAGAAATCCCGAAGCCCTGAACCGTAGCCCCAAAAAATCAACAAAGAGAAGAACAAAATTTAATGATTTACAGATATGGAAACAGTTACTATTCACCCGGCGGAAGCCTATCTCCGCAACGAGCAAAACCCTCCGTCATTATATGTAAAGATTGAGGGGAAACGCAGGCGTTTGTTTATCAACCGTAACGAAAATGTCATCGGCATTGTTGCACCGGGAAAACGGAAAAGAGGCTATATTTTTACGAATTGGGCGAGTATCGAGAAGATATACTACCCGTCCCAAAGGCAGGAGCAGGCAGTGGACACGGACAGGAAACTAATTTTGAAATACCAGAAACTTGCCCGGCTTGCCACGCATACGAACGACTGGCTGCGCAAAATCGCCAAGGCCGATTTGGAAAAATCCCTTTACGAGAACCGCATTACGACGGGCACACGCATAGACGGTCAGTGTATCCGGCTTTCCACAATCGAAAAATATTGTGGAACAGGAAATATGAGCCTTTTCCGGCAAGCTATGAAAGACAAGAAGAAGTTTTCTACTTATCGCTTTGACTTCTGTGGCTATGACGGCACGCTGTGGTGCGAACCGCGCGAGAACGGGGATATGGCAGCCGGCTTCAGCAAGGAGTTCCGCAATTGCGGTAACGGTTACTACTATTTGCTTATCAATGATGAATACATGATAGGCTACGACATCGACTGATTGATTGTACGATGAAGATAATCCGTATCGGGTAAAGGCTCGATACGGATTTTGCATTTCGGTCTGCCGACGGCATGATGCCTGTTATAACGACCTTCCCTTTTATATACCCGTTCCGTTCTTTCTCCCTTGTACGTATTTTACTTCCTCCCTCTTTTAGCTGTCGGTTTCCGTGCCCAGCCTTGCAGCGACCTGCGGGGT
>ERZ1106973.1954-NODE-1954-length-17150-cov-2.732612_pt1 | contig 17150 bp, 10 predicted proteins | sample MGYA00403686_ERZ1106973 | MGnify/ENA primary metagenome ERZ1106973 (study PRJEB35170, sample SAMEA104062408) | human gut metagenome | biome: human gut; feature: human-associated habitat; material: faeces | place: Denmark | collected 2012-11-06 ...
CCGCCTCCCGGATAAATCCTGGAGGCGGTTTTCGTGCCGGGCCGCGTGGAGGTCCGTTTATGGAAGGAAGATTACGGCCTGCTCATGTCGAGCCGTTCAAAGGTATGGGAACCATCCGTACCAACGCGGATCTGCATGTCGAGGATGAGCGGCAACGCCGGATCGGACGTGATGTCCACGAGGACGGAGCCGTCCTGCTGTTCCTTGGCGGAAACGGAGAAATTGCCGTGCTCGCGGAACTCCACGCCGGGGAAGCATGTACTGAGGACGCGGGGCATGATCAGCGGCGCTTGCGAGAAACACTGCATGACCCGGGCAAGCTGCCCTTCGGAGTGGGTCATGCCGCGCACCCGGCCGATGATCTCCGTGAAATGCGGGTTTTCCGATGTATTTTCCTCATCGGAGATGCTGAACGGGCTGGTGGCGAAGCCGTTCCCGTTGCGATCCTCGAATTGCATGACTGTATTCTTGCCCCGGCGACGGAAGTCCGTCACGAGGCCATACGCCGTTTCCTCATCAATGCCGCTCAGGGATCCCATACCCGTAGCCACGGAGATGTCTTTCAGAGAGATATGCGCATGGGGGCGGGTCAAGGCGATGAGCTTTTTGGGGCTCAGGCCGAAACTGCTGCTGTTCATAAGTGCGGCGTCCATTACCGGCTGAGGCATATCCGGTGCCGCGGCCTGGAGCAGGCCCACATACATTTGGGAAACGGACTTGATGAGATCCGCGCCGAAGTGTTCGGCGCTGATGACCCTGGGCATGGGGCCGCCGACCATGGCATCCCAGATCTGCCGGTTGGAAAGCGGCTTGCCGCGGTTGGCCTCCAGAGCGGCGAGCAGGTCGGAAACCGAGGATTCCACCCAGTACGGAAGCAGGAAATCCTGCGCGCCCTGAGCTGTCTGGGCAAGCTGCGTATGGATGCCGCGAAGCTGTTCCCACTGCTGCGGCGTGAGCCGTTCGGCATGGCGATTCATCTGGACGTCGAAATCGGTGATGACGCCGGGGGCAAACCGGCCGAGACGGCTGAGAGGGGATTCCGCGTCACCGGGCATCTCGCACAGATGATTGATTTCGTCGTTAAAATACATGGGATCGACCTGCGGATTGTGCCCGAGCCGGTATTCGGCGTTCTGGCGCAGGTTGTTCATGATCTGCGTCGCGCCCATCAGCGGGGCGGTATCACGCGGGGCTCTCGGGTGCCCCACAATATGGAGGCAGGCCCCGGCGAGCTTGTGTGCCATGTCGGACTGCATGTTGGCAGAGACATTGGCGAGTTCGTCCGGCGTCATGCCTTCGAGGATGAAGTCGCACATCATGGGGAGCAGATCTTCGGATCCGGGCAGTTGCGCATAGCGCTCATGAAACGCGCAGAACCGTTCGGATACGTCCATGACGGCCTGCGTGAAGCGCCCCGGAGTTTGATCGAGCCGCGCCAGATTGACGAGCCCGGTCGGCACGGGCAGTTCCTTCGCCGCAGTGAAGGCCTCGGCTATGGCTCCGGCATCGCGCACGCCGTAGCGCTGGGCGATCTCCTTCATGACATCCTTGTCCGCATCGCTGAACCGTTCGGCGGGCAGCGCGCCGATGTCGTCCAACGTGTCCTTGAGGCCCAAGAGTTCGGCTCCGATGACGTCTCCGGCGAGCTGGCGCAGTTGTGCCGCGTCGACGGCGTTCCCTTCCTCATTGGCCGCGTTGAGCAGGGGTGTAAGGGCCTGGCTGACGCCCTGATAGAACGGCCTCGGATTGATGGCGTCGGGCCTCAGGCCCGCGAGCGCGCCATCTTCGTTGATCGAATTGAAAACGGCCCGGAAGGCGTCCGTGTTGGCCTCGACGACGTGTCCCTGCTCGGGGATGAGCTCGTCCAGGACGGCGTTGAAGGTTTCCCGGTTGGCGCCGGACAGGGCGCTGTGCTGCGTAGTGCTGAGCCGGGGGATGTCAAGGCCGTGCGCGCGGGCGAACTCCCGCAGCATAACGGGGATTTGTTCCGTATCTCCAAATACCTCGAACTTTGATTCGAGGAATTCGCTCAAGAGCTCCCCATCCTGCCGTTGGATTTCTTCGGACTGCGGATCGACGTCACCGGGCGTTGCGATCCCCATGTCGACTTTCTGTTCGCGGGACATGAGGCTGATGAGCGCTCTGGCGTGTCCTTCGAGGCTGCGGAACTGGGTCATGCCTTCCTTGAGGAATTCCAAGCCCCGCATTCCGCCGAGGCCGCGTTGGATGGCCCCGTTGAGCGTGGCGAACTGGTTGGCGAGAGGTCCGAACTTGTCCACCGCGTTTTTCATGAGATCGGGGAGCATGTCCTGTGTGACCCCGCGCCGGGCCAACAGCATGGAGACGGAGTTGCGGAGCACGGCGGCGATGTCGTCCGCGCCGTAATCGCCCTTGAAGCTGTGAGCCGCCGAGTTAAGCGCGTCGGCATGGTCGGCGATGCGTTCGAGGAAGGCGGCATCCATAGGCACGCTGTCGTTGAGGAGCTGCTCCACCATCACGTCGCCCGCGAGCATGGCGTTGATGTAACGGGGCATGGTTTCCGCAGTGACCGGCGGATTCAGGTCGCCCGGCGGGTCCTGCGCCATGATCGCGAACTCGCGGAGCAGGGGCAGGTTGTCTTCCACGAAGACTTGTACGGCGATGTCCATCGCCTCGGCCACACGCTCTTGAGACGGATAGACGCCGGGTCCGGGATTGTCGTTGAGCAGCGCCGTGCAATGTTTGATCACGGCAGGGTTGTTGGCAAGGGCGGAGCTGAAGTTCTGGGGCAATCCGGCGAGGGTCATGGCTTGGCGTATGCCCTCCGCCTTCCCGGCTGTCCGCATCATGAAGCCGCGCACGGCATCCTGCCGTTCGGCGGGCGTCGCAAGCGTGGGCATGTTTGTGGCGAAGCTCATGGCCAGCCCCTGCATGTTGTCCCGCCCGAGCGTGGGAAGAGCCTCTTTGAGCGTGGCGATCATGTCCTTGCCGTTGGGAAGCTGCGGCAACAAGCCGAGCATATCGTCTTTCAGCGATGACAGGATATCGATGTCCGCCGCATTGGCGTCGCGGAAGGCCGTCTGGAGCCGGGTAAAGGCGCCTTCGGTCCCGTGGGCTTCCATATCGGCCCGCAACTGGTGGGCAAAGAAGCCGTTGGCGCCCGCGAGGGGCTGGTTGAGGCGAGTGAGGGCCGTGGTCATGGCCGCGCCGCGCGTTCCAAGGCCGGGAAGCTGCGTGAGGACACCGACATTTTGTGGGATGACCTTCTCGCAAAGATACGTCCGTACGGCGTCACGTTGGCCCTGCGGACTGCCGAGATCCAGATTGCGGACCAGCGCGAACTGGGCGAAGGAGGTGGCGTGCCCGGCAGGAAGCGCGTTGCCGTCGGCGAGCTGGCGGCCTGCGGCAAGAGCTTCGTCATACAGGACTGAATCGCGCACGAGTTTGACGTCTTCCGCAGTGAGGGGCTTGCCCCCTTCAAGCTTCGCGTTGAGCATTCCCCGTATATCGGCGTTGATGTTGCGGAACTGCGGGGATTGATCAAGGGCGTTCAAGAATGCCGTGACCGTGGCACGGTTTTCTTCGGCCTTGGCGTTGCGGGAAAGCTTATGGATTCCGTGCAGCGAGGAAGTATCGCCGACGGATTCACCACCGTTTTGAAGAAAAAGAGACGCGGAATCGCCAACCGTGTTGGCACTATTGAAGAACTGCTGAAGGGAAACAGGCATACGGCCTCCTATAGCTGAAACAAGATGCGGTGTCCGGTACGAAGCCGAGAGCGGTAACCTTTGAAATGCGCGCCGTTTTATGGCTTTCCTGCATCAATATCGTTTTCGGCTGAATGCACGCCATATTGCGGCGCACCGGAGATTCCGGCGTTGGGGCACTTCTGAAACGCTCTAGACCCGGAGGAATTGCCCGGCGGTGAAAGACGGCTCCGGGGCTTCCCCTCCTTCGAGGACGGCTTGCTGCGCCTGTTCCGTAAGGGCTTCCTGTTCTTTGTTCATGGCGTCGAGGCGGGCTTTCCATGTTTCCGAGAACAGGACGATGTTGTTGACGGTTTTGAGGAAATCCCCGGTGTCGAGCCCATAGGCCGGGATCGGGAAGTTCAGCCCCACCATGCCGGTGGCGTCGTTATAGCTGAGCGCGCCGCCTTGCGTGTCCGCGAGGAGGAAGTTCGAGGCCAGCAGCAGACGGCAGATTTCGCCGTTGCGCCAGCCGCCGAGAGCGCCGACTTCAACATATACGATGAAGGAGTGCGTCGCTTCGATCCATTGGATCAGCAGGTTCCGCCCTCCGAGCGAAAGGGCGGCGGCCCCGGATGCGGACAAGGTGATGTCCATGCCCGTTTCTTTGCCCAGTGCCTCAATGTATGGCGTCGCGTTCATGGTTTCTCCTAAACGGTGAGAGTACGGCATTCTGGGATGCCAATAATGTTGATGAACGTATCCTTATGAAAGGGAATCAGCAAAAAGCGATCCAGAAAATCGGAGGAAGCCGCTGCAGCGCAGAAATTTTGCTTGAGGGGATACCGGTTCCGGGCTGCGGAGAAGTGTTCACGGATCGCCACGTGATTATGCCTGTTTTTGGGATGGACGTGAAGGGCCGGGAGTGGCGGCGGCTTTATCGGAGGAGAGGGCCTCCGCCGCACCGGGACAGGCTTCAGGCCCCTTGCCGTGGCTGCCGGCCCTGTGGAGGCCCGTTGCGGGAACATTACGGAAACGGCCCGCCACCACGGAACGGGCCGATGCAGGTTGGGCTCCGGATCAGGAGCCGATGACATACCTTGAGCGGCGGCCGAGCAGTTTTTTGATGCCCATGATCAGGAGGAGGCAGAGGGCCACTTCGCAGAAAAACGTGAACAGGGACACGAAGAACAGGCTTTCCGGCAGGAGGATGCCGAAAAAGGTGAACAACAGGTTCTGGAACGTAAACAGGATGAAGTCGTGCAGGAAGTACAGGGCGAAACTGTACGTGGCGATGAGATCGAGGAGCGTGATCCGGATGTGTTTGATCTTTTCGAGGAAGTGGACCACGCACGCGCCGATGGCTATTTTCTGCATGTAATAGGCGGCCTCGATGTTCGGCAGGATTTCCTCATAGGCATTGATGCCGAGGAGTGCGGTGAAGACGAGCGAGAAGGCGACGAGGATTTTGATATGCTTGGCGATGAACGCGAGGATCAGGTCCCGGTTCATGGAGTAGAACATGCCGAGCAGGTATGCGGGAAAGAAGAATGCGTAGTTGTGGAAGAAACTTGTCAATTCCGTCCGGGGGATGAGCAGGGGGATCCAGACGGTGAACAGCGTGAGCAGGGCGAACCGTTCCTCACTGAGGCGCAACAGAAGCGGGCTCACGAGGAATATCGTGGCGATGAACGGGATGTACCAATAGGTCAGGACCACGTCGCCGTACAGCAGCGCTTGGAAAAATTCCCGGCATCCCGTCGCCAGCTTGGTGAAACGGGGCACCTCTCCCGTATAGGAATACCAAAAGAAGGCGTATCCTGTGAAAAAAACGGACAGGATCACATACGGAACAATGACGTTGAGCAGTTTTTTTCTGTAGTATGTCCGTAAGTCGAATTTCCTTTGAGCCAAAAAATGAAACAAATAACCTGAAATGAAGACAAAATACAACGTGCTCGAATGAAACAGGACGCCACGGAGCATATCCAGAAAACGGCTCATGGATTCGTGGCCTTCAAGAGGCGGCACGATCCACATATGAACGCTTATAACGGAAAAGATGGCGAACGCCCTGAAATAGTGCATCGCCAGATCGAAGCCTTGTTTTTCCATAAAGAGCTCTCCTGTATACCGTGAAGCCCTTTGTTGCACAGGGCTTTGATTGGTACACCATATACTGGAGAGGGTCCCCGTGTAAACAAGGGAAACGGTCGGGTTTCACGGCGGATTTTCGGGGAAAAAAGCGCATCGGCCAGAGGCTGAATGCCCGGCGGTATGTGTGGTCAGAGAGGGGGAAAGGTTCGAGCCGTGGAGAGCCCCGTTCCATCCTTTTTGATGCGTATCGGAACGCCCCGGAGCCTGTTCCCCACCATTCGGAACCAGTTGGAAAAGAAGGAGGCCGGGGGAAAGGATAACCTGGGCGGGTGTTCCCCGCTCTCAGAGTTTCCCTTCCCCCGGCCCGCCGCATCTTCAATACTGTGCGGAGCAGGAAGGATCAGCCGGAAATCCCGAGCAGCTCGGCGGCGTTGTCGTACAGGGAGCGCTGGAGGGATTCAGGTTCGAGCCCGGCGTTTTTCCAGTCTTCAATGGCCTGCGCGAATCCCCGGATGGGATAGCTGGTGGAGAAGAGGAAGCGGTATTTGAGGAACGAATTCGCAGCATTGGCGTATTCGTGGCGCATGGGCATGTTGCGCAGGAAGAAATAGCAGTCCGGGGCAAGGTAGAGGTTCGGGCAGAGCAGGGCCACGCCCACGGCCTCCTGCACCTTGGGCCAGCAGCCGTGGGGGATGACCACGTTGACCTTGGGGAACTTGCGGAGCATGGGCACAAGCGGCGTGGGATCGCAATAGCTGAGATCCGGGCCGCCGTAGGCGCTCATGGTAATGCTGACGAACACGCCGAGCTGCTGGCAGAGGTCAAGGATGGGCTCGATCTTGGGATCGGTAGCGTACATGGCGGGGCTGCACCAGCCGGGATCAAGGGCCACGCCCTTAAAGCCCCAGTCGCGGACGCAATGCTCGATCTCCTCAAGGGCGTCCGGCGCGTTGGGGGAGATGCCCGCGAGGGCTACGAACAGGCCCGGATAGCGGAGCAGCAGCTCATTGACCTCGGCGTTGCTCACGTCGCCGTAACGGGCGTTGCCGGTGTGCCGCCCGTGCAGTACGCCTTTGGTGATCCCGGCGGCCTTCATTTCGTCGACCAGCATGTCCACGGAGGCGTGCTCCATCGAAGGGACGGGGAGGCGTTCAAACCCGGTGGGGCGCATCTTGCGGGGATCGTCGGGCACGGACTGCCAGTTCCTGACGATGCCGAGGTTCATGAAGCCTTTGTACGGAGGGCGGATACGGAAATCGATGACCATGATGTCGTCCTTTTGCGGTGGTAGGCCCGGCGGAAAGCCGCTGGACACGGGAGCTTGCCGGATGCTTTCGGAAGCGTTTCCCGATCAAGCGGGTTCGGATGTGCGCCGGGTTTTCGTTGATTCGGGAAGAGATTCCCGACCCGTGGGAACAACGGGCCGGGAAAGGGGATCGGGCGAGGGGGCTACTTGATGATGCCGGCCTCACGGTAATACTTCTCCGCGCCGGGATGCAGGGGCAGGGCGAGGTTATCCGCCATGTGTTCGGGGACCAGCGTCTTCCATGTGGGCTGGACGGCGTGCAGTTCCTCAAAACCTTCCACGATGGCTTTGGTGATCTTGTAGACATCGGCGTCCGGCATATTCTTGCGGACGAGCATGACCGTGGAGTCGGTAATGCAGGGGATGTCCCTGCCCACCGCGCCGCCGTAGAAGTCGGCGGGGATGACGCCGATGGACTGCCCGGTCTTGGCGGTGACGCTCTTGAGCACCTTGTCGGATACGGGGAGCCACTTCACCTTGGCGTTGAGCACGAGTTCCTGAATGTGGGACTGCTGGCCGGGGCCGAGGGTCAGGTAGGCGTTCAGGGTGCCGTCCTGGAACATACCCACGCGGTCGTTGGCGGAAACGGCGGTGTGTGCGCCGCCCCATTTCGTGATGTCGTCGTAGGTGTACCCGTATTCGGCCAGCAGCATGGCGCCGACCACGTTGTGCAGGGTGCCCTTGGCCCCGCGATCGAGGCGGACGGGCAGTTTCTTTTCCATGAGTTCGTCGAACGTGTTCACCGGAAGATCGGCGGAGACGATGATGGACAGGCGCGAAGTGTCGTTCATGTTGGCGAGCGAGGCCACATTTTTGAGGGGCTTCTTGTACGGGGCCTTGCCGTCGCGGGCCGCCACGGTGTTGAAGGTCTGGGTCAGGGTGACGTCGGCGGCGTTCTGTTCAAGGCGGAGGGGGTTGCTGACCGAAGCGCCCTGCAGCACGTTGATGGCGCTGCCGGGATAGCGGTCGTTGACCAGCTTGCCGACCCCGGTGAGGCCGACATTCCATGTGCCGCCGAGCACCGCGCCGCCCACGGCCCGGAAGTTGATGGGTTTGGCGTCTTCAGCCGCGGCTGGGGCGGCGAAGGCGAGCGTGAGGCCGATGGCGCAAGCGCCGGAAAGCGTTATGGCCTTGTGCAGGAGGGACATGATGGACTCCTCTGGGTATGTGGGCCGTGGCCCGGTGGAAGGTTTGCGGGCAAGAGCCCGGAAGCTGGGGCGGATCAGGCGGCGCAGAGCCGCTTCTTGCGTGCGATCTGGATGAAAAAGACGAGGCTGGCCGTGCCGAAGCCGATGAGGTCGGTGAGGAGGCCGGGGTACACGAGCACGATCCCGGCCACGAACATCATGACCCGCTCGGCGGGCGAGGATTCGGTGAACAGCCATCCCTGCATGCTGGAGGCGAGGCAGACGACGCCGAGCACGGCGGTGAACACGGCCTGCAGGATGGTGGCCCAGTCGCCCATGAGCAGGAGCGCGGGCTCGAAGATGAAGATGAAGGGGACGATGAAGGCGGCGATGCCGAGCTTGAAGGCGGTGAAGCCCGTCTTCATGGGCGGCGCGTCGGCAATGGCGGCCCCGGCGTAAGCCACGAGGCATACGGGCGGGGTGATGCCGGACGAGATGGCGAAGTACATGACGAACAGATGGGCGGCGAGCACCGGGACCCCGGCCTGCACCAGCGCGGGCGCGCCGAAGGTGGCGACGAGGATGTAAGCGGGCAGGGAGGGCAGGCCCATGCCGAAGATCACGCACGTCCCGGCGAGCACCAGCAGGAAGATCCCGATATGCACCTGCGCGAGCGAGCCCATGAGGTTGACGAAACTGAAGCCGAACCCGGTCATGGTCACGACGCCGATGACGATGCCCACGCAGGCGCAGCACGCCGCGATCATGAGCAGGTTCGCCGCCGCGTTTTCCATGGCGGCGAGGAAACGGGCCGGGGTGAGGCGTGTTTCGGGGCTCAGGAAAGACAGGGCAACCACGGCGGCGCAGGCGAGCAGGGCCGAGAAGATGATGCTCCTTCCGGCGATCATGAGGACGATGAGCAGGGCCAGGGGCGCGAGGTAGTAGAGCTTGCGCTTGATGGAGCGCAGTTCGGGGATGAGATCGGACGGCGTGCCGCCGAGCCCGTGCCGGAGCGCCTCAAAGTGGATCATGGTGAACAGGGATAGGTAATAGAGCACGGCGGGCAGGAGCGCGGCCTTGCAGATGCTCAGGTAGCTGATGCCGGTGTATTCGGCCATGACGAAGGCGATGCTGCCCATGACCGGGGGCATGATCAGGCCGCCGGAGGAGGCGACCGCCTCGACCGCGCCCGAGAATTCGGGCCGGTAGCCCACGCGCTTCATGAGCGGGATGGTGAAGGTGCCGGTGGCGTAGACATTGGCCGCCGCGCTGCCGGAAACGCTGCCGAAGAGGGCGCTGCCGAAGATGGCCGCCTTGGCCGGGCCGCCCTTGGCGTTGCGGGTGACGAGGCAGGCGAGCTCGAGGAACACGCTGGCCATATTGGTCTTTTCGAGCAGTGCGCCGAACAGGATGAACACGTAGATGATCGTGGCCGAAGCGCCGATGGAGGAGCCCCAGATGCCGTCGTTGAGCAGGTACAGCGATTCGATGATCTGGTTGGGGGCGAGGTAGAGGTGCCCCATGCTGCCGGGCAGGAGGTGCCCGAAGAAGGCGTACAGCAGCGCGATGCCGGACACGATCACAAGGGCGAGGCCCGCCACGCGCCGGGTGGCCTCAAGGATGGCGATGATGAGCCCGGCACCCCAGAAAAGATCCCATGCCGTCAGCTCGTCGATGTGCGGCATCCTGTCCTGAATGTAGGAGAAGTTTGTGATGATGTACGCCGCAGCCCCGGCGCTCATGGCGATCATGAGGATGTCGAACAGGAACGACCATGCCGGTTCGGGCCGGGGGTTCTTGCGCAAGGCCCGGTTGGACGAGCGCCACAGGAACAGCATGGAGAGCACAAGCCCCACATGCGTGGCCCGGACGATCAGCGGATCGAGCAGCCACATGCCCGTGCAGGTCGTGAGCTGGAACGCGCAGAGGGCTATGGCGAGGGCGAGGATGAGCGGGCGCAGTTTCCTGCGGTCGAAAACGGGAACCATGATGACCTCCTCGGGTCCGCGGAGCGGCTACAGGTTATAGGCTGCGGTGTAGGCCTCGTGCATGGCGTCGAGCACCTTGCCCACGCGGCGGCAGTCGCCGATGGCGGTGAAAGGCACGCCCGCCAGCGAAAGCTCCGCGCACAGGGCGTTCGACGGGCGGTAGCCGAGGGCGAGGACGAGGGTGTCGAAAGGCGGGAGTTCCCGCTGGGAGCCGTAGGCGTCCTTCACGGCGACGCGCCCATCCGGCCCGGCGGAAACCAGCTCCGTGGATGTGAGCGCCTTGACCTTATGCTCCCTGAGACTTTCGAGGAGGAAGCTCCGGGCACGGGCCTGCATGTCCGCCGCAAGATCGGGCCTCAGTTCAAGGATGGTGACGTCCCCGCCCTTGAGCGCGAGGTATTCGGCGGTTTCGCTGCCCACCATGCCCCCGCCCACGACGAGCACACGCTGTCCGGCCTTGGCCTTGCCGGTGAGGATGTCTTCGGCGGTAACGGCGTTGGCGATGCCTTCGCAGAAACGGGGGATGACGGGTGCGCTTCCCGTGGCGACGATGAGCGTGTCGGGCTTGAGTTCGGCGAGATCCGCCACGGAGGGCGCGGTCCCGAGGAAGACCTTGACCCCGGAAGCGATCAGCCGTTCGCTAAAGCGGTTCACGAGCACGGCATACAGATCCTTATGCGGCGGCAGGGCGGCGATATTGGCCAGCCCGCCGAGGCGGGTCCGTTTTTCAAAAAGGGTTACCCGATGCCCCCGTTCGGCGGCGACAAGCGCGGCCTGCATCCCGGCGGGCCCGCCGCCCACGATGACCACATGCTTGGAAACGGCGGCGGGGGTGCGGGGATACATGCCTTCGCAGCCGGTGCGGGGATTCACGGCGCAGGCGACGGCCTTGCGCTCGCGCAGCCGGGCCACGCAACCCTCATTGCAGCCCACGCATGGGATGACAGCATCGTCACGGTTCGCGGCGAGCTTATTAGGCAGGTCCGGGTCGGCGATGAGCGCCCGCCCCATGACCACAAGGTCGGCCTTGCCGGAATTGAGGACGGCGTCGGCGGATTCCCGGTCGATAATGCGCCCGGCCACGCCCACAAGGGCGCGATCTCCGAGGGCTTCCTTGATCGCGGCGGCGCGGTCGGCGTTCCAGCCCTTGGGCAGGCAGGGCGGCGGGCCGGTGAAACGGTTGGTCTCGCCAAGGCCCACGCTGACGTTGAACAGATCGATGCCGTTGTCCGCCACTGTGCGGGCGATGTCGCGGGCCAGCTCCAACGTGATGCCACCGCCGGGCAGGTACTCCTCGACGCTGCACCGGAAGAACAGGGGAAAATCCGGTCCAAGACGCTTCCTGATGCCCCGGATGACTTCCACTGGCACGCGCATCCGCTTTTCGAAGTTGCCTCCATAGGCGTCCTCGCGGCGGTTGAAGAGCGGGGACATGAACTGCGAGAGGAGGTAGCCGTGCGCACCGTGGATTTCGATGACGTCGAACCCGGCCTCGGCGGCGCGTTCGGCTGCGGAACAGAAGCTGCCGATGACGCGTTCGATGTCGTCCTCGTCCATGACGTGGATGTCGTCGTAGGTAGTGAGTCCGGGGATGTAGGAAACGAGCTGGCGGGGGTGTCCGGAAACGGCGGGCTGGGCCAGACGCCCGGCGTGGTTGAGCTGGATGCCCGCCTTGCCGCCGTGGGCGTGGATGGCGTCCGTGAGCCGGCGAAGGCCTTTGATGAAGTGATCGGAAGCGATGCTCACGCCGGGCCAGTAGCTTTTGCCCGTGTCGTCCACGCTGGTGGATTCGAGCATGTTGAGCCCCACGCCGCCGTAGGCGCGCTCGGCGTGGTAGGCGATGAGGCGCTCGCTGACTTCGCCGTTGACCGCGCAGTAGTGCGTGACCATTGAGGGCAGCATGATGCGGTTTCTAAGGGTTGTCTTTCTGATGGTCAGAGGTGAGAGCAGGACGGAAGAGGACATAGACGCTCCGGGGGTGAAAGTACGGATCGGGCCTTTTTGTTCTTTTTTATGCAAGAGATAAGGCAATGATTGTGCCAAATCATACAAAAAAGCCTTGTTTTACATTTATTCATTTATTTAAAATGATTAATTGAAAAATCCCTTTCCATGTCTTTTCCTATATGTTCAAAAAAATGACATGCGCTCATGACATGTCATTGATTTATACCACACCGGAAAGGACGGCAAAGCTTTTTTTGATTACGGGATATTACAGATGAATAGATATCTGATAAGGTGTCCATAAAGGGAAACAGCCCTGTTCCGGCTATCCGGAGCAGGGCTGTTTCATGGGGTTTTAAACCGATTGACTGTCTTTTTATGTCTTATTTTTCACCAAGAAGCCTGGCGGCGTTGTCGTAGAGCGTATTCTGAAGGGCTTCGTCGGTGAAGCCGCGCGACTTCCAACCCCGGAGGCACTGGCTGAGGCTGCGCACCGGGTAGGAGCTGGCGTAGAGGATGCGGTATTTCAGGTAGGTGTTCGCGGCCTTGATGTACTCGTCGGACAGCGCGAACCCATCGATATAAATGTAACAGTCAGGCATAAGATACACGTTGGGGCAACGGATCGCCACGGCAAGGGCGGTGTGGACATGCGGCCAGCAGCCGTGCGGCACGACTATCTTCATGTTTGGGTATTTCATGGCGACGCGCTGGATGGCGCAGGGCTCGGAGTAGCTCAGATCCGGGCCAAGCATGAAACTGGAGGTCAGGGAGACGATCATGCCGAGTTCCTGACATTTCGCATAAATGGGATCAAAAACCGGATCGTCATGGTAGAGCGGGCGGCGCAGCCATCCGGCGTCGATGCCCACGCCCCGGAAACCCATCGCGGCGACGCGTTCGATTTCCTCTACCTGTCCGGGAAGGTTCGGGTTGACGCCCGCGAAGGGGATGAAGCGGCCCGGATAGGCGCGGGCGAGTTCGTCGATTTCGTCATTGTCCACGGAACCATACTCGTCGGCCTTGCGGCCCATGATCACGGCGCGTTCGGTTTCGGTCTCGTCCATTTCCTGCATGAACAGTTCGATGGAGCGCGCTTCCGCAGAGGGGACGCGTTCCTTGCCGATCAGGAAAATCGACTGCTTGGTGGGATCGGGGGACGGCGCGGGCTTGTTGTAGAGCGATGTGGTCAGATTGGTCTTGTACGGGGGGCGTACGCGGAAATCGATGAGCATGGCGGATTCTCCTTGGTGATGACGCGGGCGGTGCGTGGGGACGGCGGCTCCGCGAGTGTATACGGCTGCGCCCGGTGCGCGGGCAACAGTCTGCGGGCAGCAAGAAGCGATCCAGCACGCGCCATTTGAGCCCGATCCGCATACCACTTATGAAAAAAGGAACAATAATTTCCTGATTCGCCGGAAAAGGCTTGCTTCCGTGTCACAATCTATGACATGTACAATTGACATATACACAAATGTCACATGCGCGGCGTCCGCGTCTCACGGGGACGACGCAGGAGCCTTCCCATGACGGACACCCATGATTCGTATCTCCAGTCCGACGCCCGGCAGGAGGCCATTTCGGCCCAGAAGGAGCTTTTCCTCCGTGGCCTGCCCGTGGATACCACCGTGGTCAGCGATTTCGTCCTGCGCTCGTGGCAGCGCAGCCGCCTTGCCGGGGTCGATCCCGAAACCACGGTGCGCAAGAAGGTGGACGAGACCATTTTCCGGCATATCCTTGCCGCCAATGCCGATCTTCTCGAGTCCTCCCGCGTGATTATGAAGGAATTGTTCTCGTCGCTGGTTTCCGGAGCGGGGTCCATGATCCTTTCCACCGCCGAATGCATCAGCCTGCATATGGAAACCAGCGGAAGGGACGGCGACACCTACCCCAGTTCCAAGCCCGGCATGATCACCACCGAACAGCTCCGGGGAACCAACGGCATCGGGACGTGCGTGGCGGAGCGCAGGCCCATCGAGATCATCGGCGCGGAGCATTACCTGACCGTGGGGCACCGTTGGAGCTGTTCGGCGGCGCCGATTTTCGACAGCAAGAACCAGCTCATCGCCGTGCTCAACGTGAGCCAGCTCCGCGAGAAGTACCACTCCCACACCCTCGGCATGGTGCGGGCGGCGGCCTACGCCATTTCGGAACAGCTCCGCCTCCGCGCCCTGCTCCAGCAGCAACAGGCCATCATCGAACTGCTCGACGAGGGGGTCATCGTGGTGTCCCGTTCCGGCGAGGTGAAGCTCATGAACAGCAAAGCCGCCTCCATGCTCGGGCTTCCGGCCCCGCAGCAGGGCGAAAACCTCTACAAGTTCATGCGGCCTTCGCAGATGCTCGACAACATCCTCACGGGCGATCCCCATATCATGGATCAGGAGGCGCAGTTCCCCTTGGAATCCGGTTCGCTGTCCTGTTTCTTTTCGGCCATGTCCCTGACCAGAGAGGCCTGCGTGGTGCTCACGTTCCGGGAGGCCCGGCGTATGCGGGGATTCGCGGCCCGCGTCGCCGGGTCGAAGGCCGTGTACACGTTTGACCGCATCCTTGGGGATTCGCCCCCGCTCATGGAGGTCATCGATCAGGCCAAAACCATCGCGCGGGGCAACACCACGGTGCTCATCCTCGGCGAAAGCGGCACGGGCAAGGAACTCTTCGCGCAGTCGATCCATAACGCGAGCCCTCGGGCATCGCGCCCTTTTGTGGCGGTGAACTGTGGAGCGTTGCCGCGGAATCTCGTGGAGAGCGAGCTTTTCGGCTATGAGGACGGGGCGTTCACCGGGGCGAGCCGGACCGGGAAGCCGGGGAAATTCGAGCTTGCGGACGGCGGGACCATTTTTCTCGACGAGCTCGGCGAGATGCCGATGGACGCGCAAGTTTCGCTCCTGCGCCTGCTCCAGAACGGCGAGGTGACCCGTATCGGCGGCAAGTCGAGCCGTACGGTGTCGGTGCGCGTCATCGCCGCGACGAACAAGAACCTTGAGGAAGCCGTGCGCCAGCACACCTTCCGCGAGGATCTCTACTATCGGCTCAACGTCTTCACTCTCGTATTGCCGCCGTTGCGCAGCCGGATGTCGGACATTGAGCTTTTGGCCGAGCATTTTCTGCTGAAATTCGCGGGCAGCCTCGGCAAGGATGTGCGGGGTTTCACGCCCGGCGCGCTGGCGCTGCTCCGGCGCTACCAGTGGCCCGGCAACATCCGTGAGCTTGAAAACGTCATAGAAAGGATGGTGCATATGTCGCAAGGGGTGCCCTCCATCGACATTGACGTGTTGCCCGCGAACATCCTCAATCACGAGGGTATACCGGGGGGCGTGCCGCGTCCCGCCGTCCCTCGCGGGCTCCTTTCGCATCAGGAGAAGGAGACCATCGTCCGGGCGCTTCAGGAGGCCGGGGGCAACATCCGGGCGACCGCGAAGGCCCTCGGCATTTCCCGGAGCGGCCTGTACGTCAAGATGCGCCGTTTCGGCCTGTCGCCGGACGAGTGCCGGTAGGGTCAGGGAGGAAGGGCGTTGGGAAATTTGGAGGGGGAGGCTGTGCAACAGGAGTTCGTTCCGGCGAATAGAGAATAAGCGAAGCAAGCAGGCCGACAGTTCGTTTCACTTAAAGAAAGACGCGAGGCACTGCCGCGCGTCTTTCTTTTTGACACAGGGAAAGATTGAAAACATTCCCCACCCTCCATCCGGGGGTGCAGGGGAATCATTCCCCTGCCGGGGGAGTCTGAGGGGCGAGGAGCCCCTCAGTCTTTCAGTTTTCTACAGCCAGCCTTTTTCCTTGTAGTATTTTGCCGCGCCGGGATGCAGCGGCAGAGCGAGCCCCTGACCCGCCTTCTCGGGCATGAAGGATTTCCAGAACGGGCTGGCGATCACGATGTCGTCGCGCTTTTCGCACATGGCCTTGACCATCTTGTAGGCGATGTCCTCGGAGACGTTCTTGTTGATCATGAGTTCGGTGCTGGCGGATACGGTGACGATGTCCTTGCCGAACTTGCCGCCGTAGAACGACGCCGGGATCACGTCGCGCTGGAGGCCGTACTTCTCACCCACGGCCTTGATGACGTTCTCGTCCACGGGCAGGATATCGAGGTCCACGCTGTTCATCATGTCCTGCACAATAAAGGCTTCGCCGGGTCCGATCCACAGGGCCACGTCAAGCTGGCCGTCCTTCATCATGCTGGCGGCGTCGTTGGTGGAAGGCGTGTAGATCTTGCCGCCCCATGCGGTGATGTCCTGCTGGCTGATGCCGTATTCCTCAAGGATCCACTTGCCGAACAGATAGGAATTCCCGGCGGTGTGGGACATGGAGATGCGGATGGGCATCTTCTTTTCCTTGATCTGGGCGAGGGACGTAATGCCGGAAGCCTTGTTCACGATGAAGTGCATCCGGGTTGAGTCGTGCAGGTTGAGAAGGCCCATGACGTTTTCCGTGGGCTTCTTGTAGGGATCGATGCCCTTGGCCGCCGCGAAGATGACGCTGTGCGCGGCGATGCCGAAGTCGCTCGCGCCCTTCTCGACGTGCATGACGTTGGCGAGCCCGCCGCCGGGGAAGAGGGAGACGTCAAGCTCGGGATACATGGTGGAAATGGCTTTGCCCATCGCGCCCATGCCGACGTACCACGCGCCGCCGGCGGGCGATGCCGCGGCCTTGAGTTCGGTAAAGTTCTTGGCGAGGGCGGGAGCGGCACCCACGGCGAGGGAAAGGGCAAGGGCTACGGCCTTGAAGAAATGCTTGCAGGTCATGATTTATGCCTCCTCGGGCAGTTCGATGTTCAGAAGCTTCGCCGCGTTCTTATAGAGGAGCTTGGGCAGGACTTCAGGCTTGAAAAGCCCCTTGAAATGGCTCACGCAGTCCACGATGGGCATCAGCGGGTAGGCCGTGCCGAACAGGAAGCGATCCTGCATGAAGTTGTTCGCCGCCATGATGTAATCCGCCGCGCCCGAGCAGTTGAAGAGATACATGTCCGGGCACAGATAGATGTTTTTCTGGAAGAAGCACACGCCGAGGATCTGCTGCACCCACG
>ERZ1106973.1973-NODE-1973-length-17061-cov-2.931201_pt1 | contig 17061 bp, 9 predicted proteins | sample MGYA00403686_ERZ1106973 | MGnify/ENA primary metagenome ERZ1106973 (study PRJEB35170, sample SAMEA104062408) | human gut metagenome | biome: human gut; feature: human-associated habitat; material: faeces | place: Denmark | collected 2012-11-06 ...
TTGATATTTTATTTTATAGATAACTCGTAACTGTGAGGGTACTGAACAGTTACGATAACTCAATGAAAGTATTTAAAAGGAGAACTCAACATGGGAATGGAAGATTTTTGGGAACAGCTTCCGACAGGAAAAGAAGATAAACCATTGCTTTTTGAAATGGGACCGCTGGAGTACGATTTTCATGATATTGACGGATTGTATTTTATGCTGGATCGTCGACTATCCGGCTGTCTGCTTATGATGTGGGCAAAGCCGATGAATCCGGATATTCAGGGAACCGTCACCTTAGATAGCAGGGTGGTATCCGGCTGTATCAACCAATATATGGAAGTTATGGGAAATATGTGGGTGCTTGGAATTCCGCTTCGGGGACTTGTGACAGAGTACGGTCGGGAATATCAACTTCACGTGGAAGGTTTTGTGGACATGGATGGGAATGAGATGAATCCGCAGGATTTTACGGTCAGAGGTGTGGAAAAAGTGAAACCGAAGCCGGAAGATGCAGCACATGAACAGATTGCACTGGAAGCCGCCAGGGAGGGAATCGTTCTTTTGAAAAATGAGGCGGAAGTTCTTCCACTGAAGAAGGGAACGGTATTGAATCTGTTTGGCAGAGGTATTCACGAATTTCGTATCGGAGCAGTGGGGGCAGGCAAAATCAATCCTCGCTACAGTGTTAATTTTGTGGAGGCTGTCAGGGAAGGAGAAGCTTATTCACTGAATGAAGAACTGGTTGAATTTTACGGCTGTGACAGGGATGAGATACCGGAGGACGAGATGTTGATGCGTGCAAAGAAATTGTCCGATACGGCAATCGTGTTCCTGACACGTGCAGCAGGAGAAAACCAGGATGCTTCCACGGCGAAAGGGGAATACTATCTGAGCGAGGCTGAAGAAGCACTTATTGCAAAAGTAACGGATACATTTGCAAAGACAATTGTGGTTTTAAATGTCGGATATCCGATTGATGTGACATTTGCAGAAAAGTATGCAGTTGCAGGACTTATATATTCGGGATTTGGTGGAATGCTTGCAGGACCGGCACTTTCGGATATCCTGAGCGGGGCTGTAAATCCGTCAGGGAAGCTGCCGGATACATGGGCAAAGGATTATTTTGATATTCCGTCGTCGAAAAATTTCTATGACTGTGTAGATAAAACACGTCTGACAGCAGATGAAAATATATATGTGGATACTTGTTACGAGGAAGACATTTATGTGGGATATCGTTATTTTACAACATTCAGGAAAAAAGCGGCGTATCCGTTTGGCTACGGATTAAGTTATACAGAGTTTTGTATCAGGCAGGAGAATATTCGTTTTGACGGGGAAGTACTGGAACTGGATGTATATGTGAAGAATGTCGGGGAAAAAGCCGGAAAAGAAGTTGTTCAGGTATACTACGAAGCACCACAGGGAGCTTTGGGACAGCCTGCAAGACAGCTTTGTGCATACGAGAAAACAGAAAATCTTGCACCGGGTCAGAGTCAGACATTAAAGATTGCTTTCGATATTAACGGAATTGCATCATATGATGACTCAGGCGTTACAGGAAACAAGTCATGCTACGTATTAGAAGCAGGAGATTACAACTTCTACGTAGGTAACAGCGTAAAAAATAATAAACTAGCTTATACATATAAAGTTGAAGAACTTAAAGTAACAGAACAGCTTTCAGAAGCTGCTTGCCCAAATGATGATAATCTTACATTAATGAAGCCGGGCAAAAGAAAAGAAGATGGAACATATGAAATAACATATGTACCATCACAGAAGCCAACAGTAGACATGGCTAAGAGAATTGAAGAAAATCTTCCAAAGGATATGGAAATTACAGGTGATGTAGGAATTACATTACAGGATGTAAAAGCAGGTAAAAACACTATTGAAGAGTTCGTTGCACAGCTTACAGTTGCAGAATTAGCACAGATTGTAAGAGGTGAAGGAATGAGTAACCCTAGAGTTACAAAAGGAACAGCTTCAGCTTTTGGTGGATTAAGCGATACATTGTTTGCTTACGGAATCCCTGCAGCATGTTGTGCTGACGGCCCTAGTGGACTTAGAATGGAAGGAAAAGCTACACAGCTTCCTATTGGAACAGCACTTTCAGCATCATGGAATCCTAAGCTTGTAAGAGAACTTTACACAATGGAAGGTCAGGAATTATACGGAAATCAGGTAGATACATTACTTGGACCCGGAGTAAACATTCACAGACATCCTTTAAACGGACGTAACTTTGAATATTATTCAGAAGATCCATACCTTTCAGGAACAATGTCAGTTGCATCAACAGGCGGTATTAAAGACGGTGGTGCTTGGGGAACAATTAAGCATTTCGCATTAAACGGTCAGGAATCACATAGATTTAAGATTGACGCAGTTTGCTCAGAAAGAGCAATCAGACAGATTTATCTCAAATCATTTGAAATGGCAGTAAAAGCCGGCACAGTTAAAACATTAATGACAGCTTACAATCCTATTAACGGACACTGGGCAGCTTCAAACTACGACCTTTGTACAACAATCCTTAGAAATGAATGGGGATATGACGGTATCGTAATGACTGACTGGTGGGCCAAGATGAACGATGTTGTAGAAGGTGGCGAAGAATCAAATCAGGATACAAGAGATATGGTTCGCTCACAGAACGACGTATATATGGTTGTAAACAATAACGGCGCAGAAGTTAACTCAAACAACGACAACACAGAGGAATCAATTAAAGAGGGAAGACTTACAATCGGAGAACTTCAGCGAGTTGCAATCAACATCTGCAACTTCATTCTTTCAGCACCTGTTATTGAAAGAGAATTAGTTGATACAGACGTTGCAAAACATTACGATTCAGTTCCAAATGATCAGGCCAAGTATGAAGTATTTAACATTGAAAAAGACAATAAGGTAATGTTCAACAGTGGAACAGAAGCTACATTGGAGGTTGAAGACGAAGGGGAATACACAATTATTGTTAACATCTCATTTGACAAGTCCAACTTATCACAGTCAACAGTAAACGTTAATGCCAACGGCACAACAATGGTAGTAATCCAGACTAACGGAACAGACGGCAACTGGATTACACAGAAGCTTTGCAAGGTTAAACTTGACAAGGGTGTATACAACTTAAAACTTGAAGAAGTACTAGCAGGAATCAAAGTTAAATATATTCAGTTTAAGAAGATTCCTAAGAAAAATAAATAAATGTAAAAAGCAAACAGTCTATTATGATTGGTTAGTCAAAGCATAGCATATAACAATTGAAAAAGGTCTGCTGGAGATATTGTTCCAGTGGGCTTTTTCTTTACTCCTTTAGAGGGGAACCTTAATGTTTGGCATATAACAGAGAAAAAAATGATGAAATTGTGCAAAATCACAAGAAGAATAAAAACGGTTTTATAGTGAAAACATTATAACACCAAATAATTGTATAAAATGCACAAAAAGAAGCGGACAAAATGTGCAAAAAATACAGGGTAAATGCATAAAGAACAGGCCAGGTTATGAAAAATAAATAAAAAGTGTACAACATAGCCTATGGGTAGTTGAAAAAACCATTTTAATTTGGTAAAATTATCTGATAAGGGATAAATAATCGAAGGGATTCGACAAGATCTTGGATGAAAGGAGAAAAAACATGAATATTTCAAAAAGGAAACAAGGAATACTCGCAATAATATGTACTATTGCGATGATTGTAACATCAATTACGGTGTACAATCCAAGGGAGGTAAAGGCTGATACGGATTATAGCAAGCTAACATACAACTATAAAAATAAGGGTGAATCCTACATGAAAGGTTCAGAAAATACAAAATCACCTTGGAAAGTAGCTATAGATGAATCTCAGTCAAAAGGAGATATTGTAAATTGGATGACAACAGGTGCTGGAAACTTGAATTTTTATAATGGTATGTTTATGAATGTTACTTGGCATGGGAATTACCCTGATGCAACATTGGAAATAAACGGTGTCAAGGTTGAAAAGGTTGAAAATGGAGGAAACGGAGTTCAGGTATTTAATTCTGCTGAAATTCATGTAAATGCAAAGGAATGGATTAATAACAATGCATATAATGTTGTTAAAGTAACTAGTAAAGATGGATCACAGTATGTTACTTTTATAGTTGCAACAGGTGATAAGGCAGTTACTTCATCAGAGGAAACTACAGTAGCGCAGAAACCTTCTGCACCAACTCAGATTTATGCAAATATTAATGCATTACAGACAGATTATACTGTTGGTGTTGTTCAAGAAGTTGCAGGTGCCACAGGTTATAAATTTTATGTAAATGAAACATTTGTTAAAGAAATAGCTAAAAATCAAGTTATTACAATCGAAGAAATGGAAAAACATGGACTTAAGCGCGGAGAAGTGAATAAATTTGGTATTTCAGCTTTTAATAGTAAGGGAGAATCAGCTATAACAACGATTGACGTTCCAGTTCCGGAAAAAAAGGAAGAAACAACAACACCTACTCCAGATTATAAAGATGGAGAAGTTTTAGTTAATGAATCAAACAAAACTATAGAAGTTCCAAGCTATTCGGATGGAGATTCTTGGCGGAGCGAATATAACAATACACCTGTAAAATATGTTAAGGGAAAGAAGTACGTTGCAGAAGTTGTTGTATCATCAACAGCAGAAAAGAAAATTAAAATGGTTTTCCAGAGAAATAGTATTTGGGATTTCGTAGATTCAAATTCAGGATATGAGGTAAGTATTGCAGCTGGGAATAAGGTAAAGATTACATATGTATTTGAAGCTACTCAGAGTACAAACGATGGTAACTTTGATATTCATTTAGGTTCAGCTGCAGATGCAACAACATTAGTTTTTGAATCTAAGAAACTTACAACATACAATGAAGTTCCTGATGGTGTTAAGACGGGAGTTGAAGTTATTCCATCACCAACAAAATATACAGTAACTGAAGATGGAGTAGCTAACGAAGTAACAGAAGGTAGTTCATACACATTTGGTAAGAATGCACAGGGATACTATGATGCAACAAATGGTGTTGCTTATGCTCCAGAAGAAGTAATTACTGTTGATAGAAACATTACAGTTACAAGTATTAGATTAAATGTTGCAATGGAATCTGGTGCAGGTATCAAGCTCACTACTCCTACAGGTTTAAGATTTAAAACTAACGTTACAGGAACTACTGATATTTTAAGCCAGAGCGATATTATTAAAACAGGTACAATTATTACAGCATCTGATATATTAGATGGTGGAACTGTAGATGATAATTTCGTAAATAGCAATAAATTAAAGTTAAATATCGAAAACGAAAACAATGGATGGTATGGAAATACAGTTGGAACATTCTGTGCTTCTATCGTAGAACTTCAGGAAGAAAATTATGCAAGAGATTTTGTCGGAGTTGGATATGTAACTATTAAGTATAATAACAAGACAGATAAAACAATTTATGCACCTAGTGGTACTGTTAGAGCAGTAGCAACAGTTGCTCAGAATATTAAGAAGAGCGAAGCTATTTATCAGGACGGTATGACTTATTATAACTACTTAAAGAGTTTAAATAAAGGCTATGAAACTATCATAAATACATATGCAGCAGCAACAAAGAACAATCAGTAATTTGACGGAGGTAAGGTTCTATGAAGAAAAAATATACAAGTCCGGAAATGGACATAATGAAATTAGATAAGACAGACATAATTATTACAAGCGACCTTGGCGGAAAAGGAATAACTTTTAACGGAGACGAAATTGATGAAAACGGAAATGTCATCTGGACAGGTTGGTATTAAATAAGAACAGGCTGTGCTTTAACTTAACATTAAAGCACAGCTTATTTTTTTGCCCTTATCACTATCATCTTCCCCTAAAGGTCTATAACTATATTTAATAAATTCATAATTAGAACAACCTTCAGCAGTTTCCCTTATCCATTCATATACCCTTTCGCACAAGTCGGTTTTTGCAGCTTTGAGTAGAATTTTATAATAGGCTGTATAAGAAACTTGGAAGAAAGTTTTGTCAAGTCAAACACCAATAAATGCGAAAGGTCAAAAATCAGACAAACCAGCCGGATTGTCGACTTATTGTATGGGTGTATTACTTGATTTGAAAGGCAAAAAAATGTATACTATTACTTATCAGTATGAAATGGATTATAACCCCGAAGGGTACGCATTTAACCTGATAAGTTACGAAAACATAGGAGGCAAAAATGATAACATTAAGTAAAGGCGGAGCATACCTTATTGGTGGCACAGAAGTTGTAGAAACAGGTGCAGGCTCAGAAGAATTACTAAAGAACAAGTTAGGGGATAAATACCTTACAAAAGAAGATGCTGCAAAAAATACTATGGCATATGGTATTTTGAACGAACACAACACATCAGGCAACATGGACAAGCTTCAGATTAAGTTTGATAAGCTTACATCCCATGATATTACATTTGTTGGAATCATTCAGACAGCAAGAGCTTCAGGATTAGAGAAATTCCCAATTCCTTATGTGCTTACAAACTGTCATAACAGTTTATGTGCTGTTGGTGGAACAATCAATGAAGATGACCATATGTTTGGACTTACATGTGCTAAGAAATATGGCGGAATTTATGTACCACCTCACCAGGCAGTTATTCATCAGTTTGCCAGAGAGATGTTAGCAGGTGGCGGAAAGATGATTCTTGGTTCTGATTCACATACACGTTATGGTGCTCTTGGTACTATGGCTATGGGTGAAGGCGGACCTGAATTGGTTAAGCAGTTACTTTCACAGACATATGACATTAATATGCCTGAAGTAATCGGTATCTACATGACAGGAGAACCTGCTAAGGGTGTAGGACCTCAGGACGTTGCACTTGCAATTATCGGAGAAGTATTTGACAAGGGTTATGTTAAGAATAAAGTTATGGAATTTGTAGGACCTGGTGTTTCTAACTTAAGCGCAGATTTCAGAATCGGTGTTGACGTTATGACAACAGAAACAACTTGTCTTTCATCTATTTGGCGTACAGATGAGAAGATTAAGGAATTCTATGACATCCATGGAAGAGTAGATGAGTATAAAGAATTAAATCCTGGCGAAGTTACATACTATGATGGAATTGTTTATGTTGATTTATCTAAGATTAAACCTATGATTGCAATGCCATTCCATCCAAGTAACACATATACTATTGAAGAATTAAATGCTAACTTGGAAGATATTCTCCACGATGTTGAAAAGAAAGCTTTAGTTTCATTAGATGGACAGGTTGATTATAAACTTACAAACAAGATTCGTGATGGAAAACTTTATGTTGACCAGGGAATCATTGCAGGTTGTGCAGGTGGTGGATTTGAAAACATCTGTGCAGCAGCAGATATATTAAAGGGACATAGCATTGGAGCTGACGAATTTACACTTAGTGTATATCCTGCTTCTATGCCAGTATATATGGAATTAATCAAAAACGGATGCGCAGCAGATATTATGGCTGCCGGCGGTGTTATGAAGACAGCATTCTGTGGACCTTGTTTCGGTGCAGGTGATACACCGGCTAACAATGCCTTCAGTATCAGACATTCAACACGTAACTTCCCTAACAGAGAAGGAAGTAAGTTACAGAATGGACAGATTTCTTCAGTTGCACTTATGGATGCCAGATCTATTGCAGCAACAGCAGCTAACAAGGGTTATCTTACAGCAGCTACAGATGTTGATGTTGAGTTTAAGGGACGTAAGTATCATTTTGACAAGAGTATTTATGAAAACAGAGTATTTGACTCACACGGAATAGCAGATCCTGATACAGAAATCCAGTTTGGACCAAACATCAAGGACTGGCCGGAAATGGTTGCACTTACAGACAATCTTCTTCTTAAAGTTGTTTCAGAGATTCATGATCCGGTTACAACAACAGATGAATTAATACCATCAGGTGAAACATCATCTTATCGTTCTAACCCACTTGGACTTGCAGAGTTTGCACTTTCAAGAAAGGACCCTGAATATGTAGGAAAGGCTAAAGAAGTACAGAAAGCAGAAAAAGCAAGAGAAGCAGGACAGAATCCTGTAGATGCACTTCCGGAAGTTGGAGGAGTATTTGAAGCGTTAAAGAGCAATCTTCCTCAGTACAAGATTGACAATGATACAGTAGGTATCGGAAGCACTATTTTTGCAGTAAAACCGGGTGACGGGTCAGCAAGAGAACAGGCTGCTTCATGTCAGAAGGTATTAGGCGGATGGGCTAATATTGCCTGTGAATATGCAACAAAGAGATATCGTTCAAACCTTATTAACTGGGGTATGCTTCCATTCATTTATGAATCAGAAGATTTACCATTTAAGAACGGTGACTATATTTTTGTACCGGAAATAGTTGAAGCTGTTAAGAACAAAGCTACAGACGTACAGGCTTACGTTGTAGATGATGACAAGAATGTTAAACCATTTACATTAAAGCTTGGCGAAATGACTGACGACGAACGTGACATTATATTAAAAGGCTGCCTGATTAATTACAACAGAAAATAAATAATTAAAACAGGGAGGAGACCATATGGGAAACAAGAATGTCATAACAAAAGATGACTGTTATTTGTTTGGAAAAGGTACTCATTATGAAATATATGAGAAACTGGGTGCGCATGCTACAACAATTGATGGTGTAAAAGGAACATATTTCGCAGTTTGGGCACCCCATGCAGTTAACGTTGCCGTTATAGGTGATTTTAATGACTGGTTGGGATTTAACCATAACATGAAGATGGAAAATGATTCAGGCATCTGGGAACTTTTCATACCGGAGGTTGAAGAAGGAGCAATGTACAAGTATGTTATTTCTACACAAAGTGGGGATACATTGTACAAAGCTGATCCTTATGGTTTTTGGGCTGAGAAAAGACCCGGAAATGCTTCAAGGGTAGCAAATATTGATAATTACAAATGGAAAGATGCTAAATGGATATCAGAGAAGGCAAAGGAGAATCACTATGAACTTCCAATGTCAATCTATGAGGTTCATCTGGGTTCATGGAGAAAGGATTTTAAAGGTCCTGATGATGAAGACGGATTCTATGATTACAAGCGTATGGCTAAAGAACTTGTAGCATATGTTAAGGATATGGGATATACTCATGTAGAACTTATGGGTATATTGGAACATCCTTTTGATGGTTCATGGGGATATCAGGTTGTAGGATATTATGCACCTACATCAAGATATGGAACACCTCAGGATTTTATGTATTTGGTAGATGCTTTCCACAAAGCAGGAATCGGGGTTATTTTGGATTGGGTACCTGCCCACTTCCCAAAAGATGCTCACGGACTTGCAATGTTTGACGGAACACCACTTTATGAATATGCAGATCCAAGATTGGGAGAACATCCTGACTGGGGGACTAAGGTTTTCGATTATTCTAAGACAGAAGTTGTTAATTTCCTTATTGCAAACGCATTATTCTGGGTTGAAAAATATCACATAGACGGACTTCGAGTTGACGCAGTTGCTTCTATGTTATATTTGGATTACGGAAGAGAAGACGGACAGTGGGTTCCTAATAAGTATGGCGGTAATGAGAACTTGGAAGCTATTGAGTTCTTTAAACATTTAAGTAGTGTTATGAATTACAGAAATCCAAGAGCATATATTATTGCTGAAGAATCCACAGCATGGCCTAAGGTTACTATGTCACCTAAGGATGGAGGACTTGGTTTCTCTTACAAGTGGAACATGGGCTGGATGCATGATTTCTTAGAGTATACTAAGCTTGATCCTTTGTTTAAGAAGGGTAATCATAATAAGATGACTTTCGGATTAACTTATGCATTTAGTGAGAATTTTATTTTAGTATTATCTCACGATGAAGTTGTTCATTTGAAATGTTCAATGATTAATAAGATGCCGGGTTATCCACAGGATAAATTTAAAAACTTAAAGACAGCATATACTTTTATGTTGGGACATCCGGGCAGAAAGCTGTTATTTATGGGACAGGAATTTGCCCAGTTACAGGAATGGTCAGAGGCTAGAAGCCTTGACTGGTATCTGCTTGATGAACCTGAACATAAGGACATGCAGGAATATGTAAAGAAATTACTTCACTTATATAAGGAATATCCGGCACTTTACACTGAAACAAAGGGCTATGGAGCTTTTGAGTGGATTAATGCCAATGACTGTGAAAGAAGTATTTTCAGTTTCATAAGAAAGACAACAGAAGCTGATTATAAGAACTCTATCGGTTTCGTGTGTAACTTTACACCAATGGAAAGACCTGATTATGTTGTAGGAGTTCCAAAAGCCGGAACTTACAAGAGATTGGTTACAACAGAAACAGGTGAGAAACAGGTTGTAAGCTACAGAGCCAAGAAAGGCGAGTGCGATGGAAGACCATACAGATTGGAAATTCCACTTAGACCATACGAATCAGTAGTTTTCGAATTTCCAAAAACAAGAAAAAAGAAAGCTACACCAAAGAAAAAAACAAAATAAAAACTATAAATGAGTGTGGTTCAAAAAAATAGTGCCACAGACATTTTTTTGTGCTATGATTAGGATTGATTAAATACAAGGATTGAATGGGTGATGAAATGAAAAAGAAAGTTATAGCAGTTGTTGCAATTGTGCTGATTTTTGCAATTGCGGTGGTTATAGGAATAAATTTTAACAAGAAGCAGTCTAAGAATAACAAGCAGAGCAATAGCGGTCAGGTAACGTCTACATATAATGGTAAGTTGCCGGGGATTGATTTATATTATGGAAGTCAGAAGGTTGGAAGTCTTAACGGCTACACAATGGATATGGAAGAAGAACATATGCGTGATGTTATTGTCCCTGTTAATACAGACAGAACGGTTCCAATTACAATATCAACTAATGGCAATAAGGTTTCAGAGATTTCTTACGAAATGAAGAGTACTGAGGACAACCGTTTGATAGATAATGGAACCCTTGACGGCTGGAAACAGAAGGACGGCAAGATTACTTTGAATTATCAGGCCAGTGCCATTATGGAACAGGGAACAGAGTATTTCTGGGAAATAATTATCAAAACAGATAAGTATGAGCAGATTAATTATTACGCAAGAGTAATGGTTACGGATAAGGAGTTTGTTACTGAACAGATTAAGTTTGCGAAGAATTTTGCACAGACCGCTTTAAAGGGCGAGGGAGCTTCAAAGCTTGCTCAGTATATTGAGCCTGATAGTAGCCTTCCTAATGATAACCTTGGTCAGACTACTATTAAGTCAAGTTACAATAGCCTTATTTGGACTTCTCTTAAGCCTGAGCTTATATCTGATATAACAATAACAGCAAAAGAGTTTTGCATAAAGGACACCGGGGAAGCCGGAACTTATACAATGAATTATCAGATTAGAACAACTAATGCTGAGAAGGTTAAAGAGAAATATAATGTTTCTGAAACAATCACAATATGGAGTTGTGCAGGAAGAATTTATGTTTTGGCATATGACAGGGAAGTAAATCAGATTTGGACAGCAGACAAGAATAACGTAGGCGGAAGTTTTATTGACTTAGGCATTCAGAAAGAAACAAAGGCTGATTTTGTTGAAAGTTCAAATCAGCGGTTTATGGCGTTTCAGGTTAACGGCGATGTTTACGTAATGGATTTGAATGAAAGAAAAATCAAACAGGTTTATAATCTTAATGCCAAGAATGCTGAACAGCTTAACAATACTAAGGCAAGGGTAATTACCGTGGATGACAAGGGCAATGTTGACTATATGATTTATGGTTATAGCAAGGCTAAGGAGCATGTAGGCGAAAACGGAATTTCTATTTTAAGATATAATTATGAGTCTAACAGTTCCAAAGAGGCGGCTTTTGTACCTTGCAAAGTGCCTGCTTACAACTTGGAGAAGCAGTTGTCACAGCTTTGTTACGTAGGCGACGGAACTCTTTATATTATGATGAACAACACTATTTACTATGCAAACCTTAAAACTAAGGAGTGGGGAGCGTTGGTAGAAAATGTGGAAGACGGAAGTTTTGCAATTAACAGCGACGGAAGTATGTTGGCTTACAATACAAGTGGTAAGGCTTATGATAAGGAAAACATTACAATTGTTAACTTAAAGAATGGTGAAAAGAAGACTATTGAGGCGGGAGCTGACAATATTATTACCGTATATGGTTACACGGGAACGAACCTGATTTATGGAATAGGCTCTCAGAGTGACGTGTCAAAGAAGAGTTTTGTACCTGTTAGCAAGTTGGTAATTGTTGATAAGGATTATAAAGAAGTTAAGTCATATTCACAGAATAAGATTTATATTACAGGTGTTGAAATAACAGACAATATTATTAATATTAAGCGGTACAAGGGCAAGAGCCGGATTTCAGATGACCAGCTTTTGGATAATACTGAGACTAAGAAACCTGTTGCAAAAACAAGCTATTATGTGGATGATGTAAAGCAAAAGGAATTAGCTTTGGCATTTACTAATGCACTTGACGGAACTAAGCAGCTTTCAGTTGAAAAGATTGGCAAGGTAACTTTTGACAGTAGTTCTAAGGTTAATGCTACTTTTGAGAGCAAGAAAGAAAATAATTATTATGTTTACGGATATGGAAAGCTTCAGGGGATTTACAGCGACAAGAACGTTGCAACTAATGCGGCAAAAGCTACATATGGACTTGTAACGGATAACCGTGGACATAAGATATGGGTTTTTGAAGAGAATTATAATTAAAAATATCAGAAAAGGTCAAAATGCTTATTAGAAAAGGGTGTTTTGACTTTTTTCTTTATCTTTACGCGAAAAATTTTTAATGTTATACTTAAAGATAGTAAAAAATTCGGGAGGAACTATGCGATTTATACATACTGGTGACATTCATCTTGGTGCCACTCCGGAGAGCAAAAGACCTTGGGCGGCTAACCGTGGAGATGAAATTTGGAATACTTTAGAACGTTTAATTAAAAAAATAAAAATAGACCCGGTAGATTTGCTTATTATTGCAGGGGATATGTTTCACAGACAGCCGTTGCTTCGTGAACTTAAGGAAGTTGATTATTTGTTTTCGACTATTCCTGACACAAAGGTTGTTTTGTGCGCGGGAAATCATGATGCCATTAAAAAAGGCTCTTTTTATGACGGCTTCAAATGGAGTGAGAATGTTATTTTCTTAGGTGACAAGAATATTGAAAGTGTGGAGATTCCTGAGCTTAATACATGTGTGTATGGACTAAGTTATCACCAGACTGAAATTAAGGATGCAATGTATGACCATGTTATTGTGGACAGACCGGATATGATTAATATTCTGGTGGCTCATGGCGGTGACGAAAAGCATATTCCAATTAATAGAAAGAAGCTTGCAATGTCAGGTTTTGACTACGTGGCAATGGGACATATTCATAAGCCTGAAATAGATGAAAAGATGAAGATGGCATACAGTGGTTCTCTTGAACCTATTGATATGAATGATATTGGACCTAGAGGCTATATTTATGGGGAGATTTCAAAGAGAGGTCTTGAACTTGAATTTGTGCCTTTTGCAAAGAGAATTTACAGGGAACTTGATTTCACGGTAACTCCAACAGCTACTAATTTGGAAATAAGACATAGACTGATTGACATGATTAAGGAGCAGGGACAGGATGATATGTACAAGATTACTTTTAGCGGTTACAGAGATCCTGATTTTGACATTGATGTTTCAGATATTGAAGGTGTTGGAAATGTTGTAAATGTTGCCGACAATACGGTTCCTGATTATGATTTTGAAGAATTGTACGCTGAAAATAAGGACAATATTCTTGGAATGTACATAAAGAAATTTCTTGACAGGGAGAGTCTTACACCTTTGCAGCGTAAAACCCTTTACTATGGAACAAAGGCATTGATGGATGCCATGGAGGACAGGGCATGATTATAAAGGACATACGATTAACTAATTTTGGAAAATTTAATCATAAAATGGTAACCCTTGAACCGGGACTTAATATTGTATACGGTGAGAATGAAGCGGGAAAGACTACTCTTCATACTTTTATAAGAGGAATGCTCTTTGGAATAGAAAAACAGCGTGGAAAGGCAAGTGGTAAGGACCTTTACACTAAGTATGAGCCATGGGAGAATCCGGCTAATTATCATGGTATGATGCGAATCGAAAGCGACGGTGTAACTTATCGTATTGAGAGAAATTTTAATAAGCTTAATAAGTCTTTTAAGGTTATTAATGAAGATAAGGGTATTGAGCTTAAAACAGAGGAGATTGAAAATCTTTTCGCAGGGCTTGATGAAAGCTGTTACTACAATACTATAAGCATAAGTCAGCTTGGCAGCGTTACAGATAAGGAACTTGAAGTTATTCTGAAGAATTATGCGGCAAATCTTGGCACAACAAAGTCTATGGAGATTGATATTAAATCAGCATTTGCAGACTTAGATAAGCAGAAGAAAAATATAATGATTGAAAGCCGAATTGCCGAAGAGGATGTTGTTGAGAAGGCTATTAAGAATGCCAAAGCGGATTTGGAGATTTCTCAGGGCGAACAGCATACAATAATTGCTTCAATAGAGCAGAAAAAGCAGTCTTTATTTAATCTTTCTAATAAGAAGAAGGAATTGTCAGCTCTTGATGCAAAACGACTTGAAGCCTTAAATAAACTTAACGAGCGTAAGGAGAATCTTTATCAGGAGGCAATTACTTTGACTGCTGACAGTGAGAAGTTTTCAGCTTCCCTTGAACAGATTGAAAATCACCAGAAGCAGCTTGAACAGGAGCTTGCTGACAAGGGCATTGACGGAAGAGAGACTATGGAATATCTTCTTGAAAAAGTTACTAACAGAAGTAATATGCCTGTTTTGTTTATTATCCTTATGATGGGATGTATTGGTGGTGCTGCAGGTTTTATTATGGGCAATTACCAGATGATGGATTTAAAGCAGTTTTGGGTTAAGCCGGGTATATGCCTTGGTGCGGCTTTTGTTTTTCTTATACTTGCAATCTTTAAGTATGGGTTTAATAAGAAGAAGCGTCAGAAGAAGTTGGATGCCTTAAAGGAGATTAAGCTTGTAATGGATAAGCTGGACGCGGCAAAGCACGAAAGGGTTTATGTTGAACGTCAGCTTAACAACAAGAAAGAAGCTTTAAAGGATACTCAGGAGTTTATTAAAGCCGAGGAAGAAAAAAGCGTTGATATGCAGGATTATAGTGACGAGTTAAAGGACTTGGAAGCGAAGGAACGTGAAATCAACGAGGCAATTTCAAAGTCTCAGTGGATTCTTGAACAGAAGCAGGAAAAGGATATTGAGCTTCAGAAGAAGATTGATGAACTTGAGGAGCGATTTAACAAGATTAAGAAAGCAAAAGTTGAAATACAGGCTATTGAGGACGCCAAGAGTAATATTGAAGATATAGCAGATGAAATCAGAAATAGTTTCGGTAAGAGATTAAATGAGAGAGCATCTTATTATATTTCACAAATTACAAACGGCAAATATGACAATCTTTCAATAGATGACAAACTTAACATATCTGTAAACAGTAAGCACGCTCTCATAGCTGCTACACGACTTAGCAAGGGCACAATAGAGCAGATATATATGGCACTTAGACTTGCGGCAGCAGATATTATATTTGAAAAGGACAAGAAACCTATACTTCTTGATGATGCCTTTGCAATGTATGATAACAAGCGAATGGGTAATACTATGAGATTTATGGCAGAAAATATGGAACAGGTAATCATCTTCTCATGCCATACAAGAGAGAAGCTAATGGCGGACAAGTTAGGACTTAAGTATAATTTTATAAGGTTGTAGTGGAGAGTTGCAAGGTTATGAAGTTATAAGATAGAGTTGTAAGGTTATAAAGTCATAAAGGAGAGTTGTAAGGTTATAATTGAGAACGCTAAGATTTAAACGATAGATCTAAGGATGCGGCGGAGAATTGAATATTATATGAGTGTGGAAGAGTGAGAATTAGCCCCGGCTACGGAAACGTAGCCGGGGTTTTTATAGGCTGAAATTGTAGGAGAATTTTTTAGAAGTCATATTCTTTTAATGAGAAATCAAACTAAGATAACCCCCTTTATCTTTTCGATTTCTTTAACGAGAATACAAACTCTGTTCCAACGCCTTCGGTGCTGATTACATCGATTGTTTCGTTGTGTCCCATAATAATTTCTTTTACGATGGCAAGTCCGATTCCGGAGCCTGTTTTGTCACGACCCCGGGAAAGGTCGGTCTTGTAGAATCGCTGCCAGATTTTGTCGATGCTATCCTGTGGAATTCCCATTCCAAAGTCCTTAACGGAACAATATTGTTTTTCACCTTTGTTATAAAGCTTGATTATAATCTTTGAACCCGGATTACTGAACTTAATGGCGTTATCAAGTAGGTTGTAAAGAACCTGTTCAATCTTGCCTTTGTCAGCGTATACATTGCAGTGCTTTGGTGGAAACTGAATAATCAATTCAATATTCTTCTTCTCGCAACTGCCCTGGAAAGTATCAACTGTTGAAGCGATAACTGATTCCATATTAAAGTCTTCAAAAATAAGTTCAGGACCGGTGCTGTTCCAACGGTTAAGGTCACGCAATCCTGAAGTAAGCTTTTCGAGACGGTTAGCCTCAGATAAAACAATTGAAAGATATTTGTTATAATCTTCCGGTGGAATTGTTCCATCCATTATAGCTTCAATATAGCCCTTTATAGAAGTTAAAGGAGAGCGGAAATCATGGGAAATATTAGAAATAAATTCCTTTTGATAAGCTCGTGAGTTGTTTAACTGCTTAGACATATATTGAAGTGAGTGTGCCACGTCACCGATTTCATCGTCATTGTTAACCTTAAGTCCTTCGTATTCAAAATTACCTTTGGCATATTCCATTGCCGCAAGTCTAATCTGCTTAAGTGGCAAATAAATAAACCACATAAAGTTAAAGAATATAATGAGTGAAAGAGCCAGTATAATTGCGTAAGTAACGTAGAAAATAAGTGTTACATCATAGCAACTTTTTTTTATAATGGAAGTAGGCATATGAGCCACAATATATCCATAAGTCTTATTATTATTTTTAACTTCATAGACAACACTTAAAGTGTCGGTTTT
>ERZ1106973.1975-NODE-1975-length-17043-cov-28.410878_pt1 | contig 17043 bp, 14 predicted proteins | sample MGYA00403686_ERZ1106973 | MGnify/ENA primary metagenome ERZ1106973 (study PRJEB35170, sample SAMEA104062408) | human gut metagenome | biome: human gut; feature: human-associated habitat; material: faeces | place: Denmark | collected 2012-11-06 ...
CCGGCGCAGCCGTTGTGGCGCTCTCGCTGGCAGGCTGCGGCGGCGGGTCCTCCGCGCCTCCCGCACCTCCGGCCTCTGAGAGCAAAGAGCTGGCCCTGTTCAAAGCCATCAACGAGGTCTGGTATGAAGTCAACAAAGAAACAATCCACAAGCCCAAACTTGATATCTGCAAGTCTGTGGTCTACTGTCAGGAGGCTGCCGACCTCGCAAAGTTTACAGCCAAACCCTTTGAAGACTATGATCCTGAAGTAGACGAGGAGGATTACCGCAAATGGAACCTGCCTGATGATGTATTCCACGAGTACCAACTCCGTGAGTCTGAAATGATACAGGAAATCAGGGACAAATATGGAAACGGAAGCTATCGGGGGACTGTGGGAGTTTCTAACAGCACCCATGACGGTATGCAATTAAAGCAACTGTATCCTCGTAATCCGAGCGAGGTCAGGGCGTTTGTGCGGTCTCTGGTCGGGCATGGACTGGCGAGTCCGCATCCCGAGCAGTGGATGATCGGGCTCTACTGCCCCACCATTAAGGGCAAGACCTATACGGTGGCGGTAATGGTAAACTTTGCACCAATCTGAAGCGGGGCAGGGATGCACGGACTTCCCGCAAATCCCGAACCGTAATCTATAATATACTGTATTGAAAGGAGCACCCCCATGAAAAAGATGAACCGACGCGAATTCCTCACCCTTACCGGCGCAGCCGTTGTGGCGCTCTCGCTGGCAGGCTGCGGCGGCGGGTCCTCCGCACCCGCAGCACCCACCGGCAAGGAAGCAAAAGTGCTGGAAGCAATCAACCTTTTCCGTAAAGAAAAGGGATGGGGTGAGCTCAAGCTGGATGATGGGCTGAACGCCGTTGCCGAGGAAGCCGCAAAATTTGCCTTGGGCACGATAGAGGAAGATGACCTGCACAAAAAGATATTGGCGATAGCGACCCATGGTAGCGGCCCGTATGTGAAGCCCCGGCTCCCCATCGGTGTAATCAATAAAGGCGATCCTACGATGCTCTATGACGATGATATTGAAGTGATGAAGAATGCGCTTCTGGCACTGCAACCGGCGGATACGTCCGATAATATCGGCACGGAAAAGGTCACGCTTGTTGGCATCAAGGTGTTTACCGGAAACGATGGCAAGCTCTACTGGGTCGCAGTAGCCGCCGAAGGCAAAAAGTAACCCCTTAACCACAACAACTCCCATTTAACCCCCTGTTTGCCCCGGGCACACTCCCCCTGTGTCCGGGGCTTTGTAGAAAGGAGCACCCCCATGAAACACAAATGTTTTGCTGCTGTGGTTCTGGCGGCGGCTCTCTGGCTGACCGGCTGCGGCGGCGCAGCTGCCCCCGCTGCCCCCGCAGGCTCCGGCGCAGCTTCCCAAAGCGGCGCAGCCGCAGCGGTGCAGACAGCCCAGAAGGAGCGCATCACCGACCAGTGGAGCCTTGAAAAGACGGTGCGGGGCGAGATGATCGGCGTGCAGAAGCTGAGCATCCATGTGCCGCAGCTTGTGTGCGACAGCCCGGACGCCGCCGCTCTCAACGAGGAACTTGCCGCCATGTATGCGGCGGAGTACATGGATTATGAAAGCTACCCGGACGCTGAGGTGCCGCAGGGCGAAGAGTGCTCACAGACCGAGATCAACTGGGACGCCTACTGGTACGGCGACTGCGTCAGTCTGGTGATGCGCAGCCACGATTACGACGACGCCCCGTGGTATTACAGCGGGTGGTGCTTCGATTTTGCCACCGGCAGGCAGATCACCACAGCCGAGATGCTGCAGCGCATGGGGCTGGACCCGGACGAGGTGCAGGCGCAGGTGCAGCGGCAGGCTATGCAGGCCTTTGACCGGGAGATGGCGCAGGGCGCGTATTACGAGGGCCTGCGCAGCGGCGGGAACCTGTCGGAAATGCGGATGGGCACGCTGGAATACAATGAACTGGAAAACCTGTGTCTGCTGCTGCCCCAGCAGGACCGGCTGGTGCTCCGGGGCAAGTACTGCTCCGAGACCGACTGGGGCTGGCAGCAGCTGGATGTGGAGATCCCGCTGACCTCCGCCGCCCCCGCCGATACCCCGGCGCTGACCGACACCTACGACGGTGTGCAGGTGCAGCTGGAGGGAACGCAGGCCACCATCACCCTGAGCCCCGCACCAAAAACCGCCACTTGGGACACGGAACTCAACCTCCGGCTGGAACAGGCGCACACCTATCCCATCCTTGGCTCCTATAATGAATATGTGGACGTGTGCATCGGACAGCAGACCGACTCGGTCTTCCATCCGGTGATCTATCTGCTGACCAAAGACGGCGTGGTGGAGTATGTAGACGTGCTGCGCTGCCTTCTGTTCGGCAATGCCATGATCTGTCAGGACCCCATCTACATTGCCAACAACGGCGTGTCGCTGGAGCGCAGCGGCGGTAGTAAAGTAAACCTGTGCCGGAAGGATGGCTCTGTGTTGGAGCTGGCTGACCTGTCGTCAGAGTGGAGCGTGCAGGAGATCCCTTATTCCGTCATCGGCTCCTACAACTACACCGCCGAAACCGGCTGGAGCTGGATGGACCTCGGCGGCGACGGCAGCGCCCAGCTGGGCGTGCAGGACAACAGCCGCATTTATCGGGGCGATGCCGCGTATCTGGGCGTGGTGCCCGAGGGCGTGGTGCTGGGCATCGCTGCCGATGAGAAGCTCGAATTTGTGGCGGCGTTCAAGACCGACCTGTACAACGAGAACCTGACCCTGACCATGATCGACGGGCAGAACCCCTTTGCCGAGGGCGAGACCCAGCTGCAGATGACCCGCAGCTACGGCTGAGAACACAGGAGAACGACCATGAAACACAAACGCCTTGCCGCTGCGGTGCTGGCGGCGGTGGTAGTGCTGGCGGGGTGCGGCAGCGTATCGAACAGTGCCGCCCCCGCAGGCTCCGGTGCAGCTTCCCAAAGCGCCGCAGACACGGTGGTGCAGGCGGCACAAAAAGACCGCATCACCGAGCAGTTCGCGCTGGAAAAGACCGTCCGGGACGAGTACGGCATCACCCAGAAGCTGACCATCCATGTGCCGCAGCTGGAATGCGACAGCCCGGATGCTGAATATATCAATGATGAACTTGCCGCCATGTATGCGGCAGAATTCCGACAGTACGAGGACAGCCCGGAGATCGAGCCACAGAAGGACGAGTGGTGCCCGGAGACTTACATCAACTGGGACGCCTACTGGTACGGCGACTGCGTAAGCCTTGTGGTGTTCCGCTACGACGGCGGCTCCGACCCGGGGTATTCCCGGGGCTGGTGCTTCGATTTTGACACCGGCAAGCAGGTCTCGGTGGCTGAAATGCTGCAGCGCATGGGGCTGGACCCGGACGCCGTGCAGCAGCAGATGCTGCGCGAGGCCATGCAGACCTTTGACCGGCACATGGCGCAGGGCGGCTACTACGAGGGCCTGCGCAGCGGTGGCAATCTGGCAAGCATGCGGATGAACACGCTGGAAAACAACCAGCTGGATGACCTGTGCCTGCTGCTGCCGGAACCGGACCGGCTGGTGCTCCGGGGCGGATGCAGCTCCACCGCCGGATGGGGCTGGCGGCAGCTGGATGTGGAGATTCCACTGACTCCCGCTGACCCCGCCGACACCCCGGTGCTGACCGATGCCTACGGCAGCGCTTCGGTGCAGCTGGAGGGAACACAGGGCACCATCACCCTCCGCCGCACGCCGGAGACCGCCGCATGGGGCACGGATTACGGCATCCGGCTGGAACAGGACCGCACCTACCCCATCCTTGGCATCTATAATGAGTATATCGACGTGTGCATCGGAGAGCTGGGCGCATCCTTCCACCCGGTGGTCTATCTGCTGACCAAGGACGGCGTGGTGGAATACGTGGACGTGCTGAACTGCCTCATGTTCGGAAATGCTCTGGTCTGTCAGGACCCCATCTACATCGCCAATCAGGGCGTGGCGCTGGAGCGCAGCGGCAAAGAGGTAATTCTGCATCAGGAGGACGGCTCTGTGCTGGAGCTGGCTCCCCTGACGGCAGAGTGGAACATGCAGGAAATCCCCTCTGAGGTCACCGGTGCCTTCAACGACATGGGCGACAACCAGTTTGACTGGATGGACGTGGAAAGCGGCGGTTATTTCCAGATGGGTGTTCAGGACAACAACATTTTCTATCAGGGCTACGCCGAGTATCTGGGCGTAGTGCCGGAGGGCATGGTACTGGGCATTTTTACCAACGAGACCCCGGACGGGATACCCGGCATCACCTTTGTGGCGGCGATGAAATATGAGCTGCACACCAACACCCTGTCTCTTACCATCCTCGACGGCCCCAACCCCTTTGCCGAAGGAAAGACGCAGCTGCAGATGATCCGCTGCCCGGACACCTGGCCCCAGCGGGTGCCGCTGACAGCCGACTGACTCCGGCACGACCACGGAAGGAGAACAGCGATGAAACACAAAGCAGTCTCTTCGCTGCTGGCCGTTGTGCTGGCGGCGCTGCTGGCAGGCTGCGGGGCAAAGACCGCTGCCTCTGCCCGCCCGGCTGGCAGCCGGGAACTGAAATCGACCCCGCCGGATTCCATGCACGCCACCGCGGCGATCACCGAGCAGTACACCCTTGAAAAGGTGGTGCAGGCGGAAAACGGCGGCAAGGTTCGGCTGAACATCCACCTGCCCCGGCTGGAAAGCGACAGCGCCGACGCCGCCCGCATCAACGCCGAGATCGTCCGCTACTACGAATACGATGTGCTGGACTATGCGGACAGCCCGGCGGCGGCCGACCCGGCAGTGTGGGATTTCAGCATTGAAATGAACTGGGAAGCAAGCTGGTATGACGATTGTGTCAGCCTTGTGGTCAGCAGCTACTACGGAGGTACCGATGCCCCCTTCTACGACGGCTGGTGCTTCGATTTTGCCAGCGGAAACCAGCTGACCGTCACCCAGATGCTGCAGCGCATGGGGGCAGACCCCGTTGCGCTGGAAGAGGCGCTTTACCGCGACGTGAAGCGCCGGGATGAGCTGGACCGTCAAGCCGCCATCGAGAGAGGACTGCTGCCCACCGGCAGCCTGAAAGAGGGAAACACCGCATGGTGGACTTCGCTGGACGAGCTGCCTTTTTCGCTGGACGGTAAGGGAAACATTTCCTTCGTGGTCCACAGGTTCAGCGCGTCCGGGGAGGAGTATGTGAACGATGCCCCGGTCATCCCACTGGATGCACAGCCGCTGCCACCGGACTGGGAGTGGCAGGTGCTGGCCGAGTGGATGGCAGTCACGGCGGTGACGCAGGGTGAAAGCTATGCCCCCGCCGACCGCAACGAAAGCTGCACCCTGCGGCTGGAAAAGGCCGAGATCACCGGCACGGTGACCGTCTCCTTCATCCGGGAAACATACGTCAGCCCGCAGATCCAGTCCGCTGCCGAGACCCGCACCGGAGAGCTGAACGCCGGCGCTGTGACCGGCTGGGACGAGGAAAAAAGTCAGGGCTGGAACCTGAAATGTCTCAACGAGGACAGCAGAAGCCGCTGGATCATCTCGATGATGGAGGACGGCGCTTTGCTGATGCGCTCTACCGGCCCGAAAAAGGGCAGCACCGTGTGGTATCTGTTCCGGCGCACCAGCGCGTGGGACGACATCGGTTTCAGTGCCATCCCCCGCAGGCTGTGGGGCACTTACCGCGCCGGAGACGAGGCCGCAAAGGGCATCCGCTGGATGACCTTCCTGCCGGACGGCAGCTGCTGCATGAGCGTGGAATGGGACGGTTGGAACGGCATTCTGACCGGCACCGCCGAGGGAACACAGGGCCGCACCGAGGACGGTACCGAGCTGTACTTCACGCTGACCGACCAGAACGGCAGACCCTGCGAGTTCTGGGCCATTCTGCTGAACGATGACGGCAGCCCCAGCGGCTGCAGCCTGAAATACCGCGCCGGAGAAGTGCTGTTTGACCGGGACACGCGTCCCATTTACTGGAAAAACGACTCCCCAGATCTAACCCTTGTACCGTGACCGAAACCGAACGCAATGCGATGACAAAGCGTTGTCGCTTATAACAAACAAATAACAGGAGGAAATTACTATGGGTCTTATCAAAGCAGGTATGGGCGCACTGGGCGGAACTCTTGCAGACCAGTGGAAGGAATTTTTCTACTGCGATTCTCTGGACAAGGATGTGCTGATGGTCAAGGGCCAGAAGCGCACTTCCCGCCGCAGCTCCAACAACGGCGAGGACAACATCATCACCAACGGCAGCGGCATCGCCGTGGCAGATGGACAGTGCATGCTCATCGTGGAGCAGGGCCGCGTGGTGGAGGTGTGCGCTGAGCCGGGCGAGTTCACCTTCGATGCTTCTACCGAGCCAAGCGTTTTTACCGGCAACTTCGGCGACAGTCTGGCGGAAACATTCCTGACCGTGGCCAAGCGCTTTACTTACGGCGGCGACACCGGCAAGGATCAGCGCGTGTACTACATCAACACCAAGGAGCTGGGCGAGATCCTGTACGGCACCGCCACCCCCATTCCGTTCCGGGTGGTAGTCAGCGAGGAGCGGGGCTACAAGCTCTCGGTGAACCTGCGGTGCAACGGCAGCTTCACCTGCCGCATCTGCGACCCGCTGCTGTTCTACACCAACGTGTGCAGCAACGTCTCCACCCAGTACGACGCGGAGGAGATCGCCCCCCGGCTGAAGAGCGAACTGATGAACGCCCTGCAGCCCGCCCTGGCCACCCTTTCGGCCAACAAGGTGCAGTATTACGAGATCCCCGCCCACACGCTGGAGATCTCCGAGGCGCTCAACGAGCAGCTGTCCAGCGTCTGGCGTAAAAAGCGCGGCATTGAAGTGTTCTCCTTCAACATCAACTCCCTGTCCATCCCGGAGGAGCAGCAGAAGAAGATCACCGAGTGGGAAGAGAACGCCATGACCACCGATCCCACCACCGCTGCCGCCCGTCTGGTGGGCGGTCAGATCGACGCCATGAAGACCGCCGCCGGCAACACCGCCGGTGCCATGACCGGCTTTATGGGCATGGGCATGGCAGCCGGTGCAGGCGGTATGGGCGGCATGAGCGCCCAGAACCTGTTCGCTATGGGCCAGCAGGCCCGTCCGGACAGCGTGGACGCGCCCCAGCAGGTCAGCCGTCCCGCACCCGCCCCGGCGGACAGCTGGCAGTGCAGCTGCGGCGCTACCGTTACCGGCAAATTCTGCCCGGAATGCGGCAGCAAAAAGCCGGAGCCGAAGCCCGCTGCGGACAGCTGGACCTGCAGCTGCGGTGCCACCGTCACCGGCAAGTTCTGCCCGGAGTGCGGCGACCCCTTTGACGACAGCGACCGGACCTGACCTGACAAATACGGAGCAATGAAAGGAGCATACCATGATGGGATTCTTTTCCAACCTGTTCGCAAAACAAAACTGCGCCGTCTGCGGCAAGGAGTGCGGCACCATGCACCGCTCTAAGCTCCGGGACGGACAGTTCCTCTGCGATGACTGCGGCAACAAGTGCTCCAAGTATATCCGGCTCAGCGAGCTGACGCTGGACGAGGCCAAGGAGCACATGGAGTATATGGCCCGGATGAAGCGGGTGTTCGACGAGGTGTTCGACAAGACCGAGTTCCGGGTCAACGCATACCCCTCCACCCCGACGCAAATGGGGCTGGTGTTCTGCGATGAGCTTGGAATGCTGTACATCGACGACCGCACCGGCGGACGGGGCAAGATGCCGGAGCTGATCCGCTACGACCAGATCGCCAGCTATGAGGAATATCTGGACGAGACCCCCGCCAAGGAGCCGGGCCAGAAACCCACCCTCAACGGCGGCGGCCTGAAGCTGAAGCTGGTGCAGCCCCGCGGCATCACCGAGGCCCAGACCCAGCGGAGTATGCGTCCCCACCCCTACATCAAGCAGGAGCTGGTCATCTGCTTCAGCAAGCGGGACCGGCGGGAGATCGGCTATGCCCACATCGCACGGCAGCATCTGGATCACATCTTCGGAGTCCACGACAACGAGACGAGCCTGTTCGGCCGCCGGATGTCCAAGGCCGAGGAACGGGAGCTGAAGGGCCAGATGGGCATGATCGGTGCCATGGGTGCCGTGGCATCTGCCGCCATGAAGGGCGGGCAGCTCTCTGAGCAGGAAAAGGCCCGCTTTGTGGAGAACATCAATCTGGCAAACGACGCCCAGACCGGCGGCATGGCAGTGTACAGCCGCCGTGCTGACGAAGCCTTTGCAAAAGTGCAGTGACCCCAAAAGGAGGAACGGATATGAGAAAGATCCAGCGCAGAGATTTCCTCAAGGCCATGGGCCTTGCCACCGCCGCCCTCGGACTGACCGCCTGCGGCGGCTCCAGTGCTGCCAGCGCATCCAGCGTTTCCAGCGCACCGGCTTCCAGCAGCAGTGCCCCGTCCGCTTCGGCACCGCCGGAATCAGCAGAGGACAAAACCGCCCCTGCAGGGGTCCCTGTGACCCAGTTCCAGACCGGGGAGCTGACCATCGGCGAATACACCTTCAAGGCGCAGTACATCCCCTTTGACGTCCGCCGGGAACTGGACGGAGCGCATCACTGCATCCATGCGGACAGCTACCGGGGCAATTACTTCTTCAGCTTCTACAACGAGGACGATGAAGAGCAGTCTGCCAAGATCTTCGAGTATGCCATCAAGGACGACCGGATGACCCCGGTGGCAGAGTACAACATTGACGGCAGCAACGCCCTCAGCATCGACCGCAATGGCATCCTGTATGCCATGGACAACTTTGATGTCTACTGCTACGATCTGAACAGCAGCGACCCGGAAGAGCCCGGCGACGCACTGGACTACTGGGGCAGCTGCTATTCCTCCAAGGACCGGGATCTGACCGTGATCTACTGGACCAACTCCGCGCCGGTGCTGGTGCAGGACGGCGAGTACACCGAGCTGATACTGGAAGGGGATAACGAAATCGGCCCCTTCTGCAGCATGCCCTCCCTGAACCTCAGCGGAGACGAGCTACTGACGGTGGGCGAGCCGGACTCCAGCGGAGACTACTACTTTGCCGCCTTTGATCTGGACGGCAATGAGCTGGCCCGCAGCTCGCAGCCGGTGGGCAGCTTTGACGCCGTGATGATGAAGCGCCCCAACGGCTATCTGCTGGACACGGGCTATATGTGGGAGCTGTATGCGCCGGACGGCACTTTTTTGGAAAAGTCCCTCCCCGTGGGTGAGCGCGAGTCCCTGTGCCAGCTGTGCGGCGACTTCTGCACCTTTGATGTTTTCCTGCCGCTGGAAGAAAACGCTTTCCTGGCAGTGGGCCACCACGGCAAAGCCACCGAGCCGGACGAACCGGTGGTGTTCCGCATCACCACGGACTTCTGAGCCGCGCACAAGACCGCATAAAAACGGCGGGGCGGGCAAGGGTTCGCCCCGCAGAATACAGGAGGAAACGCTATGGCAGGAATGCTGGAATACAAGTGCCCCTGCTGCGATGGCGCCATCCAATTTGACAGCGCCACCCAGAAGATGAAATGCCCCTACTGCGACACCGAGTTCGACGTGGATACCCTCAAGGGCTATGACGAGGAGCTGAAGGACGAAAAGCCCAGCGAGATGGAGTGGGCGACCCCCGGCGGCAGCTGGGCAGAAGGGGAGACCGCCGGTCTGCATACTTACAGCTGCAAGAGCTGCGGCGGCGAGATCGTGGGCGATGACACCATGGCCGCGTCCGCCTGCCCGTTCTGCGGCAACCCCATCGTCCTCACCGGACAGTTTGCCGGGACGCTGCGGCCCGACCTCATCATCCCCTTCAAGCTGGACAAAAAGGCCGCCAAGGCAAAGCTGCAGGAGCATCTCAAGGGCAAGACTCTGCTGCCCCGGGTGTTCCGCAGCCAGAACCACATCGACGAGATCAAGGGCGTGTATGTGCCTTTCTGGCTCTTTGACAGCGACGCCGGCGCTCAGCTGCGGTTCACCGCCACCCGGACCCGCTGCTGGTCGGACAGTAAATACGACTATACCGAGACCAACTACTACTCCGTCCGGCGGGACGGCACTCTCGGCTTTGATGCGGTGCCGGTGGATGGCTCCTCCAAGATCGAGGACGACCTGATGGAGTCCATCGAGCCCTTCGCCATGCAGGACGCCATCCCGTTCCAGACCGCCTATCTGGCGGGCTATGTGGCGGATAAATACGATGTGAGCGCCGAGGACAGCATCGAGCGGGCCAACAAGCGCATCCGCCGCTCCACCGAGGAGACGTTCCAGCAGACCGTTACCGGCTACGATTCGGTCAAGGTGGAAAGCAGCAGCATCCAGCTGCACGGCGGAAAGGCAAAGTATGCGCTGTTCCCGGTCTGGCTGCTGAGCACCAGCTGGCGGGGCGAAAACTACCTGTTTGCCATGAATGGTCAGACCGGCAGATTCGTGGGTGACCTGCCCGTGGACAAGGGCGCTGCCCGCAAGTGGATGCTGGGCCTTACAGCTGCCCTTTCCGCCGCGTCCTACGGCGTGATGTGGCTGCTGTGGCTGGCACGGATCCTGTAAAGGAGGGACGAACAATGAAAAAGACTTCCAACCGACTGCACTCCCTCTTTGCGGCGCTGGCAGCACTGATTCTTGCGGCGGCGCTGGCTGTTCCGGCCTTTGCGGTGGAGGGCGGCTTTGCCGACCTGTACTACCGCATGTTCGACGACGCTGAGGTGCTGACCGAGGACGAGGACAACGAGCTGGAGGACGCACTGGAAGAGCTGAGCCTGCGCCAGAGCTTCGATGTGACCATTGCCACCATCGAGTCGATGGAAAGCGTTGGTGCCGACAGCATGGAGCAGTTTGCCGATGATCTGTATGACTACTGCCAGTACGGCTACGGCCCCGATATGGACGGCGTGCTGCTGCTGGTGAGCGTAGGCGACCGCAAGTGGCACATCTCCACCTGCGGCTACGGCATCACCGCCTTTACGGATGCCGGCATCCAGTACCTTGGCGAGCAGATGACCCCCTTCATGGCCGATGGAGATTACGCCGGTGCCTTCCGCACCTTTGTCCAGTGGTCGGATACCTACATCGACGCTGCCCGGGCGGGCCACCCCTATGACGTGAATAACCTGCCCCGGGAGCCGCTTTCCCCCATGTACTTGGTGCTGGCGCTGGGCATCGGCCTTGTGCTGGCATGGGTCGTCGTCAGCGTAATGAAAAGCCAGCTGCGCAGCGTGGCGTTCCAGGAGAACGCCGCCAGCTATGTGCGGGAGGGCAGCATGAATCTGACCAACAGCCGGGAGCTGTTCCTGTACCGGGATGTGCAGCGCACCGAGCATGTGGAGGAAAAGGACTCCGGCAGCTCCGGCGGCAGTTCCACCCACACCTCCTCCAGCGGCACCACCCATGGCGGCGGAGGCGGCTCGTTCTGAAAGGAGCATGTTTATGAACCCTTATCTCTCGGAAAAAGCCCGGGGCGAGATCCCCCGTTTCCTCAAATGGCTGCGGAACGCAGGGCTTGCCTTCTGTGTGTTCTGCTCTGTCGGCGGGCTGTATACCCTCTGTCTGGACCTGCAGGCCAAGGACACCTCCCACGTGGGAGGCTATGTGCTCTGGATCGTGGTGGGCGCTGTGCCCCTCGCGCTGTTTGCCCGCGGGGAGGCCCGCCGCTACCATGCAAGGACCATTGCCCGGCGGGTGGAGAACTACTCCGGGCCGGAAGTGCCTTTGCGGTGGCTGTACAACAGCGTCGGTATGGACGCAAAGGACATTGCATGGTATTTTGAAAAAGGATATTTTGCAAACCTCACGCTGGATCTGAACCAAAAGATGATCCGCAAGCGGATGATGCCCCGCAGCAATCTGAAACGGGGCTGAGGAAACAGAAAGGAGTATTTTCATGGGACTTTTTGATAAGATGAAGCAGGCCGCCTCCACCGCCGGTGGAAACCAGACCGTCACCTTTACCTTTCAGGCTCTGCCGGAAAGCCTTGCCCAGATGCAGGCGCTGCCGGAGGCCAGTCTGGACACTCCCTTCAAGGCCGCAGCCCTCACTGTCTGCGCTCTGTGCGCCTACGGTGCTGACAAGACCATTGGGCAGGAGATGCTCAACTGGCTGCGCGGCCCCCGTCCGCTGAACGGGCAGGACATCTCCTTCTTGAACGACCGCTTCCGGGACGGCAAAAGTTACATCCCCTTCTCCTACTTTGTGGGGGCCTCGCCGGAAAACGGCTACACCCCCCGCCAGCCCTTCACCCTGCTGGTGGGCAGCAACCACACCTCCTATGTGGAGGAGGGCTACTGCAAGCTGTTCATCCCCTGCGGCGGTGCCGACAGCCCCCGGCCCATCAAGCTGCGGCGCAAGGGCAATGGGCAGTGGTTCTTGTGGGAGCAGTACCTGATGACCGGTATCCGCGTCCCCACGTCTGCCGACCCGTGGGCGTAAGATGAAGGGCGTGACCATGAAGCTGTTTGCCGCCGCGCTGGCGCTGACCCTGAGCCTTGCGGGCTGCGGACCGGTGGACGGCGACCCCATCCGCTCCGGCGCGTCCGCCCCGGACAGCGTCCCCCGGCAGGACGCTGTGACCGTGGCGCAGCTGCGGCAGCAGGCAGAGCAGAACGGCAGCCTTGCCGTGGTGCTCTATCTGGGCAGTGTCCCGGAGCGCACCGCCGATGTGGACGCTGCGCTGGAAGCGCTGAAGCCGCAGTGGACGTTCCTCTCGGACATCCCGGCAGATCACCGGGTCACTGCGCCGGGCGGCGGGCGGGAGCTGTACTGCATCTTTGCCGTGCGCAGGGAGGATACGCTTTTTGTCTACGAAAAGCAGGACCCCCAGTACCCGCACCAGACGGGCCGGGAGCTGTATTGCGGGCGGGATGGTCAACCCGTGCTGCTGCTGTGTAACGGTAGCCCGGACACCCCCGACATCACGGCGGTGGTCTACTGCACCACCGGCCGCGCGCTGGACTGGTCGCCCCGGCTTTCTGCCGGGACCGGCAGCCCGGAGCCGGTGGAGGGCGTAGACGATTTTTCCCAACACCCAACGCCCGGCGCTGCCTCCTGAGGTGCGCCCCGGCAGGGCATGAGAAAGGAGAACTTATGAAACGACTGAAACTTCTGGCAGCCCTGCTGGCGCTGACCATCGGTCTGGCGGGCTGCGGCAAAGGCAGCAGCGCGTCCAGCTCCAAGCCCGAAAAAATGCTGGACGGAGACAACATGATCGCATCGCCCTCCGCCAAACAGGAGTACACCGAGCCGGAGGACGTGACCTACATGCGCCTGCTGGCAGGGGAGGACGAATACCGCGCCTGTGTGCTCTATCTGGGCGGCTCCTATGAGATGACCACCGACGTGCAGCAGGTGCTGGACAGCCAGCAGGGCCTGCGGGAGCTGTGGGGCTTCGTCTACGACATCCCGCAGGATCACTGGGTCGTGGCACCGGATGGCGGGTGCGACCTGTACTGCATCTTCCCGCAGGAGGCGCAGGCCACCCTGTTCGTCTACGAGACGAGCCTGACAGACGATGCCGAAAAACCGCTCCAGCGCGGTAAACAGCTCTATTACAGTGAGGACGGTCAGCCCATCCTGTTGCTGTGCAACATCAGCGATATCGTCCCCAACACCGAGGTGGAACTGTACCCCAGCACCGGCGAAGAGCTGGTATTCAGCCCCTTCCTTTCCGGCGAGAACGGCCATGTGGTGGAAGCCGAGGGCGTGTGCGATTTTACCATCTACCCGGAAGGGGACGACTGGGAGACCGACACCAGCCCCTGGTCGTTGGTGGGCAACTGGCTGGAGACCGCCCGCGACACCGACGAAGGCTATTTTGACACCGCTCCGGAGGATGCCGACCGGATGTGCTTTTTGCCCACCGACGGCGAGACCGAGGGCGACCAGCTACCCTTCACCGCCAGCTACATCACCCCCTACCCGGAGCTGAACGTGGAGGAAGCCGACCTGTTCTATCAGGAAGGCACCCCGGAGGTGCCCTTCCAGACCAATCAGGAGTGGTACGCTACCTTTACCGGGGAGGACGGCTCCCGCTACGCCGTCACGCTGGAGGACGAGAACACCCTTGCCCTGAAGTTCTATCTGGAGGGCGAAGAGAGCTACATGAGCCTTGTCAATACTGTCTACTTTGCGCGGCAGGAGGCCATGGGCTGACCGCCGCCGACCCACACCGGGAGGAATGCACCATGAAACAGACCAAAAAGATCACCATCCTCCACTCCAATGATCTGCACGGAGACTTTCTGGCAGAGCAGGTGGACGAAAAACTGGTGGGCGGCGTTTCCATGCTGTCCGGCTACATCGAAAAGGTGAGGGCAGAGGAGCCCAACACCATCTACGCCATTGCAGGTGATATGTTCCGGGGCTCGGTCATTGATTCCGAATACAAGGGGCTTTCCACCATCGAGATCATGAACGCCCTTGCCCCGGACATCGTCACCATCGGCAACCACGAGGTGGATTACGGCATCGCACACCTGCTGTTCATCGAAAAATGTGCCCGGTTCCCCATCATCAACGCCAACCTCTACATCAAAAACACCCCCACCCGGCTGTTTACCCCCTACAAGATCCTGCGGGTGGACGGGATGAACATCCTGTTCATCGGCATCATCACCCAGGACGTCATCAACCAGACCAAGTCCAAATCTCTGGTGGGGTCCTTTGTGGACACCGCCGCAGCTGCCGCCGAGGTGGGCAAGATCTGCAACGCCCACAACAGCATCGACATCGACTTTACCGTGCTGCTGACCCACATCGGCTTTGAGGAGGACCGCCATCTGGCCCGCCAGCTGGACCCGGCCTGGGGAGTGGACCTGATCATCGGCGGGCACAGCCACACCCTGCCAGAGCACGCGGTGGAGGAAAACGGCGTGGTCATTGCGCAGGCGGGCACCGGCACCGACCAGATCGGGCGCTTTGACATCATTGTGGACACGGACAACAACTGCATCGATTCCTACACATGGCACACGGTGCCCATCACCGCCGAGACCTGCCCCCGCAACCCCGCCATGGAGCAGGTGCTGCACCGCTTCACCAGTCAGGTGGACGAAAAGTACAGCCACATCGTGGCGCGCTTCCGCCGGGAGCTGACCCACCCGGAGCGCACCCGGGAGACCGAGCTGGGCAACCTGTTTGCGGACATCTTCACCCGCAGCCTTGGCATCGATATTATGCTCATCGGCTCCGGCAGCATCCGGGCCGAGAAGCTGGGCCCCATCGTCACCTACGGCGACCTCATCGAGGGCTTTCCCTACGATGACGGCGTGTTCATGTTCAAGGTGACAGGCCAGCAGCTGCGCCAGATGCTCCACTACATGCTGCGGGAGGAGGCCTACACCGGCCACACCGAGTTCTACCAGCTGCCCTCCACCCTGCGGCTGCGCTACGACCGCGCCAAGGGCGACTTTGATTACTTTACCTACTGCGGCAAGGAGGTGGGCAAGGAGATCAGCGACGATGCCCTGTTCACCGTGGGCTTGCAGAACTACCACTTCAAAAACATCGAGAGTTTTTTCAACATCTCCTACGATACCATCTGCAAGCTCCAGAAGCCCCGCAGCGTGGCGACCTCCTGTCAGGATATCCTGATGGAATATTTCCGGGAGCACGAGATGCTGGATGCGGCGGTGGACGGCAGAATGACCATCCTGCCCTCTACCGCGCAGACCGGCTGACCCCCGCAGGGTCAAAAACATGGTTTCGCCCCGCAAAATCTGCGGGGAACACTTTGCAAACAGAAAGGAGCACCCCATGAAACAACGATTCTCAAAACGAACACGCCTTGTCAGTGCCCTTTTGACGCTGGCTATGGTATTCACCTTTTGGCCCTTCAGCGCCTTTGCGGCAGGGGGGTGACGGGTGGCTATAGCACCATAAATGCCGGAATCGTCGTTTTAGACAAAACAGCAGGTGAAACCATAAGCATTGTGCCTAAAAATGCTGCACACGCGATTTTGCGCTGTTAAGACGAATGATGCACGATTTTGCAAAGAAAGACAAAAAGAAACGCCGTATCGTTTAACACGATACGGCGTTTTATGGATTCGAAGGGAGTCGAACCCTCGACCTTTCGGATGCGAACCGAACGCTCTCCCAGCAATATCGCTTTTGTGCACACCTTATGCACTGCGAGAAAAGAAAAATCAACGTATAGTCGTCTATATAGAATATTCTGCCATTCAAACTACCTTTCTTGGTCACAAATATGGTCTCCAAGCCGCTGATTTTCAAGATGAAGCTGTTTGGGGCGTAATATGGTTGGCGGACAAGTGAGCTACAGGCCCTTGAGATAGTACTCGCATGGGGTTCAGATGTATCACATCCCGATTCGTAATAAAATACGATGTACCGTAAAAGTGCAACCTCTGCTCTCGATGAATGGAATATGAGCTTTTTACATTTGACAACAAGTTATAGATTGACAAGCGTACACATACACGATAAACTTTATATAGTATCATGTGGATTAAAAGGAGGCCCGACCATGAGTGTCAAGTACACTACCCCTGCCCAGCACAAGAGCAACCTCCGCAATGTGTATGGAACCTTTGCCATTGAGGGCATGACCATCAGCAAAGATACACGCAGCAACCTTGATCGCATTGGCAGCGGTCAGGCCAGCTATCAGCAGGTCGTGAATGAACTGCGCGCAAAGTACGCGAAGAAGGGCCGATTATGTTCTCAAAGTATGATGTCTACACCACAGTCCATGTACTGCTATGCATTCATGAGTGTGGTGCTAAAGATTTATGGCAGTAGCACATTGCTTTTATACAAATAAAAGTGTACAATAATAACAACTTTGCAAGCAATTCCCTTCAAGGAATCAACTGGAACATGGGTGGAGACTGTACCTGTTAAGCGAAATTGTTTGAATGAATTCAATTCAACATAAAAGACAGTTGCTCATTTGTGAGTAGGAGGAATATATGATGTTTGATTGTGGTTTACAGAATATTTTCCGGCTGAAAAACGGACAGTCCCGTTCCATCAACTGGGAAAACCGGAACGGAGAAAAAGGAAAAGGCGGCATGGCATACAGCGATCTTGGTCCGTCCAGAAAAGGTTCCCCGTGTATCCCGAAAATAGAAGCA
>ERZ1106973.2007-NODE-2007-length-16784-cov-2.754259_pt1 | contig 16784 bp, 18 predicted proteins | sample MGYA00403686_ERZ1106973 | MGnify/ENA primary metagenome ERZ1106973 (study PRJEB35170, sample SAMEA104062408) | human gut metagenome | biome: human gut; feature: human-associated habitat; material: faeces | place: Denmark | collected 2012-11-06 ...
ATCGATGCAGCCTTCCAAAAAGTAGAACCGGCGTTTATTGCAGTCCTGCAGCAGGCGGCAGAGAATATCCGCGCCTTTCACCGGAGACAGGTCAGAAACAGCTTTGTCATCACCGGCGACGGCATTGTGACCGGACAGAAAATCACGCCGATCGCGAAGGTCGGTCTCTATGTGCCGGGCGGCACCGCAGCTTACCCGTCTACGGTGCTGATGGACGCCATTCCTGCCAAAATTGCAGGTTGCAAAGAGATCTGCATCACGACCCCGGCTTTGCCGGACGGCAGCATCAATCCGGTGATCCTTGCGGCAGCAAAGATCGCAGGCGTCGACCGCATCTTTAAGACGGGCGGCGCACAGGCAGTCGCAGCGCTGGCCTACGGTACGCAGAGCGTTCCGAAGGTCGACAAGATCGTCGGCCCGGGCAATGCATTTGTGGCAGAGGCCAAGCGGCAGGTATTCGGACTGGTCGCCATCGATATGATCGCCGGACCGAGCGAGATTTTGGTTATCGCGGACGGCAAAAGCAATGCGGCTTATGTCGCGGCAGACATGCTTTCGCAGGCGGAACACGACAAAATGGCGTCAGCGGTGCTGGTCACAGACAGCCTGGCACTCGCGGAGGCGGTCAGCGCAGAACTCGAACGGCAGCTTGCGCTGCTGCCGCGGGAAGAAATCGCCAGAACCTCCATCGAGCAGAACGGCAAGATTATTGTCGCCGATAGACTGGACGACGTGATCGCTGTCGCCAACGAGATCGCGCCGGAGCACTTGGAGCTATGTGTAGACAATCCGTTTGACTATCTGGACAAGATCGAGAACGCGGGCAGCATCTTCCTGGGACGGTATTGTCCGGAGGCGCTGGGCGACTATTTCGCGGGACCGAATCACACCCTGCCGACGTCCGGCACTGCGCGCTTTTCCAGTCCGCTGTCGGTCGACGATTTCGTGAAAAAATCACAATATACCTATTATACCAAAGACGCGCTCGGCGCGGTCGCTGATCAGATCGCGCTTTTCGCACAAAAAGAGGGACTCGAAGCGCACGCCAAAAGTGTGACGATAAGGATGGACAAAGCATGAGCAGATTTTTGAAGCCGAGCCTTGCGGCGCTCGAGACCTATGTACCGGGCGAGCAGCCGCAGGACCGTAAATATATCAAATTAAATACCAACGAATCGCCATATCCGCCGCCGCAGAGCGTAGCGGCGGTCCTGAACGCAGAGGAGGCTGCGAAGCTTCGTCTTTACAGCGACCCGGAGAGCCGGGTGCTCAAGGAGCGGCTGGCGAGGAATTACGGACGTGCGCAGGCAGAGGTCTTTGTCTCCAACGGTTCTGACGAGATCCTCAACTTCGCGTTCATGGCATATGGCGAGCAGGGCGTACGGTTTGCGGACATCACCTACGGCTTTTACAGCGTGTTTGCGGATCTTTATGGTCTGGATGCCGAGGTGATCCCGCTGCGCGAGGATTTTTCGTTGGACGCCGAAGCTTTTTGCGGCAAGGACGGACTGACGGTCATCACGAATCCGAACGCGCCGACCGGCATGGCGCTGCCCCTTGCGATCATCGAGGAGATTGTTTCGTCGAGCCGCGGTGTGGTGCTGGTGGATGAGGCCTATGTGGACTTCGGCGCGGAGAGCGCGGTCAATCTGATCGATCGATACGACAATCTGCTTGTCGTGCAGACCTTTTCCAAGTCGCGCAGTATGGCGGGCGCGCGTTTGGGCTTTGCTTTTGGGAACGCGGCACTGATCGCGGACCTCGAAAGGATCAAATACGCAACGAATCCGTACAATATCAACCGTCTGACGCAGGCGGCCGGCGCGCAGGCGCTGGAAGAGGACGACTATTTCCGCGCGAACTGCAGGCGCATCATCGAAACAAGGGAGTACGTCTCTGCAGAGCTTCAAAAGCGCGGCTTTACCCTGACCGACTCGCAGGCGAATTTCCTGTTTGCAAAGAGCGATCGCATTGACGGAGAGGCGCTGTATCGCAGGCTCAGGGAAAAGGGTGTGCTGATCCGGCATTTTACCAAAGAACGCATTAAGGACTACAACCGCATTACCATCGGCAGCCGCGAGGAAATGGAGATTTTCCTGCAAAAGACTGATGAGATCTTGGAGGAACTGGTATGAGAGAGGGCGTTATCAACCGCAAAACAAACGAGACCGACATCCGGCTCAAGCTGGAGCTGGACGGCAGCGGCAAGAGCTGCATCGACACCGGCTGCGGTTTTTTGGATCACATGCTGACGCTGTTCGCAAGGCATGGGCGCTTTGACCTGACCATCAGCTGTAAGGGCGATACGGAGGTGGATTACCACCATACGACCGAGGACATCGGCATCGCGCTCGGCGACGCCTTCGCGGCGGCGCTCGGCGATCTGCGGGGCGTGACCCGCTACGGCAGCTTCCTACTGCCGATGGATGAGGCGCTGATCCAGACGGCAGTGGATCTTTCGGGACGCGCGCACCTGTCCTATGCGCTTCTGATCCCGACGCAGAAGGTTGGAGATTTTGATACGGAGCTGACCAAAGAGTTTTTCCTCGCACTGGTGCGCCATGCCGGGATCACGCTGCACATCCGGCAGCTGGCGGGCGGAAACGCCCACCATATCATCGAGGGCGCGTTCAAGTCAGTCGCCAGAAGTCTGGCGGCGGCGGTCAAGATCGACGCGGCCTATCAGAATGAGATACCATCAACCAAAGGGGTGCTGTAAATGATTGCGATTATTGATTACGGTGTCGGCAACCTGTTTTCACTTTCTTCGTCGCTGCGGGCTGTCGGCGCGGAGGTCGTGGTGACCGATGACCGGGAAATATTAAAAAAAGCAGACCGGCTGATCCTGCCGGGTGTCGGCGCGTTTGCGGACGCTGCAGCCAAGCTGCGGGCAGGCGGTCTGGACGGCTTCGTGCGGGAGCAGGCTGCGAGCGGTAAACCGCTGCTCGGCATTTGTCTGGGCATGCAGCTTTTATTTGAAAAAAGCTATGAATTTGGGGAGCATCAAGGTCTGGGGCTGATCCCGGGCGAGATCGTACCGATGCAGGGTACGATACCGGCAGACTTGAAGATCCCGCAGATCGGCTGGAACCGCCTGCAGCTCAAAGGCAAAAATCTGCTGTTTCAGCATATCCAGGATGGAGACTATGTCTATTTCGTGCATTCCTACTATGCAAGCGGCTGCGACCCATATGTGATCGCTACGACCGACTACGGCATCGAAATGACCGCGGCGGCGGCGCATGGGAATGTGTACGGGTGTCAGTTTCATCCCGAAAAAAGCGGTCCGGTCGGGCTCAAAATTCTCGCGGCGTTTTGCGGAACGGAGGCAGTGCAATGAAGATTTTTCCGGCGATAGATTTATATGAAGGCAAGGCGGTGCGCCTGCTCAAGGGCGACTACGAACAGATGACGATCTACAGCGAGCAGCCGCTGGCTGTGGCGCACGACTTCGAAGCGGCAGGCGCGGATTGCCTGCATCTGGTAGATCTGGAGGGCGCGCGATTGGGGACGACGCCGAATCTGGCGCTTGTGACCAAGCTGGCACAGGAGACCTCGCTGTTTACCGAGATCGGCGGCGGCATTCGCAGCATGGAAACGGTCAAAACCTACATCGAGGCGGGCGTAGATCGCGTGATCCTGGGGACCGCGGCGGTCGAGAACGAGACGTTCCTGCGGGAAGCGGTCGCGGCCTACGGCGAAAAGATCGCGGTCGGTGTGGACATCAAGGACGGTTTTGTCGCGGTCAAGGGCTGGACAGAGACCAGCGCCAGCACCTGCTTTGATTTTTGTGACAAAATGAAACAGATTGGCGTCAGGACGCTGATCTGTACGGATATTTCTAAGGACGGCGCGATGCAGGGCACGAACCGCGCGCTGTATCAGCAGCTGCGTGTGCGTTATGATATGGATATTGTGGCCTCGGGCGGCGTGTCGTCCATCGAGGACATCCGGGCGCTGCGGGCGCTGGACCTGTACGGCGCGATCATCGGACGCGCCTACTATATCGGCGCGATCGACTTAAAAGAAGCATTGGAGGCAGCGAAATGATCACCAAGAGAGTTATTCCATGCCTGGACGTGAAGGACGGGCGCGTTGTCAAAGGCGTCAATTTTAAGGACTTGAGCGATGTTTCCTCGCCGGTGGAGCTGGGCAGATATTACAGCGATGCAGGCGCGGACGAGCTGGTTTTTTATGATATTACCGCTTCCAGCGACGGGCGGAGGATTTTTACCGATATTCTCAAAGAAGTCGCCTCGCAGATTTTCATCCCCTTGACCGTTGGCGGCGGCATCCAAACCTTAGAGGATTTTGACCGGGTGCTGAAGTGCGGGGCGGATAAGGTCAGCGTCAACTCCGGCGCGATCAAAAATCCTGCCCTGATCCGGCAGGCAGCAGAGCGTTACGGCAGGCAGTGCGTGGTACTTTCGGTCGACATCAAACGTGTGGACGGTGTGTTCCGCGTCTTTTCGCGCGGCGGCAGAGACGATACCGGTATGGAAGCCATTGACTGGATCCGCCGCTGTGTGGCGGACGGTGCCGGAGAGGTGGTCGTCAATTCGATCGACACTGACGGTGTCAAGAACGGGTTCGATCTGGAGCTGCTGCGTGCTGTCACCGATGCGGTGGCAGTCCCGGTCATCGCATCGGGCGGTGCGGGCTGCGCGGAGGATTTCGTGAAGCTGTTCCAGGAGATCCCGGCGGTCGACGCAGGGCTTGCGGCTTCGGTCTTTCATTTCGGGGAAGTCGATATCCGGGACTTAAAAAAATTACTGCAGGAACATGATATTACAGTGAGGTTATAACGATGCTGAATCTTGATGAATTGAAATTTGACGAAAAAGGACTCATCCCGGCGATTGTCGTGGATGCAGAGAGCAAAAAAGTGCTGACGCTGGCGTATATGAACCGCGAAAGCCTTGCAATTTCCATAAAAAAAGAGCTGACCTGTTTTTACAGCCGCTCTCGGCAGGAACTCTGGCTCAAAGGCGAGACCAGCGGAAACTACCAGCACATCGTATCCATCACTGCGGACTGCGATAACGATGCACTAGTCGTCGTGGTCGAAAAAGACGGTCCGGCCTGCCACACCGGTTCGGACTCCTGCTTTACCAAGCCGGTATACGAAAGCCCGAACCGCGCTGCTTTCTCGGCAGATGGACTCTACGAGCTGCTTACCGACAGGAAAGAGACCTTGCCGGAGGGCTCCTATACGACCTACCTCTTTGAAAAGGGCATCGATAAGATCCTCAAAAAGGTGGGCGAGGAGTCGACCGAAGTCATCATTGCGTCCAAGGGCAATGACAAGAAGGAGACCGTTTACGAGATCGCCGATCTGGCCTATCACATCATGGTGATGATGGTCGAAATGGGTATCTCTTTGGGCGATGTGCGCAAGGAACTGGCCTCCCGTCATGTCATTGACCACAAGGTCAAGCAGGAAAAGATGACTGCGGACTAAAGCTTAGTCGTCCCATCTGTAATCCTTGTCGTAATCGTAGATGGCGCCGGTGCGGGCATTGATCTCGAATTCATATTCGTAATCGCCTGCATAGAATTCGACATCGTAGATGCGGACGCCGTCATCATAATCCAGAGAAACTTTGATGAAATCAGCCTTGGAGGCGCTGACCCCTGCGTACTCCAGGGCTATTTTCTTTGCCTTCGCAGTGCCGATATAGCCGGAGCTTGTGGAGGTGCCGGACGCACTCTTGGTTTTGACCTTGATATCTTCAAAGTCACCGTAGTATTTGGAGCCTAAGGTCTCGGTCACCGGACGTACCTTGAATCTGTAGTAGGTTCCGGAGGAAAGACCGGTTGCCTTATATGTGGTCTTTGTCGTTGTGATCAAGCGCTTCCAGCTGCCGGTATTGGCATTGTACTTGTAGACCTGATACTTGTCCGCTCTTCTGACTGCGCTCCAGCTCAGCGTGACGCTGCTTTTGGTCTTTGCTTTCACGCGCAGATTATCCACGTCCTTTGGTGCTGTGGCTGTACTGAACTCTGTCGAGAAAGCACCGTCCTGCCCGTTTGCGTAGGCATTGACCTTGAATTTGTAGACGCTTGCGGAGAGCAGATCGTCAATTTCGGCGTGCGTGCCGGCAGTCCTTTCTACCTGCAGCCAGCCGTTTGTGTCGGTATCATAGAGGTAAACATTGTAGCCCTGGGCCCCGGCGACCGGATTCCATGCGAGTGTCAGCTCATCGTCATCTCTCTGTACGGTCTCCAGTCCTGTCGGCGCGGTCAGCGCAGCAGTTACTGCAGCGGACGCCGGTACGGCAGCAGCCATAAGCGATGCACTCAGCAGCATTGTCAGCGCGGCAGCTTTCATGCTTGTAAAGTGTTTTTTCATTTCTGTTCTTTTCATATGTGATTCCTCCCTTTTGTCTATGTATTGTAATCCATTTTGTCTATGTCCTTGTTGGATTACCTGTATCATACCGGAGAAAAATTAAAATTAAATTAAAGACACAAAATTTTTCTTTTTTCTTCAACAGACGTACAAATTCAACACTTGCGATTTGCTGTGCGATAACGTATAATGATAAAATCAGTCGAAACGTACCGTTTCGCGTAAAATCAGAGAATAAGGGAGAGACAGGATGAATCCAACCGACAGAACAAACCGGACAGGCATGCAAAAGGATAGACAGAAACAGGGATTTACGATCATGGAGATGCTGATTGTCGTAGCCATCATCGCCATCTTAGTTGCGGTTTCCATTCCAATCTTTCATAACAGCCTGCATAAGGCGAAAGTCGCCGCCGATAAAGCGAACGTAAGAGCATACTATGCGGAACTGCAGCTGGAGTATTTGACGACAGGGGAATATCGCGAAGGCATTACCGACGAGATGGGGGAGACTGTTAGCGACAAGATTACATTTGCAGATGGAACCACGGTGAAGCTGCAGGCAGGACGTTATGGCATTCTTTTAGCTACAGTGCAGGGTGAAAAATGTTACCAGATACATTATTTTTGCGATGCTACAAACCATCAGTGTACTTTAACTTTGGGCTAACAAAAACACTTAGTTAGCATAGTTAGCAGTAAAAATGAATCATAAAAGCCTGCATCGTAATTCCTTGCGGCTGTTCCCACCATGCTGCGCATGATTGTGGGGGCGCTGTGGAATCCGGTGCAGGCTTTTGTAGTCTACAAGACCGAATACGGGCTTTTTCCTCCGATCGCGTATCAGTCTGATACCATCAAGATATGTTTTGCATGCACACGCCAAGCCTCGCGCGGTCTCCGCAGAACGTCGATGATTTCCCAAACGAGCGAGCAGCGTGCTTTGCTGACATTTTGTGCCGCTTTCGCAAAATGTCCAAAGGACGGCGAGAGACTTGGTGAAATCATGCTGTTCGAGGACCAACCGCAAGCGGCTTCGGCGTGTGCGTGTAATCAGCATTCGATACGCGATGCAGGCTTTTTTCAAAAGCATCGCGTGCAATCAGCAATCGATGCGCGGTGCAGGCTTTTTTCAAAAGCATCGCGTGCAATCAGCAATCGATGCGCGATGCAGGCTTTTTTTCAAAAGCATCGCGCTGCATGTAAATCAATCCTTGACCAGTTCCTTTACAGAGGCTGCAAGCCCCGCGATGCCCTGGATCTCGGATGGAATGATGATCTTGGTCGCCTGTCCGTCCGCGGCTTTCTGGAAAGCTTCGAGGCTCTTGAGCTTGATGACGGCGTCGTCAAGCTGCGCGTCCTTGATGAGCTTGAGACCATCGGCGGTCGCCTGATTGATCATCAGAATCGCTTGCGACTGACCTTCGGCTTCCTTGATTGCAGTCTGCTTCTTCGCCTCTGCCTCTAAGATAGCCGCCTCCTTCTGACCCTCTGCGATGAGAATCGCGGACTTCTTTTCGCCCTCTGCGATGAGGATGGCTTCACGTCTTTCACGTTCTGCTCTCATCTGCTTTTCCATGGCAGTCTGGATGTCACGCGGCGGTGTGATGTTCTTCACTTCCACGCGGTTGATCTTGATGCCCCATGGGTCCGTCGCCTCGTCCAGTACGAGTCTGATCTTGGAGTTGATGTGCTCACGGCTGGTCAGAGACTCGTCGAGCTCTAGCTCACCAATGATGTTTCTGAGCGTAGTCGCGGTCAGATTTTCGATGGCATCCATCGGGCTTTCGACACCGTAGGTGTAGAGCTTCGGGTCGGTGATCTGGAAGTAGATGACTGTATCGATCTCCATCGTCACGTTATCCTTGGTGATAACCGGCTGCGGCGGGAAGTCGATGACCTTCTCTTTCAGAGAGACCTTTCTTGAGATCTTGTCGATCAGCGGCACCTTGAAGTGCAGACCTACCTGCCAAGTTCCGTGGTATGCCCCAAGACGTTCCACGACATAGGCTCTGGCCTGCGGTACGATACGAATATTCGTTACCAGAAGACCGATCGCGATCGCGATCAATACAAGGATAACAACTAACTTAATAATTCCCATAATCTGATTCCTTTCTTTTGTTTCTGTGCTTATGTTTATGCGATAACTTTATTTGGCTAATCTTTTTTCACCGGTACGGCGACCAGTTTGACGCCCTCGACGGCATGGATTTTGACCTCCGTTCCCTGTTCAATGGTCGTTTCCGGTCTTGTGCCGACCGCGGACCAGACCTGTCCGTTGACCTTGACCTGACCGACTGCAAACGGCTGGATCGGCTGAACGACGATGGCTTTTTCTCCGATCAGGGCATCCACATTGGTCTTTTCGGAACCGGTCTTAAGCTTTTCTACGAAGATTTTGCGCGTAAAGACCAGAAAACAGATGGATACAACGAAGAAAATCACGATCTGCAGCGCGATCGGCACATCGATCAGTGCCGCAAGCAGTGCCACAAACGCGCCGCCGGCGAACCAGATCGTTGTCAGACCGGCTGTCAGCGCTTCGATGACCAAAAAGATCAGCGCCAGCGCGAGCCAGAACACGATCATGCTGACTGATATTCCAAATATAATCATAGAATCCCCCTTTTCGTAAGATGCAAAAAGTAGTATAATTTATTCAATTATACCATCTGCGCGAAAGCAATGCTACCAATATCAGAAGAATAAAGATTTTTTAAGAAAGAAGGATATCAAAATGAAGTTTACAATGTATCACGCCTGTATCACGGTACTGGATTTGGAAAAGTCGATGAAATTCTATGAGGAGGCGCTGGGGCTTCAGGAAATCAGAAGAATCGAAGCGTCTGACGGCACCTCCAAAATCGTGTTCATGGGCAGCGAGGGCGCTGCCTGCCAGCTGGAACTGACCTGGTACGCGGATCGCAAGGAACCTTATGACCTTGGAGATAATGAGATCCACATCGGTTTTTATACCGATGATTACGAGGCATCGCTGGCAAAACACAAGCAGATGGGCTGCGTCTGCTTTGAGAATCCACAGTTCGGTGTTTATTTCATCGAGGATCCGGACGGCTACTGGATGGAAATCATCCCGAAGCGCTAGGCGCGTTCCGTATCCACATAAGCGCGGTCGAACTCGATCACGGTGCGAAAATCCGGATTGTAGGCGGAAACGGCGGCAGAGAGCGTTTTCGTGATTTCCTCGCCGCTCAGCTTGCAGTCCGGAGACACCGCAACATCGAAGACGACATTGGTATGGGTCGGACCGGAGACCAGGCGCAGATCATGGAAATTGATCACACCGTCCAGTCCCGCGATCGCCTTGCCGAGAATCTGTTTGAGCGGCGCTCGGTTCGGATCACTGAGATTGATCGGATCCATATGAACCGTGCAGCTGATATGCAGCTTCTTGGAGATTTCATGTTCGATATTGTCCACCATATCATGGCTGGTCGTAATATCGACAGCGGCATCGACCTCGACATGCATGGAAGCAAAAATCTTGCCGGGACCGTAATTATGTACAAACAGATCATGGATGCCGAGCACGCCGTCATGCTGCATGGCGGTTTCCTCAATTTCCCTGACCAAGGCAGGATCCGGCGCCTCTCCGAGCAGCGGGCTGACGGTTTCGCGCACCAGACCGATGCCGGACCAGACGATGAATAAGGCGACCAAAACGCCCATATAGCCATCGATCTGCAGATCAAAGAAATGCCCGATCAAAAGGCTGAGCAGTACCGCGGAGGTCGCGATCACATCGTTGCGGCTGTCCGCACCGGTCGCGATCAGCGTCATGGAGTTGATTTTTTTGCCGGCCCGCACATTGAAGCACGCCTGCCAAATCTTGATGCCGATGGCAAGCAGCAGGACGATCACGACGGTCAGGCTGAATTCCGTCGGTGTCGGGGCAAGAATTTTCTCGATCGAGCTCTTGCCCAGCTCCAGCCCCACGACGATGATGATAACCGAAACCAAAAGCCCCGCCAGATACTCGATGCGGGCGTGTCCGTAAGGATGCTCCTTGTCCTCCGGCATGGCAGCCAGCTTGAAGCCGATCAGCGTGATCAGTGAAGAAGACGCATCGGCGAGATTGTTGACCGCGTCGGCAACGATGGCGATACTGCCGGAAAGCAGACCGACCAGAATTTTCATTACGCAAAGCAGGGTGTTGGAGAGAATGCCCACAACACCAGCAACCTTGCCGTATTGATCCCGCACTGCGGGATTTTTGACGTCTGCATAATCAGAAATCAGCTTACGAAAAATCCAATCATGCATGCTGCATCGCCTCTTCCACTGCCTTCGCGAGCTGATCCGGACATGAGGTCTGGCGGAATCCGCAGTGAATGCCGGACAGCTTGTCCCTTACCGCCTCGCAAGGCATGTCCTTGACTAAGGCGCAAAGCCCCTTATGGTTGCCGTCACAGCCGCCCTCAAAAGCGACCTCTTTGACAACGCCGTCTTCTACATCTAAATAAATCTTGCGGGCGCAGACGCCCTTTGGCTGATATTCGTATTTCATACGGTAAAAACTCCTTTCAAAGCTAGGTTTGTTTATGGTAAAATAGACCTGTGTTTTGTATGCACCGGAACGGTCGCCCGTCCGCGCATTATGTCTATTCTAACACATTCAGAGAAAAAATTCAGCGAAATCAGTAAAAAAAGAGAAGAAATATGGATGAAAACAAAATTTTTTTGAAAACGGTCGAAGAGAAATACGAGCGCTTTTTAGATTATTATACCATGATGAGCAGCGATTTTTTGAGCCTGGAGCAGCAGAGCGCGCTGGCCGGATTTTTGCGCGTACATGCCAAAGAAAACGTATACCTGTTCGGCGGCTATCCGGAAGCGGAGCGCAGACAGGTCCTGTTCCTGCCGGACTATACGGGGCTTGCGCCGCAGGCACAGGACGCAGACCTTCTGGAATATTTCAGAGAAAATCCGGATGACTGCCCGATCGCGCTGCTTGACGTTCGTGTTGCTTCGGCGGCGCGCGAAAAGCTGACGCATCGGGATTACCTAGGCGCACTGATGGGAGAGGGGATCCGCCGGGAAAAGGTCGGCGACATTATCGTGACGGAACGCGGCGCACAGATCCTCGCGATGAAGGAGATGTGTGCTTATCTTGCGCAGAACTTTCGACATGTCGGCAGGTTTGAAGCAGATGTTAAAATTCTGTCAATTTTTGCGTTTTCCTATCGCGAATCACAGACAAATTGCTTGCATTTCACGGTATCTTCACCTAGAATTGATAATATAATAGCAGCAGCGTACGGTCTTTCCAGAAGGCTCGCGACAGAAGCGATCCTTGCAGGGAGAGTTTTCGTAAACGGCGTGGAAACAACAAAGCCTGACATGTCGCTGAAGGGCGGGGAAAAGATTGTCCTGCGCGGCAAGGGCAAAGCAATCTACCACGGGATAAACGGCACCTCCAAAAAAGGGAGGCTGTATATCAGCGTGGATAAATACATGTAAGAGAAGAACAGGAGGCGGTATATGGATCAGAAGGAATTGCCAAGAATCGCGGGGAAGCTGAGATCAAAATATTTGGAGATGCCGGAGGAGATTTACAGAGCCAAGGGCATCGTGATCATGGGAAAACGTATCAAATCCGTCATTTTCACGACGGATATCGCGATCATTCGCAGCTGCAACGCGGACGCGGTGCTGGCTGTTTATCCGTTTACACCGCAGCAGGTGATTTCGCAGTCGATCATCAACGTGGCACCGATGCCGGTTTTTGTCGGTGTCGGCGGCGGCATTACCAACGGCGTGCGTTCGGCGATCATCGCCAAGGACGCTGAGGGAGACGGCGCATGGGGCGTGGTAGTCAACGCGCCGGTGACCAATGACAATATTAAACTGATCAGCACGACGGTCGATGTGCCGATCATCGCGACGGTCATCCACGAGAGCGCGGATATTCAGGCAAGACTGGACGCAGGCGTTTCGATTCTGAATGTATCGGCAGCGTCCCGCACACCACTTGTGGTGAAAAAAATCAGAGAAAAATTCCCGAAGGTACCGATCATTGCGACCGGAGGACCAACGCCGCAAAGCATTTTGGCGACCATCGAGGCGGGCGCGAACTGCATCAGCTACACGCCGCCTTCGACCGCGGAGATTTTCGCGGATATTATGAAAAGCTATCGTGAACAGGAGGATGTCAACGAATCCGCGGAGGACCATGTGACGATCCTCGACGCAATCGAACGGATGTAACCATGTAAAAGCCTTTGGCAGACCTTGTGCCGAAAGCGAAAAAAACAAAACCCGCCGAGAAGCCGGGCATGCACTGCCGCGGCCTTACTCCAGCGGGTTTGTTTTTTCGCGCTGAATTGTGTTATACGATCTTTGTCGTCCAATCCTCGACATTCCAGATGTCGGTGACGAAGTCCTCGTAGAAGAGCGGATCATGCGATACCAAAAGGATGGTGCCGGGGAATTCCGTCAGCGCGCGCTTCAGCTCGTCCTTGGCGTCTACGTCCAGATGGTTGGTCGGCTCGTCGAGAATCAGCCAGTTGTGCTCGCGGTTCATCACAATCGCCAGCCGTACCTTGGCGTTTTCGCCGCCGCTGAGTACGCGCATCTGGCTGGTGATATGCTCGTTCGTCAGACCGCACTTGGCGAGACAAAGCCGCACCTCCCGGTTCTCCATAGACGGAAACTGACCCCAGAAGGTATCCAGCGCCGTTTCCTGCGAATCGCGCGCCGCCTCCTGCTCGAAATAGCCCGGGAAAAGATAATCGCCCAGCTGTACTTCTCCGCCAAGCGGCGGCAGCTTGCCGAGGATCGTCTTTAGGAGGGTGGACTTGCCGAGACCGTTGGTGCCGACGATGGCGACCTTCTGCCCGCGTTCCAGCGTAAAGGAAACCGGACGGGTCAGCGGTTCGTTCTGGCTGTAGCCGATGACAAGCTCCTTCGCTTCCACGACGAAGCGGCTCGGCGTTCTTGCCATCAGAAATTGGAACTCCGGCTTGATCTTCTCCGTCGGACGCTCTAAGATTTCCATCTTGTCGAGCTGTTTCTGGCGGGAATGCGCCATGCCGCGGGTCGCCACGCGCGCCTTGTTGCGCGCGATAAAATCCTCCAGCTTTTCAATCTCCGCCTGCTGGCGCTCGTAGGCAGCTTTTTCCTGTGATTTTTGGATCTCGTACATGCGGCGGAAGTTTTCGTAGTCGCCGGTGTAGCGTGTCAGGTTGCCGCCGTCCAGATTGTAGATGACGTTGACTACAGAATTGAGGAATTCCATGTCGTGCGATACGAGAAGGAAAGCGTTTTCGTAGTCCTGCAGATAGCGTGTCAGCCAGACGATATGCTCGTGGTCCAGATAGTTGGTCGGCTCATCGAGAATCAGAATCGATGGGTTTTCGAGCAGTAGCTTGACCAGAAGCACTTTGGTTCTTTGCCCGCCGGACAAATCGGAAACATCGCGATCCAGTCCGATATCGCGCAGACCCAGACCGCCCGCGACTTCCTCGATCTTCGCATCCAGCTGATAGAAGCCGCTGTATTCGAGGATCTGCTGAATCTCTCCGGCATCCTCCATCATCTCATCCATCTTGTCCGCGTTCTCCGGCAGCGCCATATCCTCATACAGCTTGAGCATTTCGGCCTCCAAGTCGTGCATGTGATTAAACGCGGTGTGCAGGACCTCACGGATCGTCATGCCTTTTTTGAGTACGGTATGCTGGTCTAAATAGCCGACGGTCACGTGGCGGGACCAGATGATTTTGCCCGCGTCCGGCAGGATCTTGCCGGTGATGATGTTCAGGAAGGTGGATTTGCCTTCGCCGTTGGCGCCGATTAGCCCGATGTGTTCCCCCTTGAGCAGACGAAAGGACGCGTCCTCCAAAATCTGGCGTGCCCCGAATCCATGGGTGACTTTTTCGACAGTTAATAAACTCATATAAAAACTCCTTTGTAACAGATCATGCTTGTTTGCGTTTCCGCCTACATAACTATATCCTATTTGACGGACAATAACAAGACAAAAGAGTTGTTTCTTTCGCGAAAAACAAGTATACTTGTGGGGAAGAGAATGAGCGCATTGTTTGCGGACAGCAGGAGGCGGCATAAATATTTAAAAATTTACAAACGCGCTTTAGAACGATATAATTTAAAGCATGAATGTAAATTCTCGTATGAAGAGGAGCGTTTCTATGGATAAGCTTTGGAATGAAATCAAAAGGCTTGCAGATTCTAATAACGGTTTCATTAGAACAAGTGATATTGAAACTGCCGGAATCAGCAGGATGGTGCTTCGAAAATATGTAGACGCAGGAAAACTGGAGCAAATCCGCAAAGGTCTGTATACACTTTCCGATGATCTTGCAGACGAATTTGCCCTGATACAGGTACAGAGCGCAAAAGCAATTTTTTCTTACGGAACAGCGTTATACCTTTGGGGATTATCGGACCGCACACCGCATATCTTTGATATTACTGTACCGCAGGGCACAAACATAAGCCGCATGAAAAGAGATGTTGCCAACCTTCGCTGCCATTATGTACGGCCGGAGGTTTATGAACTTGGAGTCGCAAAGACGCAGTCCCCGCAGGGAGCCACAGTTCTGCTGTATGATAAGGAACGCTGTGTCTGTGACTTGATTCGGGACAAAGATAAGGTCGATATCCAGATCTATACGCAGGCAATCAAAGACTACTTCCACAACAAGAACGACAGACGCAAGCTGTTGAAATACAGCAAGATTCTTGGGGTAGAGGAGAAAGTCAGAACCTACATGGAGGTACTGTAATGCGAACACCTGAACAATTAAAAGGCGCCATACGCAGTATGGCTGCAAAGAAGAATCTCCGCGCGCAAGAGGTTTTGCAGATGTTTTTATTTGAGCGTGTGCTGGAACGTTTAGCAAATTCCGATTACAAAGAGAACTTTATTCTCAAGGGAGGCTTGCTCATATCTTCCATGATTGGTATTAGCGAGCGAACAACGATGGATATGGATACTACGGTTCGGGGTATTACAATGGAAGAAGACGAAATCGTCAAAGTGGTCAAAGAGATCCTTGCCGTGCATGTGAATGACGGAATTACGTTTGAATATCAAAGCATTGAACCTATTCGCGAGGTAGATGCATATAATAACTTCCGCGTCCATTTACATGCAAGGTACGGTAAAATCAATACCCCTATGAAAATAGATGTTACGACAGGAGATGCTATAACGCCTGCGGCTATCCAATATGATTTCCCGATGCTCTTTGATGAGAAAATAATTCCGGTTATGGCATACACTTTGGAAACGGTGCTTGCTGAGAAGTTTGAGACGATTATCCGACGGAACATCGGGACAACAAGAGCAAGAGACTTCTATGACCTGCATACCTTATTCCGTAGTCGTAGATTGGAGTTAAAACCTGAAATCTTGAAAACAGCAGTTTTGCATACAGCCAAGAAACGTGATTCTATTCGTGAGATTGAGGAGCGGCATGAGATCCTAAAAGAAATTCGAGAAGAACCGCAGTTGTATAAACTTTGGGATAACTATCTTGCTGAGAACAGGTATATCGGTGCATTGGACTTTTCGGTAGTGCTCGATACTTTGGAAGAGGTTGCTAGACTTCTTGATTTCAAGGCTGAGTGAGCAGAGTAAAAAATCTATGTGGCAATTTGAAAAATCGATGAAGCATTTGCGGACAGCAGGAGGCGGCAGCGTATGCAGAAAAAATTTACCGCGGAAGAAATTCTCGCAGCATTGAATCAATACTATAAAGAATCTATTTTCATCACGGACGGAGAGGGGAACATCATCTTTGTCAACGAGGTGGGCGCAGAGCGAATCGGTCCGCCGAGAGAAGAGCTGATGTACAAAAATGTAAAACAGCTGGTCAAAGAAGGGGTTTACGATAAGTCTACCTCCCTGACCGCCATCCAGACGAAGCAGGACGCGGTATCCGCGCTGACCTATCGCACCAAAAATTCCAGCATTTCACACAGCATTCCGGTCTTGGATGCGCGCGGCAACGTGGAGATGGTCGTAACCACCAATATGAGCATGGAGCACAACAAGGAATGGGAGGAGATCATCGCCAAGGAGCGCGCGGCGATGGCGCGGATGCAGAGAGAACTGGATCATCTGCGTCTCAAAGGGCACAGCCGCATGATTGCCGGCAGTCCCGCGATGCAGACGGTCATGCAGACCATCCAGGCTATTGCGCCGACAGACAGCAACGTCGTTATTCTGGGCGAAAGCGGTACGGGCAAGGATGTCATGGCCAGATTCATCCACGAAAATTCTCTGCGTGCCGACAAGGCGTTTATCAGCATCAACTGCGCGGCGATCCCGGAGCAGCTTTTGGAATCCGAGCTTTTTGGCTACGAGGCCGGGGCATTTACGGGCGCTTTGAGCAAGGGGAAGATCGGTCTCTTTGAGGCAGCCTCCGGCGGCACGATTTTTTTG
>ERZ1106973.2010-NODE-2010-length-16767-cov-3.643550_pt1 | contig 16767 bp, 10 predicted proteins | sample MGYA00403686_ERZ1106973 | MGnify/ENA primary metagenome ERZ1106973 (study PRJEB35170, sample SAMEA104062408) | human gut metagenome | biome: human gut; feature: human-associated habitat; material: faeces | place: Denmark | collected 2012-11-06 ...
TTCTTTCTCACTTATAGTCGTGGTTTTTAATTTGTTGACCCACTTTTCATTCCATATACTTTTTGTCTGTTATCGGTTAATGATTTTGATAAAAGCCTTCAAATCTTATAACCCCTGCTTATTTGGCAAGCATCATACGGTCATTCGCAAATTCTTCTCCGCTTACCTTTTCAAATCTCTCTAACAGGTCTTCTACCTGCAGATTCTTCTTCTCTTCCCCTGCTACATCGTAGATAATCCGACCTTCGTGCATCATAATCAGACGGTTGCCGATCTGAATCGCATCTTTCATGTTATGGGTAACCATAAGCGCGGTCAGATTTTGTTCATCTACAATCTTTTCGGTGAGATCGAGGACTTTGCGGGCTGTTTTGGGATCGAGGGCGGCGGTGTGTTCGTCTAAAAGAAGGAGCTTTGGCTTCTGGAGGGTTGCCATCAGAAGGGTGAGCGCCTGGCGCTGTCCGCCGGAGAGTAAGCCCACTTTGCTGGTCATACGGGTCTGAAGCCCCAGGTCGAGCTGTGCCAATGCCTCACGGTAGAAGTCCTTTTCATTCTTTTTGATGCCCCAGCCGAGTCCTCTGGATTTGCCGCGGCGCAGTGCCATGGCAAGATTTTCCTGTATCTCCATATTGGCGGCGGTGCCGCGCATCGGATCCTGAAAGACTCTGCCGATATATTTAGCGCGTTTGTATTCTGGTTCTCTGGATATGTTTATGCCATCGATCTCGATTTTACCAGAATCGATCGGATATACGCCTGCGATCATATTTAACATGGTGGATTTTCCAGCACCGTTTCCGCCGATGATCGTCACGAAATCGCCCGGTGCCAGGTGTAAGTTGATACCGTTTAAGGCTTTTTTCTCATTAACAGTTCCTTTATTAAAGGTTTTCTTTACATTTGTTATCGTCAGCATTACTCCTCGCCCCCTTCTGAATAATCTTTTCTCAGCCGGTATTTAGCGAGTGCTACCGGAATACAGAGTGCCAGTGCTACAATGACAGCAGAGAGCAGCTTCATGTCGTTTGCATCCATACCCATGCGGAGTACAACCGCACGGATCACAAAGTAAATGACCGAACCGACAACCACGGAGGTCAGTTTCCAATAGAAAGAGGTCAATCGTCCCATCAGGACTTCGCCGATGACGATAGCCGCCAGACCGATGACGATAGCACCGGTACCACTTCCAACATCACCATATTTCTGGCTCTGGCAGACGAGTGCGCCGGAGAGACCGACCAGGCCGTTGCTGACCATCAGGGATAAAAGCTTCGTCATACGGGTGTCCACGCCCAGCGCGCGCACCATATCCTCGTTGTTACCGGTTGCACGCATCGCACTTCCGATCTCGGTTCCGAAGAACCAGTAAAGAAACAGAATAGCCGCCACAGCCAGCACAATTCCAACGATCATCGATGCCTGTGCCTGGGTCATCCCGAAGGAAGCAGCCAGACCGCTGATAAGTGTCTTGACTTTCAGAAGCGGCAGATTGCTCTTTCCTCCCATGATCCGGAGGTTGATCGACCAGAGGGAAATCTGAGTCAGAATTCCTGCCAGAATCGCTGGTATCTCAAATACAGTATGAAGAATACCCGTTACCGCACCAGCCACGACACCGGCTGCCGCTGCAACTAAAAGTGCCAGCACCGGATTTACTCCTTTGTTGACTACCAGGACTGCACAAACGCAGGCGCCCAACGCGAAGCTTCCGTCTACCGTCATATCCGCGATATCCATCAGGCGGAATGTAATATAAACTCCCAATACCATGATTCCCCAGAGAACGCCCTGTGCGACCGCGCCCTGCAGGGATACTAATAAACCGCTCAAACTTTTACCTCCCCGTGTTTTGTATTTTCTTCATCTGATTAACTGTAAAGACTGCCAGATCGGCATATTTATTTTATGCTTCTGATCTGACAGTCCATCTCATTTGAAGTTTAGGTCTTTCTGGTACTCTTTATTTCTCAAGTCCAGATACATCGATTCCCAGCGTCTCTGCTGTCTCTTCATTGACACTCAGCTCGCACTTGGAAGCGTCCAGATAACCGATCGGCATCTTAGAAATATCGGCGCCCTCAGTCAGGATTTTAACGGCCTGCTCACCGGTCATGTAGCCTAACTGGTAGTAATCAATACCGTAAGTAGCAAGACCGCCTGCATCTACCATGCCTTTCTCGCCGCAGATAACCGGAAGTTTATTCTCATTTGTTACCATCGTTACGGTTGCCATACCAGCCGCGATCATGTTGTCGGTTGGTGTGTATACACAGTCTACATTGCCAACCATAGATTCTACAACGGTAGGAATCTCATTGGAATTGGAAACGGTGTAATCTTCATACTCAATACCAGCTGTATCAAGTGCTTCTTTCGCCATGTCAATCTGAAGAACGGAGTTTGCCTCCGCGCTGCTATACAGAAGTCCGACCTTTTTTACATCTGGAATAATCTGCTGCATCAGATCAATCTGCTCTTTAACCGGAGTCAGATCAGAAGTACCCGATACGTTGCCACCCGGAACCTCGTTGCTCTCTACCAGACCGGAAGCCGCCGGATCGGTAACAGCGCTGACAAGAATCGGAATCGAATCGGTCACACCTGCAACTGCCTGTGCTGCCGGGGTTGCGATTGCAAAAATCAAATCATCTTTATCGTTGACCAGTTTTTCTGCGATCGTCTGGCATGCAGACTGCTCGCCAGCTGCATTCTGCTGGTCGATCTCGTATTTGATGCCTGCATCGTCCAGCGCTGCCACGAAGCCCTCATTGGTCTTATCCAGTGCCACATGCTGGGTCAGCTGTAATACGCCAATCTTATAGGTCTCGCCGTCTGCTGTCGGCTCTGCCTCTTTGCTTTCTTCTCCGTCTGCGGACTCCGCTGCTGTCGTGTCCGTACTTGCTGTCTGTCCTCCGCAGGCTGCCAGGGATGCCGCCATCGCGCCAGCCAGCATCAGGGCTGCTAATTTCTTTGTCTTTCTCATAATATCATCCTCCTGAACCTTTTCAACGTATGTAACAGATTTTCCTCTTATGCATCAAACCATGATTTATTTTTCACTTTAAAGAGCTGAACTGTTACGCTTTAAAGCAATCATACTACAAACTCCAAAAAGAGTCAACCTAAAATTCCACTATTTTATAGGGAATTTAGGTTGACTCTTTTTTATTTTGCTTCCGCGATCTGCAGTTTCACCGTAAACGTTGAACCTTTTCCGACTTCCGACTCTACCTTCACGCTTCCATGATAAAAATTCACGATATGCTTGACGATCGAAAGACCAAGCCCGGTGCCGCCCTGTTTGCGGCTGCGCCCTTTATCCACCCGGTAAAACCGCTCAAAAATACGGCTCTGGCTCTCCGCCGGGATGCCGACGCCGGTGTCGCGGACCGTCAGTATCATATCCGCGCCCCAGTGCTTGACCTGCACCCAGATTTCGCCGCCCTCGTTGTTATACTTGACCGCGTTTGTCAACAGATTGTTAAACAGCTCCTGCATCTGGCGCAGATCGGCACGAATCGTGAAATTCTCGCACTCTTTATGGACTGTGATGCCGCGCGACGCCGCCTGCGCGGCAATCGAAGACAGGCTGTCCTCCAGCAGTTCCACCGTGCAGATTGTCACAATATCTGCTTTCGCACCGCGCGATTCCAGACGGGAGATCATCAAAATATCATCCACCAGGTTCGTCATCCGCATTGCCTCTTTTTTTATGCGTCCCAGAAAATCACGTGCCGTGTCCGGATCCTGTGCCATACCGCTTTCCAAAAGCTCGACATAACCGCGGATCGAAGTGATCGGTGTTTTCAACTCATGCGATGCATTGCTGAAAAACTCCTGCCGGATCTGTTTTTCTTTCTCGATGCGCTCCAGATATTTCTTCATATTCCGGGACATCCGCGTCGTCGTGTCCGCGATGACATTGATCTCCTCATACGGACATTTTTCAAACTGAAAACGCGTGTAGTCGTCATCCATCCGCACCATTTCGCTGGAAATTTCCTGCAAAGGACGCGTGATGGACTGGGAAAACCGTTCCGCCTCCATTGCCGATGCAAAAAAAGCTATTCCAAAGCTCAAAAAGGCGGCCGGAATCAACATCAGGATATATTCACCCAAACCGGTTGAACAGGCAGAAAGGCGCAGTATGTATTTGCCGTCCGATGAACGGATCGCCGCGTACGCCATCTGCATTCCTAACGTTCCGGAACGGCGCACCGAATATCCATAGCCCGTCGCCAGCGCATCCTTCACTTCCTTGCGCTCCAGATGATTTTCCATCTGATTCACCTGCGCTACTTCCGTATCAGCCACCACCGTGCCATCCATCCGGATCAGCGTATAACGGCTATTATTGTCGTTCGTAAGGTCGCTCAAATCCATCAGCTGTTCTTCCACATTTCCCGTATAATCCAACATACGGTCAACGGATTCCAATGCAAAATGCATGTCCTCCCTTGACCGTTTGAGCAATACACTGCTGGTAACCACCAGAGCGATAAATGTATTCAGAACCAGCGCCAGGAATAACAGATGAATAAATTTCGTCAAAATCGCTTTTCGCATCGTTTCATCACTTTCCCGCGTCTTTTTCCTTTAAAAACCGATAGCCCACGCCGCGCACTGTCTTGATCTGGGCTCCGGCGTCATGCAGCTTCTGCCGGAGTGTCTTGATGTGCATATCCAGCGTTCTCGTCTCCCCATCATAGTCATAGCCCCAGATATGGTCGAGAAGCTCGTCGCGCGTCACCACCCGGTTGATATGTTCCATGAGATATGTTAAAAGTTCAAATTCTTTGAGCGTCAGCTCCGTCCGGTTGCCGCAGGCAATCACCTCCCGCGTCTCCCGGTTGATGCTGACTTCACCGATCGTCAGGCTGGAAACCTCCTCTTTTGCAGGTTCCACCCGCTTTAAAAGGTTTCTGACGCGCGCCGAAAGCTCCAGAATACCGAACGGTTTCGTCATGTAGTCGTCAGCACCGTTGTCAAGTCCCTGTACAATATCCATCTCACGATCCTTTGCCGTCAGCATCAGGACCGGGGCTGCGGAAAAGTCCGGCATCTCCCGGATCTTGCGGATCGCCGCCATGCCGTCCATCCCCGGCAGCATCCAGTCGAATACAAACATCGCCGGATACTCCCGCTGCGCCTCCCTGCCTCTCCGGAGCAGGGCCGAGAGGTTGTCAAGCGCTTCCTCTGCCGTCTCAAATCCGCTGGCGCAGTAACCGAAGTTTTCCAGTGCCACGCAGATCAGATTCCGGATATTTTCATCATCCTCAATCACATATATCCGATATTTCATTACTGCATCTCTTCCTTTACGTAGCCAGCTACATTCTTGGCATGATCCGCGATTCTCTCATAATTTGCCAGTGCATCCAGGAAGATAACACCGCCCTCAATCTTGCATTCTCCATTGGAAAGACGGTTCATATGGCTCTCGCGCATCTCCTCTTCCATATTGTCAACCTCTTCCTCCCAGCGGGCAGTCTGACGTACTTTCTGCATGTCATGCGCCTGACGCGCCTCCACGGACGCCTCGACCGATTTAAGCGTTGCATCTGCAATCGTCCGCAGCTCTTTCAGCGCCAGATCCGAGAAATCAATATTCACATTCTCAATCCGTTTCTTGGCAAGCTCTGCTAAGTTTTCACAGTGGTCACCGACACGTTCAAGATCACCGATTGTATAATACATATTCTTAACGAGAAGATGCTGTTCATCATTCAAGGAGAGGTTGTTGATCTTTAAGAGATATTCGGTCAGCATTTTCTCCATGCGGTCGATCGTCTCTTCATTTTCAAATACCTGTTCACAGAAATTATCATCTGCATCCACCAAGGCTGCTGTCGCTATTTTTAGATTGGCAACCGCTACCTTACCCATGTTGACAACCTCGTTGCACGCCGTCTCAATCGCAAAGGACGGAGTTTCGAGGATACGGTCGTCTAAGTGACGGATCATCTCGGTCTCGACACTGTTTGCCGACCACTCTTTCTCTGTCTCCTTCGGCTTCGGAACAATCACATCCGATGCCTTTACCAGGAAACCAGCAAACGGGAACATAATGCAGGTGTTGACAACGTTAAATATCGTATGGAAAATCGAAATTCCCACACTGTCCGCACGCGTCATCGCAAGCTCCGGATTCATCATAAACACGATGTATAAAGCGACGCCAAATACAACTGCACCCGTCACATTGAACAGAAGGTGAATGACCGCCGCACGCTTTGCCGTACGGGTCGTACCGATACAAGATAACAGCGCGGTCGCACAGGTACCGATGTTCTGTCCCAATGTAATAAAGACTGCTGACTGCCAGTTTACCATGCCGTTGATCGCCAGCATCTGTAAAATACCGACGGACGCGGAACTACTCTGGATGATTGCGGTAACTGCCAGACCGACTAAAATACCTAAAAGTGGATTCTGTCCCAGTACCCGGAAAGACTCGGAGAAGATCGGCGCATCCCGGTACGGCTCAATCGAACCAGACATGAAAGAAAGACCGATAAACAGGAGTGCAAAACCGATCAGGACTTCGGCACCCTCTTTTTTCTTGTGGCTCTTCGCAAACATCGTGATGAATGCGCCGATACCGAAGAGAACCGGTGCAAAGAACTCTGGCTTTAACACCTCGCCCCACTCACTCATCGACACAATCCAGCTCGTCACAGTCGTACCAATATTGGCACCCATGATGATGCCGGTCGCCTGCAGAAGATTGATAATTCCGGCATTTACGAAACCAACGACCATAACCGTCGTCGCGGAACTACTCTGGATGATCGCGGTAACGCCCGCGCCCACCAGCACGCCCAGCAAGCGGTTCGAAGTCAGGATCTCAAGCACACGTTGTAAACGGTTGCCCGCAAACTTCTGCAGACCATCCGCCATCGACTCCATTCCATACAGGAACATTCCCAGTCCTCCAATGAACTGAAAGAGGGTTCCCAAAGTACTAATAGACATACATATTCTCCCATCATCTTTTGATCTTTACACGTAGTATGTCTTCACTATATCAAATAAATGTAAAAATAACCAGCAGGAAATGTAAAATCTGTGTAAAATCTGATATTCGCAACACTGTACTGCCTGAATGAGAGGATGGTTACAGGACAGCCCGGTATCACTCCTATGGTGCCGGGTTGCGAAAGCCGCCTTCCACAAACCGCCCGCTCGCAAACATCGCCTGAACAGCAGCCCGGTAGTCAGATAGCTTCTGTGCCTTCTTAATCTTCTTCAATTCTTTTTCACATCCCGGAAAATGGCACTGGAAATAATACCAGAGTTCCTTCATTTTAAACAAAGTATTCCGGTCGCCAGACATGATTTCTGCATAACCGGTCAGGAGGCGATCGTGAAATTGCTGGAAGGATTGGAGATGAGTCGAGGATGGCAGATTCCGCATCTCTCCAAAAATCCACGGACTTGCAACCGCCCCACGCCCAAACATCAACGCGGCTAATTTCGTTTTTTTCTGCGTTTCGCCTTTGTCAGACAGTTCATCTTGTCCTACAATTTCTTCCATGAGCGCAGACGCATCCGCCGCCGAAAAAAGATTTCCATTATAGCTGACCGGGCAGCGGCTCTGCTCCAGCGCATACGCAAATGACTCCCTCCGTATTTTCCCCTTATAATAGTCCTCGCGCACTCTCGGGTGTACAATCAGTTCTTCCAGCGGATAGTGATTATAGATAGCAAGCAGGCGTGGAAATTCAGACGCTTCTTTCATGCCGATCCGGGTTTTGATCGACAAACGCACCGGCTTTCCATCCGACGCGTGGATTTTCTCCAATCCGTTGCAGACTTCCTCCAGAAACAAGCTCAAATCTTCCGGCTCGGCTAAAAATCCCGCGCCCTTTTTCTTCGTAACCACCGTCCCCGACGGACAGCCCAGGTTCAGATTAACCGTCCTATATCCATACTCCGCCAGTTCCTCGCAAACCCACAGAAAATCTTCCGCCGAATGCGTCAGAATCTGCGGGATCAGGCATAATCCCTGATTATGCTCTGGAAGAATATCGTTCCTCTCCCTGGATGTCAGCTTATGGCTGGAACCTGGTGCAATGAACGGACTGTAATACCGGTCAACGCCCCCATAAACGACTGCATGCGCCTGCCGGAATACGTATCCCGTGATTCCCTCCATTGGTGCAAAATCTAATTTTACACTCCTTGCATCGTTCGCGCTTATACGATTCGCGCCCACTTTTAATGCCTCTGGCTGAATCATTTTCTTCACGCTTCATTTTCTCCCAGTGATATGATATAGATCGGATTCTGCCCTTTCATCAAATGACTGGAACCAATCTTCTCCGCTTTTGCAATCTGCATGGACAGAATCTCCGCCTCTATCCCGCGCTCTTTCAGGTAACTCATAAGCACTGTCAGAGACTCCAGCGCAATCAGGTTGATCACAATCCGGATATCTGGGTTCAAGCGGAACAATTCATCCAGAATCTCGCGCATCTGTCCGGTTGTTCCCCCGATAAATGCCCGATCCGGTCGGTGAACACTTACCTGTGCAAATGTCTCCGGCGCCTTTCCCGGCACGATCGTGACCGCCTCTGTTCTGGCTTTCTCACAATTTGCCCGGATCAGTTCAACCGCCTCTTCCTTATATTCAAACGCACACACATGAATCCCCGGACAGCTTACCGCCGCTTCCACACTGACAGAACCCGTTCCCGCGCCAATGTCCCAGAACTCACAGTCCTCATACAATTCCAGCTTGGACAATGACACGGTCCGCACCTCACTCTTCGTCATCGGGACCTTGCCCCGGATAAACCATTCATCTCGCATTTGCTACTCCCCATTTTCTAGATTCTCATATAAATTCACTCAATTGATATATTTTTTCTGACTCCCTTTGGCACATACATCCAGCCATTTTCGCAAAAAATCTGGACAGGATGCATAATAGAGATGCGGAAATCCGCCAATCTGTCCTCCCTTTTCATGGATGCAGCGCCAGCTTCGGTTTCCGGTCGGTTTGACTGCCTCCCAGTCGGTGCCCGGATCTTCGCTCTCCCAGTAATGGAACTCATGCCCGTGAATTTCCTGACCGGATGAGGTCAGCAGACGCACATAGCCAAACCGGCGCAGGCGGTTCGTCCGGTAAGCGTCAAATGGATAAACGCCAGCCATTTCCCAGTGTTTTCCATCGCTTCCTTCAAGAGTACGGTGTAAATATAAAAATCCACCACATTCCGCCAGAAACGGCATTCCCGCCGCAATCGACCGCCGGATACTCTCACGCATCGCCGCGTTCTTTGCCAGCTCCCGTGCATAATTCTCCGGATAACCACCGCCAAATAAAAGCCCATCCACTCTGTCCGGGATTTTTTTATCCCTCAGTGGACTGAAATAAACCAGCTCCGCCCCCATCTGTTCCAGAAGGTGTAAATTTTCCTGATAGTAGAAGCAGAATGCCTCGTCACGAGCAACACCGATGCGGACGCGCGAGGTGACTTTTTGCTCTTGACATGCTGGGAATTTCGCTATACTTTCCGCCTCCATTGATTCGTTTTCTGCTTTTTCTTTCTCTTTGTTTTCTATCCTCAATGGAAGCATCCCTGCCACTTCCAGCACCCGCTCCACCGCGATCGACTTTTCCATCTGATCTGCCAATCGCCCGATCCTCTCGCGCAGCCGATCGATCTCGCCCGGCAGAAAAAGTCCCAGATGGCGGCTTTCCATGCGGTATTCCTCGGATTCTGGCAGATAACCAAGCACCGGAAGCCCCGACGCCTCTTCCACGGCTGCTGCCAGCCGCTCATAATACATCGAAGAAACCCGGTTCAAAATCACTCCGGCAATATGGCTTTTTTTCCGGAAATGTAAAAATCCAGATGCCATTGCTGCCGCCGACAACGATGCACCCTTACAGTCCAGCACCAGAATCGCCGGCGTGTCTGTGATCTCTGCAATCTCCCAGCTGCTGGCGGACGTTTCTGTTCCGCCCAAGCCGTCATAATAGCCCATGACACCCTCTAAAACTGCGATTCCCGCCTGTTCTTCCCGCACTGCATCCACCAAAACCTTCCGCACGCCTTCCGTCGGCAGAAAAAAGCTATCGAGATTTCGCCCGGGAATGCCGAGCACATAGCGGTGAAACATTGGATCGATATAGTCCGGTCCACATTTGCACGCAATCGGATTCAGACCGCGGCGGCGAAGGACTTCAAGCAGCCCGCAAGTCAGAAGGGTTTTTCCACTGCCGCTTTTTGGGGCGGCAAGCATGATACGTGGAAATACTCCGACAGAATCTGCAGGAAGCAAAATTTTATCTTCTTGTTCAAACCTTTTCAGCTGCTTTACATTCTTTATTTCATCCGTGACTTCCAGCAGCATCAAGCTCAAATCCGCAAATTCCAATTTTTTCATTTCTTCCGCGGTTCCGCTCCGGATCTGCTCTTCCGGGTACGATAAGTTTTCACCAACCGTCACCTGTACATTTCCATATCCCGCCTGTGTCAGACGTTCACAAAACTGTCCAGCTCCATTTTTGCCGCCCATGAGGATAAACGCACGCTTAGCCGGTTCTTCTGGATCACACAGACGTTTCATCACCCGATCGACAGACAATTCTCTTCCATGTGCGGAATAAATCGCCGCATCTTCCCAGTGCGTCCCCAGGCGTGCCGCCAGATAACTGACACAGGATGTACCCGGATAGACGGTAAATGGATAACCAGCTTCCCGCAGCCGCTCTGCCATCCTGGATGCCCCGCTGAAAAAGCCGGTATCACCCGAATACAGGATAACCGCCTGCTTCCATTCCGGGTGCTTCGATACAATCTGTATCACATCGTCAGGAAGATATGCTTTATAGCACTTCGTTTCTTTTTCCACCGCAGCCGCTGATTCCTGTCTGTTTTCAGCTTTTCCTTCCTTGCTAATCAGCAAATCATTCTGCAGCGCTCTCTCCGCGGATTCCAGCATACGCCCCGCGCCAATCAAGGCATCACTCTCTCGAATTGCCCGAAGGACTTCCCCTGTCATCTGGGACGGCTGTCCCATGCCAATTCCCGCCAGAATCAAATGTGTTTTTAACTCTCCAACATTCCCCTCATCCGCCTTCTTCAGCACCTCCATCGCCTCTTCCAGCGAAATACCATCCTCCTCCGGTCTGCGGATCACAACCACTCTGGTTCCATTTTCACGCGCCGCTTCCACCTTTTCCTGAAATCCGCCCGCACGCCCGGAATCTTTCGTCAATAGCCACTCCGCTTTTGTCTGTCGGAGAAATAGCGTATTCATTTCGGTGGAAAAAGGTCCCTGCATCGCAATCAGATGGCTGCCAGTTATCCCCAATTTTTCACATTTCTTCAAAACATTCGAAGTTGGAAGCACTCTCGCATACACCCGTTTTTGATAATCTGGTATCTGGCACAGGGCTTCCAGTTCTTTACTGCCGGTTGTGACAAAAATCACGCCGGAAACAGAAGAAAGAAATGACACTGCCTCCTGAATGGAATCAACCTCGACCCAATCACGTGCTTTGTTTTGTTCGCCCTCTGCGCGCAGGCACCGTTCCAGGCGGACACCGGTCCGTCCGCACGCTTCCTGGATTTCTTCTGAAACAAGTCTGGCATGCGGATGTGTTGCATCGATCACAAGATGAATCCCCTGGTTTCGGATAAATTCTTCCATCTGGTAACGATCCATCCGTCCGCGTAAGACTTTTATCACTGAGGATGCCTGAACATTTTTCAAGCTTTTCTTTGCAAGGCAAGTATTGTGGTTCAAATCTGGATTCCCTGCATTCCCAGACTCCATCAGCTCCTCCTGCAAAAGCTCCTCTCCATACTCCGAAGCCACGCTGACCCACGCCTCAATCTTTTCCCGGCTGCAATATTCCGCCAGCAGGCGCCCTTCTGTCGTTCCTCCAAATATCCATATTTTACACATCTCGGTATCCCCTCGGTGTCACCAGACATCCATTTAACATCTGCGTTTCCTTATTTCCAATAAATACGGTCGTAAACATATCCACCGGCGTCTTTTCCAGTTCTGCCAGTGTCAGAAGGTGCACCGCCTCGCCCTCGCGGCCAATATTCTGTACATATCCGCAGGCAGTCTCACCACTTTTATACTCTAAAAGAATCCGGCAGGCACGCTCCAGATAATCGTGGCGTTTCCGACTGGATGGATTGTAGAGGCAGATAATAAAATCCGCTTCTGCCGCTGCACGCAGCCTTTTTTCGATCACTTCCATCGGCGTCAGAAGGTCACTCAGGCTGATCACCGCAAAATCATGTCCCAACGGTGCACCAAGAATGGCTCCGCCTCCCAGCGCTGCCGTCACTCCTGGAATTACTTCCACGTTCACATCTGGGTACGCCTCTGCCATCTGCAGCACCAGCCCCGCCATGCCATAGACGCCGCTGTCCCCACTGCAGATCATTGCTGTTTTCCGACCATCCTGCGCCGCTTTTAATGCCATCTCACAGCGTTCCTTTTCCTGGCGCATCGGCGTTGTCAGAAATTCCGCCTGTGGATAAAATTCTTTCACCAGGTCCACGTATACCGTATAACCGATGATCACCTGGCTTTCCCGCAAAATGCGGTCTGCCCGGACCGTCATCTGTTCTCTCGCCCCCGGTCCAATTCCGATCACGTATAATTTTTTTTCTTCCACTGCTGCCTCCTTACTTGCTCCGATGCCGGAACCGCTACTGCTGCCGTCACACCGTTAAACGCCATTTTCTGTACTCTCAGATCGATCACAGGCAGATTTTTCTCATCCATCTCCCGTTCCCGGTAAATCCGGCGCACCCCCATGACGGCTGCACGCTCACAAACATTTCCTACCCCTACTGTCTTCCGCACAAACGGCGATTCTGCAAACTTCGTACCGGCACTCTCCAGCTCTTCCGGGGTAAAACTCCACAGTTCCACATTCCACTCCTTCGCAAGCGCCAGAAATGCCATCTCATTTTTCTTCCGATCTACCGTTGCAATCGCCCGCACCGCACTTTTATCAATCATCGCCCGAGAAAGTGCCACTCTTGCCATCTCCCGGACAGCATTCAGGGACGAATCCCGGCGGCATCCCATTCCAAGAACAACCGTTCGTGGATACAGGCGCAGAAGTTCCGGCGTACCTGATTCATTTTCCGGCTCATAACTTTGCTCTTTCTTCTGCTCACTTTTCTGCCCAAGCGATCCTATATCGGATTTTCCGACAGACATATCTATCTCAGCCGCCTTCGCCGAATCGCCGGTTTCCACTGCCACTACCGCCGCTGCTTTGGCTGCATCCCGCTGTTCCTTCTTCTCCTGCAGCCCAATCACCATATCCCGGCGCACCAGAGACGCTGGGGCATTTTTCGGGCATCCGCCCTGTTTCAGCGTCACATAGATGTTTTCCTTCTGCCATACGCCCGGAGTAATCTCTGCCGGAACGATTCCATCTACTGGATAATCACTGAAAAAGCCAATTTTTTCACCTCGCAGCTCCGCCGCAGAGATTTGTTTCGCCAGTTCCCGGTCACTGATCACCAGCTCATTTTCCGCTGCAAATACATCAACTGCAAATGCCTGCCGCAGATCCGTTGCCGTCGTAATTACCGGTTCTGCCCCCAGAATCTGCGCCGCTGCCTCTGCCAGTTCATTGCATCCGCCCACATGTCCAGACAAAATCGGGATCGCATAATGTCCCTGCTCATCGATCACCAGCACCGCCGGATCTTTCAGCTTATCCTGCACCCACGGCGCAATCAAACGGACTGCAATCCCCGCCGCCCCGACAAACAAAATTGCTTCCTTCTCCTGAAATGCTTCCTTGACCACCTGTTTCAGCGTTTTCGAATGTTCGGATCCTGTATAATCTAAAAAGTCAAACGCCTCTTCCATCTGCTGGCTTAATTTCTCCAGCAGACGCGTCGCCGTCTCTTTTCCCTGCGCAGTAAAGCAAATGCAGATACCGTTCCTGACCCGAAGTTTCAACTGCTCCATTTATAACAATCCCTTTCTATTACTCATATACAAAACCATCCGTCCCCTGACGGAATTCAGTTGTGAATTCTGGCGCATATAAACGTGAGCGCTCGTATCCCGCCTGGGCAGTCACATCCCCGACGATAATCAGAGCTGTTTTTTTGATATTTTCCCGCTCTGCCGCCTCTGCAAGCGTGGCAACCGTGCAGACAACCCGCTTTTCATCCGGCCAGGTCGCTTTGTACACGATCGCCGCTGGCGTGTCCGCCTCATATCCGCCCTTTATCAGCTCTTCCGAAAGCTTCTTCAGCATTCCCGTGCTTAAAAATATAACCATAGTCGCATGATGCGCTGCAAACGACGCGATGCTCTCCCGCTCCGGCACCGGCGTCCGCCCCGCCATCCGGGTGATAATCACGCTCTGTGAAACGCCCGGCAAGGTATATTCCAGATTCAATGCAGATGCCGCGCCACAGAAAGAGCTGACGCCCGGGCATACCTTATAAGAGATATTTAACTTGTCCAGCTCGTCCATCTGTTCCCGGATCGCACCATACACGCAGGGGTCGCCCGTGTGAAGCCGCACCGTCATCTTACCCGTCGATTCCGCTTCTTGGATCTTTTCGACTACTTCTTCCAGCGTCATTTTCGCACTGTCATAGACAACGGCTGATTCTTTTTTATAATCCAAAAGCTCTGGATTGACCAGAGAACCTGCGTAAATAATCTGGTCTGCCTGATTCAAAAGGCGTGCTCCCCGCACTGTGATTAAATCTGGCGCTCCCGAACCTGCTCCGACGAAATATACCATATATGTGATTTCTCCTTTTTTATTTAATATTCGAATCTCAACTTTTCGTAATTTATGATTCTTCTATCTATCATTGCCTCTCTCCATCTCCAGCAGCTCCCGCACATACGCATCCGCCCCAGCTGTCCGCGCCATCAGTCCATAATTGCTCGAAAATAGCATTACCTCCGTCTGAACGCCGCTCTCTTCTTCCAATACCGCTTTGACCTGATTCGCCACCTGCTCCATGACCTGTTTCAGATATCCATGTTCATATAAGAAATCTGCCGCTTCCTCAGTCGTATTCATCGGCAGCAGGGCATCTGCCTCCGGAAATCCAACGGTCCGCGCGCATGCAGACAAAATCTCCATCCGTCTGTCACCATACCGGGAGTGTGTATTCATCACACCACCTGCCACTTTGACCAGTTTTCCAACATGTCCTGCCAAAAGCGCCTGGTGAATTCCTTCCTGTGAAAGCATTTTAAAGCTGGTCCCGATAAAATTACTGCACTTGATGAAATTTTCCATCGAAAGCCCGGTTTCTTCTTTTAAAAATCGTTCTCCATAATTGCCTGGCGCCACTGCCAGCAGCGAAACATCCTCCTGGGCGTGCACCCGGATATCCAGCCGGATCGTCTCAACCAATGCCGCCTCACTCATCGGGTTCACAATTCCAGTTGTTCCAAGCACCGAGATACCACCGATGATCCCCAGATGCGGGTTAAACGTTTTCTCCGCCAGCTCCCGCCCGGAAGGGATAGAAATCTCAATCCGCAAAGGGAACTCCGGCATGCCCGCCTCCCGGCGTGCCAGAGCCGCCTCCCGGAAAATAGCCGTCCGCGGTACCGGGTTGATCGCGTAATGCCCCACCGGACACGAAAGACCGTCCCGCGTCACCATGCCGATGCCCTCGCCGCCGGTTACCTCAATTCCCGGATACGCCGGGTCTGTGTAACCGCTTTCAGTTATGCTATCATGACAAGCCAGGACGGCCCGTGCACAAATCAATGTCCCATTCGTCACATCCGGATCGTCACCGGAGTCCTTCTGTACACCGCATACTGCGCTATCTTCCTCCCGCTCTGCCCGGACAATCGGCAGAATCGCCCGGACGCCGGAAGGTGTCACTGTCTCTGCCGCCGCAGGTGCTTCCCCTGTGCAGAGAAACAACACCGCCGCCCGCGTACACGCCGCCGCGCAGGTTCCGGTCGTAAATCCGGTTCGAAGTTCCTTTTTTTCATCTGTCTGTTTCTTTTCCGTCTCCATCTGCCTCCCTGTATTCCATTTTCTGCCTGAAGATTCTTCTGTCCATTATAGGAGATTTACACCCGACTTTCAACTTATTACTATTTATCTTTATTTAAAATTCCAGTAACAATCCCTCATTTTCCCCTTGCACTTTCCTCAACTGTGCGGTACAATACGGAATATAAATAAGTAGATTTAATTACATATTCAAGAAATAGTTATTATAAACGTGCAAGGACAGCTAACATGTAAATAATATAAAAAACCGGAAAGATCTTCTCTTTCCGGCATTTTAAGTCTCACACACTTTAAAACAATACAGTTTTAAACAACAACGTGAAACATTATTTGGTACGGACAACCAGATGGGCATTGACATACTCCCAGGAGTATGTGCCCGCTTTGCCGCCGTCCTCAATGAAAAATGGAGTTACCATCTTGTAGCCTTCATCCATCATCATGGTTGCAGCTTCCAGACATGATTCCTCTTCGTTTTCAAAATCAACATTAATGCATGGATTCTCTTCCATGGAAGGATTGTCCTCATTCGGATCTAAATGTGCAATTGCGTACTGCATATGAATTCTCCTTTTCCTTATGATACTGAGAGTCTGAAAACTCCCTGCCACTCATTATAACTATCTTTCAATCAAGCGTCAAGCACCTGCGGGCGCACCTTTACTATATGAAATTTTGGGGTGAAAACATGAACACAATTATCAATTTAATCGAAAAAACCTACTATTTCCTCTGGGGTGACTGGATTC
>ERZ1106973.2018-NODE-2018-length-16717-cov-5.733525_pt1 | contig 16717 bp, 10 predicted proteins | sample MGYA00403686_ERZ1106973 | MGnify/ENA primary metagenome ERZ1106973 (study PRJEB35170, sample SAMEA104062408) | human gut metagenome | biome: human gut; feature: human-associated habitat; material: faeces | place: Denmark | collected 2012-11-06 ...
GGGAGTTTCCCCAACAAGCAGAAAATCGCTTTCGTGTCACGAAAGCCCTGCTTGCGAATTAGAGGAGTGCACGAAATCCCAAGCGCAATGAGGACAGAATATCTTGATTTTCCGCGAGGTTTGGAGTACAATTATTGTGATTACATGTAGAATTTGCTCGGATTAGATCGGAGAATTGTATGGGCTATTTATCAATCAGACAGACAGCGGAAAAATGGAACCTTTCGGCACGGTGGATCAGTGATCTTTGTAAAGCCGGACGAATTCCAGGAGCAACAAAAATCGGTTCATACTGGGCGATTCCAGCGGATGCGGAAAAGCCAGCTGACGCAAGAATCAAGAGTGGTCGCTACGTGAAGACAAAAGAAAACTAAGAAAGGGGTCGTACCAATGGCTGCAATCAATGATTTAATTAGCCAGATCCAAGATGAGACTCTTCGAAATAGAATTCAGGAAGAAGTGAGTAAAATGGCCAAGCAGAAGAAATTCGGCTTGGTCTTTGAAGAACATATGCCGGAAAGCACGCCTCTCTATGATATGCCTATCAAAAGCGGCTGTAACGTTATGCGCCGGGACAGCAAGGACGACAAATCCATCTATGTTGTGCTGAAAGTTGAAGACGATACCGCTGTTTGCGTTAAGCCGGAACAGAAAGAGGAAACGGTCACCTTTGAGCTGAAGGATATTGTCCGTGTCGCAGAATTTGGAGAACCCATCTATCCCTATCTGAAACCGTTGGATTCAGTTTGCAATGCACCGGATAGCGATCTTTGGCACACGCTGATTGAAGCGGACAACTACCATGCCCTGCAGCTGTTGGAATACCTGTATGCTGGCAAGGTGGATTGCATCTATATCGACCCGCCCTACAATACCGGCGCAAAGGACTGGAAATATAACAACGACTATGTGGACGGTAATGATGCTTATCGCCACAGCAAATGGCTTTCTTTCATGGAGCGCCGCCTGAAACTCGCTAAGAAGCTGTTGAATCCGGCGGATTCTGTTTTGATTGTCACTATTGATGAAAAAGAATATCTGCACCTTGGCTGTCTGCTGGAGGAAATGTTCCCGGAAGCAAATATGCAAATGATTACATCTGTCATAAGCCGCAATGGCACGAGTAGAGAAAATGAATTTTCGCGAGTTGAAGAGTACATTTTTATTCTCCGATTCGGGAAAATGGGGGTAACTCGAACTAATGACAATATGCTTTCTGAAGATGGAAAAGGAGTTATTGCAAGAGTATGGTTTAATTTTATGCGTACAAGCACCCCTAGGAGCAAGACAAAAGGACAGTTTTTCCCTATTTATATTGATCCGATTTCAAAACAAATAAAAGAAATTGGAGAATCTCTTGAAGCAACGCAATCTCCCAATGACGTTTTACCTAAAGAAGGTTTAATTGCAATCTATCCAATTAAAGATGATAATACTGAGGCGACTTGGGGAGCGGTGCCAGAAACAACAAGAAAATTACTTGCAGATGGATATTTGAGGGTTGGATCTTATGAGAAAGAAACTCAAAGATGGAGCATTCAGTATGTACGACAAGGTGATCAAAAGCGAGTGTTGTCTGGAGAAATAGTGATAGAAGGCAAAGAGAAGGATGGTTCATTACGCCTTAGCCCTGTAGATGCGACGCAAAGAATCGTATTTCCTAAAACAGTATGGAACAGGAAAAGTCATGATGCGACAGAGTGGGGAACCAGATTGCTGAAACCCTTATTTATAAATGCTCGATTTTCATATCCGAAATCTTTGTACGCTGTCCACGATGCCATCCGATTTTTTGTTGCTGACAAGCCTAACGCCCTTATCCTTGATTTCTTCGCAGGTAGCGGCACGACTATGCATGCTGTGAACCTGCTCAATGCTGAGGATGGCGGGCACAGGCGTTGCATTATGGTGACCAACAATGAGGTCTCCGCAGATGAAGCGAAGATGTTGAAAGACAAAGGCTATCAGCCCGGCGATGCGGAATGGGAAAAACTCGGCATTGCCCACTATGTCACTTGGCCGCGCACAGTCTGCTCCATAGAGGGACATGATGTAAACGGAAATCCGCTCAAAGGCGATTATCTCGGAAGCGAGCCTCCGATGCATATGGCGGACGGTTTCAAGGCAAATGCGGCATTCTTCAAACTTGGGTTCTTGGACCCGACAGCAGTTTCTCTTGGTATGCGCATTTCGGAAATGCTGCCTACGTTGTGGTTGAAAACTGGTGCAAAAGGAAAATGCCCGGAATTGACCGGAGAACAAGTCCCGGACATGCTGATCTTGCCGGAGAATCAATTTGCAGTCTTGATCAACGAGAATACATTTGCCGATTTCGCAGAAAAGCTTGCAGAACATCCTGAAATCCAAACAGTATTCTTAGCAACCGATTATGAAGTGAATTATCAGTCGATGGTAAAAAATCTGAATGTTGAAAATGCGTATCAGCTTTACCGGGATTACTTGGATCACTTCCGTGTGAACAGAGGGAGAAACTAAGAATGATTTGTGAATTATTCCCATTTCAAAAACAGGCGGTCAATGAAATGCGCCTCCGCGTGGCGATGGCGCTGAATAACTATCGCATGCTGAAGATCCCTCAGGTGGTTTCGCTCCAGGCACCAACGGGTTCTGGTAAAACGATTATCATGTCTGCCCTGATTGAAGATATCTTTTACGGCTCTGAGCAGTTTACTGAACAGCCGGAGGCCATTTTCGTATGGCTTTCGGATTCTCCGCAGCTGAATGAACAGTCCAAACAGAAGATCGAGCTGAAAGCAGATAAGGTCCGTATAGATCAGTGCGTAGTGATTTCGGATGAATCTTTCGACCAAGAGATTCTGGAGGACGGTCATATCTATTTCCTGAATACGCAGAAGCTTGGCAAGGCCGGTAATCTGAGCCGTCATTCGGATACGCGACAGTATACGATTTGGGAGACCATTGAAAATACGGCAAGAGAAAAAGCTGACCGTCTGTATTTCATTATTGATGAGGCACACCGCGGTATGCAGGGACGCCAAGCGGGAACAGCTACCACCATCATGCAGCGTTTTATCAAGGGCAGCAGCGAGCAGAATCTGTCACCCATTCCGGTCGTTATCGGAATGAGTGCAACTGCCGAGCGTTTTAATTCCCTTGTCGGGCAGGCAACAAACTCTACATTGCATAAGGTTGTTATTTCTCCGGCCCAGGTTCGCCAATCTGGATTGCTCAAAGATCGTATTGTAATCACTTATCCGGAAGATCCAATCAAACACGGTGACATGGCCGTACTCCAGGCGGCAACAGACGAGTGGCAGGATAAGTGCAAGCACTGGTATCAGTATACCTATGAGCAGCACTACACCAATGTAAATCCGGTGTTTGTTATCCAAGTTTGCGCTGGTTCCGGTGCGAAAGTATCTGACACCGATCTGGACGATGTAATTGCGAAAATCGAAGAGCGCATGGGCGATAGCTTCAAGGAAAATGAAGTTGTGCACACCTTTGGTTCCACGGGCACATTGTCGATTCACGGATTGACTGTGCCGCATGTTGAACCTTCGGAAATTGCAGAAGATCGCCGGATTCGTGTGGTTCTCTTCAAAGAGAATCTGTCCACCGGCTGGGACTGCCCTCGTGCAGAAACTATGATGTCCTTCCGGCGTGCGGAAGATGCAACCTATATTGCGCAGTTGCTCGGACGTATGGTTCGCACACCGCTTCAGTGTCATGTTCTCGTAGACGATTCCTTAAATGATGTGCGGCTATTCCTTCCGTATTTCAACCAGGATACCGTTCACAAGGTCATTGATGAATTGCAGGCAACCGAAGGCGGAGAAATCCCGACAGTTGTCGATGGTGAATCTCTGGAAGATCAGACCTATGATACATGGTCGGTTCACAACCAGCGAAAGAAAACGCAAAAACAGACGGTTGGTCAGCTGAGTATCTTTGATTACCCGAATGGCTTCCAAGAAGAGCCTGCTGCGGGACCTTCCACAGCAGTTGGAGATATGTCAAATTCTGGAGCTGCGGCAGCGAATCAAGGTGGAGCAGATTCAGAAATTCTCGCAGAAGGACAACACCAGACGATTCCGCTGGAAACAGTGTCTGGAAACGATGTACATGCAGGTCAAGAAACTGAGAGAACCAGTGGAGGCAACCAATCTGTGAATAAAGAGCAGCCAGTGCTGACACCGGCTGTATCGCAGATGTCGATGCTTCCAACAATAGATCGTGAAGGAATCACAAAGTTCATCAATGAACAGGGATATCTGACTTATATCGTCCGTGCGGTAAAAATCAACAGCTATTTGAAGTCGTTGATGAGCTTGGCAGGGCTGTTATCGCAGTTCAATATCTGTATTACGGCGGCTGAGGATGTGAAAAACGATGTTGCAGAACTTATCCGCAACTATGTGAACGGTCTGCATGATGCTGGAAAATATGACGAGCTTACAAAGCAAGTCATGGAGATGAAACTGTCTGTTCAGATATTCGATGTTTTCGGTGAGAAAATACAAAGCGATAACCAGATAGATATGTTTACTGCATCCGAGTCTGACCTTGATCGTCAGCTAAGAGTAGCAGACGCAAAAATGGGTGGATGCGGTTTCCACTTGGCATATGGGCGTAAATATATCGACTTCGACAATCCGAACGCCTTTAAGGTGGATTGTATTCTGTTCGCATTCGACAGCGAGTGTATTGTGGAATTAAATAAATACGCTGAGAAGAAGTTCCATGAATTGAACGATCAGTATCGTAAATATATTGTGGCCAAACCGGAGAAGTGTCAAAAGCAGTATAGCGATATTGTTGCTAACGGCGATGAAATCAGTAAGCACAACTTTACTCTTCCGGAGACAATCAGTGCCAAGGTCGAAGCAGATGGAATAAAGTACACGGATCATCTTTTTGCCAATGCAGATGGAATAGCAAAAATTAAGTTGAATGGCTGGGAACAGGCTGTTTTGGCAGAAGAGCAAAAACGAGAGGATTACGTTTGCTGGCTGCGGAATCCGTCCCGACAGTCTTGGTCACTGCGGATGCCTTATGAAATGGACGGGAAATGCAAGGAGCTTTATCCGGATTTCATCATTGTTCGCCATGATCCAATTCTCAAGTATATCGTTGATATTTTGGAGCCGCACAATCCGGATTTCAAGGATAACTTGGGCAAAGCTAAGGGACTTGCAAACTATGCTGCAAATGAACCAAGAATTGGCAGAGTGCAGCTGATACGTATTGGAAAAGACGCAGCAGGAGAAAATCGCTTTAAGCGGTTAGATCTTGCAAAAGGCAGTATCCGCAATAAGGTGCTTGCCGCAATCAATACGGATGAGTTAGACCATATTTTTGACACAGACGGTGTGTTTGAAGACTAAATTAATTACACAGATAGGGGTTCATCATGGAACGTATCAACGCCACAACAGGCTCTTACAATTTTATAGATTTATTTGCAGGAGCTGGTGGATTGTCCGAAGGCTTCATCCAAGCGGGCTTTTCACCTGTAGCGCATGTGGAGATGAACCCATATGCTGCTCAAACATTGGAAACGCGAACGGGATACTATTATCTCAAAGCACAAGGGAAGCTTGATATCTACAAGGATTATATTAGCGGAAAAATCACCCGCGACGAATTTCTGCAACATATTCCAGAGGAGCAGCTACAATCTGTATTTTGCGAAACGATGTCAAATGAAACTCTTCCAAGGTTATTTGAAAATATAGATAGGATCCTTACGCAAAGAGGCATCAAGCAAGTAGATGTCATTATTGGTGGACCGCCTTGCCAGGCATATTCTTTGGTGGGAAGGGCGCAAAGCAAGCATATGGAAACGCCGATGTCGGCGGATCCTAGAAATGATCTCTATAAGCTGTATGCGAGATTCCTTCAGAAATATCAGCCAAAGATGTTCGTTTTTGAGAATGTTATGGGAATCAAGTCAGCAAACGGTGGTGCAACCTGGCAGAAAGTCCAGGAAGCGCTGCGTTCCGTTGGCTATGAGATTGAATGCCATGAGCAAAATGCAAAGAATTTTGGTGTGCTGCAAAACCGAAGAAGAATGATCATTGTCGGGTGGCTGAAGAATAGTGGGCTTTCTTATCCGCAGTTTGAGCAGACAATAGCGGATGCTACGGTTAACGATATTCTCAGTGATCTGCCAGCGTTGCAGCCAGGAGGAAAATCGGGTGAATACAGATCAAATGATTTCAGCGATTATTTAAGAAGCACTGGAATCCGCAAGGATTCTGACATTCTGACGCATCATTGCGCAAGACCCAATAAAGACAGGGATATTGAGATTTATCGGCGTACAATTGAACTCTGGAATGATGGGCACAAACGGCTGAACTATAATGATCTGCCAGATGAGCTGAAGACACATAAAAACCGGAAGTCGTTTCTGGATCGATTTAAAGTTGTAGAGGGCGACGAGGCGTACTGCCACACCATGTTGGCTCATATCTCAAAAGATGGACATTACTTTATTCATCCGGATATTGAGCAACACCGTTCGATTACTGTCCGGGAGGCCGCTCGCATCCAATCGTTTCCGGATGATTATTTCTTTGAAGGCCCGAGAACGGCTCAATTTGTACAGATAGGCAATGCCGTTCCTACGTTAATGGCTAAAGGCATCGCAGAAGGAATCGCCAATGAATTAAGTAAGGAGGGCATCGATGGAAAGCAATCTCCTACTTGAACAATATAGCTGGTATAAGAAGCAACAATTGGCCAAGGCACCATTTAAATGTCTGTTGAATGCAGATATTGAGCCAAATCCCCATCAGGTCAATGCCTTTTGTGCGGCCATTCAAGCATTAAAGACAGGTGGTATCATTCTGGCAGATGAGGTTGGTCTGGGCAAAACAATCGAAGCTGGATTGGTGCTTAATTATGTTCTGGACAACGGAGCAAAAAAAGTACTGATTTCCCTTCCTGCTACTTTGAGAAAACAATGGGAAGTAGAGCTTTTGGAGAAGTTTGGTCGCCAAGCTGTTATTCTGGATCGGTACACGGTTGAGCATGACCTTGCCAATGTACGAACTCACCTCGGAAACGCAGATGAGGTTAGTATTGTCATTGCTTCTTATGATTATTCATCGAAACTAATTAAGCGTTTTCCCCATGTCAAATGGGACTTCCTGATTATTGATGAGGCTCATAATCTGCGGAATGTTTTTCATGGCACAAAGCGGGCAAAAAATCTTTATGATTTGACACATGGGATTCCTAAAATTCTTTTAACTGCTACGCCGCTACAGAATTCCCTTACAGATCTTCATGGACTGGTTTCTTTTATCGATCCTCGTATTTTCGGGTCAGAAAAGGTTTTCAACCGTCGATTTGTGGATGGCTGTGATTATGAGGAATTGAAGCAAGAACTTCTTCCGGTGTTATATCGCACCCTTCGACGCGATGTCGGAAAATACATGGCCTTCAGCAAGAGAACCTGTATTACGGTCGATTTCCATTTGAGCGCAGAAGAAAAAGAACTCTATGATGTGACCAATGATTTTCTGCGTCGTGATCCGCTGTATTCTATTCCGAATGCGAATCGTGGGCTGATTATTCTTGTTATTCGAAAGTTGCTTGCATCTTCCAGCTTTGCTTTGATAGAGACCTTTGAAGTATTAGAAAAACGTCTTGAAAAACTCTATGAAGGCACTAAATCTGCTTATGCCCAGGAGGGCTTCGATTTATTCTGGGGGTTTGTAGAAGATGAAATCGATGAGGATGGTTTCAACGAATACGATGATGAAGAAACAGCAGAGAAGAAACAGGCTATTCAAGCTGAACTTAAGATTGTAAGGCATATTCTTGAAATGGCAAGGGCTATAAAGACGAATGCAAAGATTATTGCGTTGAGGGAAGCACTGAAATCCGCATTTGACCACCAGATTTCTGAGGGATTGAATCAGAAGGCTGTCGTCTTTACAGAGTCTAAGCGAACACAAAAATATATAGCCGCGGAACTAAGAAAATCTGGTTATAGCGAGGAAGATATCCTTCTCTTTAATGGTGACTTTGATGATGCCATGACGAAGGAAATCTTTCGAACATGGCAGGTCAAGAATTTTGGTAAAACAAACTATGGCAGAAGTGTGGAATATAAGCACGCAATTGTCGATTATTTCAAGAGTCATGCCAAGATTTTGATTGTTACAGATGCTGGTTCAGAAGGTCTAAATCTACAGTTTTGCAACACAATCATCAACTATGACCTGCCTTGGAATCCGCAGAAAATTGAGCAGAGAATTGGCCGTTGTCATCGCTATGGACAAACTCACGATGTCGTGGCAATCAATCTGTTGAATACGGATAATGAAGCAGATCGCAGAGTATATGATATACTTTCTAAGAAATTTGAACTGTTTGAGGGCGTGTTTGGTGCATCGGATGTTGCGCTAGGCGCACTTGAATCGGGCGTAAGTTTTGAAAAGCGTATTCTGGATATTTACCAGAATTGTAAGAATATCACTGCGGTAAGGAAAGCATTTGCAGCTTTGAACAGGCAGCTAGATGCAAGGAAGAATGCTCATGCAGCAGAACTTCGCTCAATTCTGCTTACAGAAAGTAGAGAGGCGAAGGGGCAAGCGTTAGAAAAGACCAAGGCTGATATCGATAAATATCTACGTGATGTTGAATATTGGAACCAGTTTGAAGAACCAGAAGTGGATCACAAGCTACATTACTGGAAAATCGATAACTGGGGTGAAAAGATATTTGGTTCACATGGCGTTTTGTTTCTTGGAGCATTCATGGATAATACAAAACTTCTCTTCCCAGTTTTACTACTTTGTGATGAAAATGGTGAGTATATCAATTTTACTGAAGATGAGATTGTCTCCGCATTGGAGGAGGCCAATGATTCGGATGTTCGCTATTTTAAACCGACAGATGAAGAACAATCTTATTTTCACCGGATTTATGCCCGCTTAATTTCAGAGGTTCAGGATCAGCATGATAAAACTGTAGCTCCTACTATCGCCTATAACAAGAAGAAGATTGAAAACTGGGTCAATGTCCAACAAGAACAGCTTCATGTTCAGCTTACTGATGCTCAAAAAGAAGTCGAGGAGTACATACTTGCTGAAATGGCGGCTACTGACACGCTGGAAAAAAAGGATATCCGAAAAAAAGCGGCTGAAGCGAAGAAAAAAATGGATAAGCTGCAACACGACCTGCCTAAGCGCAGAAAAGAGATTCAAGACGAGGCGCAGGCTGAAATTGATCGATTTAATCAGTCTCAGGAAATCAATCCATTGCTTCTGATTAACATTGTCCTAAAATTTTAACAGGAGGCACCACATGGCAGATAGATTTAAGTTTGCTGAGGTTCGTCAAGAAGTCATAGAAATGTTAAAGAAAGACTTGTTGGGACCGAGTAGTGAAAATGAAATATTGAATCAAAACCCGCGCTTTGAATATATCGTGGGTATGCTTGCGCCACAAACCAGTGAAAATGATACGAATGAGCAGGAAGTCGATGGAGATGCTTCTTTCGAAGGGGATGCAGATTATACTGCGGGCGAAGACGATGATAATGAGCCGGTCTTTACAAATCGATTTAAAACACCGTCTTCCATTGGCATCAGCTTTTACTTAGAAAGTAGTACAAAATCTTTCAATGTGGATGTGACTTGGGGCGATTATACCAAAGCTTCTGATAAAACCACTAACAAAGAGGGAAAAAAAGTTGATGTAAGCACGTATACACGTCATCCGCAGAAAGAGACAGTTGTTATTGATCTGCAAGAGTTTAGTAAGAACAAAGAATACCCTTTGGTTTGTGATTCAAATGTTATTTTATATATTTCTAAAATCGGCCTCAAGCAGGGGTATACCTTGGTAACAGCATATGTTATCAACAAGCGCAAAAATCCTGAGAGTGATATTGCTGGAATGATGTTCCAAGTCAACGTGCGTGCCTATTCCCAGGACAAAATGGATATCTTCGTGGCAGAACACATATGCAGAAAAATCCTTGCCGTCGATGAATTTTACTTTGCCCAGCGTCCTATTTTAGGAAGGGGACGTGGTTGCGCAGCAACTTGGAAAGCCAATAAAAATGGACATGCTTCTGAAATTGTATCGACATTTATTCCAGAGTACGAATTTCCGGGTGTTAGCGCTGCCTTAGAAGGTTTTGATCCGTTCTACTTTTCTATGAGAACACTCTCTGTTACAAAGAAAAAAGATGACATCATTGCCCGGCTGAATGTCTTGGCAGATTCTTATGAGGATTGGATCCAGGAAAAACTGGTTCATGATTCAAAAATGGATGATGCTAAGTTCAAGAAAGAGATTGGCGATGCAGTAATAAAAAAATGTATAGAAGCTCTTGGGAGAATCCGCGCGGGCATTCAGCTACTTGTAGAGGATGATATTTCGTTTGATGCCTTTTGCTTTATGAATCGTTCTATGATTCTTCAGAGAAATATTATGAATTTCTCTAAGAGGCATGGAGCCGGTATCGAATGTGCCTTTAGGGATTTTGTGGATCCTCGTAATCCTTCCAATAATTTTGGATGGAGACCTTTCCAGATTGCTTTTATTCTCATGAATCTGAAAGGTATTGTAGATCCGGAACATGATAACCGCGAAGTCGTGGATCTTCTATACTTTCCGACTGGTGGAGGTAAAACTGAGGCATATCTGGGTCTTATGGCATTTGTTATTGCAAATAGAAGGCTGCGTGCTGACGAGAACGATGAATACAATCGTGACGGCGGTGTAACTGCAATCTTGCGTTATACTTTGCGCCTACTTACTACGCAACAGAGAGATCGTATCACCAAGATGATTCTGGCTGCGGAACTCATCCGACAAAAAGAATATCCGAAATACGGAAAAGAACCCATCAGTATTGGTTTCTGGGTTGGTGGTACTGTGACTCCGAACACCTTTAAAGAATTGGAAGAAGATCCGGAGGATCCAGCTAAAACAAGAACAGCAAGAAGCAAGAAAAACTCTATCTACAAACAGCTGCTTACATGTCCATTCTGCGGGAAGCCACTTACAGAGGAAAATTTTTATATAGATATTCCTACAAAATCGGTTAGCATCTATTGTTCGGATGATAAATGCATGTTCTATAGGTATAAACCCAGCAATAAGATGAAAATCCCGGTTTATTTGGTAGATGAAGAAATTTATGCTAAGTGCCCGACCATTATTCTGTCAACAGTTGATAAGTTTGCCCGCCTTCCGTGGGATGTGAATACAAATGCTCTGTTTGGTCGCGTTGATAGAATTTGCAGTCGCGATGGCTATGTTGCTATTGGAGCAGACCATGCTCGGCATACTTGTACAGAAGAGTTACCCACAGCTACGCTTAGATCAATTAAACCATTCCTTCCGCCGGAGCTGATTATCCAAGATGAGCTGCATCTTATCACAGGACCTCTGGGAACCGTATACGGTGCATATGAAACAGTTATTGAAGATCTGTGTTCCTACACGATTGGAGGTAAGAAAATCAAGCCAAAGTATGTTGTTTCTACGGCAACTATCAAAAATGCTGCTGAGCAGACAAAATGCTTATATGGCAGAAAAGTAACTGCGCAATTTCCACCAAATGGGTTTGAAATCGGTGACAGTTTCTATATTCGTGAGGTACCGGTTGAACAAGATCCGTTTAGAAGATACGTTGGTGTCTGCGCACCAGGCCAGTCTGTAAAGACAGCTTTGCTGCGTGTATATTCGATTATCCTTCAAAGTGCTTATAATCTTTCGCTGGATGATGAGTACAAGGATGTTATTGACCCTTACTATACCCTTGTTGGGTATTATAACAGTATTCGAGAACTCGGCGGTGCCGTTCGATTGCTACAGGATGATATTCCTGACAGAATTCAGCGTATTAAGAAAAAATATGGAATGAGTAGGCAGCGTTTCCTTAATCATAAGGTTGAAATTACTTCTCGCATGTCTTCTTATGACATTCCGAAGAAACTAAGTCAGTTGGAAACTTCATATACAGATAGAAATTGCCTAGATACGGCAATTGCAACTAATATGATTGCTGTTGGTATGGATGTGGATCGGCTTGGTCTCATGGTGGTAACTGGTCAGCCGAAACAGAACTCCGAATACATTCAGGCAACTAGCCGTATCGGGCGTTCTTATCCAGGCTTAGTAGTTACTCTATATAACCCTTATCGCCCCCGCGACTTGTCGCATTATGAGAATTTTACCGGTTATCATGCTCAGCTATATCGTTTTGTTGAAGGCACAACAGCGACACCGTTTTCTGCACGTGCAAGAGATCGCGTGCTGCATGCGCTGGTTATTTCTGCAATTCGTTTGCATTATCCGGAATTTGCAAGCAATGATGGAGCAGCAGCTATTGATAAGCTAACCGATGAGCAGCTTGATGAAGTGAAGGCTCTTATCATGAATCGATTGAACATCATTAAGCCTTCTGCTAAGGCAGATGCCGAACATGAGATTGATGATTTTATAAGCAATTGGAAACTGCTGGCAACTCAATCCAAGGAACTTAGATACTATGTCTATACAACTAAAACGTATAATCGCCTAATGAACACTTATGGCGAAGTTTGTACTGATCTTGAAAAGCCGACTCTTCGTTCTATGCGTGATGTTGAGAGTGCAGCAAATATGTTCTATTACACGGAGGACTAAAAGCCTATGTTTGATAATAATAAATTAGGTGAGATTCGTCCTAATCAGTTGATAACTACATTTGGTCCAGGTTCTATTGTGGATGCCGTGAAAGATTCCGTCACGGTTCTGGACTTGAACTATTGGAAGGAAAAAGGAAAGAAAATTATAGATGGCAGATTGGCCTCATATCTGGGTGTTGACTGCTTTTATATGCCACGGACTTCTTATAGCGGAGATATTCCTGTGGTCTCATTCCCTTATATGCATGTTTGTTCCAATGTGAAATGTGGGAGAATATTTGATTTAAGAGAGAATTTTGACCTGGATCGATATCTGAAGTTTGGTGTAACTTGTCCGGAATGTCATAGACAGGCCTATCCTTCTCGTTTTATTACTATTTGTGAGAACGGCCATATGGATGATTTCCCTTGGAGCTGGTGGGTTCACGGTGGCAATACAACCTGCAAAGGTACGATGAGGATGTATTCAACTGGCAATACATCAACGCTTGCAGATATGTGGGTTGAATGTTCCTGTGGGGCACGACGGAGTATGAGCGGCGCAACGCAGCATGAGAATTTTGAAGGTATGAAATGTTCCGGACATCATCCGTTCCGGCCAAATCATAAAAATGAAAAATGCGATAAGGAAATGATTCCTTCTCAGCGTGGCGCGTCGAATGTGTATTTTCCAGTAATGAGAAGTGCCATATCCATTCCACCTTGGATCAATCCGCTTTATAACTTGATTGATGAGCATTTGCGCTTAATTGACAGCTATGAAGAAGATTTTGGAGAGATGGGATTAGACAAAGTGTATCAAAAATATTTCTCTGCATTTACAAGAGAAGAATTTGATGCAGCTTTATTGCGCAGAAGACAGAACATCAAAGAGTTCACAGAGATTAAGCAGATGGAATACAACGCCATTACGCATCACGCAGATCCTGTGTACGCCTCCAACAAAAAACATTTTAAGGCTGAGGAGGATCCGCTTCCGGATTATCTGCTCCCGTATTTTAAGAGAGTCATTCGCATTACACGATTAAGAGAAGTGAGAGTGCTGCTTGGCTTCACCCGTGTAGATGCTCCGGATCCAGATGCCGATGAGCAGACAAATATCGTTTATCTAAATAAGGGTAAGACTGAAAAATGGCTTCCTGCTGCAGAAGTGCACGGTGAAGGTGTCTTTATTGAGTTTAATAGGGATAGTATTGATGCGTGGTTGAGAGATCCAGAACTGGGAGCACTTTCTCAGAAATATGCGCAGTGTTATAAGGAATTCTGTGAATCTAAAGAATGGACTGTTACCTCATTACGAGATGCAAGGTATGTCCTGATGCATACATTCGCACATTTGTTGATTAAGCAGATGTCAATGTCATCGGGGTACTCTTCATCCGCTATTCGTGAGCGTATTTATTTTGGGGATGATATGTCTGGTGTGTTGCTCTATACCGGAAGTGCCGATAAAGAAGGCTCACTTGGTGGACTTGTAGAATTGGGAAATATTGATCAGCTTATTGTTTTAATGAAAGACGCTTTCCAGGAAGCACTGGTTTGCACAAATGATCCGGAATGCCTTAACAATGTGCCTGCTGGCAATAATTCAAATGGCGCGGCGTGCCATTCCTGCTGTATGATCTCAGAAACAGCTTGCGAGAATGGAAATCGCATGTTGGATCGCGGACTAATTGTACCTATTGGCGGAAGAGAAAATCAGTCTTATTTTAAAACTTTGGTGGAAGAACTATGTCAACTGGAAGTATAAGCTTAGATATTTTGTTAAACAAAATTCTCACAGATGCTATATCTGGTGGAAATGAGTCTATCAGAGCCATTCAGAAGAGATACCCATCTCTTTCTGAAAAAGAAGCTCATGAAATTCTTGCTATGGTTTCAGCGACTGCCCAAAGTAACGATGAGAGCGCTGAATTAGTTGTTACAGCGCCACCTTCTTTTGCGTTGAAAACAAAACCGACAAAGGTTACCGTAAGAGAAATGCTTATGGGAGCTAGGAAGAGCATTCTAATTACCGGGTACTCCCTCTCGGATTATTTTGCAGAGTTAGTTGATTGTGTAATTCAAAAGAGCCAAGAAGGCGTTCTCGTGAAATTTTTTGTGAATGACATTGAGAGTCAGAAGGCCTTTGACCGTTTATGCTGCTATAAGGGAAAATTCCTGCGAATTTATAACTATCCAAAACAAGAAGATAAAATGTCTGCTCTTCATGCAAAGGTAATTTCTGTTGATCAAACGGATACGCTGATTACATCCGCAAACCTTTCATATCATGGACAGGAAGGAAATATCGAGCTGGGGGCACGAATCCATTCGAAAGAATTGGCTAAACAAGCAGAGGATATATTTACTTCACTGGTATTCAAAAGGATATTTGTTGAACTGTAAGCTTTATGGAGGTGCGTCAATGAATTTAAGCTTGAAACATAAGCTAATGCTGCAATCATTGAGTCCATTGGCTTTTTTGACTATTGTACGCAATTTCAAATTTACCCCTGTCAGCGAACTTGCTGAAAATCAGTCATATTGGGGAGAGTTTGTTCGCCTTAATAATGTGCTGATTGTTGTGTTTTTGTTATGTGCTACATGGATTTTAGCAGCAATCATATCTTTTGTTTCTTTTACAGCCTTTAGATGGACTGATAAGAAACAAGGGTATCAGCTTTCTTTCTTCGTAGAAAAAGAGGACGCAAGTTTGAATTTTTTTATGACAATGATTATACCGCTTTTGATTGATGATGTAGGAACGATTCAGGGAGCGATAACATTTCTTATCATTGTGGTTATGATGTGTGCGCTGTTAAGCAAAACACATTTGTACTATGCGAATCCTGTGTTAGCAATCTTAGGATACCGAGTCTATGAGGTTACCTTTAAAAGTAACCCTGACTTTAATAATGAAGTTTGCTTGGCTGTAGTAAAAGGTAGGTTTCTAAAAAATCCGGGCACAGTAGAATATAAAGTGATTAATGATACAGTCCTCTACATGAAGGAGATGAACAAATGACCAAGGAAGAAATTCAGACATCGATTAAGTCGATAATGTTTTCTGGTGCAGTCTGCGGGATTGAAATTTATGCCAGTCTACGCAATGAAAATGGGTATCATACTAAAAAAATGAGGGCAACAGACAAGTTGCTTTCTAGCACAAAAGATAAGGTGGCAGGTTTTATCAATTGTACCTATCTTGCAGATGATGCAGAATTTGACACATCAGAAAATATTGCAGACAATAAGAAAGAATTTTATGAGATTAGTCTGACAGAGAGCTATAGGCCCTTTGCGTTCCTTAATGGTGCTGAAAAGTGTACAGAGTACTATTCGGAAAGTGATAAAAATAAACTGTCTGGATTTCTTTTTAGAATTAATTTGAATGACCAGTACTTTTGGGTTTATCAACATATATACTCTGTATCAAGAATTGATCGAAGTAAGAACATAATAGCCAGACTTACTGGAGATACGTACGATGAAATTGATAGCGATATTGTGCAGATAGATTCACGAGCAGATATAATTATTTTTTCTTCAAGTGTTGTTACGGCGAAAATGGATCTTATGCAAAGATTTTTTGGATTTGAGCAATACATACGAGCGGGAGCACAGAAGACGATTGAGATTATTCGCGATCTGGATATTGTAGATAGCCTTGAAAAGTTTGTTGCGTTTGAAAATAAAAGTAAGCTGACAAATGCAAAGAAGTTACTAAAGGCAAAGAGTTCGCCTGTTTTACAGATGAAAAAAAACGATTTGTTAGAGAATCTGAAAAAGCATTCTCGCTACAAAACTATGTTCAATTTTGAAGAAGATCATATTGTGATTTCTTCACAAAAAGAAGCGGCGGCATTTATTAAAATGTTGAATGATGATATTGTTCGGTCTGAACTCACAGGAAAAGAATATGACAGCTCCAGCAAAATGCTTTTGGGTCCAGTGGGAGCGAGTCAATGACTGACCAGTGATAGGAAAATATAGATGAGTGATAGAAGAAAAAAGGCTTCTATGTCACAGGTTCTGACAGATATAAAGCCTTACATAACGAAAAAGTTTATGGCGGCTCTCTGTGTTAA
>ERZ1106973.2038-NODE-2038-length-16603-cov-3.802937_pt1 | contig 16603 bp, 16 predicted proteins | sample MGYA00403686_ERZ1106973 | MGnify/ENA primary metagenome ERZ1106973 (study PRJEB35170, sample SAMEA104062408) | human gut metagenome | biome: human gut; feature: human-associated habitat; material: faeces | place: Denmark | collected 2012-11-06 ...
CCCGTGAAATGCCCGCACTGCGGGCATTTGTGGGCGGACCGGCGGCAGAACGACGCCGGTCCTTTCTGCCTGCCTTTTTTTCGTCCACACCCCTGCCCCCAAAAATCCGGCCCAAATCCGCCCTCAAAGCCCTCGGTGGGGCAGGGACTCTGCCCTGTCCCCAAAGAGGGCACACAGCGCCTCACAGGCCGTTACAGGGGGGAATCTGGCAGCTGGTCTCACCGCTTTTGGATTTGGAAAAGACAGCGGCGAAATCTTCCGGGTCAGATACCAGATGAAGGTTGTACATGACCTGGTACAGAATGAGTTCAAATACGCTAAGAGAAAAACTGCTGTGTACTTCTGCTTTCTTCTCTTTCGCAAAAGTCCGCTGCTCCTCAGTGAGATTGCCGCGTTGTTCATCACAGAGAAACAGCATCACTGCACTTTCATCTATGGTATCATTATGACTTTCATTGTATCGATTGATGATGTACCACTTCGTTTTTACTGTGCGCCGGGCGGCGAGCACAGGCGTATGTTTGATCAGGTTGTCAAGAATTCGCATCAACATAGTTTGCACCTTCCTTCCTTTCCAGCGCATCCATGCGCTGCTTTGCTCTCTGCCGTTCCAGTGCCAGGTCAGCCATATCCATCTGGCGCTCGTAGTACTGGTTGATAGACATCTGGATCGGCAGGATGTAATAACGCAGACGGCCATTTTGCTTGCGGCCATCCTTGTTGGTGACAGTGGTACGCTCCGTGCGGATAAGCGACCGCTCTTCCAACTCCGCAACATATTTTCGCACTGTTGTCACGCACATCCCCACGCTCTCTCCGATCTCCCGGTAGCTGAGCAGACACTGATAGGTCTTGCGGTCCTCCCGGCGAAGCAGATAACTGTAAACAGCAATGGCACCGTGGGACAACTTCAGATCATAGATCTCGTTAGGTAGTGGGAAATAGTTTTTGATGGGATCCCGCTTGGTCCAACTTTGCTTTCTCATTTCGCACCTCCTGACTGTTCCTCCGCCCACTGCATGAACTTTTCTTTTGGTACCACCATGCGGCTGCCCACACGGAGTGTCGGGAAACTGGGTTCGTGCATTACCTCGTAGGCGGTAGAGATGGACACGCCCAGCACCTGCGCCACCAGATTTGCGTTGAGAAACAGCGGCAGGTCGGCATAGGACCTAATGTTTGAGACTTTCATTTCTTCTTTTCCTCCTTCTTCCTCACAAAACAAAACGCTCCCACAAAATTTGTGGGAGCAGTGTCTATATAGCGTTTTTTGCCTTCGATCTGTGATAGAATAGAATGAGCCAGGAGGTGAGAAGATGCCCCAGAATAAATACCGTGTTTTTGAATTGTCGGCCCGGGCGGTGATGAGCTACGCCACTCAGGAAAATGGACAGTGGAACTTTGCCCTTGACCGGGCGGCGACCGAAAAGTGCAAGTGCTTTTCCGCCCTTCACGAGCAGGACAGCAACGCACTGTTCTTCCAGATCATGTGCGTTCTGCAGGGAGACGACTTTTCCGAACCCACAGATGACCAGCTCATTGACGGCCTGTCCGATGTGATCTTCTACATGGACTTCTCCGGAATCTTTGACCGCAGCAGTACATTGCCACGGCAGTTGATCCGCCAGGAGAAGGCTCGGGACATGTTTCGCCCGGAGGGGGTGCGTTTGGATCTGGGCTCTGGGATGCGCCGCTATCTCGCCTTCGAGCGCTCCAACAGCATGAGCCGTCAGAGCAAACTATCTTTTCTCCGTGAGGATGTGTACCACCAGGTGCGCCGCCGCATCCAGATGGACATGACCATCGGCGACTGTCAACTCAGCAAACTCTACGCCTACAATGGGCTGATGCTCTCCAGCGGTGTGCGGCTGGACGGGATCAATATCGATAAGCCCCACCGTGTCATTGTGGTGGACAATCCGGTGGTGACAGCCAGGGATGTCCCGGTCATCACCGTGGAGGATGACGGCACGCAGGACAGCACCCGGAAGTATCACCGGGTGGAGCGGCGGATGGATGTACCCATCACCTGCTTTGACGGGGAGGGCCTCATTTCCAAACGATACGCGAAGGTGGTAGACCGGGCATTTTGCGGCGGCACTGTCCACACCTCTTTTCAGATCCGCCTGCCCTATATTAAGGGAATGGTGCATCAGGTAAACTTCCACTGGATTCTGGATCTCTGTGGGCAGAAAACCATCACCGATATCTGGGGACAGGAACATAAGATCAAGGATGTGGACATCATCCTCACCAAGAGTATGTTCAAGGGCTTTGGCTGGCTGAAAGACAGCGGGATGACTTGGGAGGACTACTGGGACGCCTTCCGGCGCTACCGCCACGCTCTGTACATCACCAATGTCAGCAAGGTGAAACCAGAAACGCACACCGAACTGAACTATCAGTTTTTGAATACCATTTCAATCCGAGAGGATGAATTCCGCCCCAGAGATCTTCCCGATGGCTGGGATCACAGTCCGGAAGAGGACAGTCGGAACTGGCTCACCAAACAGACTGAGGTGGCCTACTACAACTTCCGGGCCAATAGGGACTTCCAGCAGGAGTACTTTCTGAAACGCATGAACCGCTGGGGCATTCTGCCTTTCCGAAAAAATCGGGATCACCTGCTGGGAGAAATTCTGCGCAAGAATCCTCGGATGATCGGCGAGCCCATCTATCAACAGGAGTTGGACGCCAGGGCAGAACAGATTTTGAAAAACTATGCTCTGGGACGGCTGATTGTGGCCGGTGACAACCGCTTTCTCTCTGGGGACCTATTGGATTTCGTTAGTTTTCTTCTGGAATCGGTGCCCAAGAAAAAAGGAGACAAGGCATACTACGAAATAACAAAAAGTTTCCGCTTTGCCGTCAGTGCTTTCTATGCGCCTGGCGCGGCATATTCTCATGGAGAAACCTGTACCCTGCTGCGCAACCCGCACATTGCCAGAAACGAGGAACTGCAACTCTCTTTCTACGACGCAAAAAAAGAGAAGAGGCAGTATCGTCACACATTCTTTCACCATCTGACGGATCTTGTTATGGTGGACTCCACCATGCTGGCGGCGGAGCGTCTGGGCGGTGCGGACTATGACGGTGATATGATCAAGACCATCGCTGACCCCATTCTGAATGAGTGTGTCCGCCGGAACTATGAGGCATCTCGTCACGCTGCGGATGACGCACTTTCCAACGAGGCAAATATCCCGCTGCTGATGATCCCGTCAGCAGAGCCCCTGATCCGCAACGCAGATGACTGGGAGGCTCGGTTTGAGGTGGTACGGGGCACCTTCTCCTCACGGGTGGGACAGATCTGCAACGCCGCTCTGGATCGCAGCATCATTGCCTACAATGAAAACTCCGACGCAGAGGAGCGCAGACGTTTCCGAGAGGAGACGGAGGTGCTGGCCATCCTGACCGGGCTGGAGATCGACTCCGCCAAGAGCGGAATCCGCCCGGACCTGGACGAGTACCTGAAGGAGCGGCGGGTGGAGCGGACACCCTTCCTGCAGTATAAAAATCTGGTGGAGGAATCGGAGGAGACACGTCGGGCTTGGTATGAGCCTACCCACCAACAGCGTATGAAAGCCTTTTTTGAGAAAATCGACTGGGATAAGGTGGACTCCAACCTGGAGCGACTTCCCTATCTGGCCCTGCAGTTGGGAAAGCACACGCCGGCCATCAAATCCAAACCGGCAGAGAGCAGCGAACTTTTTGCCTTTGCCCAGGAGCCGGATTGGAAGGAGCATCTCGACCAAGGGGTTTTGGAGCGGGTTTCCGCACTGTTGGCCGACTATGAAACCTGCCTTTCCCGCATTCGGGCCTGCCGGGTTGAACCCAAGGAAAAGAAACGAAAGAGCGATATTGAGCGAATTCTATTTGCCCGAGGGCAGGAGGAGTTTTGGGACACGGACGAACTGTACGCCCAACTTGGAAGGCTGCCTCCGGAACGAGTGGAGGAAATCTGGGCAGCGTTGGATAATACCAAGTGGCAGTTCCTGACGGAAGAGCAGAGAATGCAGTTCCTTCTCACCTGGCTGCCGGAGTTTGAGGATCTGTTTGACCTGTTTTCCGATTTCCGCAGCGGCGGATATCGCATTCTGAGTGATTTGCTCTGTGATATTCTGCAGGAGAATGAGCAGCAGAAGAAACGGCAACTGCACCGGCCTGGAGACTCACAGGTATTTAACGATTTGATGGAGGCGTATCTTAGCAAGCGCAATTCCCAGCACTACCGGGAGGCGGTATCTATCCGGTGCAGGGAACTTCTAAATGAGATCGTGCGTCCACAGATGGCTGTACGCTACGTGGAGGCCCTGGGCAAGCGGAACCTGCTGTGGGATCTGCTGCTGGATGCTCTGGAGCCCAATGTACTGGAGGTGTCCCATGCTGAATGAATGGAAGGAATTTTTAGATTATACGGAGTCGGTGGAGTACCGAGCATCCAGTAAAAAGGACACCACCTGGTTGGGGCGGTTTACCTTCGAAGCGCTTCGGGATTTTAGCGGTATGAACCGTATTTTGACCATCATTGCACGTGGTTTTTTGTTTCACGCTTGGGATGGTACACTGTTGTCAGGCGATCCGAGAGAACGAATCAGTTTTGCTTACGATGGTCTGTGCGCCTGGTGTAGCATTCCGGAGGGAAGCGGGAAGCCGAAAGAAGGTTGGCAGCACCGCACCGATTTTGCGTCACTCCACGAACAGTTTCCCAAGTTAGTGGACAAGGATAGCTGGGGCTGGTTCAGTCGCCACTTCCATCAGGCTATGCGTTTTGCCACCGAGCATCCGGAATTGGTCCGTAAAAACTATGCGGACTCTGCCGGCGAGCTAAGCAAGCGGTTTGACCGAGTGTGGCGCAGCAAGGTGCTCCAATACCAAACCAAGGCTCTTTCCACCTCTACGGAAGGTGCGTGGACGATCCGCTTTGATGATATGATTGCCGATGCCCTGGAATTGGGTCCTCTGCGCCGCACAGAACCTGAACTGCCGTCGGAACTAACAAAGAGACTTGAGCAGATTCGCCCTGAGAAAATGCCTTCCAATGTCCTGCCTACTCTGGTGGCTTATTACCTGGCCAACCGCCCAGAGGACAGCGACTGGGTAGTACTCCCTGTGACCAATTTTGACTGTTACTTCGGCGATACCAACTTTGGCCGGAAGTATCTGAACCAACTCCCCCGGGAGGTCATCGAGCGGAGCAATAGTTTCGGTATTAGCCGGTATCGAGTAAAAGAGGATTATCTACCCAAATAAGCGGCGGGACTGGCCAACCGGCCAGTCCCGTATTCTTTGTATAGGCGATGTAGATTTTGTGCGTTTATCTTACGTTTCCGTCTCATACGGCCAGGTGTTTATGCCACCGAATTCATAGATATTGGTGTACCCTAGTTCGGCCAGTGTGGAGGAAGCGGTCTTGCTCCGGTTCCCACTGCGGCAGTAGACCAGCACCGTGGAGTCTTTCTCCGGAATCACCTCGGCTGCGGTAGTTTCATCAATCGTTCCCACCGGCAACAGAACAGCACCTGGGATATGTCCGCTATCATATTCGGCCTGTTCCCGGACATCCAGGATGATGACCTCCTGTGTGTCCATCATCTCTTTGGCATCTTCCTGGGTGATCTGCTGATAGGCGCCGTCGGCGGTATTCCCGCCGCATCCGGCCAGCAACAGAATGGAGAGCAGCAAGGGGATCATTCGTTTCATTTCAGTTCCTCCAAAAGTCCGGCGGCAAAGGCCTTGTGGCCCTGCTCGGTGAAGTGTACGCCGTCATAGGCCAGGGAGATGTCCCACTTTCCGGCGTTGGTAAAGCGGATGTCCATTCGCTCTGCCAAAGCCCGGCAGAGCTGGGCGAAGGCATGGGAGCCGTCAATGAGCTGCTGGCCTTGTACCCACGTTCCCAGGGACATCGGCGGCGGTGCGATCAGCAGGATCTTGCTTCGATCCAGAGGGATACCTGAGAGGAACCGTTCCAATCTCTCAGCGGCCTGCTCGGGACTACGCCCCTGGAGCAGATCGTTGGTGCCCAGCATAACGATCAGCAAGTCGGTGTCATCTGGGAAAGCAGGAGCGGCAGAGGGGATCTCCCGGCCGTTCTGTCCCATATTATAGACTGTCCATCTGGTCTCCGTAGCCAGGATGTCTACCCATCGGCAGTCCGCGTCATACCGCCCGCCGAAATAGCCCCGCGGGTCGTAGCCGTAGGTGTTGGAGTCGCCGAAGCAGATGGCTTTCATCTTGCACTTTTCCTTTCTCTGTATGTACTCATCTCTCAGCATAGTCCTGGAAACTTCCGTTTATCTTTCAACTTACTCAATAGTTTTTAGCCTCGTTAGAATTTCCTCATCTGCTGGACAAAAAGCATATTGATCGATTTCATCCACAGTGATCCATCGGATATCATTGTGCTCCAATTTTTGCGGGATGCCCTTTCGAATAGACGCGTTGAGCAGAGTAAGATGAACGGTCAAGTCTGGATATTCGTGGATCACATCCATGAATACTTGTCCTACATCTAATGTGACGGCTAATTCCTCCTGGCATTCCCGGATGAGCGCCTGCTCCTTTGTTTCACCAGATTCCACTTTGCCACCAACAAACTCCCACAGAAGTCCTCTGGCCTTATGCGCTGGCCGTTGGCAAATCATGAATTTGTCCTGATCCCAAATCAGTGCTGCAACTACTTCAGTCATTTGTTTCCACCTATCTTATAATTCAAGGGGCATCAGTATGCCGGTGTCCTTTGACAATAATTAATCTCGTACTAGTATACCTGCATTTAAGATTGCCTACAAGTACAACTTCCTCTTGCACTGTTCGTATCTTTTTAAAAATACACAAACAACAGACTTCCTCCTCTTTACACAACTTCCACAATGCTCTATAATGTGACATGCTATGACTACTCTGCGGTGGGGTCCACAAATCCCATTTCGTTTTTCATGAGTGTACTTATCAATATTTGCTATGCCATTAACTATTACATTAAGAGAGGATGTTATCCTTGAGTTGTGCTTCTTTTGTGTTTCCTGCCGTCAAGGGTATCCAGGCGAAAAGAGAATACTTTACTTCAATGGTTCCATTAGAGGTAATTCCGAAGATTTTTCAGTTTGTTGATGAAGAATTACCTCCAGAAATTCGGGCACAGCGTATTCTCAATCGCGCCAGAATTCCAGAAATTCGGGATTATATTTTAAAGAACCCAGATAATTATGTATTTTCTTCAATGACAGTTTCTGTTGATGGTGGTATGGAGTTTATTCCATTGAGTGAGGATGAACCCTTACTTGGCCACATTACAATTTCTATGAGCGCCAAGTTTCTCATAAATGATGGTCAGCATCGACAAGCTGCTATCGCTGAAGCGATAAAAAAGAACCCTGAACTGAAAAATGAACATATTTCGGTTGTTTTCTATAGGGACGAAGGGCTTGTTCGTTCACAGCAAATGTTTTCGGATCTTAATCGCTATGCGATTCGCCCCACAAAATCAATTAACATCCTTTTTAATTCGCGAGAAGAATCCTCAATTATTGCGAAGCGGGTTATTGATGCAGTTGATGTCTTTCACGATATGACGGAGAAGGAGCATACCTCTATATCTAATCGTTCCAAAGCTCTCTTCACATTAAGTGCAATCTGTAGCGGAACTGAGGCTTTGTTAAAAGATCTCGATTTAGGGTTAGAAGAGAAATCGGCCCTGGCTATTCATTTTTGGGAACAGGTGTCTAAGTATATCCCCTTTTGGACAGCTGTGAAAAACGGCCAGGTCAAATCCTCTGATGTGAGGAAAAATACAATTTGCACTTTGAGTATTACTCTAAACGCTATTGGGGCTGGTGGTAATCAAATCATTCGGCGGTATCCCAGTGCATGGGAAACTCACCTTTGCCATTTAGCACATGTTGATTGGAATAAGACCAACCCAGTGTGGGAAAATCTGGTCTTTGTTCATGGGAAAGTTGCTACAAATCGTACATCACAGAGGGCTATGGCTACATACATAGAGAATATTATGACAGAAGAAGTCGGTGGATAAAATGCCTAATTTGACAAAAGATGATATTCGTATAGTAATTGATACAATAAAGGAAGTATATTTAGCAGATAAAATACCTTGGATCTGTGGATATAGCGGAGGTAAGGATTCGACTGCTGTCGTCCAACTTGTATGGACTGCGCTCTCCCAGCTTCCAAAGGAAAAATTACATAAGCCTGTTCATGTTATTAGCACAGACACTCTGGTCGAATCTCCAGTTGTTGCACTATGGGCTACTCGCTCACTTGCACGCATGAAGGAAACGGCTAACAACTCTGAGAATAAACTACCTATTATTCCACACAGGCTTGTTCCAGAAGTTACTAATACCTTTTGGGTCAATCTCATTGGACGGGGCTACCCATATCCTCGGCGTGATTTTCGTTGGTGTACTGATCGTATGAAAATCGATCCCTCTAACCGCTTTGTTAAGAAAATTCTGAATGCAGAGAGCGAAGCGATTCTAGTACTTGGAACGCGAAAAGCCGAGAGTGCCACCCGTAAGGCTGTGATGGAAGGTTATGAGAAAAAGCGTTATAGGGATCATCTTAGTCCCAATGGATCCTTCCCTAACTCTTATGTTTTTACTCCCATTGAAAACTGGAGCAACGATAATGTCTGGCAATACCTCGTGCAATACCCTAACCCCTGGGGGCACTCAAATAAAGACTTATTAGCGATGTATAGCGGAGCCTCTGCTGATGGTGAGTGCCCGTTGGTACTGGATACATCCACCCCCAGTTGCGGTAATAGTCGTTTTGGTTGTTGGGTGTGTACTATGGTTTCTGAGGATAAATCCATGGCGGCCATGATCCAGAACGACGAAGAGAAAGCTTGGATGCTTCCCATGCTTGAATTCAGAAATGAGATTGCCGGCACTTGGGAGGTTGATAGAAAGCGTAGGGATTTTCGGCGTATGGATGGGCATCTGACATGGCATAATGAACGACTAGTACACGGCCCATATACGCAGGAGACTCGCAAGTACTTCTTAACTCGACTGTTAGAGGTTGAAAAGCTTGTTCATGAGATTGGGCCAGAGGAAATCAAGGACGTTCCGTTGATCACAATGGACGAACTTCGTTTCATTCGTCAGATCTGGTTGGATGAGAAACATGAATTTGAAGATTTGCTGCCCGAGATCTACGAGTCTGTTACGGGAAAACCTTATGAAGACGGAACGATTAGCAAGAACAAGTATTTTGGGGCAGCTGAAGCCAATATTCTTCGAGAGGCATGCCAGTCAGTATGTCCAGATGAGACTTTGATGTATGAAATGCAAAGGTCTTTGTTAGATATTGAGGCTAAAGCAGCGGCCATCTCTAACAAGAGAAATGTAATTCAAAATTTCGAGCAAGAAATCAAAAAAGCATTTTATCGTGATGAGGATGATGCAGCCCTTATTGCAGAAGAACGTGCAAAAAAAATTACAGGAATGCAAGAATCCTTTGACGATGAGAATTGGACGGAGTGAGGTGCCAAGAACATGTATTTTACAAAAATCGAATTACATAATTTTGGCATCTACAAAGGTCACCATGAAATGTGTCTTTCTGGCCAAATCGGCAACCGTAATGTTACACTCATAGGTGGGTTGAACGGTCGAGGGAAAACGACTTTCCTTGATGCTATTTTGCTTGCATTATATGGAAAACAAGCATTAAAGTATATCCAAGAAAATGCTCGCTCCTATGAGCGACTTCTCATAGAGCACATCAATAAGCATGCAACAGATGATCTTACGTATGTCGCCGTATCGCTTTGCCTGGATGATGGGACCAATTTGCGTGTTTGTCGCAATTGGAAACTAAAGGGGAAGAAAGTTGATGAATCTATTAGCGTCGAGAAAAATGGCGCTATAGATAAGTACCTTGGCGAAAGTTGGAGTTACTATATTGAAGAAATATTGCCTTTTGGAATAGCTCGATTTTTCTTCTTTGATAATGAAAAGATTACACAACTTGCGGATGATGCTTCTTTTGAACAGATTAAAACTTCTATTAAATCAGCAATTGGCGTTTCTACGATCGAAAAAGCGATTACACATATCGACGAAGTAATTCGTCGAAAAAAAGATGCGCTACAGACTTTTGAAAAGAGTGAAGTCAACCAAGGTTACCAGGAGGTCGAAACGCAGCTCAAAGAAATTAACGCTAAAATTGAAGAAGCTCGCCGTAGCGCTGAAATCTTAAAATCAAACTGCGAAAGTATTGCAATTACCATCGAGGCTAAGGAAAAAGAATTTTGGGCCTCTGGTGGTGATTTGACACTCAGTCGGGATGCAATCAAGCAAGAAAAAGAAAAGATTAAAGCACAAGTACAAGAAGTTCGCGATGAAATCTTGATGCGTGTATCTGACCCGGCCACCCCGCTCTTTATGTGTCGTAAATTAGTAATACAGGCTTATAATACAGAATACGACGAACAACAAAAGGCTGCCTCAAAACTTTCTGATCCCATAATTGGGCGGATTCAGGAACATATTTTAGACCGGTTTAATCAGAGTAATTTGGATAATAGAACACTCGAACTTATTACAGATATTGTCAAACAAGAACTTAGTAAATTCACTTCGTCTGGCGAAGAAACTGACCGTATCAACATGTCTCCTACGACTATGCTTCTTTTTGACAAGTTAATCTCCACTATATTCCATTCCCTTGATCAAAAAATTGAAACTCTAATCAATCATGAGGACGCACAAGAAAATGAACTCATGAGCTTAGATGCACATCTTGGCGAGTCAGACGAAAAGAAGATGGCCATGAAGCTCTATGAAACTCTCAAAGAATATGAGCGGAAAAAGGCCTTGGCTGATGACCAATACCAAAAGCAACGTAGTTTAATCGAAAGTCTGGAACATCAGAAAGAAATTCTTCATTCTAAGCGTTTACAGTTAATTAAGGCTATTGCGGAAAAAGAGAATACTAATGATGATAATTCCCGTATTATTAAATATTCTGTGATGTCCATTGAAGCCCTCAATGAATTCAAAGTTCGTTTGCAGCGCGAAAAAATAGATAAACTTTCTGCAACTGCTACTGAATGTTTCCAGACCCTTGTCGAAAAAGATTCCCTTGTGAGCAGGATCCATATCGATACAGATACTCTAGATGTAACTATACTTGATCCCGAGGGGCATGAGCTGCTGAAAAATCAGCTTTCAGCCGGAGAGCAGCAGATGTTTGCGATCTCTATTGTGTGGGCTCTGGCCAGAACTTCTGGTTATAAAGCACCTGTTGTCATCGATACGCCTATGGCTCGTTTGGACTCTTCTCATCGTGCAAATTTTGTTACCCGGTATTTACCGGCTGCAAGTTCCCAAGTTATGGTCCTTTCTACAGACGAAGAGATTTATGGTAGATACCTTGATATGATCCGAGAAAATGTTATAGACTATTTTACTCTACATTATCGGGAAGATGAGCAATGCACCTCTATTATCAACGGTTATTTTGAGGAGGTGTGATAGTATGATTATCAAACATTTTAAACTGTCACAGCCAGAAAAAGATCGGCTTATTCGGATTAAAGCAAAAACTGGAGTACAGAACTGGAATATTCTTTGCCGTTGGGCGCTTTGCTGGTCATTGGCTGAGCCTTCTGTGCCTGGTGGTGTCGATCCGTTGTCTGACAGTAATGTAGAAATGGATTGGACTACCTTTGCTGGTGAGTATTCCGAAATCTACGAAGCTATTATCAGACAGCGCTGCATCAACGATGGACTTGGAGACGATGAAAAGACTCTTGCAAAGTATTTCCGACTTCATTTGAACAGAGGCATCAACCATTACAGCACAAGAGATGTACTAAAAAATTGCTCTGATCTGCTCAAATCTGCTCTCCTCAAAGAGAACTAGGCAGAGATTTTTGCTTATGTTCGGCAACTTCCAGAAGCCGGTAAATACTGGAGGCACAATGGCACAAAATGAACAAATATTAAGTAGGTGTTTGCTATGGCAGCTGGTTGGCGACTTCCAAGAGGAGATATTCGCAAATATTATGTTGATGAGAACGAACTTTGGGCCGCGTTTAATTTTGTCTTCTCTGATGCATGTGCAAAGCGAAGCACATACAAATTCGGATTAATTAAGTCTATTCTTGATAACATTTTGTCCGTCACTCAATCTGATCGAGGGTTTGAACTCAGTTATCGCGACATTTTTACTAAATTTTCGATTAACTATTGGAACTTAATTACTAAGTATCATCTAAAGCAGATACATAACCATGCGCGCTATTCTACTTCTCAAATTGAGAGAATTTTTGACCAAGCGCTTCGAAGGGCAGCTGTGATTGAAAATCTTGAGTTTGATAGTCTTTCTGAAAAGGACAGAGAATGGATTATCGACAATGTAACGAAAGAATGCAAGAGATGTGTAATTGGTGCTCTATACGAGGACTTTGGCGGGCAACTTTATGGATTTGAGTTAAAGGCTGATGGCTTATGGATTAACCCAGTTGCTTATGAATTCATGCTAAAATATAAACCAGAAATTGAACAGCTCAATTATTATGCCTGGGCTAAATTCTTAGAGAAGGTCAATTCTGATGATGCCCTGAGTGGTGTGCTTGGAAAGTTGGAATTATCAACACCACGCCGTTCAGATTTATCAGTCTATCGCAAAATACTAGAGTTAGAGTTCGAAGGGCCTACCTGCTTTTACTGTGGAAAGAAATTGAAAACAGCGGCACATGTTGACCACGTAATACCTTGGTCATTTGTCAAGTCAGATCATCTGTGGAATTTTGTTCTTGCTTGCCCTACATGCAATACTAAGAAAAAAGATAAGCTTCCATCAAAAGAAAACTTATCAAAAGTAATAGTTCGAAATGAACAATTTGTCTCAAAGCCAAAATCTATTGTTGAGGTTGAGTTTAGGGGATATCAGGCAGATCTAATGTGGAAAATTTGGAACTATGCAAAGCTGAGTGGTCTCAGAGAAATGAAATAGGGACGGATTAGATTATGGCAGTTTATTTGGACTATAACGCATCAGCCCCAATCGACGAGCGGGTTCTTGATCGCATGATTAATGTATATCGGTCACACTTTGGAAATGCCGATAGTAGAACTCATGTTTTTGGTACTGATGCTAAAGAAATTGTTACAGCATCTCGACGTGCAATCGCTGATATTCTCGGTATAGATAGCACGGACGTGTTTTTTACGAGCGGTTCCACCGAGAGTAATAATATGGCGATTCTCGGACTACTCGACTATGCTCTTGAGAGCGGACGTAATCACTTCATAACCACATCCATCGAGCACAAGTCCGTTCTGGAGTCTATGAAGCATCTGCAGGAAAAAGGTTGTGCGGTGGATTTTGTTTCTCCAGATGCGTCTGGGCGAATTAAGCCGGAGCAGATTCTCAGCCTCGTTACGGACAAGACCTTACTTGTCTCTATGATGCAAGTCAATAGCGAAACCGGCGTGATACAGCCGATTGAAGAAGTCGGTGCAGCATTGGAAGGAACTAATACATATTTTCATGTTGATGCCACGCAGGGATTTGGTAAGTTGAATGACAGCTTGCGCAATACCAAGTACAATATGCTCAGCATCACCGCCCATAAGATTAGTGGTCCCCAGGGGGTCGGAGCTTTTATTCTCCGACGTGATCGTACATATAGACGTCCTCCTGTTAAACCGCTCATGTACGGTGGTCAGCAGGAACGCGGATACCGTCCAGGTACTACACCTGTGGCTTTAGTTGCAGGTTTCGCCCTTGCGGCACAGCTGAGCGACAAAGAGTCCGCTGCCCATATGGAAAGTTGTAAGGCGATTAAACGAAGTTTTCTTAATGCTGTGCAGGGGTTGAACTACACCTTAAACGGAGACCAGGAACACTGCCTACCGTCCACTGTCAACATCAGTTTTCACGGCGTTGATGCTGAGGGGATCTTTCTTGCTATGAAAGAGGATTATGCATTCTCAAATGGTTCTGCTTGTAACTCCGGCAGTCATGCTCCAAGTTATGTATTAACAACTATGGGGCTAGATGAAACACGAGTGAGTGAGGCTGTTCGAATCTCGTGGAATCACGATACCAAGGTTGATTTCTCAGCTCTTACAGACTATGTAAAATCTATGATGGAATAAATAACTTCAAGGTAGTTCGGCATGAAGAGTACAAATTTATTGGAAAAGGCGGAAAACTGTATCTAAGTGCTGTGTCTGGAAACAATGGATGAGCATTGAAAGTTAAAGATTATGGTTGGCTTGATTGCTCAACTATGCTCAGATATATTTACTATGAAAGCGCAGTGTGTTCTTTGCCGATGAAGAAACTGCCATAGTTGCCGGATATCGATGGAGAAAACGCGCAAAAAGTGAAAGGTTATAAATAGAAGTCCATATGCTCAAAGGCGCTCGATTGGATCATCTAATCGAGCGCCTTTGTTCGGATATTTTATTATGTCGCTAATGCGAATGGCATCATCTCAAAAAAAGAGCGAGCAATGATTTCCGCTATACGCTGAAACTCTATGTTTGTGACGTTGCGATTAGCTATTTTAACATGTGAGATTACATTAAATGGAGTAGTCGTGTGGTCATCGACACTATATTCTTCCATTTTTGTGTGCACAAAATATTCTAACGCCATACGATTTGATTTGTTTGCATCTCCACAAAAGGCAGGATAATCTTGCAAATTAAATGTGAGCATATGTATAGTGTCACTAATCCTATCTATATCAATGCTCGCTTCCTCAAGACACCTTTTATAGAAAGTTCCGGATTCTCTTTGCATGTGCCCGCTCAGTCTGCCCAGAGGACCATTCTTAGCATTTGTTTCGCCTATGTAAACAACACCCTCATCATTTAGAAAGTATATACAATAGATAAAAGAATAAAAACGCCCAACATCAGGTGAACTTATTGCTATTTGATTAATCATCTCCATTATCAGCTTCCTCATCTGTGTCAACTGACAGATCAATAATGTTAGACAGTTGGATTGAAACAGATTGACAAAGTCTTTTAAATATTTTGGGAAGCCGCACTGTATCAGTACTAGATATGCCCATTTCAGACATTGCAAGACTAAGGAAGAGAGCATCCAAAATAACTACGGTGTCGCTACCTGGTTCCAATTTTTGGTATATACTTGTATAGAAAGGATGCGATCTAGATAGCAAAACAATAACCTTAGACTTTCCGTCAGTACTTAAACTCGGTTTCCACAACAATCCGTTCTCAAGATTATCTACTGCAATAATACGATCCTTGTTTTTTTCCTTTATTTGCTCAAGAATAGAGGGTTCTGGTGAATATTCAACTTCTAATTGCTCTTTTTGCTGCTCAATTTGCTGATCGGCTAGATGTACCTCAAGTGATTGGGGGTCACATTCCACAGGAGCTACATCAGATAATAGTTTATTGCTGCGATCATGTTTTATGTCTGATACAGTTTGATTCTCATCTCGTCCTTTATTTTGCACCTCATCCCAAAGAGCAATTGCCCGATTAATAAACGGATTGACGCGATTGCCAAGCCGTTCCATAAACGCCTCATCAAAATAAAGTTCAGTTTTTTTAACATCCAAGTTGATAAACTTATCACAAGTAGAGTCTAGGTCGATTCTAATACGGATATGATAAGTTTTATCCTGTCTGTTGATTAAACCTAATGTGACTCCTTTTTTTATTAGACGATTATTGCGATAAATGTAGAATCCAATATTAGATTTCGTGATGCCGTATTTTTTAAGAATTTCAGGTCGCTTTCCTTCTTTGTCAAATAACGGCGGACAGGGAAGCAAAACTGCTTTAACTAACGCCTTAGCCTTTGCTTTGCTGTTAATTGGAATTACCGTGTCTTCTTCCCAGAAACTTCTTGGTGCACGTCCATCATAATCAGAAAATTTTCCCTCTAGTTCACTACAAAACAGTGGATCAAAAGCTGCTATTTTATCGTCGTTTACGTAAATAGAAACGCCTTTCTCAATAAAGCGGTGGAAGATTACGCTGGCCTCTTTCTTGAGTAATTTGATTGCTTTAGTAGCGTTAACTCTATTGATCTCTAGTAGATTGTTCAAAAGTATGACTGTACCGGTCTCCTTAGGAAGGTATTTAGCATCATCGCCGATTTCCAATTCCTCTTCCACAACATATTGGTTTTGTTCGATAAATGTATCCCAACTTATTTGGGATTTTCTCCATTTAGCATCAACCGAGTTCCTTGACACAATAGTGACGGTATCAGCCAGAGACAGGCCAGCACTTTTAAGACCAAATCCATATTTTGAAAGAGAATTGTCCGAATAGACGCTCTTAGGTGAACCAAGAAACAACGCATTATACATTTCATCTTGATCCATACCACTGCCGTTATCTATGATAATTATTCTTGATATTTTTTCTGTTGCGACATTTTTGTCATATTCAAGAACAATCTTGATTTCTGTGGCTTTTGCAACGATAGAATTGTCGACAATATCAAATATTGCAGATTCAAATGTATAGCCAAAATTTCGTATCCCATGCAGTATACGCACCAATGGCAACTGTACAGGGCGATCATTACGAATCATAGTTTACCTCCTATACTAATTTGCGTGTTA
>ERZ1106973.2039-NODE-2039-length-16591-cov-5.512095_pt1 | contig 16591 bp, 14 predicted proteins | sample MGYA00403686_ERZ1106973 | MGnify/ENA primary metagenome ERZ1106973 (study PRJEB35170, sample SAMEA104062408) | human gut metagenome | biome: human gut; feature: human-associated habitat; material: faeces | place: Denmark | collected 2012-11-06 ...
ACGTTGGAAGCAAAGTTGGTCATCAGGACGGAGACAGTGGCGATGACAAACACCACCACCACAGGCGCCACGCTTTGGGTGAGGGGGGTAATATTCTGCTGAATGGCGGCCACGATTCCGGTGGAATCGGCGCTCATGGCGCTGCCCAGGTAGACACCGATGCTGATGAAAATCAGGATGCCCCAGTTGATGCTCTGGTTGACCACAGTCCTGACGTCCAGCAGGGGCCTGCCGTCAATGTGGATCACCGCCATTACCACCACGGATAGGATCGCCCAGAAGGTAATGCCGAAACTGTTGAAAGCATTGACCCAAGCGGTATCGCTGAACATCTTAAGCACTCCGGGCAGAATCCACATGATAACGGTCACAAAGAATACCACTGCAGTGGTACCCTCCCGCAGCGTCATGGGGCCCTGCTTTTTGACGACGTTCTCAATCTTGAAGTCCTTGAATTTGGACATATCCGGACGGGTCAGCAGGCGCACCGCGACGCACAGCAGAACGAACAGGATCAGGCCCGTGGGCACGCCGAAGGCCAGATAGCTGAACAGACTCAGGCTCTCCCCTGTGGCCCCCTCATAAATGCCGATGCCCAGAATGGCCAAGGAGTGGGAGATGGGGGTCATGGCTCCGCCGATGTTGACGCCGAACACTGTGAGGATGTTGGCCACATGGGGATAGGCATCCCGACTGGTGTAGCCCAGCTCTTTGTAGATGCGGGAGACAAACGCCAGCATAAAGGCGGTGGCGGGCACCTGATCCATAAAGCACCCCAGGAGCATGCCGAGCACACCCAGGGAAATGGTAAAGATCCAGGGGCTTTTGCTGACCAGCTTGATGCTCATAAATTTGGCTACCAGCCGGTCGGTAAAACCGGACTCGTTGAGGGCATGGGTCATGATAAAGCTCATCAGCACAAAATAGATGATCCAGTTGCCGATGGAGCCCGCGATGGCTTCATTGACGGTGCATACGCCGCTCTGTCCCAGCAGCACGATGGCCAGCATAGCCGGCCACACCGTATCCACAATGGACAGCATCAGGATAACGCCGATGAAGATACCGATGACCCGCATACCGACGGCGGTCAGGGGCGCCACCGGCGGAGCCACCCAGAAGGCGGCGATGACCGCCAGGCAGACCAGAATTTTGATCAACAGGGAGGCCGGCATATAGAATTTCTGTTTTTCCATTCGTCTCTTCCTCTCCGTCAGATTGGGCTTACCGGCCGAGCTTCAGAATTTCGCGGGCCTCGTCGGGGGTGGCGACCTCCATGCCCAGCTCGCGGATGATGCGTACGGCCCGCTCCACCATTTGGGCGTTGCTCTTGAGCAGCTCTCCGGGGGCGTAGTAGATGTTGTCTTCCATACCCACCCGGGCCCCGCCGCCCTTGAGGACGGTCATCGCCATGCCGGGAACGTGATGTTTGGCACCGATGGAGATGGTGGAAAAGTTCACAAAGCGGTCCTTAGGCAGCTTCTTGATCATGAAGTCCAGGTTCTCCTCGGAGAAGGAGATGGAGCCCTGGCTGATGCGGTCCATACCCATGACAAAGGAGAGTGAGACGGGCTCCTCCAGCACGCCGGCTGGTACCAGTACATTGAACACGTCCTCCACGCTCTCGGGGTTGAAGCACTCCAGCTCCGGCTTGATGCCCTTCTCCATGTAAAGATCGCCCAGCTTCTGGAGAAACTGGGGGGAGTTGACGAACACGCCGCCGGGCATCCAGTTGAAGGAGCCCGCGTCGTAGGAGCCCATCTCGATGCCGGACAGCTCCCTGTGGTGGGCCATGCGCTCGTCGTCGGTGGCGGGGTGCTCCGGGGAGGCGCCGGAGGAGGTGCAGTTGATGATCACGTCGCAGTCCTTGTGGCTGCGGATGAGCTTGATGGTCTCGCGGAACTTCTCCTTGTCCATGGCGCCCAGGCCGTCGTCGGCGCGCATGTGCAGGTGTACCACGGCGGCGCCCAGCTTCCAGGCGTCGTAAGCCTCGTTGGCGATCTGCTGGGGCGTCTCGGGGATCTTGTAGCCCGCGGGGGTGACCGCGCCGGTCAGCGCGGCGGTGATGATGGTCTTTGCCATAGCTGTGACACTCCTTTATAAGCAATGCACAGGAAGAAGGGACGTACCGGCCGCCCCTTCTTCCGCGCTTGTAAAATTAAAACTCGTAGTCCTCCGGCTCGTTGCTGTGCTCGAAGACATAGGGGTTCTCGATCTCCCCGGCCTCCACCTTCTTCCACCACTCGGCGGCCTTGAGGGGCATGGTGCGCCAGGATTCGGCGGTCTGGGGCTCCTCCATGTCGCGGGTGGCGTAGCGCCAGTCGTTGACGCGGCTGATGTACTTCTCGTCCTGCTGGGCGGAGTGCTCGTCGCCCAGATCCCCGGCGGCGATGCGCAGCAGGGAGCCGTACTGCTCGCTGACGGTGTGCAGCTTCAGATCCTCCACCAGCAGCTTCTTCAGCGGCCGCTTGGCCAGGTTGGACATGATGGTGCGGTTCTCGTAGGGCATGGTCTTCCACATGCGGGCGATCTCCCAGGCCCGCTCCAGCACCTTGCCCTTGGGCAGCACCTCGTTGACCATGCCCCACTCCAGCATCTGCCGGGCGGTGAACTGGCGGGAGGTCATCATGTAGTAGTTGCCCCGCTTGGTGCCGAAGTAGTGCTGGCACATCAGGCCCATACCGTCGCCGGGCACCAGCCCCCCCTGAGCGTGGGGCACCTCCATCTTGGTGTCCTCGGAGCACAGGGTAATGTCGCACAGCATGGCGGAATCCCAGTGGAAGCCGGGGCCGGGGATGGCGCCGATGGTGGGCACATCCAGGTCAAACACCATGTTCTTGATGAGGTTGGTGTCATCGAAATACTGGTGCTGGAACCGCTGGGTGGGCAGCTCGGAGTAGGTCTCCCAGCCGTTGGCGTCGGACTCGATCATCCAGTTGTCGCCGATGTGGGTGTAGATGATGATCTCGTTTTTAAAGTCCAGGCTCAGCCAGCGGGTGAGCTGGCTCATGGCCCGGTGGGACATGCCGCTGTGGTGCATGGGGCCGTCCAGGGTCTTCCAGGTCACCTGCACGATGCCGTCTTCCCGCTTGAGGTCGGCGAAGTCCCTGAACCACTCCTTGTACTCGTCAAACTCGGGCAGCTTGACGTAATCCGCCATTGGTTTTCCCATGGTAACTACCTCCTGATTCCATACAGTGCCTTACTCGCCATCGGGGCGGTAGGGCTTCACGGGGCGGGTGGGGTCGCAGGGGTTGACCGCCTCGCCGGCCTCCACCTTCTTGAACCACTCGATGGGCTCGGTGCGGAAGGCGGCCCAGCTCTCACGGGTGGGTGCCTGCTGCATGTGGGGGAAGGTGTAGCGCCAGTCGTTGGTCTGGCTGATGTACTTCTCATCCTGCTGTGCGGCATTGCGGTCGCCCATGTCACCGGCGGCGATGCGCAGCAGGGAGCCGTACTGCTCGGAGACGGTGTGCAGCTTCAGATCCTCCACCAGCAGCTTCTTCAGCGGCCGCTTGGCCAGGTTGGACATGATGGTGCGGTTCTCATAGGGCATCGTCTTCCACATGCGGGCGATCTCCCAGGCGCGGGCCATGACCTGATCCTTGGGTACCACCTCGCTGACCATGCCCCAGTCCAGCATCTGCTGGGCGGTCCACTGGCGGGCGGTCATCATGTAGTAGTTGCCCCGCTTGGTGCCGAAGTAGTGCTGGGCCATCAGGCCCATGCCGTCGCCGGGCACCAGGCCGCCGTGGGCGTGGGGCACCTCCATCCAGGTATCCTCGGAGCAGATGGTGATGTCGCTGAGCATGGCGGAGTCCCAGTGGAAGCCGGAGCCGGGGATGGCGCCGATGGTGGGCACGTCCAGGTCGAACACCATGTTCTTGATGAGGTTGGTGTCGTCAAAATACTGGTGCTGGAACCGCTGGGTGGGCAGCTCGGAGTAAGTCTCCCAGCCGTTGGGGTCGGACTCGGTCATCCAGTGGTCGCCGATGTGGGTGAAGATGATGATCTCGTTCTTGTAGTCCAGGCTCAGCACGCGGACCAGTTGGCTGATGGCGCGGTGGGACATGCCGCTGTGGTGCATGGGACCGTCCAGGGTCTTCCAGGTTACCTGAAGGATGCCGTCCTCCCGGTACAGATCCGCGAAGTCCTTGAACCACTCCTTGTACTCCTCCAGCTCGGGGAGCTTGACATAATCGGCCATAGGTTTTCCCATAATGCATACCTCCAAATTTCATTTGATATACGGATTGGATTGATTTTTCACTTTCAGAAGAGCACGACCGCCATAAGCACAGCCAGCAGCCCCGCCAGCAGGTTGACCAGCACGCTCATCATGAACTGCTGGAAGTAGCCGTCCTTATAGGAGAGCTTGAACACGGATAGCTGGAAGGCAATGGCCCCGTTGTGGGGCAGGGAGTCAAAGCCCGCACCGGAGATGGCGGCGATGCGGTGCAGAGCTCCCACATTGATGGCGGGGTTGCCAAGAATCGTGGCGCCGAAATTCTCCATAAACAGGGTCACGCCGCCGGTGCCGTTGGCCGTCATACCGGCCAGCAGGTTGACCGCCACAAAGGTGAGCAGGTAGGGGTTCATATCCAGGGAGAGCACCTGCTCCACCAGCCAGCCGAACACCGGGGTGGCCTGCACGGCGGTGCCGTAGCCCACCACGATGGAAATAAAGACGACAGGGATCAGAGAGCCCTGAATGCCGCGCACGCAGGTCTGGAAGGGATGGGCCAGCCCCTTGCGGCCCACCAGCAGGAAAAGCAGGGCGATGGAGAGCACCTGAGCGTAGGTCGTGGCCTGGATGGCGGTGATGCCGAACCACTGGAACAGCAGGCTCAGGCCGATGATGGCCGCCACGCAGAGGTATCCCTTCCAGGCGGGGGGCAGGGATGCCTCGTCCTTATCGTTTTTAGGGTCGTCCTCGTAGGTCACAAAGCCCTCCCCCCTGGCCTTCAGGCGCTTGCTCAGGAGAATCAGGTAGCCCACGATGAACGCCACGGAAAAGGCGGTACACACCAGGCTGATGACGGGACCGGCCATGGTGGTGGTGCCCAGGTAGGTGGTTGGGGCGATGTTCAGGGCGTTTGGCATGCCAATGAGGGTACCGTAGGCCACAGAGCCGGCGCCGGCGGACATGGCCGCCAGGGCCACCTTCCGGGACATATTCAGCTTTTTCAGTACGGGCAGGGAGATGGCCAGGACAGCGTACTGGTAGGAGGCCACGCCGGCGGCCATCATCAGGCAGGTGATGACGAATAGGGCCACGGCGATCCACTTCTCACCGAAGATTTTGATCATGTGGGTGGCCATGGCATCGCCCAGGCCACTCTCCATCAGACAGAAGCCGAACGCGCCGCCGATGGTGTAAAGCAGGAAGAACTGCTGAAACATGTTGCCCATGGAGGGCAGGAACGTGGTGAAGATGGAGGTCAGGCCGTCCGGGGTGCACAGGCACACCAGCACAGTGCAGGCAAAGACGGTCAGAAACAGGTTGACGCCACGGAAACTGAGAAAGAAAAACAGCACGAAAGCAATGATGACCACCATCAAGGAAACTAGTACGCTAGCTGACATTAAAATCTTCTCCTCTCTATTTATTTACTTTTTCCGTGCCCTCTTCTTTTTCACCTCCTCACAAACGGGCAGAATAAGGCCGTCTACTCTGTCTGGAAAATGCCTGCCGCGCCCATGCCGCCGGCGATACACATGGTAACCATAGCATACTTGCCGCCGGTGCGGCGCAGCTCCGAGATGGCCTTGCAGCTCAGCACCGCGCCGGTAGCACCCAGGGGGTGGCCCAGGGCCATGGCGCCGCCGTTGGGGTTGACCCTGGCGGGATCCATGCCCAGCTCCCTGATGCAGGGGCTGACCTGGGCGGCAAAGGCCTCGTTGAGCTCAATCACGTCCATGTCGTCCATGGTCAGGCCGGTGTACTCCAGCACCTTGGGCGCGGCGTAGATGGGGCCCAGGCCCATGTAGGCCGGATCCAGGCCGCCCACACAGAAGCCCAGGAAAGAGGCCAGGGGCCGGATGCCCATCTCGGCGGCCTTGTCCCGGCTCATCAGCACCAGGAAAGCCGCGCCGTCGCTGGTCTGGGAGGAGGTGGCGGCGGTGACCCGGCCGTTCTCCCGGAAGCAGGGCTTCATGGACGCCATCTTTTCCAGGGTGGTGTCACGGCGGATACCCTGGTCCTTGTCAAAGACGATCTCGTTGCCCTCGGCGTCCACGCCGGGCAGGGGGATGATCTGCTCGTCAAAATACCCCGCGTCCTGGGCGGCGGCCGCCTTTCGGTGGCTCTCCAGAGCCAGGCGGTCCATCTCCTCCCGGGTGACGTTGTACTTCTCCGCCACGTTCTCGGCGGTCTCGCCGTTGGAGATGTACTGGGCGGGGTCGTGCTCCAGCAGCCAGGGGTCCATGTCGCCGCTGCGGTCCAGGGTCATGGGCAGGGCGGTCATGGACTCGATACCTCCGGCCACGATGCAGTCGGCCTGTCCGGCCTCGATCTGCCAGGCGGCCAGGGCCACGGCCTGGAGAGAGGATGAACAGAAGCGGTCCACGGTAAGGCCGCAGGCGGTGTAGGGCAGGCCGGCCCGGGCGGCCACCAGCCGGGCGGGGTTGAGGCCCTGCTTGGCCTCCGGGATGGCGCAGCCCAGAATCACATCCTCCACCAGGGCGGGGTCCAACTTGGGGATTTTCTCCATCACGCCCTTGAGCACCAGCCCGCCCATGTCGATGGGGTGCAGATTGCGCAGGGCGCCCTTCTTGCCAGACTTGGCCACGGCGGAGCGGCCATAGGCCACCACGACCGTCTTGCTCAGCGGTTTTGCCATATCAATCTTCCTCCATTTCCTTCAAGTCGGGGGACACCAGGAGCACGGGCTCCACCGCGGCCTGGATCTCCTCCACGGTGTGGCCCTTCCGGATCTCGGAGAGGACCAGCCCCTCCTCCGTCACGTCGATGACGCAGCGGTCGGTGACGATGTGGTTGACGCACTTTACAGCGGTGAGGGGCAGGGTGCACCGGCTGACCACCTTAGGGGAGCCGTCCTTGGCCACCAGCTCCATGGCCACAATGACCTTCCGGGCGCCGTTGCACAGATCCATGGCGCCCCCCATGCCGAAGGCCCGGCCGGGGGTGGCCCAGTTAGCCAGATCCCCCTGTGCCGACACCTGGAGTCCGCCCAGCACCGTGGCGGCGAGACGTCCGCAGCGGATGACGTTGAAGGACATGGCCACATCGAAGGCGCTGCTCCCCGGCACGGGGACGAAGGGCACTCCGCCCGCATTGACGAAGCGCTCGTTTTTCATCAGCCCCTCCTGCACCGTGGGGCCGATGCCGATGAAGCCGTTCTCGCTCTGGAAGAGTACGCCGTCCACGGCGTAGCTGCCGCAGAGGCTGGGGATGCCGATGCCCAGGTTGACCACGTCGCCGGGCCGGAAGTAGGCGGCCGCCCGCTTGGCGATAAAATTTCTGTTGTCCATTGTCCCGCCTCCTTACGCCAGAATCATGTCGATGAACAAGCCGGGCACCTTGACCTCGTCGGGCCCGAGCTCCCCCAGGTCGCAGAAGTGGTCGCACTCCACGATGGACAGTGCGCCGCAGGTGGCGACCACCGGGTGGGAGGCGTGGCCGCTGCTGCCGCTGTAGGCCAGGTTGCCCAGAGGGTCGGCCCGGCGGCAGCGGGTGAGGGCGATGTCGGCGCGGAGGGCGGTCTCCAGCAGATAGCTCTCGCCATTGACCTCAATGATCTGTTTGCCCTCCTCCACCACGGTGCCCAGGCCGGTTTTGGTGAGCACGCCGCCCAGCCCCGCGCCGCCGCAGCGGATGCGCTCGATGAAGGTGCCCATGGGGTTGAATTCCGCCTTCAGCGCCCCGGACTGGATTTTGGCGTTGGTCAGGGGGTTGGTGCCCACGTGGGTGGTGATCATGGCGTCCACCCGGCCGGCCTCCACCAGCAGGCTGACGCCGTGGCCCGGGTCGCTGGAGTCGATGGAGTAGATGGTCAGATGCCTGGCGCCGCTCTCCAGCACGCAGTCGATCAGGCGGTCGGGCATGTACTGGTTGGTCTGTCCGCCGATGGCGATGATCTGCCCATCCTTGAACCGGGCGATGATCTCCTCGGCCGTTCTCACTTTACTCAGTTTCATATCATTCTCCTTTGCAGGACGGGGCTTTCAGGAAGCGGGAGAGCGCCAGGCCGATGACGGCCAGCGCCGCGGCGGTCACATAGGCGCCGGTGTAGCTGCCGCCTCCCGCGGTCTTGAAGGTGGTGGCCAGGCTGGGGCCGATGAGGCTGGCCAGGCCGAACACCACGTACATGACGCCGTAGTTCTCCGTAATGTAGCGGGGGCCGAACATGCGGGCGGTGAGGGGGGTGAGGAGGGAGGCCAGTCCGCCGTAGCAGGAGGCGGCCACCCCCATGAAGAGGAGCACCAGCCCCTCCGTCCCCGTCACGGCCAGGGCGGCCATGGACAGGATGCACAGCAGGAACACCGCCCCGGCGGTGTTAACCAGGCCCAGCCGGTCGGAGAGGCTGCCCCACACGAAGCGGCCGGCCATGTTGCAGGCGGAGAACACGCTGACGAAGAGGGCGGCCCGGGCGGGGGCGTAGCCCAGGGTCTGCTGGAGGATGGGGGATGCCTGGCTGATGACGATCACCCCGGCCACCAGGCCGCAGGTAAATACCGCCACCATCCGGTAGAAGGCCCCGGTGCGCACCATCTGTCCCCGGTTCAGGTCGGCGCCGCTCCCCTGCCCGCCGCTGGCGGCGGGGGCCATGGCGGCGTGGAATCCCTCCGGCGGCTCGGCCAGCAGCAGGGAGCCCAGCAGAATCACCGCGGCGAAGAGCACCCCCAGCACCCGGAAGGCGCTGCCCAGGCCCACCTTCTCCATCAGCGCGGCGGCGGTGGGGGCCCACAGGATGGCGCCGGAGCCGTAGGCAGCGGTGCCCAGGCCGGAGGCCATGCCGGAGTGGTCGGGAAAGAGGCGCACCACATAGGCCATCATGCTGGGATAGATGAAGCCCACCCCCAGGCCGGAAATCACGCCGTAGAACAGGTAGAGCTGCCAGAGCTGGCTTATCAGGCCGGCGGCGAAGAGGCCGGCGCCAAAGAGGACGGCCCCCACGGCCACGCAAAGGCGGCTGGACATGCGGCGGATCAGCCCGCCGAAGAGGAGGGGGGCCATGGTGGAGCACACCACCGTGATGGTGTAGGCCAGGGCCACCCCGGAGTCGGCCCAGCCGAACCGGGCTATAATGGGGGTCTGGAGCACGCTCCAGGCGTAGCCGAAGCCGGCGCACACGCAGATCACCATGGCGGAGATCAGGCACAGCCAGCGGCGGCCGGCGAAGGCCCGGACGGATGCGGTCGTATTGGCGGTCACCCGGTTTCCTCCTTTACAGCTTCTTGTGGAGCTTGAGCAGCTCAATGAGCATCTGGTCGCGGTAGGCCGCGCACGCCTCGTTGGTGTGGCCGATGTGGTCGGGGAAGTGCTTCATCTCCTCATCCACGCCGGGCTGGGCCACCTCGGCCCAGTTGTCGGGCTGGTGGGTCCAGGAGGCCATGTCGGCCAGCCAGCGGTCGCCGGAGTTGCCCAGCATATTCACCATGCCGGTCAGGCCGTCGGGGTTGCCCAGCTGCATGATCATGTTGTGGCCGAAGATGGCCCAGCGCAGGCCGGGGCCGTAGACCAGGGCCTTGTCCGCGTCCTCCACGGAGCACACCCCCCGCATCACCAGATCCTGCACCTCCCGGTAGAGGGCCAGCTGGAGCCGGTTGGCGATGAAGCCGGGGCACTCCCGGCGCAGGAGGACGGCCTCCTTGCCGATGGACTGGTAGAAGTCGTAGGCCAGCCGGAGCAGGGCGGGGTCGGTCTTGTCGCCAGAGGTCAGCTCCACCAGGGGGATGAGGTGGGGCGGATTGTAGGGGTGGGCCCCCACGCAGCGCTCCGGGTGGGCCGCCTTGGCGGCAATGTCGGAGATGAGCAGGCCGGAGGTGGAGCTGGCATAGAGGGCGTCCGCCGCGGCGCAGGCCTCCACCTGGGCCAGAATGGACTGCTTGATCTCCAGGCGCTCCGGGCCGCTCTCCTGGATGAACTGGGCGTCCGCCACGGCCCCCTCCATGGAGGTGGTCAGGCGGATGGCCGCCACGATCTCCCCCCGGCGCTCCGGGGTAATGGCGTTAAATTGCTCCAGAGCATCCAGGCTCTTGTGCATCTGGGCCTCGCTCCTTTTGAGCTGCTCGTCGTTGATGTCGTACAGGGTCACGGCCAGCCCGCGCATGGCGAACTGGATGGCCCAGCTGGAGCCGATCACGCCGCCGCCCACGCAGGCGGCGCGCTTGATATCTGCAACCTTCATAATGACATATCTCCTTTTGCCGGGGTGGCAGGTGTCCCGGCGGGGCGTTGCTCCGCCCCAGCCGGGATATGGCGAGCCGCCAGGCGTTGTGGGGACAAGCGTCTGGCGGCCTCGTTCTGGTTCAGCATTCCGAAGGGTCGTCCGGTAGAGGCCCGGAGGGGTCTCGCAGGCTGTGCTGAAAAGCCGCGGACAGGCGTTATCTGCGGTAGCGCAGGCCGGTGGCGGAGCGCACCATCTCGTCCCAGGTGGCGAAGTCGGTGCTCTCTTTCACAAAGGCGTCCAGCAGCGGCGGGGCGTAGATCAGGGTATCCGCCTTCCAGTTGACCATCACGGCGCTGGAATACCGGAAGCCCTCAAAGCTCTCAAAGCGGGTATACTCCTGCATGAAGTCGTCGGTGAAGATGTCCTCCAGCAGGCGCATCAGCTCTGGGGCGTTTTCCAGAAAGACAAAGCCCTTACTTATCGTCTGATCCATAGAACTTCTCCGCCTCTTTTTCCACGTAGGAGCGCCAAGCGGGGGCGTCGATCTCCATCCGCTCGCGGATCCAGTGCATCTGCTCGGGCTTTCCGGTCATGGCCTCCTTGCGCAGCACGGACATGTAGAGGGAGCCCTCTCCAGGGGGGCACCCCTGGAGGAAGAAGGCGTTGGGATGCTCCTTCAGGTGCTTGCGGGCGCAGTTACCGTGGAGCAGGATCTTCTCGTCCGGGGTATCGGGGGACAGGGTGTTCCGGCCGCCGGCCACCACCACCATGTCGGTGTTGTCATCGTAGACGCCGATGGCCTTCAGCGTCTCCATGTTGAGGGTCAGCAGGGCCTGACAGCTGGAGCAGGCGCCCTCACAGTGGACCTCATACTCGGGCCAGCGGTTGCGGATGTCCTCCAGGTAGGGGACCCACATCTTCTTGTAGCAGTCGGCCACCTTGTCGCCCACCACCTCGATGTCGTCGCGGTTGGTGGTGCCCAGGCCGGCCTCCTGGGCCACGCGGAAGTAGTCCACGCCGTCGGGATCAATGCCCACCAGCTCGCAGGCGATGCGGTCCAGCGCCACGGGGTCATAGGAGCCCATGATGCAGTCCACCTCGATGGGCACGGGGGTGTGGGGGGAGTAGCCGCTGGCGGCGTGCATCACGTCCATGATGTTGATGTCGGCGCGGCAGGCCCACCACACGTCCATCATGGCCATGGTCAGGTTCTGCTGGTGCATCTGAACATGGACCTGATCCTGCACCACGCCCTTGATGTTCTTCAGCGCTCCGGAGAACACCATGCTGGCGTGGGCCTTGAGGATGGGCAGGTTGATGATGTGCTCGGCCTCCAGCAACAGGCGGGGCAGCTTGACGTGGCTGATGTTGGAGCGGTAGCCCCGCACGGCTACATTGATGAGGTCCTTGTCCTTCTTGATGTCCACCAGCTCGACGCCCTCCTCCCGGGCGACGGCGGCGATGCCGCAGGCCTCATAGCACTCGTCGGTGTCGCAGCCCACGGCGGCGGCCTCGGCGATGACAATGCGCTTGGGGTTGGCCTTTTTTACCTCACGGATGACGGCGCGGACGGTCTCGGGGTGGGTGCACACGGCGAACTCCGGGGGAGCCGCGTGCCCCGCGTTGGGCTTGAGCACAACGGTAGAGTTGGGCTCAATCATTTTGGCAGCGCCGCCCATCATGTCAAAGACGCGGGTGACATTCTCCTGCACGTCCAGGCCATGAGCCAGCGCCACAAGGGATTTCTTGCTCATTGCGTTTACCTCCTTCTAAAGATTGACTATTTATGGGCCCGGCCGCTTACTGCTTGTGCGCGGCCATGTAATCCTGGTCATACTTGTGATCCTGCAGGGCGAGAATCAGCAGAATCGAAAGGAACGCCAGCCCGGCAAACACGATGTAAGCCACGCTCAGGCTGTTGAACAGCTTCTTGATGAGGCCGTTGACGGCGAAGTTGCACATGAAGATGATGTTGGTCAGGGGGAACACCACGCTGTTGACCTTGGCGTAGCCCACCCGGCCGAACACAGAGCCGGGGACGGAGTTCATCAGGGCGGGGGCTGCGGCGCCCAGGAAGCCGATAACCACTAGGGACACCCACACCAGAGGCATCACGCCGCTGATGTTGAAGAGCATGGCCACAATATACAGCACGCCGGTGAGCACGCCGGCCTTCTTGATGCCCAGCCTGAACAGGATGCGGCCGAAGATGACCGCGCCAATAATTCCGATGACGGCGATAGCGCTCATAACACTGACCGCCAGATCGGGGGCAATGCCCACCTCAATGTTGCGGGCCACCAGCTGGGTCATAATGCCCATCTGGGCCAGCATCAGAAAGCCGGTGGACAGAGCGCACAGCCAGGTCTCCTTGGTGCGCAGCAGCTTGCCGGTGGTCCAGCCGGAGTTGTCCAGCTCGGGGGGCGCGGAGGAGTAGTTGGCCTTGAACTCGGCCTCGGTGACGTTATCGGGATAGAGGCCCCGCTCCTTGGGGGTATCGCGCAGAAGCGCCATGCCGATCACACCCACCACGGCGGCCACGCCGCCGCAGATCACAGAGCCCATGGGCATGCCGATCGAGCCCGCCAGGACGTTGAGCAGCGGGACAAAGAGCATGGTTCCAAAGTTGGAGCCCATTGCCACGATGCTCATGGCCTGTCCCTGTCTCTTGGGGAACCACATGGCCACCAGAGTACCCACACCCACAAAGGAGCCGGAGCTGAGGCCGCCGCCCACAAAGCACATGGCGATTAAGTACATGGGGACATTGACGGCGTTGCAGGCCGCGATATGGCCCAAGCCCGCCAGAATGAGGCAGCCGGCGGCCACTTTGCTGGGGCCGATGCGCTGGTTCACCTGCCCTGCTGCGACGGCGATCAGCACGCCGACGATGCCGGCCACGGAGTTCATGGTCAGGATGATGCTTTGATCCACGTTCAGCCGTTCCGCCACAGCGGGAGAAATGATGTTGGTTCCGTCTGCAAAGAAGCCGCCATTGCTGAAAAACACCAGCAGCCCAAAGATCAGCAATAACCAGCCCCAGGGTCCAAATCCTCTTTTTTCTCTCATAATACGCAATCCTCCTGAGTGGGGAGCGGATGCCCGCCCGTCATTTCATGAATTGAGTGCGCCGCGCCGTATAGTCCTGAACCGCCCCTTTCCTTTCCGCGTCCTCTCCTTTTTGTGATTTTTTTAACGCAGGCCCAGTATATCCTTTACAGCCGCGTTTGAAAAATATATAATCTTTAGAACGGTATAAGCAATTTATATACTTACCGGGAGGGAAGTTGGCATGGAACTTTCACAGTTGAGATACTTCATCGCCGTAGCCAAACTGGGCAATATGTCCAAGGCCGCCGAGACCCTGTTTGTCTCCCAGCCCAATCTGAGCACCAGCATCTCCCGGTTGGAGGAGGAGGTGGGCGTCCCCCTCTTTGAGCGGCGGCGGGGCAAGATCGCCCTCAATCAGAACGGCGAGCTGCTGCTGAAAAGCGTGGAGCAGGCCGTTTCACTCCTGGACGCCGGCGTCCAGGCTGTGCGGAACCAGCACAGCGGACGGCCCGAGCCCCTCTCCATCGTCTGCATGACGGACGACACCACCCTCCTGGAGCATTTTCTGCTGGAGCACCCCGAGGTCAACCTGATCCACCAGCGGGCCGACCTGCCCAACGTCACCAGTCTGCTGGACCGGTGCGAGGTGGATCTGGCCATGACGGTGCTCCCGCCCCCGTCGGAAGAGGTGGTCTATGAGCGCATCTATGCGTGCAACTTCGGCATGCTCATGCGCCGGGAGCATCCACTGGCCGCCCTGCCTGCGGTAGCCCACCGGGAGCTGGCAGGGGTACACCTGGCCATCGACGGCTCCCGGGTCAACAAGGAGACCTTCTGCGCCGCGGAGAACAGCAAGTTCGGCCTGACTCCCATCATCGACTACGACGTACGGCACCTGGACCTTCTCACCTCCCTGGTGGAGTCCAACAACTGTGTCTCCATTGTCCCCGCCGTCAAGTACAAGGAGCTCTCTCTTCAGGGCAAACACCCCGACCTGGTGTTCCGGGAGTATGCCGACGGCGCGCCCACCGCCTACTGGGGCATCGCCTATAACAAGCGCCGTCCCCTGACGGAGCTGGGCCAGTGCTTCCGCGCCTTTGTCCAGAGCTACTTCACCTCCATCGACACCCGCTACGCTGACGCCCAGGAGCCTTCCGCCGGCTAACAGTTCAGCCCCGCCCCCGGCATGGCCAGGGGCGGGGCTGTGTGTTCCCGGCGGGCGGGATAGTGTCCTACCGGCAAGGCGGTGGGCACCGCATTGGCCACCGCCAGTTCCTCCCGGGCAAAGTAGTCGTGGAGTGTGAGTCCCCGGTCCGCCGCCAGCGCCGCCGTCTGGGGGCCCACCATACCGGCGCAGATCACCTGCCCCGGCCGCAAAGCGTCCAGCACCAGGGCCAGGGGGTGCTTCCGCCCGGACAGGGGCGCGTTGAGCAGGCTGCCCTCCCCCACCGCCGGCAGGGGGAGCACCACACAGTCCGCCAGGGCGGCCCCCTCCAGGCTCTCCTCCATCTCCACCCCGTCCAGCGCGCCCAGCCGCTCCAGCGCATAGGCGTGCACCGTGTGCCCGTCTGCGGCCAGCAGCTCGGCCAGCTTGGCCTGCCTCATATCGCCCCCCGCCACCCACAAATTCAGTTCATTCCGCATGGAATGCGCCTCCCTTCAACGTGACTACTCCCATCGTATTCCCGCGCCGGAAAAGGGTGCGTCCGCCCCGGGCGGACATTTCCCTTGAAAAAAGACGAATTCTGCGGTATAGTAGATCGGATTCTGTTGGAATGAGGAGGAATGGATTTATGACGGAAAAGAGGCACCAGTGTGCCTCCAACCTGGGCTTCATCCTGGCCGCAGCCGGCTCTGCGGTGGGCCTGGGCAACATCTGGAAATTTCCCGGCAAGGTGGGCGCCTACGGCGGCGGCGCCTTCCTGCTGTGTTATCTGCTGATCGTGTTCCTGGTGGGCTTTCCGGTCATGCTGGCGGAGCTGTCCATCGGCCGGGCCACCCAGAAGAATGTGGTGGGGGCCTTCCGCACTCTGAACCCCCGGTGGCGGTTCGCGGGATACATCGGCATCGTCACCCTGTTTGTCATCCTGTCCTACTACTGTGTGGTGGGGGGCTGGGTGCTCAAGTATGTCCAGATCTACGCCGCCGGCGCCCACTTCGGCGCCGGGCCGGGCGCCTATGCCGACTACTTCTCCGCCTTCAGTGCCCGTCCGGTGGAGCCCCTGCTGTGGGGCCTGGGCTTTCTGGTGCTGTGCATCGTGGTGGTGGTGCGGGGCGTGTCCCAGGGCATTGAGAAGGTGAGCAAGGTGCTCATGCCCCTGCTTTTCCTGCTGCTGGCGGGCCTGGTGGTCTACTCAGTCACCCGCCCCGGCGCGGGGGAGGGCCTGCGCTTCCTGTTCGGAATCGACCCCGCCAGGCTCAGCGGCGACACCCTGGTGGGCGCATTGGGACAGGCCTTTTTTCCCTGTCCGTGGGCATGGGCATCATGGTGACCTACGGCTCCTACGTGCCCAAGTCGGAGAACCTGGCCAAAAGCGCCGGTTGGATCTGCGCGCTGGACACCCTGGTAGCCGTCATGGCCGCCCTGGCCATCGTCCCGGTGGTGATGATCACCCAGGGAGAGGAGGGACTGGGCATGGGCGGCGGCTTCGCCTTCATCAGCCTGCCCGCCATGTTTGCCGAGCTGCCCGGCGGCCGCTTTTTCGGCACGGCCTTCTTCGCCCTGCTCTTCCTGGCCGCCCTCACCAGCGCCATCAGCATCCTGGAGAGCCTGGTGGCCTTTCTCACCGAGGAATTCCACCTCTCCCGGGCCAGGGCGGCCATCGGCCTGTCGGTGCCCATGGCGCTGCTCAGCGCGGGCTACTCCCTCTCCCAGTCCGCCGGGCGGGGCATCAACCTGCCCTGGTTCGACTTCAAAAACGGGCTGCAGATGCTCCCCATGAACGCGGTGATGGAGAAGTTCACCGACAATCTGATGATCCCTCTGGGGGCGCTGTGCTTCTGCCTCTTTGTGGGCTGGGTGTGGGGCACCAAAGCCGCCGGGCAGGAGATCGCCGGCGAGCACGGCCTCCGGCGGATGCAGAAGCCCTGGGCCTTCGCGGTGCGCTTTCTCGCCCCTCTGGTCATCGTGGTCATCCTGTACTTCACCCTCGGCATGGGCGAGGGCCTCTCCTGACAAAAAAAGC